>JACZDD010011496.1_pt1 | contig 14764 bp, 14 predicted proteins | sample 8641771 | NCBI WGS metagenome assembly JACZDD01 (sample SAMN15324614, study PRJNA640507) | soil metagenome | isolation source: intercropping peanut in the second line | place: China: Luxin town, Laibin City, Guangxi Province | collected 2019-07-25 | depth 10cm m | reverse complement strand
GAGCAAAGCGATTCGGATGGCTTTCATTCTTCGAACAGTGCGTGCAATGGCGCAGTGGACTGTGGCTCGGAATCTGACGCCATGCAGCTTACTTCACGCGCCAGTTGAGCGTCGCTAACGCGCCGGTCGAGCCGCTCCTGGCGGAATCCATGATCGTAGATAATAAGCCCGCCGGCCAGGGCCACCAGCATGGCAAAAACCGGAGCCCAGCGGCGCACGGAAACGCCGGTCCACGATTTCGCAGGCTCACTTAGTCTTGCGTAGATGCGGCGCCGCTGGGCCATCAGAAAGTCGTAGCCAGCGGGCTCACCATCCGATGCCAAATCTGTTTCCAACCGGAGCCGTACGGATTGCGCCGCGGACAAGCGCGCCTGGCACTCGCCGCAAACCTGCAAATGTCCGTCTTCCGGCCCTACACCGTACAGGTGTTCGATCAATTGCTCATCTGTCCAATGTTCTGACAGTTTGGACCCGATGTTCATAGTAAAGATCCTTGAGTTCTTCCCTCATCTTATTCAAAGCCCGAAACAGGTGCGCTTTCACAGTACCTGTATCGAGTTGCAGCACGGAAGCAATGTCTTCGAGTGTCATCGCCTCGTAGTGCCGCAATAAAAAAACAGCTCGCTGACGCTCAGTAAGCTTGCCGACGGCCACATCCAGTCTTCGCTGGATTTGTTTCGCAAACATCAACCGTTCGGCGTCCGGCTCGACGCCCGGAGTCTGCCGCAGAATCAACGCCTCGTCCTCCGGGGCTGGACGCCGCTGCCAAATTTTCCAAGCCCGCGATCGCAGCCGGTCCATACAGGTATTCACCGCAATGCGGGTAATCCAGTTGGCCGGACTGGCCATATCGGCCGGTTCACATTTGTCCCGGCTTAGCGCTCTAAACGCTTTGAGAAAGATATCCTGAGTCGCCGAATCGGCTTCGTCAGGATCCTGCAGCAAACGGCGGCACAGAAGGAAAATACGCTTCTGCTCGGAGGCCATCCAGCCGCCGAAAGTTCGCAGGTCTCCCTCGGCGCCGCCACCGACGTGGATTTCGCCGTCGAGTGGCTCGGCCATTACGCCCATCATATGCCGTCACTTAGAAGGAACGTGGATTGGGGACAATTGGTTTACAGAGGCGCGATCTCCGGGCAGGTACAAAAAGTCTGTGTATGGCAAAAGCCGACACGCGTTGCGGCGCGGCAGGTCCACCTCATTGTCGCCTGTAATCGCCCTTACCCAACGGACGTATGGCTTTCCGGCGGAATCCGTGCAATCCATTGGGACATCCAGGCTGAAGTCGTCCTCTACTCCGGACAACTTCAGCACTACACCGCGCGACGACTTTCGCACGTCCAGACGCGGCAAGCCAGTGCCATACACCCACGATTCGAAGAATAAGTTGAGATCGCGGTCGGGCTGGTTTGCAGGAACGAACCCGGCGGCCAATTCGCGAAAATCTTCGTTGCTGATCGGTTTTGTGGCGTACCGTTCGAGCATACTGCGCTGCAGCTTTTGAAATCCTTCGTCGCCGAGACGGTGGCGGAGCATGTGTAAGATCCAGGCGCCTTTTTCGTAGACGACGGTGTGCCAGGCAAGCAATCCATAGTTGTCGAGGAGACGCTCGCCAAAATCGACCGGGCCGGTAGACTCGACCGGCTTGCCATCCTGCTCGCGGCAAAGATCGTCTCGAAAGCTGGCGAGCGCGGCATCCAGCTCGGCGCGGCCTTTTTTCTGTTCCAGGTACTCGAGAGCGGCATAGTTCGACATTGCCTCAAGGAGCCAGGCAGAGCGGTAATCGGCCTGGCTGACGATGTTGCCCCACCATTGATGGGCGAGTTCGTGAGGCAGCAGGATTTCGGAGAAAAACGAATTGCGGCGCGGGTCGCGGAGTGCCAGAGGGCGATCCTCTTCCCGCATGTAGGCGATGTTGGAAAGATAGATCAAGCCGGGAAATCCCTGGCCGAAATATCCTTCGATTGGGGAAATCGCCAGACTGTGGATGGGAAGCGGCATCCAGCGGCGAGAGTAGTATTCGAGCGCGCTGGTGGTGTCTTCCGGGATGGAAAGCACTGGTGTGGGTGTGGCGCCGCGATTGGCGTACACGTCAATGTGATAGCGGCCCAGGGATTCGGTTGAGACGGTGTAGTCGCCCAGGTTAAATCCGGCGAGCGATTCGGCGATCAGCGTTTTGCGATGCACCGTGCGCACGCCGCCGGCGATTTGTTCGTCCAAGGGCTCCCCGGTTGCCACAAGACGCAGATTCTCCGGACAGTGAAAGATGAGATCGAAGGTCGCGAGTGTAGGGTTGAGGAACGGATACCATTGGCTGCGCTCATCGACAAAGTAACTGCCGGCGGTGGTTTGGCGAATGACCGAGCCCTGATACTGTACCTCGATTTCGTGCTTTGTGGAAGACGCCAGCGGTGAAGCCGCAATGATGAGAAACGGGGCCGCGCCTTTGGACTCGAGGACATCGACGGACTTACGTTCGAATACCTCTGCCGGCGTTCCGTCCACCTTGGCCGAGGTGACGTGCAAACGTGTCGCGAGGTTGAGCATCACAACCCGGCCATCGCTCGCATCGGCGGTGTAGTCGAAGCGTGCAACCGACGCCATGCTGAGATCGGGATGGATGGTTGTTTCGATTCTGTAGTTCGTCAAGAGGCCGGGATGGCCGGAGAACGGGGGCGCGCGGCGCGGGCGAAAGCTCGTCCAAATCTGAAAGCGCGGCTCGGCGTCGGGACTGGCCGGAGGTGCGACGCGTCCGATCGAGACGGGCTCGAACTTGTCAGGATCGTATCCGATATCGAAGGAGCCCTGGTCACGCCCGCCGACCATGCCGTAAAAGAAGCCGAGAGAAGCCGGATGGCGATCGAGGAGCGCTCCGATGAGACGAACCGCGATTGCCGAACTGTTCTCCCGCAGAATTCCATTTGCTTCCTGAGCCAGCTCCGGAGCGATGTCGGCGGCGGGATGTATGGGCCGCTCGGCGATTTGCTTGTGTAGCTCCTCGGCGGTGTTGTCGGAGAAGAAGAAAACCGCCGAAGTCAGATGTTCATCGAGATTGGGGCTACCGGTGAAATGCAGGAGAGAAGCGCGCTCGCTCCGCTGAGGGGGGAACACGAGGATCTCGCCATCGCCGCCTTCGGAATGCGAAGTGGTGAAGACTGCGGCGACGGAGCGACCAGCGAGCGGCGTGGTGAACGATAACACGCCTTCGGTGAGATAAATCTTCAGGTCGCCGCGGGATAATTGCAGGTCGCGGACATGGTAGGTCTGAGCCGGATCTATTGAAAGCTGTTGTAACTGGGCCGAGAGAAAAGCCGCAGTTTCGGGAACGGCGGCCCGCACCAGCCCGCCAAAGCCCAAAACGGCGAAAGCCAGGCGGAACCGGTTCACAAACTACTATTTAATCTCGGAACTGGTGGGGGTGGCTGGGTCCTGACCCCAATTTTCGCGGATGATCCCGGTTTGATCGGTATAGAACGTGCGGCGGCCGGTGCTGCCGAATGTTTTCGGCATAGCGCTGACCGCATAACCCGTGGGAGTCTGCGTAACGGTGAAGTTATAGCCGCTGGACGACCCGGTAGCCAGGTTTGGTGGAATCAGACCGGCCGCTTCCGGTCCTTCGGCACCACCGGAAGGCGGAGGCCCGAGCTGGGCCATGGTGGTGGCAAATTTGCCGAATTGCGATTGATACTGAATTTCCGTCGTGTTGATGGTGTTCAGTGTCTTGATCGCAGCCATTTCCTGCGCGTGCATGCGCGATTTACTCATCTGCGGCAGGGCTATCGACAAGATGATCAAAATGATGGCGATCACGATCAGCAGCTCGATTAAGGAGAAACCGCGCTGCCGGGCGCGGCGCCTGGACAAATCCTGGAGCATACGATTCACATAATACGACGTTGCGGACGCCTTTACCGTTGTATGGACCATCGTTTTATAAGTTCATCGAGCGCCCTAAGTCGCTCCCAAAAAGAGGCCAAAAGATCCAGGCGCAAGGCGTTGGCGCCGTCGGAAAGGGCGCGTTCCGGAGCGTCGTGGACCTCGACGAAAATGCCCGCAATGCCTGTGGCGGTGGCGGCGCGGGCCAAAGGCTCGATAAATTCGGGTTGGCCGCCGGAAACTCCCGCGCCGGCGCCGGGAAGCTGGACGCTATGCGTGGCATCAAATACGACCGGATAACCGGTGGCGGCGAGCCGGGGTAGCGTTCGCATGTCGACGACCAGATTGTTATAGCCGAACGAAGAGCCGCGCTCGGTCAGAATGATGTTCCGATTGCCGGTGCTTGCAACCTTGTCGGCGGCATGGGTGAATTCGCCGGGCGATAGAAACTGCCCCTTTTTGATGTTGACGGCGCGGCCGGTCTTTCCGGCTTCGACGAGCAGATCGGTCTGGCGCGACAGGAACGCCGGGATCTGGAGAATGTCAGCGGACTCGGCGGCCAGAGCGGCTTGGGCCGGTTCATGAATATCGGTAAGGACGGGGATACCGAGCTGGCGAACTTTGCCGAGGATGCGCAGGCCTTCCTTTAATCCAGGGCCGCGATACGAAGTGAGACTGCTGCGGTTGGCCTTGTCGAACGAGGCTTTGAAGATGAATTGGCCGGCAATTGCCTGAATCCCGCGCGCCATGCGCAGCACATGTTCTTCACTCTCAATGACGCAGGGACCGGCGATGAGCGAAAGCGGCGCGGTGTTGGAAAACACCACCGGCCCGACCTGTACGGTCATTCGGCGTGCGAGTATTCCGGAGCGGCTATGCGCGTCTCCGTTACGCGCTGTTTGCTTTCCCGCTGGCGCAAGGCGGCTCCGAGGAAAGCGGTAAATAGCGGATGGGGCTCGAGCGGTTTCGATTTGAATTCAGGATGGAACTGGCAGCCCAGAAACCACGGATGACCGGGCACTTCGCAGATCTCGACGTACACGCCGTCGGGGGTCTGGCCGGTGAGCTGCAATCCGCCGGCGGTTAACTGCGCTTCGAATTCGCGATTGAATTCGTAGCGGTGGCGATGGCGCTCGCTGATTTCGGCGCGTTGATACGCGCCTTGGGCGAGGCTGCCATCTTTGAGGCGGCAGGGGTAGGCGCCCAACCGCATGGTGCCGCCCAATTCATCGACGCCTTTCAACTCACGCAATTTGTAGATCACGCGATAAGGCGTGGTGGCATTAGATTCGGTGGTGTCGGCTTCCGCCCAGCCGCAGACATTGCGCGCGAATTCGACAACCAGGAGCTGCATGCCGAGGCAGATACCGAAATAAGGAATCTTGTCTTCGCGCGCGCAGCGGATGGCATTTAGCATGCCTTCCATACCGCGTTTGCCGAAACCGCCGGGCACCAGGATGCCATCGAAGCGATGCAACTGTTTGCGGCACTCGGGCCAGGCAAGCCGCTCCGATTCAATCCATTCGATATTGACGCGGGCCCGATGAGCGATGCCGGCATGCAGCAGCGCTTCCTTCAGACTTTTGTAAGAGTCTTCGTATTCGACATATTTGCCGACCAAGCCGATGTGGACTTCGCGCTCAGGATTGTTCATGCGCTCGAGCATTTCGGTCCAGCGCGAAAGATTGCGGGGACCGGCATTCAGGTGGAGCAGGCGGAGAATGGCATCGTCCACGCCTTGATCGGCGAAGACCAGCGGAATTTCGTAGACCGAATGAACGTCCTTGGCGGTGATGACGCTGCGGACATCGACGTCACAGAACAGCGCGATTTTTTCTTTGACTTCCTGCGGTAGAGAACGCTCGGAGCGGCACAAAAGGATGTCGGGTTGAATACCGATGGCGCGCAGCTCTTTGACGCTGTGCTGGGTGGGCTTCGTTTTGAGCTCTTGTGCGGCAGCGATCCAGGGAACCAGCGTGAGGTGAACGAACAGGGTGTTTTCGCGGCCTTCTTCGTGGCGCATCTGTCGGATGGCTTCAATGAAGGGCAGCGATTCGATGTCGCCGACGGTACCGCCGATCTCCACAATGGAGACATCCACATCGGCAGCCACTTTCCGGCAAGCGGCCTTGATTTCGTTGGTCACATGCGGAATCACTTGCACGGTTTTGCCGAGATAATCGCCGCGGCGTTCGCGCGCAATGATGTTCTCGTAGATCCGGCCGGACGTCAGGTTGTTCACCTGGCTCAACGGCGCGTGGGTGAACCGCTCGTAATGACCGAGATCCAAATCGGTCTCGGCGCCATCGTCGGTAACGAAGACTTCGCCGTGCTGGAACGGGCTCATGGTGCCCGGATCGATGTTCAGATACGGATCGAATTTTTGCAGGGCGACACGGAGTCCGCGGCTTTCGAGCAAACAGCCGATTGATGCCGCGGCAATTCCCTTCCCCAACGACGAAACCACACCGCCCGTAACAAAAATGTACTTAGGCAATCGATTCCTCCGAAAGAATTCCCATTAAGCAGACCCCAACGAATCGCTGACAGTGAAAAGTTGATTCACGCGCTCCAGATCCTCCGGCGTGTCGACACCGAGCGATTCATAATCCGTGGCAACGACGCGGATGCGGTAGCCGTTCTCGAGCGCGCGGAGCTGTTCGAGACGCTCGGCTTCTTCAAGCGGGCCGACGGTCAAATCCGGATAATGCAGCAGAAAGTCGCGGCGGTAGACGTACAATCCGATGTGCTTGAAGTAGATCGGCACGCCGGTGCGGCCATCGCGCTCATACGGTATCGGGCAGCGTGAAAAGTAAATAGCGTCACCGAGCAGATTGGTGACGACTTTGACAACGTTCGTATTGACAATATCGGTGGGATCAACGATTTGCTTTTTGAGAGTGCCCATATCGACGGCCTCGTCGCCATGGACGGATAGAATCGCGGCGTCTATGGCTTCGGGATCGATCAGCGGCTCGTCGCCCTGGATGTTGACATACAGCGTGGCCTCTTCGGAAGACGCAACTTCGGCCAGGCGATCGGTACCGGTAGGATGATCGGCGCGCGTCATGCGCACGCGGCCACCGAACTTGTGAACGGCGTTGGCGATACGATCGTCGTCGGTGGCAACCAGCACGTCGCTGAGATAACGTGACATGTTGGCGCGCTCCCAGACATGCTCGATCATGGGCTTGCCGGCAAGTTTGGCGAGAGCTTTTCCGGGATACCGGGAGGAGGCAAATCGGGCGGGGATGACACCCAAAATCCGCGTCCGCACATTTGAGTGTAGCACTACATTTTGCGAATTGCTGATGCGTGTAGAATCAGATCAATGAGCCGAGTAGAGGAACTCGAGCGCGCCATTCAAGAGCTTTCGCCCGATGAATTCGCCCGAATTGCTCGCCACGTTCTAGCGATCGAGCAAGAACGCTGGGATGCCCAGATGGATCAGGATGCCCGGCTTGGCAAGCTCGATTTTCTGGTTGACGAAGCGCGGAATGAGCGGCAAGCTGGGGCTCTGAAAGACTGGCCGCCTTCCACGTGAAGTCTTTCGCGACGCGCATGTTTTGGCGCCTTTTCCACCAGCTGCCCCGCGATATACAGACGCTCGCTATCAAGAACTATCAGCTTTGGATCGGCAATCCGTCGCATCCATCGCTACGATTTCGGCGCCTGGAGGCAAGGACGATCTCGTTACGGTGAGAATTGGAGATCATTATCGCGCCATCGGTATGCTCGAACCAGGAGCGGTCACATGGATATGGATAGGGACCCATGCGGAATATGATCAAATAACCTACAACTGAATTGCTGTGCCGCTTAGCCGCCTGCCCTAAAGCGTGGAGATTTCAACTACCGGCATCTTGCGCAGCCGTGCCTGTTCGAGAAAATGTCCGGTGACGTCGTCCGGTCCGCGCAGCTTTTTGTCCCACAGCACCAGCGCTCGCGCGACCGTGTTATAGGAATTTGCCATCGTTTGGGCGCGCTCGAGCAGCCTGACGTTGGTTTCGAGATAGCCGGTCTGTCCTTCCGGAACATCCAGAATTTCGACATTGACTTCTTTGAGCAGGCGGTCGAACATCTCGCCCCAATTGCCTGGGCGGTCGGTGACAGATGAATTGCGGAAGATCTTCGGATCGGTGGGCAGCAATACTACCCGGTTTATCTTCAGTTCGCCCGCGACTTCCAGCGAGAGCAGGTCCGTGCCGCAGGCCGCCGAGGATACCAGGAAATCGGGTTTTGCCGCTTCGAGATATTTGCGGATTCTACCTCGCACGACGTCGATATTGACAGCCGGAAAGCGCGCGACGGTGGCGTTCGCCGCATCGATTCGGCGTCCAGCCTGCACCAAAACTGGTCCAGCGGCTTTCCGTAAAAGCCAAAATCCGGCAGCGCTAAAAAGAAACTGCCTGCGATGGACTAAGACATCAGGCATGGGTTCCGTCTCCCAAGAAAATACTTTGCAACCTCATTTCCCAATTAGACATCCATGGGCCGCTAGGCTGTTTCAGCGCACGGAGGCGCGGTATGCACATACTATGGACCCTTCTGATCGGATTGATCGTCGGCGCGGTCGCTAAGCTTCTGATGCCGGGCAAGGACCCGGGAGGATTTATCATCACGATTCTTCTCGGTATTGCCGGTTCGTTTCTGGCAACGTATCTTGGCAGGGCCTTGGGTTGGTACCAGGAAGGCGCTTCCGCCGGATTTATTATGTCGGTAATCGGCGCGATGATTCTGCTGCTGATTTATCGCTTGTTTGCCAAACGCTCAACGCCGCCCTCGTAAGAGCGAAGAATCGGCAAAGCCAACTCAAAAGATCGGAGACACTAGAGGTCATGCAAGATTTTGAAGGCCTTGGTGTGTTCTATCTTGGGAACCCTGTGGACGCGGCAACGCGCGAGAAGACCGATCGGCCGTTACTGTACGAATCGAAAGACCTAGTGACGCATGCCGTTTGTGTCGGCATGACCGGCAGCGGCAAGACAGGTCTGTGCATCGGACTGCTCGAGGAAGCGGCTATTGACGGGATACCGGCGATCGTCATCGATCCGAAGGGCGATCTCGCGAATCTGCTGCTTACGTTTCCGGAACTGCGGCCGGAGGATTTTCGCCCGTGGATCAATGACGATGAGGCGCGGGCCAAAGGGTTGGACGCGGACGAGTTCGCCAAACAGCAGGCGGAGCTTTGGAAGAAAGGGCTGGCGGCGAGTGGACAGGATGGCGCGAGAATCCAAAAGCTGCGCGATGCCGTCGATTTCACCATCTACACACCGGGAAGCGATGCGGGTGCGCGCCTTTCGATTCTCAAATCGTTCGACGCTCCCGATCCCAAGCTGGCGGCGGACCAGGAGATGTTGCGGGACCGGATTGCCGCAACGGTTACCAGCCTTCTAGGTCTGATCAGGATCGATGCCGATCCGCTTCAGAGCCGCGAACACGTGCTGCTATCGAATATCTTTGATGCGGCGTGGCGGGATGGGCGCAGCCTCGATCTAGCGGCGATTGTTACGCAGATACAGAATCCGCCCTTTCAGAAAGCCGGAGTAATGGATCTGGAGACTTTTTATCCGGCGAAGGAGAGGTTCTCCCTTGCAATGGCCTTTAACGGCCTGCTGGCATCGCCTGGTTTTCAGAGCTGGCTCGAAGGTCCACCGCTCGAGATCGGCGCCCTGCTGCACACCGAATCGGGCAAGCCGCGCGTTTCAATTCTCTCGATTGCTCACTTGAGCGATGCCGAGCGAATGTTCTTCGTCTCGCTCGTGCTGAACCAGGTTTTGGGCTGGGTGCGATCGCAGCCGGGCACGAGCAGCCTGCGCGCGTTGCTTTATATGGACGAAATTTTCGGCTACTTCCCGCCGGTTGCAAATCCACCGTCCAAGAAGCCGCTGCTTACGCTTTTGAAGCAAGCGCGCGCTTCCGGGCTGGGACTGGTGCTGGCGACGCAGAACCCGGTGGATCTCGATTACAAAGGTCTTTCGAACACGGGTACATGGTTCATCGGAAGACTGCAGACCGAGCGGGACAAAATGCGCGTCCTCGAAGGATTGGAAGGAGCCTCGAACGATGCGCATTCGCACTTCGATCGCGGCGAAATGGAAAAAATTCTGGCTGGGTTGGGGAATCGAACGTTTCTGCTGAATAACGTGCGCGAGCGCGCGCCGCAACTCTTCCAGACGCGCTGGACCTTGTGCTATTTGCGTGGGCCGATGACGCGCGACCAGATCCGGACTTTGATGGCGGCGAAGCGGTCTCCGGAAACGGCGCCCGCGCAGGAAAAAGCCAGTCCATCGAAGCAGGCGCATGCGAACGCCGCGCCAGTATTGCCGCCCGATATTCCGCAGTATTTTGTTCCCGCAACTACGGTGGGGACCTGTGCTTACAAGCCGGCGCTGGTGGGCGCGGCCAAACTCCACTACCTCGATGACAAACAGAAGCTGGATGAAATCCGTGACGTTCTGATGCTGGTTCCTATAACGAACGGCGCAGCGGCAGTGGATTGGACCCAGGCCAAGACGCTTACGATCGGGCTGGACGAACTCGAAAAAGAGCCGGGCGATGGCGCGCAATTCGAAGACCTGCCGGAGGCGGCGGCGAAAGCGAAGAATTACGCAATTTGGAATAAGGCATTCGTGACGTGGCTGTTTCAGACGCAGACATTGGATCTGTTTGAAAGCGCGGCGCTGGGTAAGCGCTCGAAGCCGGGCGAGACAGAACGGGACTTTCGTATCCGGCTGCAACAAAGCGCCCGGGAGCAGCGCGACCGAATGGCCGAGGCGTTGCGGCAAAAATACGCTCCTAAAATGGCCGCGCTGGAAGAGCGAAAACGCCGCGCGGGGTTGGCGGCAGAGCAACAGAAAGCGCAGCGCAACCAATCGATGATTCAGACAGCAGTCAGTGTAGGAGCCGGTCTTTTGTCGGCGTTCATGGGCCGGAAAGCGATTAGCATCACTAACATGAACAAGGCGGCTACGGTCGCCCGGCAGGCAGGGCGATCGTGGAAAGAAGCGCAAGATGTGGCGCAGGCAACGGAAAATGTGGAACAGATCGCGCAGCAGGCGGCCGAATTGGAAAAACAATTTGAGGCGGAATTGGCAGATCGGGAATCTAAAGTAGATCCGGCCACGGAACAATTCAATACGGTTTCGGTGAGGCTGAAGAAGGCAAATATAGAGGTTAAGCTAGTGGCGCTTGCCTGGAGCCCAATGCCGTTGACTTAAGCGGCATAGAAGACGGTTCGAAGAGGCCGACGAGGACGTCGGCCGCGGACCAGGAGGTCCGCCCCACATGCGAAGGTCTCAAAAGGAAGGCGAATACTACTGAATCGAAGGCGGACGAGTCTAACGTTGTAGTAGAAGCGCGAAGGTTCTAATATGAACGGAATAAAAACGGCGTTACTGCTCGGATTACTCAGCGGCTGTTTGCTGGTGGGCGGCCAGGCGATCGGCGGCCAACGTGGGCTGCTTTATGGCTTGCTGCTAGCAGTCGGAATGAATTTTTTCAGTTATTTCTTTTCCGACAAGATGGCGCTGATGTCCTCCGGCGCGCAGCCGGTTAGTGAAACGGAACACCCGGAAATCTATAGACGGCTTGCGCCGGTGGTGCGGCCTTTGGCGGAGCGCATGGGAATTCCGATGCCGAAGCTTTGGGTAACGCCGGATCTCTCGCCGAATGCGTTCGCAACGGGCCGCAATCCGCAGCACGCTTCGGTCGCAGTCACGGCGGGAATTTTGCAGATCATGAATGATCACGAATTAGCGGCGGTACTGGCGCACGAATTGGGACACGTAAAGAATCGAGACATCCTCATCAGCTCGGTGGCTGCGACGCTTGCTTCCGCGATCACCTATCTGGCGCAAATGGCGATGTGGTTCGGTGGGACCGCTCGGGACGACCGTGACCGGCGCGAAGGCAGCCCACTCGGAATGCTCCTGATGATTTTCCTGGCGCCATTGGCAGCGGGCTTAATCCAAATGGCGATTTCCCGGACGCGCGAATTCAGCGCCGACGCGACTTCCGCGAAGACTTTAGGCACATCGCAGCCGATGATCAATGCGCTGGTAAAGCTTGACAGCGTAGGAAGGCAGATTCCTCTCGATGCGTCGCCTTCGATGTCGCATATGTACATCATGAAGCCGTTCGCCGGAGGGGGATTTCTGAAACTGTTTTCGACGCACCCGCCAACCGAAGAACGCATCGCCGCTTTGCAATCTCTGAACTTGTAAGCAATTGCTAGGCTGTTAGCCGGAGCCATTTTGAAAATACGTTTCTGGTTAGCCGCCGGTGCGCTGGTTCTGTGCGCGGTTTCAGCACAAGCAGCAACTCCCGGCGTAGTGCTGATTTCGATTGACGGCATGCGGCCGGACTATGTCACGCACGCTTCCGAGCATGGCCTGAAAATTCCCCACTTGCTGCAATTGATGCACAACGGCGCTTACGCAACGGGAGTGCATGGCGTGCTACCCACCGTGACCTATCCCAGCCATACGACGCTGCTGACAGGGGTCTGGCCGGCGCAGCACGGCATTGATTCGAATACGACGTTCGATCCGCTCGGAAAGAATATGGGCGGCTGGTACTGGTATAGCGAAGACAATCGCGCGCCTACATTGTGGAAGGCCGCTGCCGATGCGGGCCTGAAAGTGGGGAGCGTGAGCTGGCCGGTGAGCGTTAGCGCCCCGGGCGTGCATTTTCTGATTCCCGAGTATTGGCGAGCGTCGACAGACGACGATTTGAAGCTGGAGCGCGCATTATCGACGCCTGGCCTGCTGACGCATCTTCAAAAAGAACTCGGGCCTTACATTATCGATCTCAACCGCGCCATTCCCGGCGACCGGCAGCGGACGCGCTACAGTGTCGGCATTCTCAAAGAAAACCGTCCGGATTTTATGACGATTCATTTGGCCGCGCTCGATCATCTGGAACATTTGACGGCGCCGTTCAGCAAAGAATCGAATGAGACGCTGGAGGAAATCGACGGCATGGTGGGAGAGATCGAGGACGCCATGCGTGCGACGCATCCCGAGGCGGTGATTTGCATTGTTTCGGATCATGGATTCGCCCGTATCGATCACGAGCTGCATCTTTTTTCGGCGTTTGTGGATGCCGGACTGGTGACGCTCGATCCGAAGGCCACTACACCCAAGGTGATGAGCTGGAAAGCGATTCCGTGGAATGACGGCGGGTCGGCGGCAATCATGCTGCAGAATCCCGCCGATCAGGCGGTGCGCAAGCAAACGGCGGATCTGCTGGCGCGCCTGGCCGCCGATCCGGCCAACGGAATTGCGGCAGTACTCGATGAGCCAGCGATCGCTAAACTCGGCGGCTCGACGCGCGCGGCCTTCTGGTTGGATATGAAATCGAACTTTGCGATTTCCGCCGCGATTCGAAAACCGCTAGTGACGGAGATGTCGCCTCGGGGGACACATGGCTATTCGCCCGATAATCCGGATCTGCTCGCGTCATTTTTTATTGCGGGTCCGGGGATCCGGCACGGCTTGAATCTCGGCCAGATCGACATGCGCAGTATTGCACCGACACTGGCGCATTTTCTCGGCGTGCCGTTCCCGTCCGCGGCGCTGCCAGCGCTCGATCTGAGCGGGAATGGCGCGAAATAGCATGAGCATGCGGGTTGTTTCGGTGAATGTCGGGATGCCGCGGCAGGTGGAGACGCCGCGCGGCATCGTGCTCACCAGCATTTTCAAATCACAGGTAGAGGGGCGCGTGGCAGTGCGCCGACACAACCTTGAGGGTGATCGCCAGGCGGACCTCTCCGTACACGGCGGACCGAACAAAGCCGTTTATGCCTACTCCTTGGAACATTATCCTTACTGGGCACAGCAGCTTCCCGATACCGATCTGCCTTTCGGCAAGTTTGGAGAGAACCTGACCACCACCGGCCTTACAGAAGAACAAGTGCACATTGGGGATCAATTTCGGATCGGCAGCGCGATTTTGCGGGTCACGCAGCCGCGCATGCCGTGTTTCAAGCTCGCACTGCGTTTCGAGCGCGCCGACATGATCAAGCGTTTTTGGAAAAGCGGGCGCTCGGGGATCTATTTCGCGATCGTTCAGGAAGGCGAATTAGGAAGCGGCGACGAGGTGGAACTGGTGACAGAGCATCCTACGCGGGTGGCGGTCGCGGATGTGGTCCGGGTTTTCAAGCGGGAGACCACCGACCAGGAATTATATGCGCGCGTGATGGAAGCGCCGATTTCAGGAAGCTGGAAAGAAGATATTCGCGAACGTTGGGCACAAATGGTTCTGGGCGATGCGGAGTGATTTCCCGGTAGACGCGGCGCCCGCCAAACGTCCGGAACGAACCGTTCTGGAAGGACGCTATGTAACGCTCGCGCCGCTTGATCCTCGGCTGCATGGCGAAGCGTTATGGGAAGCAACGAAAGGCGAGCAGAACGATGCTCTGTGGCGATATGTGACGGATGGTCCGTTTCCGCGGCGTGATGATTTTGACAGAGCACTGGATGGGATGGCGGCATCCGAGGACCCGCTCTATTTTGCAATCGTGGGCCGCGCTACGCTACGCGCGGCCGGCCGCGCTTCGTATATGAGAATCGATACGAGACATCGGGTGATCGAAGTTGGCAGCATTCTCTACACACCGGCGCTGCAGCGAACTCGCGGCGCGACGGAAGCGATGTATCTGATGGCCCGGCATGCGTTTGAGGATCTCGGCTACCGTCGTTATGAATGGAAATGCAATGCGCTGAATGAAGCGTCGCGGCGGGCGGCTTTGCGGCTGGGATTTACGTTCGAGGGCATTTTCCGCCAGCATCAGATTGTAAAGGGCAGAAACCGCGATACGGCCTGGTTCTCGATGTTAGATAGCGAGTGGCCGAGGCGCAAAGAGGCGTTGGAGCGTTGGCTGGAT
>JACZDD010068430.1_pt1 | contig 14791 bp, 14 predicted proteins | sample 8641771 | NCBI WGS metagenome assembly JACZDD01 (sample SAMN15324614, study PRJNA640507) | soil metagenome | isolation source: intercropping peanut in the second line | place: China: Luxin town, Laibin City, Guangxi Province | collected 2019-07-25 | depth 10cm m | reverse complement strand
GTTCTAGTTCTTGCTGCTGGTCAAGGAGTTTTATGCGGCGCGTCATTCCTCTCAGATCTTCCATTAGCTTGGTGCTGGCCATTTTGCTCGCGGTTCCATTCAGTGCATTTCCTCGCGACAACAATGACAACAATAAAGCCGACGACCAAAAGGAAGACAAAAAAGAAAACAAAAGATCCGATCCGGACGCCATCGGCGACCGGAATGTAAGCGGCAAGGTCAATTGGTACTCCCTCGAGAAGGAGATTGCCCTTGGTAAACAGCTCGCCCAGCAGGTAGAACGACAGTCGAAAATTATAAATGACCCGGTGATCGCCGAATACGTGAATCGGCTGGGTCAAAATCTGGTTCGCAATTCCGACGCCAAGGTACCCTTCACGATAAAGGTGGTAGAAGATCCCACGGTCAACGCATTCGCGCTTCCGGGTGGATTCTTCTTTGTGGATTCAGGCCTGATTCTGAACGCGGACAACGAAGCCGAGCTCGCTGGCGTCATGTCGCACGAAATCGCTCACGTAGCGGCCCGCCACGGCACGCGTCAAGCCACACGCGGTGAAATCGCGCAATTGGCCACTCTGCCGCTCATTTTCATGGGTGGGGCGGCGGCCTACGGCATCTACCAGGCATCCGGGCTTCTGGTGCCGCTGTCGTTCCTGAAGTTCTCCCGCGGCTTCGAATCGGAGGCGGACTACCTCGGTATCCAGTACATGTACAAAACCGGCTATGATCCGACTGCCTTCGTCGATTTCTTCGAAAAGATTCAGACGCTCGAGAAGCGCAAGCCCGGCACGATGTCGAAGCTCTTTTCCACGCATCCGCCGACCGACGACCGCATCGAGAAATCTCAGAAAGAGATCGAAGGGCTGAAGGCCAAACCGGAATACGTGGTTACAACGTCCGAGTTCAATGACGTCAAAGCTCGTCTGGCGATGCTCGAAAACCAGCGTCGGCCTGACAAGACGAGCGAAGATCCGAACAAGCCCACCCTGCGGCGCAACCCGAACTCCACCACGCCGATTGAAGACGAAACCGATCCGTCAAAGAAGAACAAGGGTGACGATAGCGACCGTCCGAAGTTGAAACGCCGTCCTTCGGATAACGGTGACAACACGAGCAACGGTCCGACGGACAATAACTAATCCGGCGAGCCGCTTCGGAGCGCTAGCATTAAGTATCCCGATAGTCTTCTACGATACTCAAAAAAACCTTCGTGTGGGATCCGGTGCCGAACACAGGTGTGCCCGACGAGGAGCAATGAAAATCCGGTATGGGTATTGCCGAGTTCGTTTACACAACTGTCTTGCGACCCGAGCCGTTGAGGAAGACAGCGAACGCGATTATCAAGACGCGAACGTTGGGTATTACACCGCGGCGGGCCACGTCGCCGGAGCCATCGGCCGCGTGCTCGCGCTTGAACCGGATCCGGAGAGCTATCGTTACCTGACGCAAACCATTCAGGTCAACCAATTCTCGAACGCCACATCGTTTCAAATGGCCGCATCGGATCACGTTGGATCGGCTCAATTACATATTTCGGATCACAATCGTGGTGATAATCGCCTCTATGCGAACGAACTCGCGTCCAACGTCGTGACGGTCAACACGACCACCATCGATGTCCTTCTTCGACAAAACGGGATTACCTCCGTTGACGTAATCAAGATGGATGTGCAAGGCGCCGAAGGCCGCGCCCTGCAAGGAATGAAAGATACGCTCGCGCAATCCAAGCCAGTCACTCTCCTCACAGAGTTCTGGCCTGATGGATTGCGAAGAGCAGGCACGGAACCGGAGGAATTTCTCCACATACTTGAGAAGTTTGGGTTGCACATACACGAATTGCAGCCCGACAGCTCCCTGTTGCCAATCGCAGATAGAAACGCTTTTATCGCCCGCTATTCCGGGCGGAAATACACGAACATCGTTGCCCGTAGGCCATAATCCTATCCGGCAGCTACGAGGTTCCGCGGAAGATCTTCTGCCACAGCCATCGGCTTTGCAGCCGATTACGTTCGCTGCTGGCAATTTCGACTCGCCCCCGCTTGTCCGATACATAATCGAGCAGCGTGCTCACCGGCACAAACCAGCCGTTCTTCTTGCTTAGGCGTGTCATCAAATCCGAAAACCGTGAATCGAGCGTTTCGTTTTCTACAAAACCGTGGCCGAAATGCGTGTACATGATACATGCGCCGCCCTGTTCTTCCAACCGGTCCTGGTTGGACTCCGACAGCATGCGGAGATAGCTCTTGATGTTCGCTCCGTCCGTGGCCGAATACCAGTTGCGCACAAACGGCCGTAACGGGTCGTGATACGGCATCCAGGGGCAAATATCCAGCGTGTCGATATCGGCGTAAACGAAATTGCGGCAGTACTCGATACGTTCCCGGCACAAGTCACCCCAAAATTCGGGTTCGCCCTCGACTTCTCCGCGAAACCGGTTGTTATTTTTGCTGAGTGTGGAAACGCCATAGACGGCGCGGGCCAAACTGCCCGTCAAGCGCGCCGGTCCCCAATAGATCGCGTCCCGGTTGTAATGATTGGCCATCGCGCGCGGGTCGTGGCCGAAGTAGCTTTTGAATAGGTCCAGCGCTTGCCGGGTTTCTTCTCGGATGGCGGAATGCGGCGTCGCATTGTGGTAGCCCATCTCGAACCCGAGTTTCTGCAATTCCAGATTGTGGGCCAGATACTCCGGATTCGCGCAAGTCTCGCCTGGCGAGTTCACTTCGCGGGTTGCTTCGAGCGGCCAAACTCCGCGCGTGGTGCGAAAACCCAGATTCGCCAAAAACGAATAAACGCGTCGGCCCTTCGGTACCGTTTGCGCATCCGGATCGTCAAAAATGGAAAAAGCGAACCGTTTGCCGTCCGGCCAGCGCATGCTCATGATTGCCCGGGCTTGTGCTTCTCTAGATAGGCCGCCATGGCGTCAATGGTTCCGAAGTTGTCCAGCGTCAGGTCTTCCTGATCCACCTCCAGCCCGAATGTTTGCTCGTAAAACAGAATCAATTCGAGTAGCGCCGGTGAATCGAGCAAACCCGTATCCGGGATTACCTGGTCATTGCGGAGCGAACGTGCATCATTGCCCAATTTGCGCGCAAGCTCGACGATTTTCGAGTGGATCACGCTTTTGGTATCGGTAGAGGCCATAAGTTTCAGAGTTCCGGGGGCGTGCTGACCTTCTGCAACGTCCGCACCACGTCGCCTCCGCTTAGAGCGCGATGATCGTACGTCGCACCTAAAAAAGCCATTTCTGTGGAAACCGGGGCAGTGTGCGCGACGATCAGCGAATTCTGCGGCGGAAGAATGGGTGCGTGCCGCGATACCTTCCAGCGCGCCATGCTGGTAAATGCAACGGTGCTGCCGGAGCTTTCCTCGGGCTTCAAGGAATCTTTCATGGCCTTGCGCTGCAATTCGCTTAATCGGTCGATAAACTCGCGCGCGGCGAGTTGCTCAGCCTGTTCGACCACCGCCAGATATAGCGTGTTCCGGTTTTGGATCGTGAAGCCCAGGTTCACGTGATCGTACGTGTATCTTCGATTGCCCACGATTGTCGCGTTCAGCCGTGGATCTTCCTTTGCAAGCTGTACGAGTTGCCATGCCATCAATGCGAGCAAAGGGCTCAGCAGCAAATTTTCCGATTTTTGAAAGGCGGCCGCATATTCCGCCCACGGGCGAGGATCGTAATGAATTTCGACGTGACCCGCCACCGCCTCGTCGCGATGCCATAGCACGGTGCGTAGCATTCCGCGGTCTTCCGGTGACAGGCGCCCGAGAGTTCCTGGAACAGAAGGTAAAGGAGCCTGAGGCGTCCCCGGCTGCGTGACCGCATGCGAGTGCACTACTGCCTGTAAACCGTTTTTCGAAACGTAAGCTTCTACATCGGCCGCCGAGAGGCGGTTTCCCGATGCTGGCACGCGCGAGGCGTCCAGCCCGTAGCGTTGCAGAAGTAGAGAAGCCTTTAAAGAAGCGGTTACGGCCGCGCCAGATGGCCCATCCGAAGAGGCTTGCGATTCGGATGGCACAGCTTCGTCTGGGCTGCTTCCGATCCACATCAGAATCGATCCGACTTCGATGATGTCGCCTTCGTTGCCATGAACGGAAAGCACGTAGCCATCCTGCTCGGCTTCAACCGTAAACGTGGCTTTGTCGGTCTCGATCTCCGCCACCTGCTCGCCGGCGCGCACGCTGGCGCCGGGTCGTGCGATGATCTGACTCAATCGAACCGTATCGTCGTTGTTGTTTATGCGGGGCGTCCGCAGCGGTACTGGCATCGGTGCTAAGCGCTGATGAGCGAAACGGCCTTATCCAAAATGTGTCTTTCGCTCGGAATGACATCGGCTTCAAGACTGCGTGCGGCAGGCACAGGCACGGGAGGAGCCCCGATGCGTACGAAACTGCCGCTATGTCCGGTTTCGAGCAGAGCCGCGCCCAATTCGGCGGCGAAACCGTATTCGGAGTGTCCTTCTTCGGCAACCAGAATGCGCTCGCGATTCAGGAGCAGCGCCGTCAAAGTACGTCGCGGCAGCGGCGCGAGCAGCGAAGGCACAATAATTTCCACTTCCAGTTCGTCCTCCTCGAGCGTGGCGGCCACTTTTTCAAGTATGGGTAGAATCCCTCCATAACCGACCAAGGTGATGTCCGGTTGTGCGCTGCCTGAGATCAGTGTGGGGAAAAGACCGGCTGCCGCATCGCCGGCATCCGCATCGGCCTCGCGATATGACGCCGCATCGCAGGGGAGGCCATACACCAGCTTGTGCTCAAAGAAAATCGTGGGGTACGGCCAGCTCAGGACGGCGTGTTCCAGAAGCGTGCCCGCGGCGTGGCGGTTGCTAGGGAAGACCACTGTCAATCCGGGCACGCCGGCCATCAGATTCTCCGGACTCTGGCTATGCGTTGGTCCATATCCGCGCCGGCCGCCACTCGGCGTCCGAACTACTAGCGGCACTTCCACTCCCGGAAACATGCCTGGAAATTTCACGGCGTGATTGTAGAGCTGATCCATCGCCAGCGTTACGAAATCCGCGAACATGATTTCAGCAATCGGGCGAAATCCTGCGAGTGCCAATCCAATGCTCGAACCCACAACGCCCGCTTCGCTGATCGGTGTGGAGATAACCCGCTTGGGAAACTCGGAGCTGAGCCCGGCTGTCACCTTGAACGCGCCGCCGTAAGGATCGTGCATGTCTTCGCCAAGCAAAAGCACGCGCGAATCGGAGGTCAGCAGCTTGCGCAGCGAGCTATTCAAGGCCGACCGTACGTTGCCTTCCTGCCGCGCTGGCTCAGTGCGCGCGAGCTCCGCCACAGAGGCACTGGTGAACAAATGAATAGGCGGCGTGCGGAAGCGGGCCTCTGGAGAAGCGTGTGCCGATTGCTCTACCGTTGCGATAAATGAATGCGTCACGCGGTCAATCTCTTGTTTTACGGACGCGGGAAGCCGGTCACCCAAGCGGGCGAGCGGATCTCGCTCGCAAATTGCCCGCATCTCTTCGCTATCGCGCAGATCATCCCCTTTACTATGCGGCCCGAGCCGCATCGTATCGATGACCACAAACCCCGGCGTGCGCCTCTCCCGCACGTGTTCGACAATCTTTTCCACCTGTTGGAAAAAATTCGGCTCGGCATCATTTAGTCGCCAGGTTTCGAGTCCAAACGCCGCGCCGCGCGGCAGAATCGAGCCGCCGCCGATCGTGTCGCTGGTCGGTGTCGTCTGCGCGATGCCGTTGTTCTCCACTACGAACAGCACCGGCGCTTTCCAAATAGAGGCCAGATTTAAGCTTTCATACAGCAGCCCTTGTCCGAGCGTGCCGTCGCCGACGATGATCGCCACAATCCCGCTCTCGCCGCGTAACCGCCGCGCCAGGGCCTGTCCCACTCCAATGGCCGTCATGCCGGCCTGCACGCCGTTGCTATGAAAACCTCGATAGGCAAGGTGTTGGCTCCCGCCGATTCCTCCACACACTCCCGCAGCGCGGCCCATAATTTCCGCAATCAGACCGACAAAATTGCCCGAATAGGTCAGAAAATGGCCGTGATTCCGGTGGTTTGAAAAAACCGCGTCGTTCGGGTCGTGCAGAGCGCGTACCACCGCCATCTGGCAGAACTCCTGCCCCAGGCAAGTATGCGTTGTCCCGGAAAGCAAGCCTTTGCTGAACAAGCTCAGCAGCAGTTCTTCAGCTTGACGAATTAAGCTGGCAAACGAGTACAGCGCCGAAGGTTCCAGCGGAATGGCGGGCTTGCCGTTTTCATCGCGCGCAAACGGCTCTATGGCCGGATTGGCAGGCTGGACATCAAAAGCGGTCAATCGTCTCCAGTGTACAGTGGCTGCCCGGCTTCAACTTCTCAGCTTAAAAAGCAGGATTCCGTACCCGTTCTTGTCCTTTTTCCGCAGTAGGCGAAATCCCGCCGCTTTCAAATGCTCGACTAGATCCTCGACCGTGTACGGAACATTGGCCGCCGGCAAATGGTACTCCAGCACAAGCCGCGATATCCGGGATAAGCAGGCGCCAGGTGTGTTCAGGAGAACCTCGTACTCGCTGCCTTCGATATCCATCTTGAACAGATCGATTCTTTTTTCGGCTACTCGCTCGAGGAACGCTGGTAGTGTTTCGGCCGGAACCGACACCGTTCCCACAGTACGGTGCTCCTCTTGCTGAAGCACATGAACCATCTGACTTGGCGAACCGTCGCCGCCCATTTGGATAGCGGCCGCCCGTGAACCGCTTAGCGCCAGCGAATGGCATTCGACGCGGTCGATGAGATGGTTCGCTTGCACATGCTGGACCAGCCGGTTGTATGTTTCTGGAAATGGCTCAATGGCGTAGACTCGGCATTGCGGTGCGCGTTTGGCGGCATAGCAGGAGAAGAGCCCAATATTCGCGCCTGCGTCGACAATGCAACGATCAGCCAGAGATACTTCATACACCCGATGAAAGTAAATTTGCCAAAGAGTTTCCAAATCGTAAAACTCTTGTAACTGGTAGCTTGTGCCATCATAAAAACGAACGAGGTTAGGAAGGCGAAAGTTGCTGATGCCGGTATATCCGGCAGTCAGGTTCCAGGCATCGCGCGCGCTCGCGTAGCACCGCAAGACTTCGGGAATTCTTCGAGCATGTCTCAGTGCGGCGCCCAGTCGCTTCGCAATCATATCTATAGATTCTCGTATGGCGGCTAAGACAATTGCCCTTACCGATCGGGAGGTGGAAAGCGCCAAAGCGTTTAACACGCGTATGGCGGCTGCCGGAGCTCCTTCGGATTTTGTCGCCGAACGAGTATATCCGGCCGCAGCAGGCGCTCTTATAACCAAAACGCAATATGTAGTCGTGGATGATGAGGCGGTCCGCGGCGGAGTCCTGAAGGTGGAATATCCGGCTTGGCTGAATGGATCGTCCCTTTCGGCAACCAACTATCAGTCGCCCATCTCGGAAGGCATCATCGACAAAAATCAAAGCTTGACCGCCATGGTGCTTGTCAAATTCATGCAGCAACCCGGCAGCCGCTCTTTCGTCGTCGGTATGGGCGACGCCGGAAATCCGCTTCCGCGCCTGCTCAAAGCGGCAGGCTGGTCTGTAGAGCCGATTCCATTTTTTTTTCGTGTGTGCCGTCCGAATCGCTTCCTATCTGAACTGCGCCTGCTGAAAGACGATCCGAAGCGGCGGATTCTGGCAAAGATTGTGTCTGCTACAGGCGCCGGTTGGCTCGGAATTCACGCGGTGCAGTCTCGCGGCATTATGACCGGCGCAGCCGCGCAAAAATACCGGATCCAGCGGGTGACAGAGTGGGGCTCCTGGGCCGATGTTTTTTGGGAGCGCTTTCGGAACACTTGCTCTTTCGGCGTTTTGCGGGACCGCCGGACTCTGGCGGAACTCTATCCTGTCTCAGACACGCGGCTCATCCGGTTTCTTTTGGAACACGGCGGCCGGCAGGTAGGTTGGGCGGCATGCTTCAACAGCCAGATGAACGGACACCGAATTTTCGGCAATCTCCGCGTCGCTACGATTCTCGATTGCATCGCCGAGCCGGAGCATGCCTCACCTCTTATCGCCTCGGCAGTTCGAGAACTCCATGCAGCCGGCGCCGATCTTGTGGTCACCAATCAAACGCACCGCTTCTGGCGCGAAGCGTTGCACCGGAGCGGGTTTTTGACGAGCAAGTCGAACTATTTACTAGCAATATCGCCCGTCCTCGCGAAAGACCTGGCTTCCGTGCGTGACTCCATCCACGTGACTCGCGGCGATGGGGATGGACGGATTCATTTGTAAGCGGCTACTTTGGCCATGGTAGATTGCGAACAATGCGGGAGATCGCGATTTCCAAATTTAAGGCTACTTGTCGGAGCGTATTGGAGGAAGTGAGACGCACGGGAGCGCCGGTGGTTGTAACGCGATTCGGTAAACCGGTAGCGGAAATTGTTCCATCAAGAGCGCGTCAGAAGACTTCCTGGCTTGGATGCATGAAAGATTCTATGGACGTCGTAGGCGACATTGAAGGGCCGGTGGGCGCGTTCACCTTACTCAGCTAATAGCTGATCGCTAACAGCTAATTCCTAATTCTTACCGCTTCCGATAATACGCCACGCCGTCGCGCTCTTCGATGAACACCACCCGATCTCCGATCTCCGCGCGATCTCCCGAAATCCGTACCGTGATTCGGCCGCCCGAATCCAGCGCCACGATCGCTAACTGATACGGCGCGTCCGCGGCAAACTGCGGAGTCGCCGAATGCACGACAGTTTCCGTATAGACAACTCCCTCGTTTGACTCCGCCATTACACCGCTTCCAAAATCGTAACTACGCACGTGGCGCCGGAGCCGCCAAGATTCTGCGCCAGTCCGATGCGGCGCCGCGCCACCTGCCGCTCGCCCGCATCGCCGCGGAGTTGCATTATTACGTCGCAAATTTGTCCGACACCGGTGGCGCCCACCGGATGACCCTTCGATTTCAATCCGCCGCTTGTATTAATCGGAAGCCGCCCGGCAATGGCGCTGCAGCCGGCCTCGGCAAATGGACCGCCTTCGCCTTTGGGAACGAAGCCCAAATCTTCGCTGGCGACGATCTCGGCGATCGTGAAGCAATCGTGGACTTCGGCGAATTCGATATCCTGTGGCCCGAGCCCCGCCGTCGCATAGGCTCGCTCGCCTGCCGATCGAACCGCCGGAAAGGCCGTGATGCTCGGTTTCTCATCGAGCGCCACGTGATCGGATGTCTGTGCCACGGCCCGTACGCGAGCGAAACGCGACGTATAGCGCTTGGCATGCTCCGCCGGAACGATCACCACCGCGGCGGCTCCATCGCTGATCAAAGAGCAGTCGTAAACCGTCAAAGGTTCGGCGACCGGCTTGCCCGCGAGCGCTTGCTCCAAAGTAATAACCTTTCGCATATGCGCCAGCGGATTTTTCGCTCCATTGGCGTGATTTTTTACGGCCACCGAAGCAAGCTGCCGGCGTGTGGTTCCGAATTCGTGCATGTGCCGGCGCGCGATCATCGCGAACAGGGCGGGGAACGTCGCCCCGGCCCGCCCTTCGCTAGCCATATCGCCCGCCGCTGCCAGAATTTCCGTTACCCGCGGCGTGCCTTGCGAAGTCATCTTTTCAACGCCCGCAGCGACCACCACATCGTAAATGCCGGCGGCTACGCTTTGCCAGGCGTGAAAGAACGCCGAACCGCTCGAGGCGCAGGCGTCCTCGATCCGGGTGGAAGGAATGGCTCCGAATCCCACGGCCATGCCGACATAGGGAGCCAGGTGGTTTTGGCCCGCAAAGGACGGTCCTGCGAAGTTTCCCAGATAGAAGGCTTCCACCGCCGCCGCGCCCATACCAGCGTCTGATAGCGCCCCGGCAATCGCCTCGACAGCCAAAGAACGCAAATCGCCCGGCAGAACGCCGAAGGCCGTCTTGCCGATGCCAATAACGGCGACGGATCTCATATATTCTTAAGATAGCGTCGATGGTCGGTACGCCCTGCACGTTTCAAGCCGCTTTTCGTCCTTCTCTTATAAGGGATTTGCCGCGGAAGCGATGCTGCCACACCTGGAGACCGTTATGAGCGAGCCGGCGCCGCCGGTTTGGCGCACCCACGCGAATTCCGACGCCCATTCCCGATTTGTACAGCAGAATCTGCGGCGGATTTTTCTGCTGATCTACCGCATCGTTGGTAACGTCGATGACGCTCAGGACCTTACTCAGGAGACCTTTATTAAGGCGCTGCAGCGCGAAGCCCAGTTGAAGGATCTGGATAAAGCCGCCCATTGGCTCTCGCGTATTGCCGCCAATACCGCCATCGATTTCCTCCGCCGCAACCGAAAATTTGCGTTTGTCGATGTTACGCAGTTGGCCGAGACCGCGCATTCGCCAACGGAGAGCCCCGAGCAGACGCTCCTCCGCGGCGAGCGCAAGCTGCACCTGGACGGCGGTCTTGCCGTTCTGACTGAGCGCGAGCGCACCGCTCTCCTGCTTCGCGATGTGGAAGACATGCCGGCCGACCAGGTGGCGCTTCAGATGAATTGTTCCATGGCAACCGTCCGTTCCCACATTGCCAACGCGCGCACCAAATTCCGGCGTTACTTGGAAGAAAGGAAGCCGTCATGAAGCGTGCGGCCCATCCCTCTCTCGAAGTTTTGGCTCTGCATTCCGCCGGAGATCTGCCGCTGCTATCCGGCTGGTGGGTACGGTATCACGTGGCGCGCTGTCACGAATGCGAACGCCAGGTACATCTGTTTCAATCCGCCACGGAAGAGCTCAAGCGGGAAGCCGGCTCCGAAACCCTCACCGGCTTTGAGGCGATCGCCGATTGGCCGTCGCTCGAGCGGGAGATGCTCGGCAATATCGGTGTCGGCGTGGATGCGGCCCGCTGTATCGATGGTGTAGGTAAACGCTCTTCCTGGACCGTGCGTTTTGCCGCGATCGCCGGCCTCGTGTTGCTGTTCGCCGCCGGCTGGATGACACACATTCCCTCCGACGAGAGCCAACGCCTTTGGGCGACGTTGCGAACCTTTGTAGGCCTCGAGCGCCCAGCGCCGGTAGGCACAATCCTGCGCTCCACTCCCGAAGGCATTGCAGTACGCACGCAAGGTGCAACTCTGACCATTCTTCATCCACGTTCGGCGGTCGTGTCTTTATCAGGAAATGCAGCGGTCGCGGCCCGCTATATCGACGAGGACACTGGACAGGTGACCATCACCAATGTCTATGGGCAGTAGCGGCGCTATCCGGAGCAGGTTGTTAACCTGCAGCCGATTGTCAATCGGCTTGCTCAGCTTCTTGCTTACTGCTTCCGGAGCCGAAAACACCGGCCAATGGCTGGGGGTCCAATTTCCGCCCGATTCGCCCGTTCTGTTCGATTCCTTTAACATGGGTCCTTCTACGGTCCGTCCGCGGGGTGTGTCGATGGCGCTCGATCTGCATGCATCTCTGCGCCTGCGGAATATCGGCGATAAACCGATCTGCGGGTTGGCTCTGCGCGTCGAAGCCGAAGACCTTAAACCTTCAGGTAAAGGCTCGGTCATCATGCCCAGTTTGAATGTGCAGCCGGGTGAAGTCTTCACCGTGCGCATCGACATGGAACTGCTCCGGCCATTCAACGTTCCTAAAAGCAATGCCGCGCTCGTGCAGGTGTCGCTCGATTGCGCGCTCTTTGGCGACCTGACGTCGTACGGTCCGGACAAACTTCGTTCACGCCGCACGCTGCTGGTGTATGAGCTCGAAGCGAAACGCGATCGGCACTATTTGGCGAAACTGCTCGAGGATGGACGTTTGCCGGAGCTTCGTGAGGAGCTGAACTTCGGGCTGCAGGATCTGAACCCGCAGCAGCTTGGTCTCGAGCTGTTGCGCCTGCCGCTCGATTCGCGCGAGGAGAAGCCTGTCAGCGTGAATCCGATTTCTTTTCGGAGTTCTCCGGTGCGGCCTCTTGGAGGCGCCGCTCAGGTAGCCGGTAATGAAGTGCGTGGTCCACGCGTGGAAGTGCAAAACGTTTCGCGAAAAGCGGTTCGGAGCGTGGGTATGGGTTGGATCGTGCGCGATGAAAGGGGCAGGGAATTCGTGGCTGGTTCCGCTCCTTCCACTCTCAATCTCCCGCCTGTCGAGACTGCCAGTATGGTGGAGCCGCGTACCCTGCGCTTCTCGCGCGGCGCCGGCCAGCCGATGATGATTGGCGGGCTTATGGCTTTTGTGAACGATGTGGAGTTCGCCGATGGCCAGCTCTGGATTCCCAGCCGCTCCGACATCGAAGAAGCGATCAGCGACCCGGTGCTGCGCCGCGAGTTGGCCAACTCGCCCGAACAGCAGCGATTGACGGAAATTTACCGCAAGAAGGGCATGAGCGGGCTTTCTGAAGAGCTACGCCGTTTCATCTCCGGCGCCAATTGATTTCGTCGGACTTGGCCTCAGCCTGTCACTTCAGAATTATTTGGCATAAAACCGTCAACGTTATTTGGCATGCTTGGCCTTCTTGAGTGGTGATGCCGTCGGCCTCGCAAGCAAACGACAGACGGTTGCCGAGTGGATTCTGAATAGCCGGTCGCAAGAGAATTCTTTGGACTATCGGCGTTTGGAACTCAACGGCTAGATTTTCGGTCTAATTCTGCTTGAGGCATATTGTCTGGCCGCTCGCAGTTGCCGGATTGCTGACGAGTTTGTTAGCCATCTGGATACTGATGATGCCTCCTTACGTAAAGGACAGCGCGATTATGAATGTGGCGGTCAGTTCAACGGGCCGTTGGCTTGCCGCGGGAACACGCTATGGCTCCGTAATGGTTTGTGCATCAGAAGGCCACACGTGCGAAACGTTCAACACGAAAGCCGGTGAACTGAACGATCTACGTTTCTCTCCGGATGAACGCTTTCTGGCGATTGCGAATGACAATATTCAGCTCGTTACGCTTGATCGTCGTAAGGGGTCCTTTTGGTTGCGCAACGACAAACGGAAGTACGGGACCGTCCGTTTCGATAAGAGCGGGACTGAACTGTTGACGATTAATTCGCAAAGCGAGATCGAGCTGATCGACGTCAGATCCCATGCTGCCTTGACAAGGTTCTGCTGCTCCAGTTTCTATGGCGAAGTCGCATTTCTTGGGAATGATATGCGAATTGCAAACGCCGGACACTGGCCAAGGATTTGGACGAGAAGTGGCCAGCTAGTCACAAGCTTGGCCGGAGATAGGGAGTACGAGACGTTTCGCCCAATAGCGGTTGACGAGGAAGGACAGACAATCTTCATGGGATCTCAGGATGGCCGTGTATACGCGTGGAGCTTGGGCGATTTCACTTTGTCCGAACGGTCACCTGCCCAAGCCGATTACGTCGACACAATCGCGCTGGTGCCGAAAGCTCAACTCGTCGCGTACTGCAGTTTTGGCAAACCGATACACCTCTGGAATGTCGCGGGCTATCGCAAAGCAGAAATTCTAAATGCAAAGTCGAGCAGTAACATTGTTAGCCTGCCGGACGGAGTGTCGATCTTGTTCGGCACGAATTCAGGAACAGTCCAAGTTTGGAATTTGAAAGACTCACCTCATCTGGTATCCGAGCTTCGCCTCGTCCGATGACATCACCGATGGTGTGCCGGCCTTTTGACATCCCGCCACGGCCGCTCGCGCCGCCCTCTTTGGCCGCCGCTTCCGGATTCTTTCGCCTCCGCCCAGCCCGATATGCCGTTCCGCCTCGAGCAGCAGTAGCATCCCGGCGCCCAAGATGCACGGCATAACGACAAACGTTACAATGTGCGCCATGGAAAATCGGCTGCTTTGAAAAGTGGATTGCCATCTCGTTCTTGGGCGCGCTCCTGGCGCTGGTGACGGTGTACTTCGCGGCGCCCGAGCTTCAGCCCTGTGCGCTTCTTTCACGCGTACTTCCTCTCTTTTTTCTGCCTCCCAATCCCAACATCGCGGATCTCGCGTTCTCGCCGCTCCCGGGCGCTCGCGCTCTGACCGGAGAGCGCGCCTGCTCCGGATACCGTATGGAGATTCCCAGCCAATGGAACGGCGATCTCGTGGTCTACGCGCACGGATTCCGCGGCGCAACACCCGCGCTAACAGTTACTGATCTGCCCGTCCGCCGCGACGCGATTCAACGTGGTTTCGCCTGGGCTGCCTCGAGCTATCGCGCGAACGGTTTCAACCCGCAAGACGGCGCAGAAGACACTCTGCTGCTCATCGACGAATTCAAAAAGAAAGTAGGAACGCCGAAGCGCATTTTCATTTACGGTTCCTCCATGGGCGGCTTTGTGGTTGTCGATGCGCTGGAGCGCCACTCCGATATTTACGCCGGCGGAGTATCCGAATGCGGCATCTTAGGCGGGGCCAGGCAGCTCGATTATATTATGAGCGTCAATGCCCTTGCCGACTACCTTGCCGGCATCGACATGTTCGACCGGGAGCATCAAGGCTGGAAAGCGCAGCGCGTTTTGCTGGATCGCCAGATCTATCCGAAACTGGGTGAGCCTCCCGATTTCACCTTCGACGAAAGCGCCCTCACCGGGGAATTCCAGCCTGCGCCCCAAATTACGCTGACGCCGCGAGGCGAAGCGCTGCGTGCTGCGCAAATCATGCTAGGCGGCGGCCCGCGACCATTTGCCAGAGAAGGATTCGCCGCGGCCTACAAGCTGATCCTTGAACCGGCGCGCGCGCTTTATGCATTCCAGCCATCCGGCGCTGTAGCCGCCGGCACGAACATCGCGGCTAACTACCAGATTGGCCCCGGATTCGTTGTCACGGCCGCCGAACTGAATTCCGGCGTCCGCCGCATCCCTGCGGACGCCGGTGAGCGCGCCCGTTTCACCTTCACTGGCAAACTCCGCGCGCCCTTGC
>JACZDD010214384.1_pt1 | contig 14797 bp, 11 predicted proteins | sample 8641771 | NCBI WGS metagenome assembly JACZDD01 (sample SAMN15324614, study PRJNA640507) | soil metagenome | isolation source: intercropping peanut in the second line | place: China: Luxin town, Laibin City, Guangxi Province | collected 2019-07-25 | depth 10cm m | reverse complement strand
GGCGTCCACATCGCGTACAGGCACGAATTGTGGTGCCGCGTGGCGGACGGCTCAACCGCAACCGCCCGGCGTACCAGTGATTCCGCCATGCGTGATCCATGGTGGCCGCCGCAACCCGCCGCTTGCCAGCGCGGCGTCGGCGCGTGCCCACCGCACCTGCGCGCCGGGGAGGAGTAGCATGCCAAGATGCTCGCAACGAGCACCCTGCTGCCACGGGAGGCCTTGCATGGCAAAGACAGTCCACCTGAAGGTCAACGGTCAGGCGCACGACGTCACCGTCGAACCCGGTACCCGGCTGCTGTACGTGCTGCGCGACAACCTCGGGTTGCATGGACCAAAGTTCGGTTGCGGCCTGTCGCAGTGTGGCGCGTGCACGGTGCATCTGGACGGCGAAGCCGTCCACTCGTGCATCCTGCCGGTGGAAGCGGCCGACGGCCATGCGGTCACCACGCTCGAAGGGCTGGGCACGGTCGAGCATCCCGATCCGCTGCAGCAGGCGTTCATCGACGAGCAGGCGGTGCAGTGCGGCTACTGCATCAACGGAATGATCATGACCGCCAAGGCGCTGCTGAAGAAGAACCCGCACCCGACGCGTGACGACATCAAGCAGGCGCTGGATGGCAACCTGTGCCGTTGCGGCACACACATGCGCATCGTGCGTGCGATCGAACGCGCCGCGAAGGCAGGAGCGATGGCATGAATACCCGACGCCGTGACCTCATCGAATCCACCGAACTTTCCGACCTCGGCGCCAGCCGCCGTGCGTTCCTCAAGACTTCCGGCGGTCTGGTGCTGGGCTTCAGCCTGCTGGGTCCAGCCGCGGCGCTGGCGGCCGTGCGCGACAAGTTGCCGCTGGACACCAGCGTCGCCGCGATGCAAAGCAATGGCGCGTTCGCGGCGGTCGATCCCGCCAAGCTGGATGCCTGGATCGCGATCCATCCCGACAACACCGCCACGCTGTTCACCGGCAAGGTGGAACAGGGCAACGGCGCACCCAACGCATTGCTGCAGATCGCCGCGGAAGAACTGGACTTTCCCTACGAGCATTTTTACCTCGTGATGGGTTCGACCACGGAAACGGTCGACCAGGGACCGTCCTACGGCAGCATGGCGGTGCGTTACGCGGGGCCGCAGATCCAGCACGCCGCCGCCGCGGGTCGCCAGGTGTTGCTCGACATGGCCAGCAAGCATTTTGGCGTGCCGGCGGACAAGCTGACGGCAGCCGCGGGTGTCATCACAGTCGCGGGCGCGGCGGGCAAGTCGATCACGTACGGCGAACTGGTCGGCGGCAAGCGCCTCGACGTGACCATCGGCGCCAGCGGCAAGACGTTCGGATTGAAGGTCGCACCCGAGGCCAGGCTGAAGGATCCGTCCAGATACACCGTGATCGGGAAGTCCGTGCTGCGCAAGGACATTCCCGGCAAGACCACCGGCCAGTTCACCTACATGCAGGACGTGAAGGTGCCCGGCATGTTGCACGGCCGCGTGGTGCGCCCGTACGGCATCGAATCGCAACTGCTGTCGGTCGATGAAGCCGGCCTCAAGGACATTCCCGGCTTCGTCCGGACCGTGCGCGAGAAAAATTTCCTCGGCGTGCTGGCGCAAACCGAATGGGGTGCGATCCAGGCGGCGCAACGGCTGGGGTCGAAGCTCAACCGCAAAGGCCCCAACGACGGCCTCGCCAAATGGTCGGACTGGAATGGCCTGGCTGCCACCGACGAAGTCTGGGACGCGGTGCGCAAGGCGCCCGGCAAGCCGGAGTCGGTGGCGAAGCATGGCGACGTGGACGCGGCGATCAAATCCGCCGCGCACACCCTGAAGGCCACTTACCTCACGCCGTTCGAAACGCATGGCTCGATTGGCCCCGAGTGCGCGATCGCCGATGTCGGCAAGGACAAGGCCATCATCTGGGGCGGCACGCAGATGCCGCACCAGGCGCAGCGCGACCTGGCCGAATTGCTTGGCTTGCCAGTCGACAAGGTCGAAGTGCGCTGGGTCGAGGCCGCGGGCCAATACGGACGCAACGGCCTGGAACACGTGATGGCGGATGCCGCAATCATGTCGCGCGCGGCGGGCAAGCCGGTACGCGTGCAGTGGATGCGCTGGGACTCGCACGGCTGGGACCCCAAGGAACCTGCCATCGTGCAGGACCTTGAAGGTGCGCTGGACGCACACGGCAACGTCACGGCGTGGCGCCACCACATGTGGGTGCCGACATTGTCCGACACCCGCCTGCTGCCTTCGGAACTGATCGGCAAGCCGGTCGGCAAGCAGAACCTCGGCAGCGCCGCAATCGGCTACGAGTACACCTTCGAGAACGCAGACGTGGCGTCGCACAACGAAAGCCGCGTCGGCGTGATCACGGCGTGGATGCGCGCGCCGGGCCAGTTCGAAACCACCTTCGCGATGGAAGCCTTCATCGACGAGATGACCGCGGCGGCGAAACAGGACCCGCTGGCATTCCGTCTCAAGTACCTGAAGCAGCCGCGCACGATCGGCGTGCTGAAGGCCGCCGCCAAACTCTACGGCTGGCAGCCGCGCGTCGCGTTCAGCGCGGGCAGGCAAAGCGGGCGCATGGCCAAGGGCCGCGGCATTGCGTGGGTCAATCGCGACGACAGCCTGGTGGCGACCATCGCCGACGTCGAGGTTGACCAGCAGACCGGCGAGATCCTGGTCAAGCGCGTGGTGGTCGCGCACGACAACGGCCTGGTCATCAGCCCCGACGGCATGAAGAACCAGATCGAGGGCAACATCATCCAGTCGATCAGCCGCACGCTGCACGAGGAAGTCACCTTCAACCACGCGCACGTCACCAGCCGCGACTGGGCGGGCTATCCGATCCTGCGCTTCCACGAGATTCCGGACCGCATCGACATCGTGCTGGTGAACAACGAGCCGAAGTTCAAGTCCACCGGCGGCGGCGAGCCGTCCACCTGCCCAACCGCGGCGGTCATCAGCAACGCCGTCCACGACGCCGTCGGCGTGCGCCTGCGTCAGACACCGTTCCGGCCCGAGCGCGTGAAGGCGGCGATGGACAAGGCGTGATGCTGCGCAGCGGGTTTCGTGCATGAGCAATGCGGCCGAATGGCTGGCGCTGAGTGACGCGGTGGCGGCGCTGCCCGAAGGGGCCGTGGCGGCGCTGGCCACGCTCACGCGCACGCATGGTTCGGCGTTTCGCCACACCGGCACGCGCATGCTGGTCCACGCCGACGGACGCGCCGTGTGCGAACTTTCCGGCGGCTGCCCCCAGCGCGACATCGTCACGCGCGCCCGCGCGGTCATCAATGATGGCAAACCCCTGCGCGTGGCCTACAACGCCGAATCAGGCCTGGACGTGCTGATGGAGATGGGCTGCGGTGGCGAGCTTGAAGTGCTGATCGAGCCCATCGAGCGAGCGAGCGCCATGACGTGGCTGGCACCGCTTGCCGCTTGCCTGCGTGCGCGCCAGCCCGCGACGCTGGCCACGTGGTTTGCCCGTGACGGCGAAACGCTCGTGCCCCGGCACGGCATGGACGCAGGCAACGGCAACGCCACACCAGCGTGCGAAACCCTGCGCTTGGCGCTGGCGCAGCCGCGGCCGGATCGCCCCACGACCGTCACCGTGGCCGAGGCGGGCAGGCGCGACGAAGTCCTGCTGGACCCGCTGCAACCGCCACCCGCGCTGGTGGCCATCGGCAGCAACATCACCGCGCATGCGCTGCTGCGATTGGCGGATGCGCTTGGCTGGCAGACGACGCTGGTGGACAGCGATCCGCGCCACCTGGACAGCGCGGACGTGCCAAAGGCGACCGTGACGCAATGCGCCGACCCGGGTCGCCTGCGTGCGGCGGTGACACTTGACCCGCGGACGTCGGTCGTGGCCATGACGCACAACCTGGCGCAGGACGCCGCGTACCTGCAGGCCCTGGAAGGTACGCCACTGGCCTACGTCGGCGCGCTCAGTTCGCGCTCGCGGGCGGCCCGCCTGCAAGCCGGGCTGCAGGCCGCGCGCTGGGCACTGCACGCGCCGGCAGGCCTGGACATCGGGGCCAATACGCCCGAGGAAATCGCGCTGGCGATCGCCGCAGAAATCAGCGCGATCATCAAGGGACGGGACGGCGGCCCGCTGCACGACGGCACCGGCACGCTGCATCCATGAGCGATGCCGACGTCGCACGCCGGGTGCCGATCGTGCTGCTCGCTGCCGGGGCAGGCGAACGCTACGGCGGCATCAAACAGTTGGCGCTGATCAACGGCGAACCAATGCTGCGGCACGTCGCGCGTCGCCTACTCGAAGTCGGCGCGCCCCTGGTTGTCGTCACCGGCGCGCACGCCGCCGAGGTCGAGACCGCGCTCACCGGAATGCCGGTCGCCATCGAGCGCCATGTGGACTGGGCCGAAGGCATGGGCAGTTCGCTCGCCGCCGGTATCCGTCACGTCGCCGCGGATCGCCCCGACGCCAGTGGCACGTTGCTGTGCCTGGCGGACCAGCCCCTACTCGACATCGCGCTGTTGCGGCGCATGCTGGTGCGACACCGCGTTGCAGCCGACGCGATCCTGGTGGCCACGCGGGACGGTACCGACGGTCCGCCAGTGCTGTTTCCGCGCAATTGTTTCGGGGTGCTGGCGCAATGGTCCGGCACACGCGGTGCACGCGCACTGCTGGCGCGCGAAGCGCACCGCGTCCAGCGCTTTGCCACCGCCAGCACAGTGGATGTCGACACGCCCGCGAACCTGCAAAGCGTGCGCGACGCGCTGGCCACGCGGCGCGCCGCCAAGCCGTGAATCGCCCGCGTTGCGTGGTTAGACTCCGCCGTAACGGGAGGCGCAAGCTATGCAACAGCTGCTGACGCACGTACTGGATCTTGGCGGCACCTTCGTGTTCGCGATCAGCGGCGCGACCACGGCGGCGCGACGCAAAATGGACATCTTCGGCGTCCTGGTCCTTGCGTTTGCCGCAGGCAACGCCGGCGGCATCACCCGCGACCTCTTGATTGGCGCCGTGCCACCCGCAGCCGTCTCGAACTGGGTTTACCTCGGCGTATCGGTACTGGCCGGGTTGATCGTGTTCTACCGCTATCCGCTCATCGCCAGGTTGGACCACCCCGTGCAATGGTCCGATGCCGTGGGCCTGGCTTTTTTTGCCGTGGCGGGTACCGAAAAGGCGCTCGGATTCGGACTCAATCCCGTCATGGCTGCCCTGCTTGGCATGCTGACGGGCATCGGCGGCGGCATGCTGCGTGACGTGCTGGCCAACGAGATTCCGGTGGTCCTGCGCTCGGACCTGTACGCACTGGCGGCGCTGGCATGCGCCGCGATCGTGGCTGGTGGGGAAACGCTGCGCTTGCAGCCGCTCGCCCCCGCAATCGTGGGCATGCTGGCTTGCTTTGCGCTGCGTTACATGGCCATCCGGCACGGCTGGCGTCTGCCCACCGTCCGCCTGCCGTCCACTGCGGCGCCAACGCGTCAGCCGGAAAACCGGGACGACACGAAACGGTCCTGATGCGCAGGCCCCCGCGCGGCGGTGCTCAGGACTTGCGTGCCGCCAGCAACTGGTCGGCACCCTGTGCGCGCAGCGCCTGCGCCACGCTGCGGCCAAGTTCGACGGGGTCGTTGCCCGTCGCCTCGGCGCGCAGCAGGCGTCCGTCGTGCACGTCGCCCAGCAGGCCAAGCAGGCGCTGGCTGCCATTGGCCAGGGTTTCGCACCACGCACCCAGCGGCATGGTGCAGTCGCCGCCCATCGCGGCGTTGAGCGCACGTTCCGCGGCAACGCCGCGGCGGGTCGCGGGATCGTCCAGCAGCTTCACGCGATCAACCACGCGCGCATCGCCGGCGCGGGTTTCCACCGCAATCGCGGCTTGCCCCGGCGCGGGCAACCATTCGGGTGGTGCCAGGCGCGAGCGGATGCGCGCTGCCAGTCCCATGCGCTCCAGACCCGCGACGGCAAGAATGATGGCGGCGTAGTCACCGCGGTCAAGCTTGGCCAGGCGCGTGCCGACGTTGCCGCGCAGGTCGGCAATTTCAAGGTCGGGCCGACGCGCGCGCAGCTGTGTCGTGCGGCGCAGCGAAGACGTACCGACGCGCGCACCGCGCGGCAAGTCGTCCAGCGTGGCGCAATCATTGCTGACGAATGCATCCGCGCAATCCGCGCGCGGCAGGATCGCGGTCAGCTCGAAGCGCGCGGCCAGTTGCGCCGGCACGTCCTTCAGCGAGTGCACGGCCAGGTCCGCCTCGCCCGCGGCCAGCGCGATCTCCAGCTCCTTCAGGAACAAGCCCTTGCCGCCAATGGCCGCCAGCGAGCGATCCAGCACTTCGTCGCCGCGCGTGGACAGCGGCAGCAATTCCACCGCCAGCCCCGGATGCACGTCGCGCAGGCATTGCGCAACATGCTCGGCTTGCCACAGGGCAAGCGGGCTTTTGCGGGTGGCGATGCGGAGTGCGGCGGCGGGCATGTGCGGGTTAAAGGCGGCTATCCAGCCCGTCAGTATCGCATCGTTTGACGTGCGTGGCGTCGCGGCGAATGTCGCTGTGACCACGGGATTTCCGGAAGATGCCGGATGTTCGTGGGTATTGCACCTGAAATCGGTTATGCCGCGACTCAGGTTACTGAATATCCCTGGCGTCATGTCCGCATCCGTTCAGGCCCGCGCCCTAAGACTGAACGCGATTTTTCGACCACAACACCGAGGAGACGCCATGACCTTCCGCAAGCTGCCATTGGTTTCGGCCACCCTGCTGACCTTCGCGGTCGCCACCGCTTCCGCCGCCATGCCAGCGCCCATCGGCGCGCAGTCCGCGGTATCTGAAAAAGGCGCGGCCGACCTCGATTGCAAGCTGAGCTTCACGCTCACCGGCTGGTCGCTGATCTACAAGCATGCCGACGGTACCGGCACGGTGACCTGCGAAAACGGGCGGTCGCTGCCGGTGAAGATCTCGGTCAAGGGTGGCGGCCTCACGGCCGGCAAGTGGCACATCGACAACGGCAAGGGCAAATTCACCGACGTGCACAAGATCGCCGACGTGCTGGGCCGCTACGTGCAGGGCGGCGCCCACGCAGGCGTCGTGAAGTCGGGCACCGCACAGGTGCTGACCAAGGGCACAGTGTCGCTGGCGCTGGCCGGCCACGGCGAGGGCATCGATCTTGGCGTTGATGTGGGCGCGTTCACCATCAGCCGTCGCTGACAAGGTTGTGCCACGGGAAGGCACGGCGCAGGTTGCGGTTCTTCCGCAACCTGCGTTTTTTCGTGCAGCGGCGCGATCCGCCGTGAATCAGGCCGCGGCGCCCCGCAGGTCGCGCACCGCGGCCTCCAGTTGCCCGGCGTTGCTGGCAGCACCGTCGCGCTGCATGCCAACGACCAGTTCGATGCGCGCGCGGAACCGTCGCGGCAGGCGCGCGCGGCCCAGTCTTGAATCGCGCCGGCTCCACATGCTGGCCCACAACCCGCGCAGCGCCATCGGAATCACCGGTACCGGCCGTCGTTCCAGAATCTTCTCGACGCCAAGGCGGAAACGCGCGATCTCGCCATCCAGCGTCAGGCCGCCTTCCGGGAAAATGCACACCAGTTCACCCTCGGCCAGCGCGCTGTCGATGGCGTCGAACGCCCGCGCCAGCAACTTCGGGTTTTCCTCGCCGCCCGCGATCGGGATGGCCTTGGCCGCGCGGAACACGAAGCTGAGCAACGGCACCTTGAATATCTTGTAGTACATCACGAAGCGCACCGGGCGCCTGACGCTGCCCATGATGATCAACGCGTCCATGAAACTGACGTGGTTGCAGACCAGCAGGGCCGGCCCTTCGTCGGGAGTCCGCTCGAGGCCGACCGTCCGAACGCGGTACAGCACGCTGATCAGCAGCCAGTCGATGAAGCGCACCAGGAACTCGGGCACCAGCAGGAAGATCCACAGCGCCACGCCCGCGTTCAGCAGCGCGGTGAGCAGGAACAACTGCGGTATCGTCAGCCCGAGCGCCAGCGTCGCGTACGCGAATACCGCTGCCGCGACCAGGAAGACCGCATTGATGATGTTGTTGCCCGCGATCACGCGCGACAGTTCGTCGCGCGGCGTGCGGCCCTGCACCAGTGCGAACAGCGGCACGATGAAGAACCCGGCAAACACGCCCAGCAGGGTCATGTCCAGCGCAATCCAGACGCTGCCGGGCTGGTGCAGGAATGCCAGCCAATCCAGCTCGCGGTAGGCCGGTTCCGCGTGCCGCGCGAAGTACAGCAAAATGCCGAACACTGTCATCCCGATCGCACCCAGCGGCACCAGGCCGATCTCGGTCTTGTGCCCGGACAGGCGCTCGCACAACAGCGAGCCGATACCAACGCCGATCGAGAACACCGCCAGCACCAAAATCTCCACGCTGGCGCCGCCGCCCAGGTACAGGCGCGTGTAGTTGGGCAGTTGCGCGGTCACCACGCCGCCGAAAAACCAGAACCATGAGATGCCCAGCACCGAGTTGAATACCGCGCGCTGCCGGGCGGTGAGCTTGAGGACGCGCCAGCTTTCGGTGACAAGGTTCCAGTTGAATTTCAGGTTCGGCGCCACCGCGGGCAGACGCGGGATCGCAAAGCTGGCGGCCATGCCCAGCACCGCGACCATGAGAATCAACACCGCCACGGCCATCCAGCCCGCATGCGAATCCATGGCCGCGCTGCCACCGACCATCCCCAGCAGGATCGCGAGCGAGGTGCCGGTTTCGACCAGGCCGTTGCCGCCGACCAGCTCGTCGCGCTTGAGCACCTGTGGCAGGATCGCGTACTTGATCGGCCCGAACACCGTGGAGTGCAGACCCATCAGGAACAGCACCACGAACAGCAGCAGCGGGCTGCGCGCATAGAACCCCCACGCCGCAACGCCCATCGCCACGATCTCGAACACCTTGATCCAGCGGATCAGGATTTGTTTCTCGAACTTCTCGGCCAGCTGGCCCGCGCTGGCCGAGAACAGGAAGAACGGCAGGATGAACAACGCGGGCGCCAGATTTGAATACAACCCGATCTGGCTGGTGGTCAGCCCCAGCTGGAACCCGACCAGCACCACCGTCGCATTGCGGAACGCGTTGTCGTTGAACGCGGCCAGCGACTGCACCGCGAAGAACGGCGCGAAGCGGCGCTTGGCGAGCAGGCGGAATTGATTCACGCGGTCTCCCCGTAGCGTCCGCGTCGCGCACGCTCGATCGCCCGACAGCCCGCCGCTACCGTTCCACGATGGCCGCGCTTCGACGCGCAACGGTCCCAGGAGGCACGTACTGCTTCACGTTGGCAACCTTTCGCCATCAACCCTTGCTGACGCACCCCGAAGTCGTTTGCGCAACACGCGGCGCGCTCCACGCAGTGCGTGCGGAGAGTCCCTTCGAGATCGTCGCCGTCGTGCTCCTGCCCGATCACCTGCATGCGGTCTGGACCCTTCCCACGGATAAAAAGGATTATCCCCGTCGCTGGGCGCCGATCAAACGATGCATCGCGCGCGTGGCCCGGTGCTTCGTGACCGTACCGCTACCACCCTCGATGGCCAAGCGGCATGAGTCCGGCGTATGGCAGCGCCGTTACTGGGAACATCTGATTCCATTTCCACATCATCAACCGAAAAGCGAAACGCGGGCGCGTGCCGCCGGATCGGGCAGCCGACGCGCCGGCGGGTGATTTCGGCGGGGCGGAGTAGCGCCGTTTTCGGCCGTGCGCGGAGCACACGGCATGCATCAACCGCGGAAGCGCGCCAGCGCGCGATGCCCGATGTCGTGGCGGTGGAACGCGCCATCAAAGCGGATGTGATCCACGGCAGCGTAGGCGCGATCACGCGCCTGGGCCAGGTCATTGCCCAGCGCGCATGCGCACAACACGCGGCCACCGGCGGTAAGCGTTGTTCCATCCGGCCCGGGTTTCGTGCCGGCCTGGAATACCTTCACCTCGGGACCGAAGTCCACATCCAGCCCCGAAATCACGTCACCTTTCCTCGGCGCACCCGGATAACCCTCCGCCGCCATCACCACACCGAGCGAGGAGCGCGGATCCCAGCTGGCTTCGGCGCGGCCAAGTCGGCCATCCAGTGCAGTCTCGATCAATGCCGCAAAATCCGACTGCAGGCGCTGCATGATCGGCTGGGTTTCGGGATCACCGAAGCGCACGTTGAATTCGATGACCTTCGGTGCGCCGGATGCATCGATCATCAGGCCGGCGTACAGGAATCCCGTGAACGGCACGCCATCGGCGGCCATGCCGCGCAAAGTCGGTTCGATGATTTCCGCGCGGATGCGGCGCTCGACTTCCGGCGTCACCACCGGTGCCGGCGAATACGCACCCATGCCGCCGGTGTTGGGGCCGGTGTCGCCCTCACCCACGCGCTTGTGGTCCTGGCTGGACGCCATCGGCAGGTAATGCGCGCCGTCCGCCATCACGATGTAGCTGGCTTCCTCGCCGGACAGGCATTCCTCGATCACGACGCGCGCGCCAGCGGCGCCGAACGCATGTGCGTCCAGCATGTCGGCCAGCGCGTGCTCCGCCTCGTCCAGCGTCGTGGCGACCACCACACCCTTGCCGGCAGCCAGGCCGTCGGCCTTGATCACGATGGGTGCGCCCTGCGCGCACACGTAGTCGCACGCCGCGGCAAGTTCGGTGAACACCGCGTAGCGCGCGGTGGGAATGTGGTGCCGGGCCAGGAAATCCTTGGTGAAGGCCTTGGAGCCTTCCAGTTGCGCGGCGCCCGCGGTCGGTCCGAACACGCGCAGCCCCGCTGCACGAAACCGGTCCACGATGCCCGCCACCAGAGGCGCCTCGGGGCCGACCACGGTAAACGCAACATTCTCGCTGCGCGCAAGATTCAGCAATCCATCGAGGTCGTCCACGGCCACGGCGGCGTTGCGCATGCGCGCTTCGTGGGCGGTACCGGCGTTGCCCGGCGCAACGATTACCTCGGACACGCGCGGCGACTGCGCCAGCTTCCAGGCCAGTGCATGCTCGCGCCCGCCGGAGCCGATGACCAGGATTTTCATGGGTGTGGCTCGCACAACGGTCGAGCCCCACATTTTAACCGGCCAGCGCGGCCAGCAGTTCGGCCCGCGGCAGCTTGCCGGTTTCGCTGCGCGGCAACGCTGCGACCAGTTTCAGCGGACGCGGCAGGAACACCGCGTCGATGTCACGCCGCAGATCAGCAAGGATGTCGCCGGCGTCCAGACCCGGCGCGACGACCAGGGCTGCAATGCGCCGCACGCCCATCGCGTCGGTTTCGTCGAGCTGGAACACCACGCCGTCACGCACGCCCGGCACGCGCAACAATTTGTGCGTAAGGTCGCCCAGCGACGCACGCTTGCCCGCAATCTCCAGCAGGTCGGTGTTGCGCCCGCACAGGCGATAGCGACCGTCGGGCAGCAGTTCGACGATGTCCGACAGCACCACCGGCTGCACGAGCTGCGGTGCTTCCACGCGGGTGCCGTCGGGCTGCGGATGCAGTGTCACGCCAACATACGGCGTCCAGGCATCCTCGTGCGCGGTGCGGCGATGCGCGATGACGCAGGTCTCGGTGGAGCCGAATACCTCCTGCACCGGCACGCCAAAACGCACCTCCGCGGCCTCGGCCAGTTCACGCGCCAACGGCGCAGTGGCGGATACGATGCCCGCGAATCGTGGCAGCGCGTGACCGGAATCCAGCAGCGCCCGCAGGTGCACCGGCGTCGTCACCAGCACGCGCGGCTCGGGCACGCAACGCAGAGCGGCGTCGATGTCGGCGGCGAAAAACGGCTTGCCGGCGTACACCGCTGCGTGACCCAGCAACGGCAGCAGGACGGAAAATTCCAGCCCGTACATGTGCTGCGGCGGCACCGTTGCGACCACGTGGTAGTCGCCGCCCGCCAGCGCGCGCAGTAGGTCGTCGTTGTGGCGGGTGGAAATCGCCAGCTTGCCCCAGCGCTTGGGATTGGCGCGCGGCACACCGGTGGAACCCGAGGTGTAGCCAATCGCAGCCAGCGCGTTGCCGGCCACCAGCATCTCCGGCCCGTCGCCAGGCTCGCCGGCATTGGCACGGAAGCGCAGGTAACGCGGTGGCGCCGGGTCGAGCGCAAGATCACCCAGTGTGTAGCTGTCCGGGTGCGCGGCCAGCGTTTCATCGATGGCGTGCGCGGCCCGCGACGGCGGCAGCAGGTTGGTTTGCCCGCGCACCAGCAACGCCGCGAAGGCAACCAGGAACGCGTAACGGTCCTCGCACAGGTTCACCGCCGCCGGCGCAGCCGGCAACCGCGCAGCCAGCGCGCCCACGTCGGCCAGGAACGCCCCGGCGCTGACGGCTTGGCCAGCGCGCCACGCGACGACACGACGTGGCGACGCATGTTCCAGCAAGGCTTGCCAAGGCGGTGCGGTGACCGCACTGGACTGGGGTTCGTAGACGCTCGACACAGGGCTCCCCTATCCCGTCAGGCGCGAATGATAGCGCCGCTGACGGCGTCGGTGATCGGCGTCGGGCGGCTCAACCCGCCCAGCGGCGCGTCCAGTACGTCATCGGGCTCGTCGCCGAAAATCGCGTGGACGTCGGCAGCGCTGCGCGCCGGTGCTTCACCATGGCGGTTGGCGTTGGTGGAAACGATGGGCCCGCCAAACGCACGGCACAGGGCGGCCGATGGCGCATGCGCCGTGACCCTGAGCGCGATGCCCGGGTGCCCGCCCGCGACCCATTCCGGCACCCGCTCCGAACGCGGAAAGATGAAGGTGTGTGCGCCGGGCCAGCCGGCGTTCGCACGCGCAAACGCCGCTTCCGGTGCATCACCGATGCACGGTCGCACCTGTTCCAGGCTGGCCGCGATCACCAGCACGCCCTCCGCCTGCGGACGATGCTTCAACGCGAAAATGCGCTGGAAGGCGTCGTGGTTGTCCGGATCGCAGCCCAGGCCGTACACGCCCTCGGTGGCATACGCGAGCACGCCACCGTCGCGCAGCAACGCGGCGGCGGCCCCGATGTCATCGATGCCGAAGGCGCACATGGTTCAAACGTCGAAGGGAGGGGTGCCGGCGTCCACCGTGTCGGTGCCCGAGCGCGGTGCGGCCTTGGCCTTGGCCGTGGCCTTCCTGACGGCACGCTTGCGGGCAGTGGTTTTCTTCGCGGTCGTTTTTTTTGCGGTGGCCTTGCGCGCCGCGGTTTTTTTTGCCGGCGCCTTGTTCGGGGCCGCCTTCTTCGCGGCGGTCTTCTTGAACGCACCCCGCCCGCGCCGAACCGGCGCAGCCTCGAGCAGGGCCTTGCACTCGTCAAGCGTCAGCGATTTGGGCTCGCGGTCCTTGGGGATCCTGGCGTTCTTCTCGCCATTGGTGATGTACGGCCCGTAGCGGCCGTTGAGCACCTGGATGCCATCGCCAAAATCGGCGATGACGCGGTTGGCAAGAAACGCTTCCTTCTCGTGGATCAGCTCGCGCGCGCGTTCCAAAGTGATGGTGTACGCGTTGTCTTCGCCCTTGATGGACGCGTACAGCTTGCCCTTTTTCACGAACGGGCCGAAGCGGCCCATGCCTGCGCTGATCTCCTCGCCGTCCGTATCCCGGCCCAGGTCGCGCGGCAACTTGAACAGCTCCAGCGCCTGCGCCAGCGTGATGGTGTGCATGCTCTGGCCGGGCAACAGGGACGCGAACTTAAGCTTCTCGTCGTCGTTTTCCTTGTCGCCCAACGCGGCGTACGGCCCGTAGCGGCCCAGCCGCACCGACACCGGCTTGCCGCTGACGGGATCGGTGCCGAGCACGCGCGCGCCGGTCGCCTCGGAGCGATCGACCGACTCCATCTTGTCGTCCACCAGCGCCTTGAACGGCTTCCAGAACTCGGCCATCAACGGGCGCCATTCCTCCTCGCCGCGGCTGACGGCATCCAGCTCGTCCTCCATTCGCGCGGTAAAGTCGTAGTCGACGTAGCGCTCGAAGTGCGCGGTCAGGAACTTCGCCACCGCGCGGCCCACGTCGGTGGGCTTGAAGCGGCGCGCGTCCAGGATCACGTAGTCGCGGGCCAGCAGGGTCTGGATGATGCTGGCGTAGGTCGAAGGCCGGCCAATGCCGTATTCCTCCAGCGCCTTCACCAATGAGGCCTCCGAATAGCGCGGTGGCGGCTCGGTGAAGTGCTGGTCGGTCACGATGTCGGCCAGCGGCACGGTTTCGCCCTTGGCCAGCGCGGGCAGTTTGCGCGACTCCTCGTCCTCTTCCGACTTCGCGTCGCGGCCTTCCTCATAGACCGCCAGGAAGCCCGGATCGACCACCGTGGTGCCGGTGGCGCGGAACGCGGCATCGGTGCCGCAGGGGAATTCCACCGCCACGGTGTTGAGCGTGGCCGGCTTCATCTGGCACGCCACCGCGCGCTTCCAGACCAGCTCGTACAGCTTCAGCTGGTCGGGCGTGAGATACGCCGCCACGGATTTGGGCGTGCGCAGCGCGGACGTTGGGCGCACCGCCTCGTGCGCTTCCTGCGCGTTCTTGGACTTGGTCTTGTACACCATCGGGTGCTCGGGCAAGCCTTGTCGGCCGAACTCGCGCTCGACCGCCTGGCGCAGTTCCGCCACCGCTTCGGGTGACAGGTGCGTGGAATCGGTACGCATGTAGGTGATAAGGCCAACGGTGCCTTCGCCGCCCAGCGACACACCTTCGTACAGGCCCTGCGCGATGCGCATGGTGCGGGACGTCGCCATGCCCAGCTTGCGCGCGGCTTCCTGTTGCAGGGTGGAGGTGGTGGACGGCGCAGCCGGCCGCCGCTGGCGCTGCTTGGACTGGATATCGCCCACGCGGAGCTGGCCGCCGGCGGGCCGCAGCCTAGTCACCTGCGCGGCGTGCGCGGGGTTGGGGTTGGTGGGTGCGGACTGCTC
>JACZDD010065770.1_pt1 | contig 14814 bp, 14 predicted proteins | sample 8641771 | NCBI WGS metagenome assembly JACZDD01 (sample SAMN15324614, study PRJNA640507) | soil metagenome | isolation source: intercropping peanut in the second line | place: China: Luxin town, Laibin City, Guangxi Province | collected 2019-07-25 | depth 10cm m | reverse complement strand
GACCCGCAAGACCACGTCTCCCACTAAACCAGCTCCGTCATCGCTGATTGGCAGCGCAGCGCCCGCAATAACGACGCCTTGGCGTTCAGCAACTTCGCCGTCCGTATCAACGGTTACCAGGATGCGCTGTACAAGCTGGCACCGATCGCAAAGCAATCCGGCCCGCAGGCCGCGCGCGAATGGGCGGAAAAGAATCTACCGACGCAGGTCCGAGCCGAGCTGAGTAAGGACCTCGAAAAGCTCAGTCAGCACTATTCCGACCGTGCGAGTCAGATCTACACCCAGATCGATGAGGGCATCGATCGCACGGCAATGTTGCTCAGTGTGCTCGCCTGCTTTGCGGTCATCCTTGCAATTGCGGGCGCACTGACTATCGCGCGCAGCGTTATAAGGCCAATTACTGAAATAACGAAGGTCACGCAGGCGGTCGCAGCAGGCGATGGCTCGATCACGATACCGTTCAGTAATCGTTCCGACGAAATCGGCGCACTCGCGAAGTCGATTGGCGTCTTTCAGAATGCAATGCGCAGCAACGAGGAACTCAATCGTACAGTGCGCAGCGATGCTGATTTCCGTACCCGTCGGCAAGAGAAGATGTCGAGCGAGATCTCTCACTTCTCAGCGGAGGTCGAGGCGACTCTTGCCGAGCTCGGCCGCATTTCCGACGAGATGCTTGCAGCGTCGACGCAGCTGGCGGCGGCCGCGGACAATGCCTCGGGCAAGACGGCACGCGCCGAAGAAGCCTCGTCAGAAGCCAGCAGCAATGTACGCGATATCGCCTCAGCGGCTGACGAGTTGTCCGCCTCGGTGAATGAGATCGACAGGCAGGTTGCACAGTCCAATGCGATCGCAACCAAAGCCGTGAACGAGGTCGAATCGACGAACCTCGCAGTCAAAGAGCTCGATGAAGCGGCCGCACGTATCGGCGATGTCGTCAAGCTCATTACGGATATTGCGGAACAGACGAACCTGCTCGCGCTCAATGCCACGATCGAGGCGGCCCGTGCCGGAGAGGCTGGCCGCGGCTTCGCGGTGGTTGCCGGTGAGGTGAAAGCGCTCTCCGGGCAGACAAGCCGTGCCACCGAGGAAATCGGCGCCCAGATCGCGGGTATGCAACGCGCGACCCAGCGCTCGATTGCCGCGATCACCGGCATCGAACAGACGATCCGAGAGATCGGCAATATCAGCAGTGCGATTGCCGCCGCGGTGACCGAGCAGGGTGCAGCCACCCAGGAAATCGCGCGTGGTGTCGAAATTGCCGCGCGCCGCACCGTGGAGACCGCAAAAGAAGTAAACATGATGGGGACGGCGACCCAGGACACGCGCTCGAGCGCCGCGGCGGTCAAGGCGGTGGCAGACGATCTCGGCGGCGCTGCCAGCCGTATCCGCGCCCAGGTCGATCAGTTTTTTGAACGGCTGAGCGCGTAGTTACACGTCAAATGCAGCCGGGATGTGCCGCGGAATTTTTCCCGGGACCACCAGAATCGCATCGAAACGAATGTCGTGGATTGAGTCGTCGGGATTGGCAGCAAGCCAGATCTCCGCTGCGGCGGCAATTCTTCGGCGCTGCCGTGCGTTCACCGATTCCGCCGCCTCGTCAATAGTTGGCCGGGCTTTCACCTCGGCGAACACCAGAAGTCGACGCCGTCTTGCAACGATATCAATCTCGCCGAGGGGACTCCGCCACCGCCGTGCCAGAATGCGGAAACCTTTCGCGACGAGGAATGCGGCCGCGCGGCTTTCCGCCGATATACCGACACGAAACGCCGCCTGCCGCTCCGGTCGCGGCTCACGCTTTCCGGGACCTCGTGGCAATTCACCGTGCGCCATTCTCGTCGTCTTTGGTCAGAGCGAGTGCGCGTTGATAGACCTCGCGCCGCGGACGTCCGGTCGCGACGGCAACTTCACCAACCGCGTCTTTGACCGACACACGAGTCAGCGCGCGCTTCAGTAGCGTGTCGATATCGTCCGCGCGTTGCTCCTCGGCCGGTGGTGCGACCAGGACCACGAACTCCCCGCGTATTTCCGCGCCATTCGTGTAATGCCGCGCCAGCACGTCAAGATTCTCGTATCGCACTTCCTCGTGCAATTTGGTTAGCTCGCGGCAGATGGCTGCGGGGCGCGGTCCGAGTGTTACGACAAGATCGGCCAGTGTCGAAGCCAGACGTGACCCGCCTTCGAACAGCACCAGCGTCGCATGAATATTGGCGAGGGCGGCTATCCGTTTTTGCCGCGCAGCCTGCTTTGGCGGCAGGAATCCTTCGAAGAAGAAACGGTCAGTCGGCAGCCCGGAAACTGTCAATGCAGTGAGCACGGCCGATGGGCCGGGCAAGGCCGTAACCTGATAACCGGCCTCGCGGGCGGCGCGCACCAGCTTGTAACCGGGATCGGAGATCAGTGGCGTGCCGGCATCCGAGACAAGTGCAATTGATTGACCTTCAGCAAGACGCGAAAGCAACTTCGGACGTGCCTGGGCGGCATTATGCTCGTGATAGGGCGTAAGCGGCGTCGCGATTCCGTAGCGTTCGGCAAGCTTGCGTGTCACGCGTGTATCTTCGCAGGCAATAACATCGGCGCCGGCAAGTGTTTCGAGCGCCCGTAATGTGATGTCGCCCAGATTTCCAATGGGTGTCGCGACAAGGTACAGGCCGGATGGAACCTTGCCGGCCTCGATTAGAACGCCGAAGGGCGCGTAACGGCGCGGTCTCGTTTTGGCGTCGCTTGCCATGATTGGCACTTTAGACGGGCGTCCTCGGGGCGTCATCGGGAACAAATCCATACGCCGTTTCATGGCCTTAACTTTTCCAGCGATAACGGTTACGACTGACATGCAACTGTCGCGTGGGGAGCGACCATGTCGGGGATGTCGCGTGAGGGGGCGATCGCGCGCGTGTGGCGTCACATGCGCTTGGGCCTGTCCGTTGTCGCGACAGGCCTATTGGTTGCCGCATGCACCACCCAGTTGGGCGGCGGCGGCACGGCGCCTGCCGGTGAGCCCGCCGCGGCCGCGCAGGCAACCGACGGCCAGGTTCGCATCGCGTTGATCCTGCCGTTGACCGCGCAAGGGAATGCGGGATTGGCGGCGCAGTCGATGAAGAACGCCGCGGAAATGGCGCTCACCGAATTCAAAGTGAGCAACGTCCAGCTTATAGTCAAAGATGACGGTGGCTCCCCGCAGGGAGCTCAAAGCGCCGCCCAGCAGGCAATCTCAGAAGGGGCGGAGATCATCGTGGGTCCGCTCTTCGCCCAGTCGGTGAGCGCAGCCGGGCAGGTTGCGCGGTCACGCAATATACCGGTCATCGCTTTCTCCACAGATGCGAGTGTCGCTGCACGAGGTGTCTATCTCCTGAGTTTCCTGCCGGAGACTGACGTCCGCAGAATCGTCTCGTATGCGGCCTCGCGTGGCAAACGGTCGTATGCGGCGCTGATGCCCGACAATGCCTACGGCACTGTGGTGGAAGCGGCATTCCAGCAGGAAGTGGCCCGTCACGGCGGACGGGTCGTGGTGCTGGAGAAATATCCGCACGACGCCAGCCGGACGGCGGAGGCTGCGCGCCGCATTGCCCAAGCGGCCAGTCAGATTGACAGCATCTTCATTCCGGATAGTCCGGACACCGTGCCGCAGGTCGCGCAAGCGCTCGCCGCCAACGGAGTCGACCTCAAGCGTGTGCAGCTGCTTGGAACCGGACTGTGGGGTGACGATACGCGCATCTCGTCGGAGAAATTGCTCGATGGCGGTTGGTATCCTTCGCCCGAGCAGACCGGATTCCGTAATTTCTCGGGCCGCTATCGCGCTCGTTACGGACAGGATCCGGTGCGCACGGCAACGCTCGCGTATGACGCGGTCGCGCTGGTGGCAGCTCTTGTCAAGACGCAGGGCATGCAACGCTTTAGCGAGCAGGTCCTCACGAATCCGTCAGGGTTCGCCGGCATCGATGGTGTTTTCCGTTTCCGCCCGGAGGGAACGAACGAGCGCGGACTTGCGGTTCTGCGCGTGACTCCGTCCGGCGGTCAGGTGATCAGTCCCGCGCCGAAATCATTTGCGCCGGGAACATAGGCTTCAAGCGGCAAGATCCGCGACAACAGCGTCGAGTAGCGGGAAGCCACTTTGTGTGACCCGCAGACGACCATCCGCGGTCGTTTCCACGGCACCTTCCTCACGCAAGAACGAAATACGTTCGGGGTCGAGCGCCCGACCCGAGAGGGCTTTGTAACGCTCAAGATCGATGCCTTCGACAAGCCGCAGGCCCATCAAGAGATATTCGTCAGCGGTTTCACCAGCCGTAAGTTTCTCCGAAACGGTTACGCCAGCGCCATTTGTTTCCACGCGCATGAGCCAGGCTTCGGGGCGCTTTTCAGTCTCCGTCGCGACGCGGCGCCCGTCGATCGTCAACCGACCATGCGCGCCCGGGCCGATACCCGCATAGTCGTGTCCGCGCCAGTACACCAGATTGTGCCGGCATTCCGCGCCCGACCGCGCATGATTTGAGATCTCGTAGGCGTGCAGGCCCGCGTCCGCACAGACTGCCTGTGTAAGATCGTAAAGATCGCGCGCAAGATCCTCATTCGGTACACACAATTTTCCGGCCTTGTGCAAACCGTAGAACGGCGTGTCGGGCTCGATCGTCAATTGGTAAAGCGACAAATGCTCGGCGGCTTCCGCAATCGCCCGCCTGAGCTCCGCAGTCCAGGCATCAAGGTTTTGCTGCGGCCGCGCATAGATGAGGTCGAAGGAATAACGATCGAAAATCGAACGAGCGATTGCGACCGCATCGAGCGCCTCTTGCGCACTATGGAGTCGACCGAGTTCCTTGAGCGCTGCGTCGTTGAGGGACTGCACGCCGAGCGAAACGCGGTTCACGCCAGCTGTTCGAAAGCCGCGGAAACGCGTTGCCTCCACGCTGGTGGGATTAGCTTCGAGCGTCACCTCTACGTCGGGCGCGACGCCCCAGTGTCTGGCGATGCAATCGAGGATCGTCTGCACCGATGAGGGTTGCATCAACGATGGCGTGCCGCCGCCGAAAAATATCGTCGAAACCGTTCGGTCCGGCACTTGCGCGGAAACCGTGGCGATTTCAGTTTCATAGGCCCGAAGGAACCGCGCCTCATCTATGCCGCCGTGCCGAACATGGCTGTTAAAGTCACAGTAAGGGCACTTCGATAGGCAGAAGGGCCAATGCACGTAGACGCCGAAGGGAGTTGTTAACGACATGTTAAGCATCATAGTCCGTGCGGTTTGCGGCAGCCAGCGCGCGACAATTCTTCCCGACAACAGTTGATTAAAATTGTAACGAACTGGAACCGGTCAATGCTTGGAAAGGCATGCTTCCGCGAGTTTCATGAAGGCGCGTGCGCGATGAGACAGGCCACGCCCCTGCGGAGGCAGTCCGTGTTTTTCGTCGGCGCTCATCTGGCCGAATGTGATGTCGAAGCCATCGGGACGAAATAACGGATCGTAGCCGAAGCCCTTGTCGCCACGCGGCGGCCATACCGCAACGCCATCGACGCGACCTTCGAAATCCTCGACATGTCCATCGGGCCAAGCCAGACAGAGAGCGGCAATGAAATGTGCGCGGCGCTGTTCCTGGGTCTTGGCACCGCACTCGATCAATAGTGTCTGGATACGATTCATCGCCACGCGAAAATCCTTGTCGGGCCCGGCCCAGCGTGCGGAATGAACGCCAGGCTCGCCGCCAAGTGCCTCGACCACGAGCCCGGAATCGTCGGCAAATGCCGGTTTGCCACTCGTACGCGCGGCAGCAGATGCCTTGATGCGAGCGTTCTCCGCAAAAGTGGTTCCTGTCTCCTCGGGTTCGGGGAGACCGAGCTCACCGGCAGACTGCGTGGCAATTCCGTAAGGTGCAAGCAGCTCGCGCATTTCCCTGAGCTTACCCGGATTGTGAGTGGCGATGATCAGGGGACCGGTTAATTGTCTAGCCATTTTGAGCCCCGGCTGTTCTCGGTGGCGTGCTTAGGCTACAGCCAATTTCTGCAGCGATACCAGCTTGGCAATGCCCTTTCGAGCAAGCGCGAGGAGCGCTGCGAATTGATCTTCGCTGAACGGAATCTTCTCCGCGGTGGCTTGGATTTCAACGATGTTGCCGGATCCGGTCATTACGAAATTGGCATCGGTATCGGCTTCCGAATCCTCGGCATAATCGAGGTCAAGCACCGCGGTGCCTTTGCAGACTCCGCACGAGATGGCAGCGATATGGTCGCGCAGAACTTCGGATTTGATCATGTCGCGCGATTTCATCCAGTTGAGACAGTCCGCAAGCGCGACCCAGGCGCCAGTGATCGACGCGGTGCGCGTGCCGCCATCAGCCTGAATGACATCGCAGTCGATCGTAATCTGGCGTTCGCCCAGCGCAGGCAAATCGATCACCGAACGGAGGGAGCGTCCGATGAGTCGCTGAATCTCGACGGTACGGCCGCCTTGCTTCCCGGCACTTGCCTCGCGCCGTGTGCGTTCCAACGTCGCGCGCGGAAGCATGCCGTACTCGGCGGTTACCCAACCGCGCCCCTGTCCCTTGAGCCAGGGTGGCAGGCGTTCCTCCAGGCTGGCCGTGACCAGGACATGGGTATCGCCGAACTTCACGAAACACGAGCCCTCAGCGTATTTTACAACGCCGCGCTCAAGCGAAACGGCGCGCAACTCATCAACCTGTCGGCGGCTTGGCCGCATCGGGCTTACTCCCTAGTATTGACCGCTCACCATAACGATACACCCCGCTTGAACAAGACCACTCCAATGGTCAATTCTTGGCTAGTTTTCGAGGAGTGAGGCCTTGGCGTCCCACGACATTCCCATCGGGGCAACACAACTGAGCCTGGCGGCGCTCAATGAGCGTTCGCGCGAGATTTTCCGCCAGATCGTCGAAAGCTATCTGGCAACTGGTGAGCCCGTCGGCTCGAGAAACCTGTCCCGGCTACTTCCAATCACGCTATCGCCCGCCTCGGTCCGCAACGTGATGTCGGACCTCGAGCAGCTTGGCTTGATTTTTGCGCCTCACACGTCGGCTGGCCGATTGCCGACAGAAATCGGCCTGCGGTTCTTTGTCGACGCACTGATGCAGGTTGGCGATCTGAGCGAGCAGGATCGCCGCTCAATCGAAGCGCAGGTGGCGGGTGCTCACACAGCGAAATCGATGGAGGCTGTACTCACTGAAGCCTCGCAAATGCTGTCGGGCCTGACCCGTTCGGCAGGCGTCGTGCTTACGGCAAAAGCAAACGCCCGGCTCAAGCACATTGAATTCGTGCGACTCGAACCGGAACGTGCGCTGGCCGTCCTTGTTGCGGAGGACGGCCAGGTCGAAAATCGTGTCCTCAATGTCCCGCCGGGACTGCCCCCGTCTTCGCTTACCGAAGCGGCGAACTTTCTCAACGCGCGTATCCGAGGAAAGACACTCGCCGACCTTCAGGCTGAAATTGAGAAGGCAGTTGCCGAAGGGCAGGCCGAACTCGATCAGCTGACGCAAAAGGTCATTGCCACCGGCCTTGCAAGCTGGTCGGGCGGCGAAAACGAGGAGCGGCAACTGATCGTGCGCGGCCACGCCAACCTTTTGGAAGATTTACGCGCGGTTGAAGACCTCGAACGTGTCCGGTCGCTGTTCGACGCCCTCGAAACCAAGCGGGGCGTGATAGACCTGCTGGGACGAGCCGAGCGCGCCGATGGCGTCCGTATCTTCATCGGTTCCGAGAACAAGCTATTCTCGTTGTCCGGATCCTCGACCATTGTCGCGCCGTACCGCGATGGCAAAGGTCGAATCGTCGGCGTTATCGGTGTCATTGGGCCAACCCGGCTTAACTATGCCCGTGTCATTCCCATGGTCGACTATACCGCGCGAGTCGTAAGTCGTTTACTGACCCCATAAACGCTTGATTTTTGACGCTGTAGCCCTGATATGCCGGGCATCCGGATATTTGCCGAGGATGGATAGAAAACAATGACGGACCCAACCGCCCGCCAGGCTGAAGGTGTGGCCGCAGAAGCGGAAAGCCCGACCGCGCCCGAACAGGCCGACCCGGCTGCCGAGGCCAAACGTGAGGCGGCTGAATTCAAGGACAAGCTGCTGCGCACGCTTGCCGAAATGGAGAACTTGCGCAAACGCACCGAGCGCGAAGTGCTCGACGCGCGCCTATATGGCATAGCGGGATTTGCGCGCGATGTACTCGCGGTCGCTGACAACATGCATCGGGCACTGGAAGCAATTGGACCGGAATTGCGCGAAAGCGCCGATGCAAAGGTGAAAGCGCTGATCGAAGGAGTCGAGCTAACGGAACGCGAGCTCCTCAAGACCTTGGAAAAGAATGGCGTGAAGAAGTTCTCACCACAAGGCGAGAAGTTCGATCCGAACGTACATCAGGCAATGTATGAAATTCCGACATCCGATCTGCCTCCGGGCCAGGTGGCCGAAGTCATCCAGGCCGGCTACATGATCGGTGAACGTGTGCTCCGCCCAGCGATGGTCGCGGTCAGCAAAGCCATTCAAAAAACGCCTGCGTCCGCCAACGACAATTCGTAGCCGGAGGCCGGCCACGTCAGCGCATATCGATTCCGTCGCGAACCGTCCGGAAACGCCCGAACATCTGATCCCATTCATTGCTCGGCCCAGCGCCTACGATGCGCATATAACCACCCGAGCCGAACCGTAACCATTGCACCACCGAAAGGGGTTGCCCGGCCGGATCCTTGCCCTCGGCCCTGATTTCGTAGCCAGCTGCGTTATTGATCCGCATCGGTTCAGCCGACTTTATCGAAAGCTCACGAACCGGCGTCGTGGCAACGAGATCGCGCGCAAATCTGCCACGGTCGCTTGAATCGGTAGGTCCACCGCGCCCGACCGAGATGATCATGACGGGACGGCTTATCGCTTTTTCGTCGGCTTTGTCGGTGAGGATGACTGTCCCGGTCGGCATGACCTGCGCCACTTCGAACCCGGCGAGTTCGCCAAACCGGAATGGCAACAGGCTGAGTTGCTCTTTGATTGGGGCGGGCCGGAACGTGACGCTTGCGAGCGCTTTGCGCACGACAGCATCGGGATAAACCGAAAGTGCAGTTTCCGGCACTTCCACGTTAATTAGTGCAGTGAGATCGCGGACGGTGCTCCCCGTGGCCTGCGCAAGGAATGTCCATCGGTGCATTGTGGCGCCATCTTTCTGCACGGTCCCAGTGAACAGAAAGCCGATGCCGCTGCTGAAAGGAAAGCTCTCACGCTGCGCCTGCTGAAGTTCTCGCGGGAGCTTGGTAAAGGCTGCGGTCTCCAGCTCAAAATAGGCGCTGGCCGGCAAATCGAGGATCGCGATCGATACCTTCCGCTCGGTGTCCTCAAATCCGGGAATCTGACCGCTGGGCTTCAAGCCGCCTGGCACTTCCAGACCGACACGGGACCCAGGCGGATAGGCCGGTTCTGAAGTCGCGGTCGCGACGAATGTCAGCGACCCGGCCCATACCGCAAACAAGCATGCAATTAACCGGCAAACCATGGTTACAAATGCTTTCCCAACGTAAGCAGCCGGCCCTCCCTAACCGCCCAAATGCGGTGCAGCAATGGCCCGATAACCATTGCCGGTGTCAGATGGGCCGGGCCTCGCGATTTCGTGACCGACTGACTTGCGGCGTCCGGGTGCCCTCCTATATGAGCCATTAAGCCACATAAATGTGGCGAATCGCGTATCCAGGGGGCTGGATAGGGGGTCTGCGGATGAGCCGCTGACGTTCCCACTCGGGCGCCAAGTGGCCCGGCCGGCCTGCCGCAATTTGAGAGGAAGAACCATGGGCAAGGTCATCGGCATCGACCTCGGCACCACCAATTCGTGCGTTGCCGTCATGGAAGGCAAGACGCCGAAAGTTATCGAGAACGCCGAAGGCATGCGCACAACGCCTTCGATTGTCGCCTTCACCGACGATGGCGAACGTCTCGTCGGCCAACCGGCAAAGCGCCAGGCGGTCACCAATCCAGAAAAGACCATCTTCGCGGTCAAGCGCCTGATCGGACGGCGCTATGACGATCCGATGGTCGAAAAGGACAAGAAGCTTGTCCCTTACAAGATCAGCAAAGCCTCGAACGGCGACGCATGGGTCGAGGCCGACGGCAAGACCTTTTCGCCGTCGCAGATCTCGGCCTTCATACTGCAGAAGATGAAAGAGACGGCCGAGGCCTATCTCGGGCAGAAGGTCGAGCAGGCCGTCATCACCGTTCCCGCTTATTTCAACGACGCGCAACGTCAGGCAACCAAGGATGCCGGCAAAATCGCCGGTCTCGAGGTGCTGCGCATCATCAACGAGCCGACTGCTGCCGCGCTCGCCTACGGTCTCGACAAGCAGAAAACCGGTACCATTGCTGTCTACGATCTTGGCGGCGGCACCTTCGGCATTTCGATTCTTGAAATCGGCGACGGCGTGTTCGAAGTGAAGTCCACGAACGGCGACACGTTCCTGGGCGGCGAAGACTTCGATATGCGGTTGGTCAACTATCTCGCTGACGAATTCCAGAAGGAGCAGGGCATCGATCTGCGCCGCGACAAGCTCGCACTGCAGCGGCTCAAGGAGTCTGCGGAAAAAGCAAAGATCGAGTTGTCGTCGACGACACAGACTGAGATCAATCTGTCGTTCATCACGGCCGATGCTTCCGGACCCAAGCACCTGACGATGAAGCTGACCCGCGCCAAGTTCGAGGCACTGGTCGACGACCTCGTGCAGAAGACGATTCAGCCGTGCAAACAGGCACTCAAAGATGCCGGCATTTCGGCGGCGCAGATCAACGAGGTCGTTCTGGTCGGTGGCATGACCCGCATGCCGAAGGTGCAGGAGGTAGTGAAGCAGCTGTTCGGCAAGGAGCCGCACAAGGGTGTGAACCCCGACGAAGTCGTTGCAGTCGGTGCTGCCATCCAGGCAGGCGTGCTGCAAGGCGACGTCAAGGATGTGCTGTTGCTCGACGTGACCCCGCTCTCGCTCGGCATCGAAACGCTGGGCGGCGTGTTCACGCGCATCATCGACCGCAACACAACGATCCCGACCAAGAAAAGCCAGGTCTTCTCGACCGCCGAAGACAACCAAAACGCGGTGACGATCCGCGTGTTTCAGGGCGAGCGTGAGATGGCGGCCGATAACAAGATGCTCGGCCAATTTGACTTGGTCGGTATTCCGCCGGCACCACGCGGCGTGCCGCAGATCGAAGTCACCTTCGATATCGATGCCAACGGCATCGTCAACGTGCAAGCGAAGGACAAGGCGACCGGCAAGGAGCAGCAAATTCGCATCCAGGCTTCGGGTGGACTGTCCGAAGCGGACATCGAAAAGATGGTCAAGGATGCGGAATCGCACGCCGAAGAGGACAAGAAGCGCAAAGCCGCCGTCGAGGCGAAAAACCACGCTGAGGCACTTGTGCACTCGACCGAAAAGGCGCTCTCCGAGCATGGCTCGAAGATCGGCGACGCAGATCGCACCGCGATCGAGAATGCGATTGCCGATCTGAAGGAAGCACTCAAGAGCGACGATTCTTCGGCTATCCAGGCCAAGACCAACGCGTTGGCTCAAGCGTCGATGAAGCTCGGCGAGGCCATGTACAAGCAGCAGCAGGAAGCGCAGAACGCGTCCGGCAGCGATGGCGCAGCGCCGGGCGAGAAAAAGGAAGACGTGGTTGACGCGGAATTCACCGAGGTCGACGACGACAAGAAGAAATCGGCCTGACCGCGGCCTTCGAGTCATGCACAAGCGGGCCGCAAATGATGTCACCCCCGGACACGAGTCCGGGGGTGCATGTTTGCGGAGACGCCAGGTGGCCGAATCACATACGGCTCGCTCGGCGCGAATAAATTAGGGCGGCAGCGGAATGTCCAAGCGCGACTACTACGAAGTTCTAGGCGTTACCCGCACCTGTACCGAGGTCGAGCTCAAGGCCGCGTTCCGCAAGCTCGCCATGCAGCATCACCCCGACCGCAATCCTGGCGACAAGGGTTGCGAGCACCGCTTCAAGGAAATCAATGAGGCGTATGACGTCCTCAAGGATGGCGACAAGCGCGCCGCCTATGACCGATTTGGTCATGCTGCATTTGAGCATGGCGGTATGGGCGGGCATGGATTTGGCGCTGATTTTGGCTCGACCTTTGCCGACATCTTCGAAGGCATTTTCGGCATGGGCTCGGCGCGCGGTCGCGGCTCCGGCCGCGAGCGCGGATCCGACCTGCGCTACAATATGGAAATAGCGCTTGATGAGGCGTTCACAGGTAAGACGGCGCAGATTCGCATCCCCACATCAGTTACCTGCGAGGCCTGTTCGGGCAGCGGTGCGAAGGCGGGCACCAAACCAAAGCCGTGCGGTAGTTGCGGTGGCGCGGGCAAAATTCGCCATGCGCAGGGCTTTTTCACGCTCGAACGAACCTGCCCCACCTGTCACGGTCGCGGGCAGGTAATTGACGACCCCTGCAAAGTCTGCGGCGGCGGCGGCAGGGTGACCCGCGAGCGTACGCTATCAGTGAATATTCCGGCCGGAGTCGAAGACGGTACCCGCATCCGGCTCGCCGGCGAGGGCGAAGCGGGGTTACGCGGCGGCCCGCCCGGCGATCTCTATATTTTTCTCGAAGTCGGAGCGCATGAGTTCTTCCAGCGCGACGGCGCCGACCTGTATTGCCGCGTGCCGATCTCGATGGCGAGCGCCGCGCTTGGCGGTGAATTTGAGGTGCCGGCGATCGACGGCAGCAAGGTAAGGGTCAAAGTCCCGGCCGGCACGCAGACGGGCCGCCGCTTCCGGCTGTCAGGCAAGGGAATGCCGGTGCTGCGGGCGAAACAAACTGGAGACATGTACGTTCAAGTATCGGTGGAAACGCCGCAAAACCTTACCAAACGCCAGCGCGAGCTGTTGGCGGAGTTCGAAAAACTGTCGTCGGAGGTAACTCAGCCGGAATCGGCTGGTTTTTTCAGCCGAGTCAAAGAGTTTTTGGATGGTTTGGGAAGCCGCGGCAGCCAATCAGGGTGACCCATCTTGACCCCCCGCCTTGCGCCCTATACCCGTAAATGTCGCGGCGAGGCCCGCCGCCCGTACGCGTGACCTCGAAGCAATGCCCTTACATTCGGTAGCCCGCGTCGAAAAAAAGACCCTGCGTCTCGATGACGAGATGCAGTTCATCCGCTCCTGGATTGAAAAGCCACTCTCGACAGGCGCAGTGATGCCGTCGAGTCGAGTGCTCGCGCGTGCGATGGCGCGCTACGTCGATCCGCGCTCGCAGGGTCCTGTGATCGAATTGGGTCCCGGCACTGGACCCGTCACTCAGGCGCTGGTCCGGCACGGCGTCGATCCGAGCCGGTTGATCCTTGTCGAATTCAACCCTGATTTTTGCCGGCTGCTGCGCACGCGCTATCCGGCGGCCACGGTCGTGCAGGGTGATGCCTATCGTCTGCGAAGACTGCTCGAAAGTTACGTCGATGAACCGGCCGCTGCGGTTGTGTCGGGGCTTCCCCTCGTGACCAAACCATTGCGCACGCGATTGCGCCTGATTTCCGATGCGATGGCCTTGCTCGCAACAGGTGCTCCATTCGTTCAGTTCACATACGCCATGTTGCCGCCAATTCCGAAAGAATTGTCCGGTGTGCGAGCTGAATCGTCCGAGCTCATCTGGATGAATCTGCCGCCTGCGCGCGTGTGGGTCTATCGCGGCCGCTGATGGTGTGGTGTCATCGCCCGCGAAAGCGGAGCCGCTGATGCCAATCCCAAAAATTCTCGTTATGCCAGGCTCGGTACGCACGGGCTCGCACAATGTCCGGCTGGCAGCACTGGCGGCAAAAGAGCTCACGCTTCTCGATGTAGAAGTCACCCGTATCTCGCTTGCCGACTATCCGCTGCCGATTTACGACGCGGACATCGATGCCCGCGCCGGGCAGCCTGCCAATGCGCTCAAGCTCAAGCAGATGATCATGGCGCATCACGGTGTGTTCATCGCTAGCCCGGAGTACAGTGCGTCCGTTACGCCGCTCCTGAAGAACGCCATCGATTGGGTCTCGCGCGTGCGCGAACGCGGCGATCCGACGTACGCCGCGTTCAAGGGGCGTGTGTTCGCGATCTCATCGGCTTCGCCCGGACGCGCGGGCGGATTGCGGTCGCTGATGGCCCTGCGGCAAATACTTGAGCTCGGCTGCGGTGCTCTGGTCATTCCCGAGCAAGTGACTATTCAACGGGCCGATACGGCGTTTGACGAAATGGATAACATCACCGATACCGCCATCGCTAACCAGCTTCGGATGCAGTTCGAACGTTTGGTCGATATGGCACGAATGATGGTGCGGGGGATCTGATCGTGTCGTTGGATGCGCGTGAACGGCTGATCGTTGCACTAGACGTCCCGTCGGTGACTGCCGCCGAGGCAATGGTCGGACGTCTCGGTGATTCAGTCTGGTTTTACAAGATCGGTTATCAACTTGCTTTTGCCGGCGGCCTGCCCTTTGCCGCTCGGCTGGTCGCATCCGGTAAGCAGGTGTTTCTCGACCTCAAGCTGCACGACATTGGTAACACGGTGACAAAAGGCGTGGAGAGCGTGGCGCAAATGGGCGCCACGTTCCTGACCGTTCACGCCTATCCGCAAACCATGAAGGCTGCAGTCGAAGGCAAGCAATCCTCAAAGCTGCGTATTCTCGCTGTGACCGTGCTGACGTCCTATGACGATGCCGACCTTGCCGCAGCCGGCTATGAGATGAATGTCAAAGAACTCGCGGCCGCTCGGGCCGCACAAGCGCGGGACATAGGGGTCGACGGACTCGTCTGCTCGCCGGAGGAAGCGGGGACGCTGCGCGCCATCGCGGGACCTGGCATGGTGCTGGTG
>JACZDD010123240.1_pt1 | contig 14956 bp, 8 predicted proteins | sample 8641771 | NCBI WGS metagenome assembly JACZDD01 (sample SAMN15324614, study PRJNA640507) | soil metagenome | isolation source: intercropping peanut in the second line | place: China: Luxin town, Laibin City, Guangxi Province | collected 2019-07-25 | depth 10cm m | reverse complement strand
TACGTACGGTGGTGTAACAGGGAAAGCGGGTGACCGCCTACCTATGTAAATTTGATATCATCGCTCGCGGAGATTCTAAAGAGATTTTAGAAAGACCGTTACTTTGCGCTGCGCATGCTCGTCTTGTGCGATAATGCACGCGCATCAAGCCGGACAGAATGGAGAGGAATGCTCATGATTTCGAGGAGAGAAGCTCTCGTTAGAACCGCTACCGGGTTCGGCGCCGCCGGTTGGCTCGCCGCGCTGGCACCCGAACTCGAGGCCAACCCGCTGGGGCTGCCGATCGGCTGCCAGACCTACCCGGTCCGGGAGATGATCGCAAAAGATTTCCCCGGCACTCTGAAAGTATTGGCGGATGCCGGCTTTCAGCGCATCGAGATGTGCTCGCCCGTGGGTTACACCAAAGCCGGGTTTGGGGACCTCGTCAAATACAAAGGTTCGGAGATCAAGAAGATCATTGGCGATCACGGCCTGAAGTGCATCAGCTCGCACTTCAGCATGAAAGAACTGCGAGAGAATCAGGCCGATCGTATCGCCTGGGCGAAAGACGTCGGGATGACGCAGATGATGGTCGCCAGCCTCGGTGGACCAAAGCAGCCGACCATGGACGACGTGAAGCGCGCCGCGGACGAATACAACAAATTCGCCGAGAACGCGGCCAAAGCGGGCATTCAGCAGGGCCTTCACAACGAGGGCTTTGAGATGTCCAGCGTGGACGGGAAGCGTACCTACGACATCTTGTTCGAATTGCTGGACCCAAAGCTCGTGAAATTTCAATTTCAGGTTTCGACCATCAGTCACGGCTTTGATGCCGCTGAATATTTCAACAAGTATCCGGGGCGTTTCATTTCCATGCATGTGCAGGGTTGGTCGTCATCGGAAAAGAAGATCGTTCCGGTGGGGAAGGGCGACCTGGACTGGAAGAAGATATTCACTGCGGCCAAAGTGGGCGGCGTGAAAAACTATTTCGTTGAAATGAATCTGGACTTCATGAAAGAGAGTGTCCCGTATCTCAAGAAGCTGAAAGTCTGAGGAGGCGAAGGTGACCAGCATAGGACGCCGTGAATTCATTGCGGGTGGCGCGATGGCGGCCAGCGGCTTTGTACGAAACGCGCGCGGCGAGGCGTTTCCGGACCAGGCCAAGCGGGATCGCTTGGCGGTCATGACCCTGAGCTTTAACCCGATTCTGAAGCATCCCGATCATCCTGACGATCCGGTGAGAACGCTCGATATTCTGGACGCTCCCAAGATGATTGCGGACCGCTATGGGATTCATCATGTGGAGTTTCAGCACACGCACTTTGCCGCCCTCGATGCCCCCTATTTCAAGGAAGTACGCGATCGGTTGCGGCAGGCAAAATCGCAGATGAATCAGATTTGCCTCGAATTCGGTCCGCTGAATATCTCGGCGCCGGAGCACTATGTTCGCCTGGAAACTATCGATTTGACCAAGCAGTGGATCGACCATGCGGCGGCCGTCGGATGCCCGCGAGTGATGGTCAACCAAGGCACGCTCGCGCCGGAAGTACGGCAGGCGGCGATCGATACGTTAAAAGCCATTGGCGAATACGGAAAATCGAAAAAGGTTTTCGTGACGATGGAAAATCGGGGCGGGGGACGGCGGCCGCCACGGCCCGGTGAACCCGCGCCTCCCACGAACCGCCCTCCCAGCCCATCGTGGGAGGTGGTTGTCGAAGTCATCAAGGCGTCTGGAATTTATGCCAATCCGGATATCGGCAATTTCCCCGACGATGAGGCTCGCGCCGCCGGCCTGCGAGCTATGTATCCGTTATCTTCCGGCAGCAGTCACGCGCATTATGCTCCCGAGCGATACAGCGAGGCGAAGGCCATTCAGATTTCGAAGGAAGTCGGCTACAAAGGGCTCTATTCGATCGAAGCCGGCCGGAACAATGGTCCAGATCCCTACGCTGCCGTGCAATCCATTGTGGACGAGTTACTCAAGGACCTTTAGTAACTGAATGCCGCGCCTCCTGTTCCTGTCGATTTGTGTATTCGCGATTGCTCCGTTGATCGGTGGCCCACCGGCTCACCCTGGGCAGAGCTATAGAGTCTGGACCGACAATGGCGGCGGCCCGGATAATTCACACTTTTCCGCGCTAAACCAGATCACGAAAGAGAATGTCGGCAAACTCGAAGTGGCATGGTCCTATCCGAGCAACGATACGATCTCCTATGTTTGGAATCCGTTGATCGTCGGCAATGTGATGTATGTTCTCGCGCGGAACGATTCGCTGGTGGCGCTGGATGCGACGACTGGCAAAGAGATCTGGATACATGAAGCGCTGACTGGAATTGCGCCGCGCGGCATCAATTACTGGGAAAGCAAAGATCATAAGGACCGCCGTCTCATCTTTCAAAAGAACAGCTATCTGGAAGAAATCAATGCCGATACAGGAAAGTCGATCCTGACTTTCGGAACCGGCGGTATCGTCAACCTGCGGGAGGGATTGCGACGCTATTCTACATCGGGTCCGCTAGGCAGAGTTCAATCGAATAATCCCGGGAAAATTTTCGAGAATCTGCTCCTGCAGGGCACATCGCCCGGCGAAGGGTTTCTCGCGCCTCCAGGAGATTTACGCGCCTACGATGTGATCACCGGCGCGCTCGTTTGGCAGTTCCATACGATTCCTCATCCGGGCGAATTTGGCTACGACACCTGGACGAAAGACTCTTGGCTTTATGCAGGCGGTGCAAACACGTGGGGTGAGATTTCGGTCGATGCCAAGCGGGGAATCGCCTATTTCCCAACGGGTTCGGCGACATACGATTTTTACGGGGCGGACCGGCCGGGAGCAGACTTGTTCGGCGATTGCTTGATTGCTCTGGATGCCCGCACCGGCAAGCGGCTTTGGCATTTTCAAGCCGTTCACCACGATTTGTGGGATTACGACAACACGTCCGCTCCGCAGCTAATCACGGTAATGCACAACGGCAAGAAAGTAGATGCTGTTGCGATGGCCGGCAAGACTGGCTTTCTCTACGTCTTCAATCGCGTTACGGGCGAGCCACTGTGGCCGATCAAAGAAACGCGTGTGCCCAAGAGCGATATGCCCGGAGAGCATGCGTGGCCGACGCAGCCCATTCCAACGGCTCCCCCTCCTTTCTCCGTGCAGAAGTTCACTGCCGACGATGTGGATCCGTATATTCTTACGGCCGAAGAGCGGGCCCATTGGAGGCAGGTGGTGGACAGCGCGTTAAACAAGGGTTTGTTCACGCCGCCGTCCATGCGCGACACGATCAACATGCCGGGAAATCAGGGCGGCTCGAATTGGGGAACCACCGCCGCCAATCCGGCGAAAGGCATCGTTTTTGTGATGGGCCTCAACGAGCCGGCGATATTGAAGTTGTCCAAAGAAATGCCACATAGCAACCGTTTCGTTGGGGGCTCCGCGGCTCAGGGGCGAACGATCTACGAGCGGAACTGCCAAGGCTGCCACGGTGTCGATTTGCGCGGCAATGGCAACTATCCGTCGTTGCTCGATGTCATGACGCGCGTGGGCGCCGATACTGTGCGCTCTACAGTGAGTGGAGGGAAAGGCCCCATGCCGGCGTTCAGCTCGGATATCAACGACACCGATATGAACAACCTGTTAGCGTATTTGGCCAATCCGAGCGCGGCCGGAGGAGGTCAGGGCAGGCAGGCGGCGCAGGAAGAAGCCGAGAAGCTGGGAGGTCCCGTCGTTGCCTCCGGCGGCGCTCCGGCTGGACAAGCGATGGCGAAGCTCGGGGCGGGCGTGCGCCGTAGCGGCCCCTACGGTTCGATGGGAGGACCGCCGTATCCGGAAGGTGTCGAGGCTCCCGCCGATCGCTATTACACCGGCTATAACATCATGGGCAACATCATTAAGCCGCCCTATTCCACGCTGACCGCCTACGATCTGAATAAAGGAACGATCAAATGGCAGATTTCAGTAGGAGACGATTTGCGCGCGCTTAAAGAAGGTGTCCATGACACGGGCGCAATCGGTATTCGCGTCGGCATGGTCACCACTTCCACCGGCCTGGTATTTATGGCCGGTGGCGACATGAAAATCCGAGCCTACGATCAGGAGACCGGCAAGGTCCTATGGACTGCGAAGCTGCCCGGTCAATCGAAGGGAATCCCGGCGATCTATGAAGCCGGCGGGAAAGAATATCTGGTCGTGAACGCGACGTCGCCTCCAGGCGGCCGTGAGTCTCCCGTAACCACCGACTCTGACCAGCCCAGAGGCTACATCGCATTCGCGCTGCCGCAGGCTGCCACTCCGTAACCTGGACGAAACGGAAACAAACAGGAGACGCGTATATGACTGAGCCGTGCGCGTGAGCAAGCGGACTAAAATTTGTGTGTTCTCAAATTCGCTCGTCTGGCCCAAAATATTGGCTGAAAATGCGTGACCTACTTTCCCACCGGCACGCGCTCCCGTAGTTCCTCAAACCAGTTATGGACGACGACAATCTGACCTGCCGCATCTTGTTTCGTGCCGGCTTTAACCATCAAAAAGCGCTTACCATCGCGGGATACATCGTAGCCGATCCCGGGCTGCACCCCATGTGGTGGACCTTCGAACGCGCCGGTAAACAACACCCGCGGCGTGCTCCAACGGAAATTCGGCCCCGCCTCGATATCGACTGCCATCATGTCATCGCCAGACCGATAAAAAAGCGCCCGCCCATCAGGAGACCAGCGGGGTGAGTCACCACCTTCCGTCGAAATCTGCCACTTTGCTCCTGTCATCGGAAATGGCTGCACGTAAATCTGTATCGCTCCCGATTCAGGTGACGAATACGCAATCCAACGACCGTCGGGCGAGAGTTGCGGAGTGGCGGCACTCGGCCGGATCAGAGGGCGAGGCTGCGGCGCGACGGCAGACGGGCCCGTGCGGTACGGCAGGGCCCACACTTCGGTAGATAGCGGGTTTCCCCGATAGAACAAGAGCGTATGACCGTCAGGCGTCCATGACATAGGTGTAGAAGGCATGGACGTGATGGAAAGCCGTTCAGGAGATCCACCGTCTGCCGCAATCCGGAAGATTCCACTGCCTTCGGGATCAATTCGCCGGAAAGTAATGTACTTGCCATCGGGCGTCCACAGTGGTGCGATATTGCCGCCATCGAAGGTCAGCCGAGTCAGCGTACGGCGCTGGATTTCGTATATCCAGACGTCCCAATGCCCGTCCGCGCCGCTTGCGATGTTTACCGCTATGCGCCGGCCATCGGGAGAAATAGCGGGATTACTGTACGATCTCGGCGGCGCCGGGAGAGACTCCACTGTCCCTTTGCCGTCAACCCAGACCAGCAGGCGATTCTCCAAGTGGCCCGAGCCCGGGACATACACCAGATCGCCCGCGCCGGAGAATGAATACACCGCGAAACCGCGGCCCGATTGTGCATGAATGCCTTGTACGACAACTACCGGCGTTCCATGCACCTGAAGCTTCTCGGGATCGAACGCTACTGCATATAACGAACTGCCTCGCGCGAAAACCAAATGCCCCGATGCCGCGTAGCGCGGATTCGTGCCGCCCTGGACCAGCACCCGCCGTTCTCGATTTCGTAGATCCAGCATCTCAATTCGCGCGTCATCCCACGATTGCGATGTCCTAACACTGAACAGCACGACTTTGCCGTCCGGAAGGAACTGAGGCCAGGCATGTAGCAGTTCACCTTTCTGCGGGTCCGCTGTCGTGAGCGTTTCCGGAGGGCCTCCCGCCGGCGGGATTCTCGAGAGTCCACCCGACGAGCGCCCGAGTATGATGCTGCCATCAGGGCCCCATGTTGCACCAAACGCATAGGACTCATCGGCGAGAGTGATCGGGGTACCACCGGCCGCCGGCACCTTTCTCCACTTTCCGAGCGCCTGATAAGCGATCCAGCGTCCGTCGGGGGAGTACGTAAAGGGCATGTAGTCGACTGCATCCGACCCCGTTACCGCTGTGGCTTCGAGCTGATCCAGGGACCGCGTATAAATCTGTCGAAAGAGCAGCGTCGCGCCGTAATAGGCCAGATGGCTGCCGTCAGGTGAGAGCGCTGGGTTCACGGTTGATCCGGGGCTCGTCGCCGCATGAGATAGTATCGTGGTCCACCGCACCACTGGCCGGGAGGGCGACGCCGAGGCGTGCCGCCATGTCCAAACGGCCATAATGCATGCTGCAATGGCGCCGAATGCAGCAATAGCCCACGGAACTACACTCCGGGATACGTGCGTATGCGCAGGCTGCTGCATTTCCACACGCCCGGTGAGAGCTTCATCGATTTCGAGTATCGCGTCGCCGATATTGTGCAGACGGCGCCGGCGGTCCTTCTCGATGCAGCGCCGCAGAAGACGGCGGATGGGTGCGGATGTATTCGTTGGTAGTGCTATCCAATCAGGATCGGTCCTGAGGACCGCTGCGAGCGTCCCGGCTATAGTCTCATCTGCGAACGCCTGTTTGCCCGTCAATATTTCATATAGAACCACCCCGAACGACCAGATATCCGCGCGGTTATCCACCACGGCGCCGCGCGCCTGTTCGGGGCTCATGTACGCGGCTGTTCCCATAATCATGCCGGTAGTAGTCGCGTCGACGAGCTGCGTGGGGGACAACATGGGATCGCCGCCGCCGGGCGCATCAGTCGCCAACGCTTTCGCCAGCCCGAAATCAAGCACCTTCACGCGCCCTTCGGGTGTCAACTTGATGTTGGCCGGTTTGAGGTCGCGATGCACGATGCCTTTCTCGTGCGCGCACTCGAGCGCTTCAGCAATCTCTCTCGTGATGCGTAACGCTTCTTCCATGGCCAGAGGGCCGCGTGAGATGTGCTCTGCCAGTGTGGGCCCGTCCACGAGTTCCATGATCAGGGCGCGCTCTTCCACGCCGTAAATCGCCGCAATGTTGGGGTGGTTGAGAGAAGCGAGCACCTGCGCTTCCCGAGTAAACCGTGCGAGCCTGCCACGATTTTCTGCGAATTCATCCGGCAGAAATTTTAGGGCGACGTCACGATTCAGCTTGGTGTCACGTGCTCGATACACCTCTCCCATTCCACCGATGCCAATACATTCCAGGATTTCGTAGGCGCCAAGCCGAACTCCGCATAACCCATCTCTCAGGCCGATCAGTTGCGTCGCTGCGCCGGCCGCCCAATTGTGCGATTCGTCCTCGCGATGGTTCGCGACAAGCGAACGTATCTCCCGCAGCAACCCGGAGTCGCCGCCGCACGCACTCCGCAACCAGTCGTCGCGCTCCTTCGGAGGACGTTCTAACGCGCCGGCGAATAATGCTTCAATTCTTTGTTGCCGCTCCACGATCGGCGCCTCCTTCGCCGGTCAATTCCCGGCGCAGCCATGCGCGTGCAAAGTTCCAGTCGCGGATAACGGTATTAGGCGCTATGCTCAGGGCCGCGGCTGTTTCTTCGATGCTTAGCCCACCAAAGAAACGCATCTCGAACACTCTACATTTGCGTTGGTCGATTTCGGCGAGATGCTCGAGCGCCATATCGATTGCGACCACCTCATCCATCTGACCCGGGGACAGGATCGCGGCTGCATCTATGCCGACGTGAATTGCCGCGCCACCGCGCTTCTCCCGGCTCCGCTGGCGCGCGTGATCGACAAGAACGTGCCGCATGACAGTGGACGCGGCCGCAAAAAAATGCGTCCGATTCTGCCACCCGGCGTTTTGCTCAGGCAATAGGCGGACAAACGCCTCCTGGACGAGCGACGAAGGCTGCACGTAGTTCCGGTTAGCCTCTCGCTGTAAGTGGCGGCGCGCGATCACATTCAATTCCCGCCGGATAAGCGGCATGAGACGGTCCAATGCCGCGCGGTCGCCGCTTTGCCATCCCGCCAGTAGAAGGGTGATTTCGTCGGGTCCGGGTTGCATTGTATGTCCGGCAGTGCAGGCGCAGAGATAATCGGGAATCATAGCAAAAAATCGCAGAATCGATGAGACCGGCGCACCAAAAGCTGAAAAAATTTGGTGTCCCGAGGACGAAAACATCGCTTTATGGTGCGGAGGGACTCTTACAATGAACTGCGCACTGCTCCGATACGCGTTGGTAGCAGGTTCAGGCGCCCTGTGCCTGTTTGCCGACTCCACCGATGGGGCCATGTTTAATGCTCTGCGGAACGGGCAAATGGAAAACGTCAGGATCGCGATCCAAAACGGCGCCGAAGTGAACACCCGCGACGAGTACGGAAGCACACTGTTGATGTACGCGGCCGTCTTCGGCAAAGTCGCGGATCTCGAGTACTTGCTCGAACACGGAGCCGAGATTAATGCCGCAAACAAAGCCGGCCACACGGCACTCATGAGAGCAATCCCGGATCTAGCAAAGATCAAATTGCTGGTGCAACATGGCGCGGAGATTAACGCGAAAACCGCAGAGGGAACTACGCCGCTGATGATTGCGGCACATATACGGACCGGCGCTCCGCTCGTCCGTTATCTCATCGAAAAAGGCGCCGACGTCAATGCAACCGACAACAAGGGTTGGGATGCTGCGATAGTAGCCGCCGTCGAAGGCGCCTTCGACAATCTGAAACTCCTGCTCAACGCAGGCGCCCACGGTGTAACTAGGAGCAGTGGCGTGGTGAGGATTCGGAGCGAAGTCTTTGCCGGCGCCGCGTTGGAGAGAGCGAAACGGCGGACTACGGGGATTACGGCCCTAATAAACGCCGCACAGGCGGACTGCGAACCCTGTGTCCGGCTGCTCTTGGAGCATGGGGCGGATGCTCGAGCCCAAACGGATTCCGGTATTACCGCGCTGCACCGGGCCGCTTATCACGGCAATTCGAATGTGGTGAAACTGCTGCTCGCGGCCGGCGCCCTGGTCAATGCGGTGGACGATCATGGCTACACAGCGCTGATGTTTGCGGTAAATTCTCGAACCAAGAATCCGCAGACTGTTCGGATGCTGCTGGCAGCCGGAGCGGATGCCGATGCCAAAGATGCGCTAGGCCGTACTGTCTCCCAATGGGCCGCCTTAGGCGCCAGCCGGCAAATTATGGCAATGCTGCCGGCGCGGAGTACGGCGGAAACTGTGAAACCCGTCAGCTTGCAGCGTAGTGAAGTAACGGCCGCAGTCCGCACAGCCGTGGAAAACAGCATTCAACTGCTGCAGAAGAGTGGGCCGAAATTCTTTCCCAAAGCAGGATGCATCTCCTGTCATAACGTGTCCATTCCAATGATGGCGCTCCATGCAGCGGGCGTCCACGGCTATTCCGTGCAACCGGCGTTACAACAGATGGCGAAGCAAACAATTGCATCGCGTGCTCCTAGTCGAGAGAATCTGCTGTCGGGCTATTGCACCATTCCGGCATTCACTACGACAGCCGGATATGACCTGATCTCACTTCACGACGCGGGATACGCGCCCGGCCTGCTGACGGATGCCTACGTACGATGTCTCCTAGTGGAACAACTCCCGAATGGAGAATGGAGCAATCCAGCAGGCGAACGGCCTCCGCTGAGCGCTCAAACCGCCATTCCCGGAACCGCGCTATCGGCGCGAGCGGTGCAGTTGTACGCCACGCCCGCGCTGGCGAGCCAGGTAAAAGCGAGTGTCTTAGCCGCTCGCGCGTATTTGCTCTGGGCCCGCCCCGTTACTGAAGACGATTACGCGTATCGGCTGCTTGGCCTTTCGTGGAGTGGCGCCAATCCGTCGGACATCACAGCCGCGGCGCGGGACATACTTGCGCAACAGCGCGCCGATGGTGGATGGGCGCAAACTCCGGATATGGCTACGGATGCATTTGCCACCGGCCACGCGCTCTCGGCAATCACTGTGGCGCAGCCGGCTCTAGTGAAAAGCGAGTCATACCGGCGCGCAGTGGATTACCTTATGCGCAATCAAGAGAAGGACGGTTCCTGGCACGTGCGCTCGCGAGCGTTCGGGTTCCAGCCCTATTTCGATAGCGGCTTTCCCCACGGGCACGATCAGTGGATTTCCATGGCAGCGACATCGTACTCCGCGATTGCGCTACTCCCAGTGGCAGAGCCACCGCGGCCATGATTCCTCCTCACGGCCGCGGTTCTGTACCGGTTTAGGCGGTTCGTTGGACTTCAGCCTTAGCCTGGTCCGCGATAGCGGCTTGAGCCGCCGCTAGCCGGGCAATGGGGACCCGGTAAGGCGAGCAGGACACGTAATCCATGCCAGCGCGATAGCAGAACTCGACTGAACTCGGTTCGCCGCCGTGCTCACCGCAGATGCCGACTTCCAGCTCGGGCCGCGTTTTGCGGCCTAGTTTCACCGCGTGCTCCACCACCTTGCCGACGCCGTGCTGATCCAGAACCGCAAAAGGATCGGCTTTGAAAATCTTGAGCGCTTCGTACTGCTTCGAAAATTTCGTGTAGTCGTCGCGGGAAAGTCCCATCGTGGTCTGTGTAAGATCGTTCGTTCCGAAACTGAAGAACTCGGCTTCGCGCGCAATTTCGTCTGCGGTCACGGCGGCGCGCGGGATCTCGATCATGGTGCCCACGTAGTACTTGAGATTCTTCAGATTGGCTGCCGAGAGCACTTCTTCGGCTACTTTGACCACGAGCGCCTTCTGGTTTTCCAGTTCTTTGACATCGCCTACCAGCGGGATCATGACTTCGGGAATTACTTTGACGCCCTTCTTGGCGACCAGCACGGCGGCTTCAAAGATGGCCCGCGCCTGCATCTCCGTCACTTCCGGGTAGGTGATGCCGAGACGGCAGCCGCGATGTCCCAGCATCGGGTTGAATTCGTGCAGCTCTTCCACTCGATGGAGCAGCTCCGGCAGATATTTCTTGAGCTCGCCCACACCGACGCCGTAAGTCGCCGCCATTTGCTTCTTTTCTTTCAAGTCAACGTGCGGCAGCTTGGCGATATCGACCATCAGGTTTTCGCGCTTGGGCAGAAATTCATGCAGCGGCGGGTCGAGCGTACGGATAACCACCGGGAAACCGTTCATGGCTTCGAACAGGCCCGCAAAATCCTTGCGCTGCATTGGAAGAAGCTTTTGCAGGGCCTTCTTGCGCGTTTTCTCATCACGCGCGAGAATCATCGCCTGCATGTGCGGAATGCGGTCTTCGGCAAAGAACATATGCTCGGTGCGGCAGAGCCCGATGCCTTCGGCGCCGAATAGCCGCGCCTGTTTGGCGTCGCGAGGAATATCCGCATTGGCACGCACGCCGAACTTGCCGCGAAATTCATCGGCCCAATCCATGAATGTCGCGAAATCATGCGATTTCGGATCGGGATCGTTTGTTTTGCATTGGCCCAGATAAACTTCGCCGAGTGTGCCGTCGATTGAAACCCAATCGCCCTCTTTGAGCACCAGTTTCTTGCCTTCGAAAAGAATCGTGGCGAGTTTCTTTGCTTCATCGACAGCAATGGAAGAGGCACCCACGACGCAGGGCCGGCCCATACCGCGCGCAACCACGGCGGCGTGGCTGGTGAGCCCGCCGACAGCCGTCAGAATGCCTTTCGCAACGTCCATTCCGTGAATATCGTCCGGCGTGGTTTCTTTACGAACTAGCACCACCGGACCCTTGGCCGACATCTCGACAGCATCTTCAGAAGAAAATGCCGCCCGGCCAACGGCCGCGCCTGGAGAAGCCGGCAAACCTGTGGCAATCTTCTGCAGACCCTTACGCATTGCAGGGTCAAGCACCGGATGCAACAGTTGATCGAGCTGGTTGGGCGCGACTCGCTGCACCGCTTCCTTCTTCGAAATGAGACCTTCTTCTACCATCTCGACAGCGGCGCGTACGGCGGCCGGACCGGTCCGCTTGCCATTGCGGGTTTGCAGCATGTAGAGCTTGCCTTCTTCGATGGTGAATTCGAAGTCTTGCATGTCGCGGTAGTGCTTTTCGAGATTTGTTGTGATCTCGCGAAGCTGACGGTAGGCTTCGGGCATTACTTGTTCGAGCTCGGCGATAGGCTGCGGTGTACGAATACCGGCCACCACGTCTTCACCCTGTGCATTGATCAGAAACTCACCGTAAAATATCTTTTCACCAGTGGATGGGTTGCGTGTGAAGCCCACGCCAGTGCCGGAATGGTCGCCCATGTTTCCAAAGACCATGGCCTGGACGTTGGCGGCGGTACCGATCGAATCCGGGATCTTCTCCATGCGCCGGTAATAGATCGCTTTCGGCGTGTTCCAGGAGTTGAAAACCGCATTGCGTGACATGTTGAGCTGATCGAGCGCGTTCTGCGGAAATTCTTTGCCCGTTTCTTTCTTCACCAGCTTTTTGTAGTCGGCAATGACGGCCTGCAAATCGGCGGCGGTGAGATCGGTATCGAGCTTGGCTTTGACTTTCGCTTTGCGTGCATCGAAGATATGGTCGAACTTGGCCATATCGATATGCAGCGCCACTTCCCCGAACATCTGAATGAAGCGGCGATAGCAATCGTACGCGAAGCGAGGATTGCCGGTCTTGCGCGCCAGACCTTCGGCGGTCTGATCGTTCAAGCCAAGATTGAGAATCGTGTTCATCATGCCCGGCATGGAGAACTTTGCGCCGGACCGGACGCTGAGCAGCAGCGGATCGTCGACACCGCCGAGCTTCTTGCCCATTTGTGCCTCCAGTTTGGCGAGGGCCTGCTGGATCTGTTCATCCACTTCTTTCGGTACTTTGTTGCCGTTTTCAAAGAAGAGGTTACAGACCTCGGTCGAGATGGTGAAGCCCGGAGGCACGGGAACACCCGCTTTGCTCATTTCGGCAAGGCCTGCGCCTTTGCCGCCGAGCACGTCGCGCATATTCCCGTCGCCGTCGGCCGAGCCTCCGCCAAACGAATACACATGTTTCTTCATTTCTAAGTCTTATCTCCTACGCCTTGCGTTACGATTTCGGAAAAGTCCGCGATGGTGGAAAACTCGGTCAACAGGCCATGTAGTAAAGCCAGGCGGTTCCGCCGGATCGCCGGATCGGGATCGTTCACTAAAATTTTATCGAAGAACAAATCCACGTGCGGCCGAAGCGAAGCAATGACGGCTAACTTCTCACTGTAAGAAGATCCCGCCTCCAGTTCTCCGCGGACGCGGGCGAGTTCATTATAAAGCTGTTTTTCGGGACCCGGTGCAAGCAAATCGGGGTCCGGCGGCGCGGCGGAATTGACGCCGGCCTGTTTCAAAATGTTTTTAATCCGTTTGAAGCTGGCAGCGAGCGGCTCGAAATCGCTGGTTGGCCGCACCTGATGGACCGCGGCTGCCCGCTCGGCGAGATCTGGTAAAGTTCCGAGTGCGGGCGTCATCGCGGCATTCACTTCATCGTAGGCAAAGCCGCGCGCATCCCGCAAATAGAACTGGATTCTTTCCAGCAAGAATTCCTGCAGTGCCGCTTCTTCGTTCAGTGTGAACGAAACCTTGCCTTCAAACAGGATCTTGACGACGCCTTGCGCCGCGCGCCGCAATGCGAACGGATCTCTGGATCCTGTCGGAATCATGCCGACTCGGAAACATTCGCGTAATGTGTCCAGTTTGTCGGCGAGCGAAAGCACCTGTCCTTCCACAGTACGCGGGATCTCGTCGTCCATGCCGACCGGTTTGTATTGGTCGTAGATGGCCCGCCACACGGCCTCGCTTTCACCCTGCGCCTTCGCGTAAAGGCCTCCGACGACCCCTTGCAGCTCGGGGAACTCTTTCACCATGTCGGTGGTGAGATCGCATTTGGCGAGTTGAGCGGCTGCTTGGGGAAAGTTTGGATCGATCTGGGTGGCCAATTGCATGACACGTTCGGTCTTGTCTTTGTAGCTGCCGAGCTTGGCTTGGAATGTCACCTTGGCCAGATCGGGCACGCGTTCGGAGAGTTTCTTCTGCTGATCGACTTGCCAGAAGAACCGCGCATCGTTGAAGCGCGCGCGCAGGACACGTTCATTGCCCTGGCGGATGAGCCCGTCCGGATCGCCATCTGTATTTGTTATAGCGACGAATTCCGGCGCCAATGAGCCGTCCCCTTTCGTCAGCGAAAAATAACGCTGATGATGGCGCATCACGGTGGAGAGGATCTCTCGCGGCAGTTCTAGATAGGAAGGATCGAAGCCGCCACGAATGGCCGTTGGGTATTCAGTCAAATAGACGAGCGTTTTTAGCAGATCGTCGTCTTTCTGCACGCCAGCGCCAAGTTGCTCCTCGATGCGGTGCTTGCGTTCTTCGGCGCGAACAATGACAAAGTTGTCGCGCAGAGCATCCAGGTACGAAGAGACTGTAACGGGAATGGGATTCTTAGATCCGAGAATGCGATGCCCGCGCGTCGTGTTGCCGGATGAAACTCCGGCGATTTCGAACGGGACAATTTCCGCATCGAGCAAAGCGACCATCCAGCGAATCGGCCGGATAAATCGCGCACCGCCTTTACCGGTCCAATACATGCTTTTGGGCCACGCGATGCCCGTGATGACTTCCGGCAGCTTTGCAGCGAGCGTTTCTTTGGCGGTCTGGCCTTTTACCCGCTGATGAAAGATGTAGCGCTCCCCTTTGGCGTCTCGCGCGGTCGCAAGCGCATCGAGCGAAGTGTTCCATTTGCGCGCGAAACCCTCGGCTGCCGGTTTGCCCGCCGAGAGATAGGGCCCTTGCACGACGGATTCAACGTCAGGAGCCTGTTCGGTTATGTTTTTCGCCAGCAGAATCAGCCGTCGCGGGGTCGCTTCCGCAATGAGAGCGTCGCCTCCAAACGCGCCAAAAGCGGACTGCCAGCGCGCGCGCAGATCGGCAAGCGCCGGCTCAATCATCCAATCCGGCACTTCCTCGACCCCAATTTCGAGCAAAGAGTCCGGCATCAGGCCACCGCCTCAGTCTGCTGCTTGACCCATGCCTCAGCCACGCCCACCGCTAGCTTGCGTACGCGCGCAATCACGCCCACGCGCTCGGTGACGCTGATCGCTCCACGCGCGTCGAGCAGATTGCACAGGTGAGAACACTTCTAAACCTGATCGTAGGCGGCTAATACCGGAAAGCGCCGGCTCTTCGGTTTGAATCGCGCCAGCATGCTCTCACAATCTTTTTCATGCT
>JACZDD010013319.1_pt1 | contig 15063 bp, 10 predicted proteins | sample 8641771 | NCBI WGS metagenome assembly JACZDD01 (sample SAMN15324614, study PRJNA640507) | soil metagenome | isolation source: intercropping peanut in the second line | place: China: Luxin town, Laibin City, Guangxi Province | collected 2019-07-25 | depth 10cm m | reverse complement strand
GTTGCCCGGCGCGCTTATGTCTGCTCGCGGCAGGGCCTTCGCGAGCCGGAGGACGGCATGCTTCGCGCTTCCGGGACGCCCATCGAGATTTCGTTGCCCGAGTTGTTTGAAGAGATGGATTAATGTTCCAACAGGTGCGGAATTGGCGTGATGAGTCTCGACGCGGCACGCAAGGTGCGTGCGCCACAGCTTAAGTTACTCTTCGTGCATCTGCACCTGGCCGGCGATGAAATTCTCGATCGATTTCGCCATGTCTCCGGCAGACGTATTCAGCGGCAGAACCAGCCAGCATGCGCTTACCGGCAGGAGCACGCCTTCACCGAGTTCTAAAGCTCCTTCAATCCGCTTGGCGCTGATTCGCCGGATTTCGGTTTGCACGACATCGATCGGTTCTTCGCGCTCGAGAAGAGCGACCAGCGCCGGTCCACGCCACCGGAACAAACGATCGGTCTTGGCCAATGTGACGCCGAAATGATCCGAAACGGTTTTCAGCAGGCGGTCGCCAACAGCATAGCCGAAACGGCGGTTCACGGACTGAATACGATTCACGACGGCGGTGACCACGTACTTCCGTCCGGGCGTCTGGAGCGCGGCATGAAAGGCCGATTTGGCAGCAGCGCGGGTGCGGAGTCCAGTGGCAGGATCGATTTCTCCTTCGATATCGGCAGTATCCAGGGCGCAGTCGCGCGCATGCTCCAGATGCTGCTGGATCTGGCGCGCCTGCGCCTGAGCCTGTATTTTTTGCCGAGCCACTTCTTCGCATAGATTTTTAAGGCAGTCGGCTAGGCGCAGCTTCAGCGTTTGGACATCCTCGATCATTACCGCATGCGCCAGTTCTTTCTCGATCGCCCGCAAATGCTCGGCCGAGCTTTCGCTGCCCGCGCCGATCGAGAGCATGGTCTGCGTCAGCATCGAAATCATATTGTGGAGCACGGCGCCCTGCTGCCGGATGAAGCGCGTGGTCCGCTGGCCGTAATCCGCGAGCGCCTGGTTGGTCGCGCCCGCCGCAACCAGCAATTCCTGACCGGAGGAATTCTTTGTAACGGCCGACTGGATGCGGTCCAGATCGTCCCGGAATCGATCGTAGTCGGCCTTATCGCCCTCCACCGCGTGCAAAGAAATGCCCTGCAGCAGCAGGGAAATGACTCTGCGGAACATGCCTGCCTCTTCCGTTCCGGCGAGATAGGCTTTCAGGGTGGTAAGAGACATGGAATAGGCGGTCTGCCCCTTACCCTCTTATCGGTATTTGCCTGAAAAAATGGTATGGCTTCTTACGCCAGAATCACTTCCAACCCGCGAGACTGCAATTTCTCCACCTCGGCGGGGGGAGCGTTGGTGTCCGTAATGACACGCTGGATGGGCCGGAAATCCGAAATCAGAGATAGACTGCGGTGGCCGAACTTACTCGAATCGGCGAGCACCGTAACCTCCGTGGCCGATTCCATCATGCGGCGGTTTAGTTGCGCTTCCAAGATATCGAGCGTGGTCAATCCTATTTCCGTATCGAGACCCACTGTACTCATAAAGCAATGATCGGCATGCAGCGATTGCATCATTTGCTCGGCATGAGGTCCAACGAAGGCCGTCGAGGGATGCCGGAGAAAACCACCCACCAGGACCAGGGAAAGCTTTTGGCAATCGGCAAGCTTCGCCGCGATATTCAGCGCGTAGGTGATTACGGTGACGTTCGCCGGGCAGTTGTGCCGCAGTTGATCCGCCAGATGGGAAGACGTGGAACCGGTGCAGAGGATCACCGTCTGGAGCGGTCGGATCAACTTCATGGCGGCAGCGGCAATCCGTACCTTTTCTTCATGGTGCATACCTTCCCGCACCTTGAGCGGATGTTCCGGTCCCGCCGTAAGCGGCCGAATACCTCCACCGTGTGACCGTACTAAGGCACCCGATTCGGACAGGGCATCCAGATCGTTGCGGGCCGTCACGGCGGAGACGCCAAAACGCCTGGCGATTTCTTCGACAGTTACGCGTCCGTGCTGGCCGAGCACGCTAACAATCTCACGGCGTCTTTCTTCCGCGAGCAGCCTGTTCGACTTCGAGGTGGGCATTCCGGTGGTTGCTATTTTACAGTAGATCTGCTCGAAAACAAAAGCCGATTCTTGCGATTAGTGTCGTTTACTTTCGTTTGTTACGGCACACGCTGCAGATCGACGACATCGCCAGGGAGCCCAGGGCGACCGAGCAGGTGAAGCACCGTCGGGGCAAAACTCAAGCTATCATAGGGTTCCGCAATGTGACGGGCCGGCGCTCCGGCGCCCGCCATCATCCAGACTGAGTGAGTGGAGATGCGCAGAAAGCTACCGTGATTGCCGCCCGGATTGGGGAAGCGCACGTTGAAATTCCAGTGGTCGGCCGCGAAAACCTGAAAGTCGGCCTGAACCAAAGCGCGGCGACGCTGTTCATAGCGCAACTCTAGCGCGCTGATTCCCGGACGCCCGGGCACATTGGCTTCGACCGGCGACAGATCTTCGACAATTCCGATCACGCCATTCGAGTAGCGGCAGTGATGCGTAGCCACAAGCCATTCGCGCTCGCTATGCCATGCCGAAAGCCAGGCGGCGCGGTCTGTGCCGGCCGGAATATGCAGTTCGGGATCTTCGAACAGATGGAGAGGCAGACCGGCGCGCCAGGCGCCGGAAGCAGGCTCGACGGAGATGCGGCCTGCGGCATCGGTCCACATCATAAGCCGGCTATTGGCGCCGCCATACAACTCATAGACATGTTCGTTCTCCCGGTCGGGGAGCCGCATTGCCACGAAATCGATGGGACGGGGATCCAGAGCTTTCTGCGGCACATTGCGCGCACGCTGGCTCACTAACAGCGCCGGATAATTTACGAAACGAAAAGACCGCTCTTCATCCAAACGCCCGCTGGCATCGACAACCAAGCCGCCGGCGACCGGGCCGACTACATAATGCTCAATTTCAGCCGCGGAATTGTTGTCGCCCAAGCTCATTTCCGGAATGAGGCTCGCAATCTTTTCTTTGAGCGGATGCTGCTCATCCGTCTGAAGGCGGAGCAGCGCTTCGAGATGGGAAAGATATTCGTGATAGGCGGAGCGTTCGGCCTCGCGGTCGTCGAATTCCTGCCGCTGGCGCAAATCTCCGGCGACAGGCGGCGGCAGCGGCTCCTCCAGTTCGGCCGTGAGATCCGCGATAGTTTTGGTCCAGTCTGTGCGGTGGCGCTCGATAATCTCCCGCACCGCTACCGTGGCGGCTCGCCGGGTGCGCGCGTCGAGATCGTCGCGCTGAAGCGCCAGCAGCAGAATATGCAGCTTGTTGAGATCGTTATTGCGTAGATGCACTGCCGCACGCTCGTTTCCATCGATATCGAGCCACGCGGTCGGATAGCGGGAGGCTTGGCCAGGTAAATAAAAGGAGGCGGAGCTGGGCGAGATCACACGCCGCACCATAGGATCGAGCCCTTTTATTTTGAAGTCGCTCATCTGATGACGGTTCGTGACGACATGATGAGCGCCGCCGGCGGGACTATTGAGCAGGTCCGGCAAGCTGAAGGTTTGGCTGATCACTCCAGGCGTGTTGTTCATCCCATGATCGGAGACCATCACGAATAGAGTTTCGTGAGGCAAAGGGCTCTGCTGAATGGCGTGCCAGAGACGGCCGGTAAGCGCATCGATGCCGCGCAGGACGCTGACCAGCGCCTTGGGATCGCTGGTGGCGTGAGCTTCATGATCCAGATCGCCGGTGAAAAAATCCAGGTAAAAGATTTCCGGATTTTGCAGGCTACGCTCTAATTCCGCTTCCTGCGCCTTTGAGAGGACCAAATCGTACGACGGAGCGTCACCACTTTCGAGCATGGAGACGATCGATTCGGCGGAGAAGCGCCGCGCCAGCGCATCTTTCAATGTGCTCCATCGCACTCCGCGCTGAAATAGCTGAAAACTCTGCAAGACCTGGCCCCGCGGAAACCGGTCCATCAGCAACGGAATGCCCGCGCGATCGAGAACCTCGACACCGGGCATATCCACGCGTTTCTGGCGCGCATAGCTCAGGTAAAAAGGAAAGAAGTTCAGATAGTCATAAACTTGGCCGGTGTAGCGGTCATATTCCACATTGCCGCGAATAATGGAATGCCTGCCGGTCACGAGCAAGGCCCATGAGGGTGCGGACAAGCTGATGCCGCGAGTGTAGAAATTTTCAAATACCGTGCCGTTTTCGGAAAAAATGTAAGACAGCCAGGGAAGCTGCGATTTGCCGGTTGCGGGATCGATATGCCTCATCGCGCTCTCGAGCAGGTCTTCGTTCAGGCCATCCACTTCGAGGAGCACGAGGCGGCGCGGCGCGGCTGACCCAAGTTCGTCACCTTTGAATGTTGAAGATCGCTCCCTCGCGGTCGCGGCTCGGTAATTTGCTGAGAGCCTTCTAGCACTTTTCTGAGCCACGACCGCAAGGGAGTGGTCGGAACGTACTTGCGCGAAAGCGGTGAGGTCAAGACCAAGGAGAAGGCTGATCGCCAACCTGCCCCACAGGCATTTTTTCACGGACGATCTTCCGCGGCCATATCGGCGACAGCGGTAGCGATATGCGGACCGGCGGAGGGCCGTTCGATGGATGCGAGTGCGGAAGAGAAGCCGGCGCGAAGGTCCGCATCTTGCGACAGATCCCGCAGGTTAGATAAGGTTTGCTCGGCGCGAGTCCGTATTTGGCCCAAAGAAATTTGCGGCAGCAAATTCGCTAACTCCGCGACGGTGGCTTGTATGCGAGCCGGCTGGTAAACAACTTCAGGCGGCGTGCCCGCGTTGATCAATCCTTGGAGAAAGTTCAGATCGTGCTCCACGCGGCGATAGGAATCGAGCCTGGCCAGATTTCCATCGGCTCGCGGCGCCCGGCGCGTATAGAATCCCAAACTGGCGACGTGCAATGCGCCTGCGAAGAATTTACTCTTACCGGTTCTACCGATCGAAGCCAATTCCGCGCGCCGTTCCTTATCCAAGCGCTTCGCCAGCCAGCCATCCGGCTGCTGCGCTTCGGCCTTCAGCAGCGCATAACGCTGACGGGACGAGGCGAGCTCACGTACCGTGGCGGTTTCGAGAGGATTGAGCGACAGCGAATTTACTCGCTGCTGCAGTTCCTTCCGAAATGTTGGATCCAGATCGCGATCGAGCGCAAGCGAAACGCGAAATTGCGAATAGCAATCCAGCCGTTCGGCCTGGTTCATCGCACGTCCGTGGCGGGACGCTACGAAATCGTAAAGATCGGCGGCAACGTAGTAATACCAATTGGCAAAATGGGAAATTCCAATGACTCCGCTGGTGGCTTCGTTGATCGCGCGCTGCATCAGTTCATGACGGCGCGTTCGCGACTTGTCTCGAAAATCCACCAGCAACAGCGGCTGGTTGGGATAGTTCAGGCTATAAAACGCGAGCGGAGTGCGCCCTGGCCCGGTCCGAACAGCGTCAGGCCACGGATTCTCGATGCCTAGCAACTTCCACGTGGGACCAAGGTCCGCCCCGGACCGCACCTGGTCGGGCGCAGGCTCCGCCGGCAGCCAAAGAACGGCATATTGGTCTGTTGTGCCGCCAAGAGCAACGGGCTCAAACACCAAGCCGGTGCGTTCGGCGGAACTTCGCAGCAGCTCCCAATTGCGGCTGCGATTGCGTTCCTGCTCCAAGCTCGCGGCTTCGCCTAATTTTGTGGCGCGGCGCTCGCTTACCAATCCGCCGAGCAGTTTCTTGCGAAGCTCCAGCCGCGCAATTACGGTGTTCACTTCAGCCGTCGAAAGCTCACTCGGGCTATTGGAGGCGGGCGCCTGGCGGAGGTAGCTGATCGCCTCTTCCAAATGCAGGCGTTCGTGATTGAGCTCGTTGGTCCGATACGCGCGCGAAGTGGCGCGAACCGGCATCATCATCGGATCCAGCGTGGTGTACTGCAAAATATCCCGGCCAACCTGAGTAAGCACCGGATGGCGTGGAGCCGTCAAATTGAAAAACGGCTTGATTTCTCGCTTGCCGGCGGGCGAAGATCCGTGACCGATGTGCCAATAAAAAAATGGGATTGCCGAAAGCAGCCGCTGTCCTATTGTGGGACGCGAGTAGCCTAAGAGCCAAACATAAATAACGCGATCGTTGCCGTCGTTTTCATCGCCCAACGTGTCACGAAGAACCGCTAATAACGGTAAATCTCCCTGGGACTCGGCTGCCGCACCGCAGGACCCGCAGAAAAGTGTCAACAATTGCGCGCTTTCCCCGGCGGGTTCGGCCTTCCAGTAATAAGCCGGTGGGTTGTTTTCACGCACAATGGCCGCTTGCGGCCATGGAGCGTCCAGCGCTGCAGCAGTTACGGCTCCCGCGCCAACCAGCAAGACGCTCAGAATTCGAGCCAGAGCGCACACGTAGATGGGACGACAAAACTCCACCAAAAGGTTTAAGCAATTATTGCACCAGAACGCTTTTTCCTCATCTATCGCACACTTCGGTAGTTATACTGACCGTGATAAATTAGGAAGTAAGTGCATTTCGATGCAGCGCTGAATTTGGTCTGGTTTGCGTTGGGCGTTTTGGCCTGCGCGGGAGCCATTCGCGCTGCACGGCGCTACGATGGCTTTCGCATTGCCGGAACCATCCTCGTCGTAGCGGCGCTGCTGTTCCCTTATATCTCGGCTACCGACGACGTAGTGCGCATTGAGCACCTACGCGGGAAAACCAACCACTCTTCCTCGCCTCACCGCACTCCGAATGACGATCTGATCCGTCTCTACCAGACCATGGATACGCCCCTGGTCGCAGCGGTTCTAAGGGTTCTTGTCAGCCTGTTCTTCGTTCTACTGGTGGCGACGGCGCCGGTACACCGCATCGATCGAAGCGCTCCGTTCGAGAGCGGCCGTTCTCCTCCCGGCTCGCGCCGGCTTTCAATTAATTTCGAAAATTTGTAGCAAAACAATTTAGGAGGACACATGCATCGCCAAAACTGGCGTGTGTACTGCGGCTTCCTGCTCGCGGCGAAATGCCTGGCGCAGAGCGCCGGCGCGCCGCATGCCATTACCTGGCAGGAGGCCCAGAATCGATTCAGAGCGAATAATCCCGCTCTTTTGGCTGGCCAAGTTGCGGTCGAAGAAGCGCGCGCGGAGGAGACAACGGCGTTTTTACGCCCAAATCCCAACCTCACGCTCGGCGTGGACCAACTGACGCCGCTGCATAGCGACCCGTACCGGCCGGTAGCGCAGTCATATCTTTTTTGGTCGATCAATTATCTGCATGAGCGCGAGCATAAACGCGAGCTGCGGCTCGAAAGCGCACGGCAGGGTACCGGAATCGCGGAGTCTGAACAATCCGATCTCACGCGCAATTTGCTGTTCAACCTGCGGGACGCTTTTGTGCGGGTGCTGCTCGCCAAAGCGGTGGAGAGCGTCGCCAAAGAGAACCTGGATGCCTACGACAAGGCGCTGGCTATCCATCGGGACCGCTATAACGCGGGAGCGATTGCGCGTGTCGATTTCGAGCGTCTGGAACTGCAGCGCGTGCAATTCGTATCCGATTTGGCGAGCGCGCAAGTGAATCTGCGAACCGCGAAAATCGATCTCCAGGCGCTGCTTCGCGATCGCACGCCCGTGGACGCTTTCGACGTAACGGAGAAATTCGACTATACCGAGCCGGCGGTGACTCTCGAGGATCTGCGCGCGGCGGCTTTGCGAAATCGCCCGGATTTGAAGGCCGCCGAGCAATCGGTAGACAAAGCGCAAACCGATCACCGGCTCGCGGTGGCAAACGGATCGAGCGATCCCATTTTCGGCTTCGACGTGGCGCATCAGCCGACGCCATTGAACACCTACCTAGGGTTCAGTGTTAATTTCCCGATTCGGATATTCGATAAGAATCAGGGCGAGAAAGCGCGCACGTCGCTCGATATCGGGCGCACGCAAAGATTGCGTGACGCCTCTGAGGTGAGCGCGTTGCACGACGTGGATGCGGCGTACGCCGCCCTGGAAAGTACGCTCGCGCTGCTGCGTCCTTACAAGCCGCAATATTTGCCGGAAGCGGAAAACGTGCGATCCACGATCTCGTTTTCTTACGAACATGGCTCGGCTTCCCTGCTCGATTTTCTGGATGCGCAAAAGGAGTACAGGACCACCCAGCTCAGCTACGTGAATTTGATCGGCGCTTATTTATCGGCTGTGAACCAACTTAATTTTGCCGTGGGACAAGAGGTGATCCCGTGAAAAGAATGTCCCTTAGTTTTGTGGGGCGGACGTCCTCGTCCGCGGCCGACGTCCTCGTCGGTCTGCTCCATTGCGTTCCGAACAGAGCTAGCCGGACGGGGACGTCCGGCGCGGGTCAGGAGACCCGCCCTACTTTTTCGTCCGGATTCAGGAAAATTACTAAGCTGCCCCGCACGATCATCGTTTCACTCAGTTTGATTTTTTTCCTGGCAGGTTGCGGGTCTAGGCAGCAAACCGATGAGCGCGCGGCCGCGCCGCCTCCGGCGCGCATCATCGAGCAGCATCCCGATCTAAACATGATCCAGGTGAATCATCCGGAGCGCTTCCAACTAGTTGCGGCCGGAGAGCGGGAAGAACTGCCGCAAATTCGTGCCACAGGCAGCGTGGCCGCCGATATTGAGAGGTCGCTTCCAGTGGTTTCGCTGGCGGCCGGGCGTGTGGTCGGCATATACGCCAAGCTGGGCGACGACGTACATAAGGGCCAATTGCTATTGAAGATCTTGAGTTCGGATGTCACCACCGCGTTTCAAAACTATTCGCAAGCGCGTGCCGACGAGCGGCTGGCCCGAACGCAAGCGGATCGGGCAAGGCTGCTTTACGACAAAGGGGCCATCTCTCTAAACGAACGCCAGGTGGCGGAAGATACCGAGGCGAAGGCGCAAGCGACGCTTGCGACCGCCGCACAGCAAATTCGCACGCTGGGCGCCGACCCGGACCGCCAGGACCCGGTGATCGAAATACGCGCGCCCGCTTCGGGAACCATTGTGGAGCAAAATGTAGCGAACGCGGCGAATGTTCATACTCCCGATAACCAGACAAATCTGTTTACTATTGCCGATCTGTCCACCGTCTGGGTCCTTTGCGACGTTTATGAAAACGATTTGCCGGCGGTCCGCGAAGGAGATAGCGCGGAGGTACGGTTGAACGCTTTTCCGGATCGCGTTTTTCACGGGCGCATCGCCAACATCGGCAAAGTTCTCGATCCGAACCTGCGCACTGCCAAGGTGCGGATCGAGTTGCGCAACCCGGGCATCATGCGCGTCGGAATGTTCGCGACCGCGATTTTTCGCGGACAGCGGGGAAAGAAATATGCAGTTCTCCCGACCTCCGCCGTTCTGCACCTGCACGACCGCGACTGGATATTTGTACCGGCTGCGGGAAACCAGTTCTGCAGAACCGAAGTGACCGGCGGCGCAGTCGACGCCGGCATACAGGTGATCTTATCGGGCGTATCGCCCGGACAGCAAGTCGTGCGCGACGCACTGGCATTGCAATCCGAGAGCCAGCAATAAGATGATTCGCGCATTTGTCAACTATTCGCTCGGCAATAAGCTCCTGGTCCTGGTGCTGGCGGCCATCTTGATCGGCTGGGGCGCGATCTCTTTCAAGAATCTTCCGGTCGAAGCCTACCCGGACGTTGCCAATAACTATGTGCAGGTCATCACGCAATGGCCAGGCCGGGCCGGTGAGGAAGTGGAACAGCAGGTGACGATCCCGATTGAGGTGCAGATGGCGGGTATCCCACATCTGGCCACCATTCGATCTTTATCCGAGTTCGGCCTATCTGTCGTAACCATGAGCTTCGATGATGAATCGCAGAACGATTGGAATCGCCAGAAAGTTCTGGAGCGGCTTTCGCTCGTATCGCTGCCGAACGGCTTACAGCCTTCCATCGGGCCGGATTTCAGCCCGGTGGGCCAACTCTACTGGTACACGCTCGAAAGTACGAATCCTCAATACGATTTGATGGCGCTGAAATCGCTGCAGGATTGGGTGATTCGCAAAGAACTCAAGTCTGTGCCGGACGTGGTGGATGTTTCGAGTTTCGGCGGGGTGACGCGCGAGTATCAAGTGCAGATATCGCCCGACAAACTGGTCTCCTACGGCCTTGGAATCGGCCAGCTCGAACAAGCGCTCGGCAACAACAACGTGAACGCCGGAGGCAGTTTTATTCAGACCGGCGACCAGCAGGTGAATGTCCGGGAAATCGGATTGTTTAAGAACGTGCGCGATATCGGTGAGACAGTTCTCAAGAACCAGAACGGGACACCGATCTTCGTGCGCGACATCGGGTTCGTCACGCAGGGTCCTAGAATTCGGCTGGGGCAGATTGCCAAAGCCGTACACCGCAAGGATGGCGCGGTGGTGGACGATCCGGACGCTGTCGAAGGAATCGTACTTCTTCGGAAAGGCGCTAACGGCGACGCGATGCTCGCCGCTCTTCACGAAAAGGTCGCCTATCTCAACACGCATTTTCTTCCGCCAGGCGTGAAGATCGTTCCGTTTCTCGATCGCAGCAACCTGGTACACTTCACGACCCATACGGTCATGCATAACCTGACCGAGGGGATTCTGCTGGTTTCGATCATTCTCTTTCTGTTTCTCGGGAACCTGCGTTCGGCTTTTATCGTGGTCCTGACCATTCCCTTCTCGCTGCTATTCGCTTCCATCTGCCTCGACTTGAATAACGTTCCGGCTAATCTCTTGTCGCTTGGCGCGCTGGATTTTGGAATGGTCGTCGATGGCTCGGTGGTAGTTGTCGAAAATGTGCTGCGGCACATCAGCAGCGTTCGACACGGCGAGCGCACCATCACCGAAATCATTCGCGAGGCCGTGCAGGAAGTGCAGCGGCCGGTGTTTTTTGCGCGGGCGATTATTATCACCGCGTATTTGCCGATCTTCACGCTGCAGCACGTGGAAGGGCGCTTATTCCGTCCCATGGCTTTGACAGTGGCGTTTGCATTATTGGGCGCGCTGCTCTTTTCGCTCTCCATTCTGCCGGTGCTGGCGTTGCTGCTGTTCGGTCCGAAAACGAAAGAGTGGCGCAATCCGATTCTCGAAGCACTGATCAAAGGTTATCGGCGTTCCCTTGAGTGGTTCATGCGCTCGCTGGGTCATCGCTTGATCGCTATCGGCGTGGCTTGCGGCTTGCTCGCCGTGGCGGTGTCGTTGATGGTCTCGGGTGCTATCGGCTCGGAGTTTTTACCACATTTAGATGAAGGCGCCATTTGGGCGCGAGGCACTCTGGCGCCAAGCACCGGGCCTGTAGAAGGAGAACGTGTGATGAAACAGGCGCGGCTTCTATTTGCGAGCTTCCCGGAGGTAACGCAAGTGGTGAGCCAAGTCGGGCGGCCAGACGACGGCACCGATCCTTCGTTGTTCTCCAATACCGAATATTTTGTCGATCTCAAACCGAAGGAGCAGTGGCGTCCGGTATTTCGCGAAAACAAAGAGGAGCTGATTCGTGCCATGGATCGCGAGGTGGAGAAGATACCGGGCGTTCTTTGGAATTTTTCGCAGCCTATCGCCGACAACATGGAAGAGGCGGTCAGCGGCGTGAAGGGCGAGCTCGCCATAAAAATCTTTGGGACGGATTTGAAAGAGCTCGAAGGCAAAGGCGACGAAATCGTGCGCGTGATGCAAACCATTCGAGGCGTGCAGGACCTGGGTCTTTTCCGTGTAATCGGCCAGCCCAATTTGAACATTACGGTAGACCGAGTGCGCGCCAGCCGCTTCGGATTGAATGTCAGCGATGTGCAGGATGCAATCGAAACGGCGGTCGGCGGCAAAGCGGTAACGCAGGTTCTCGAAGGCGAGCAGCGCTATGACCTGGTGGTTCGTTACCAGGAACAATTCCGCCGTTCCCGCGAATCCATCGGCGATATACGGCTGCTGACTGCTTCGGGCGAACGTGTTTCTCTTGCGCAGGTGGCGAATATTGACTTTCGCGATGGCGCCTCCCAGATTTACCGCGAGAACAACAGCCGCTACGTCGCCATTAAGTACAGCGTGCGCGGGCGTGATTTAGGAAGCACGGTCGAGGAGGCGATTCGGACGGTAGGTGAAAAAGTGAAATTGCCGCCCGGTTATCACCTGGAGTGGGCGGGCGAATATGCAAGCGCTAAGCGAGCCAACGCCCGGCTTGCCCTCATTGTTCCGGTGACAGTGGCGGGAATCTTCTTTCTGCTGTATTCCATGTTCAAGTCGTTCAAATGGGCCGCGCTGGCCATGGTCAGCTTGGCTTTATCGCCGATCGGCGCGCTATTCGCACTGTATTTTACGGGAACGCATTTCAGTGTTTCTTCGGGAATCGGAACACTGGCGCTATTCGGTGTAGCTGTGGAAACCGGCGTGATCATGATCGAATACATCAATCAACTGCGCGCCCGTGGTTACGGTATCGAGGAAGCTGCATTGGAAGGAGCCGTATTACGATTGCGGCCGATTATGATGACGATGCTCGTCGCCACGCTCGGCCTGTTGCCTGCGGCTATTTCTAACGGAATCGGTTCGGATTCGCAGAAGCCGTTCGCGATCGTCATTGTCGGCGGACTGAGTGCGACACTGCTGCTGAGCGTGTATGTGCTGCCGACCATTTATACCTGGATCGCGCGGGAAGGAGATGTATTGCCGGCGTATCATCCGGGGTTGAGTGAGCCGGAGTGAGGAGCTAGGAGTTAGGATTCATGAATATCGCGGAAGGCTCGCTAGAAGAAACAAGCTATTACCTGGATCCTCGCCACAGATCTTGGATACGGCGACAGCAGCGAATTGGCGGTATCTCTAGAAGAGATTAGCCGGCTGCTCCACGGATACGCCAAAGGGATTCGGACGGGCTCCTAACTCCTAACTCGACGACCGATTGAAAATCCTCTGAAAGAACTGCTTCCAATGCCACTTTCTTTCCATGCATTCGGAGGAAGGCGCGTAGCTGATGGAGTGTGAGCCGCGCTCGACACCCAGAGATTGCAGTTGCGCGCCATCGGCTGTTACATTCACTGTCACGAACGAACGACAGCCCTCTACTGAGGCGATTTTCCAGGGTGACGTAGCTTTTGACTGCGGACCCCAATCCTCCATGAATCGCGCAAAATCGTAATTCCGGCAGGGATTGGCCTCCGTGCAGCCCCAGGTTTGATAAGCATCTTTGTAGTCATGCGCGTTAACTTGGGCTAGAAAATGTTCGACCTTCTTCTTTTCGGACCGGTTATGAAAAAAGAAATAAGCAGCCACCAGCACAATGAGCGCGGCGACCAGGCCCAAGATGGTGAACTTAATGATGCGGTTGCGGCGTTCTTCGCCAGCCCCGTAATTTTGTAGATACGCTCCCATGCCCTATTTAGGCGGGTAGGCCTTGTCATAGGCAGCCGTTGCTGCCGCTGTGATGTCTAATGCGGGTTTGTAGTAAAGCGTATTGGTTACATCGATGACCACATCGATTCCCTGCTCTTCCGCAATTTTCTTTACCACATCGGTCATCTGGCGCCCGGCGCGTCCCAGGACATCCTGCCGCTCCGCATTCACGTCACTTTGTAGATCTTCTCCAAGTCGCTGCAGTTGCTTTTGTTTTTGTGCAAACGTGCCCTGCAGCTCGGCTTCGCGAGCCGGAGCAAGGTTGGGGGTGTTGGCCTGCTGCTGAATAGTTTGCAGCTCGCGCTGCAAACTTTCAATCTGCTGCTGCCTGGGACGGTACTTGGCTTCGAGCGCCGCCTGGTCCTTTTTGATCTCCTGTGTGTCGGCGACCGCTTTTTGTGCGTTGATAATGGCCACTCGGGCCGGCCCGGGGGCCTGCGCCCCGGGGGTCTGCGCCAAAGCGAACCCGGCAATAACAAAGAGGAGCGGAACGCTCCGGATTTGCGAATACATTTACCTAATCCAAACTCCTTTTCATCCCTACGCGCACAATAGACGGCTAATGGATGCGCCCTAAGCGCGCACCCGAATGCCTGTACGCTCCTGTAAGCAAACAGACTAGCAAATTAAGCTATGATGCGGCCGTCCGGCCCGATCGTAAGAACGCGGTCGCGCCAGCGAACGGTCCTTCCCGTATACGACGCAACCCAGACCGCAAACGAGTACAAGTCCCAAAAAGGTGCAAGCACACAGAAGCCTGCGGCAAGCCCGCTGCGGAGTACCAATGCTCCGCTCAAAGCTGCGGACCCGATTCGCAGAGCAGCCAGGACTAACGCAGGAAGCCAAGCGCCCGATATGGCTGCAATCGCAATCCATAAACCGGCATGCGTCAGCGGAAGGCCAGTATGGCCTGCCCCTTTAGACAAACGAATGGTACGCGCCCAGCGGAGTTGATGCCGCCAGATGCCGGCCCAGGTCGCGCCGCCCAGAGAAGTTTCGACCGTATAGCGGGAAAGAACGGCTCGCGTTCCCAGGCTAGTAATGCGTTTGGCGAGTTGGTAGTCGTCTGCCAAATACGCAGCCAAAGCAGTGAACCCGCCGGCACGCTGGAGATCCGCCGCACGGAAGGCCAGCGTCGAACCCAGGCCGAATTCCCGGACACCCAGAAATTGCGCCACCAATGTGCTCGGCATGAAATCGGTCATGATGCCGAGAGCTTCCCATGCGGCCGGAAGATTGTGCGCCTTCACACGGTACAAACAAGTCACCACACCAATCTTGGGATCGGAAAGCGGAGCAGTAATCGTAGATAAATACCGGCGATTCACTTTGATGTCGCTATCATTGACGACCCAGATCGGATGGCGGGCGTGCCGCGCCAGTTCCTCGAGAACGCCGACTTTGCCGTTGAGGGCCGGGCGGCTTCCGATGATGAGCCGAATGGGCGCATCGGGAAATTCACGTTGTAAACGACGGACCTCGTGGACCGCCGGATCGTTTTCCCGCTCCGCCCCGAATAAGACTTCAAACGCCAGATGGTCCTGCCGGATCTGGGAAACAAAGGCCGGATAGGTGTTGGGATCGAGACCGCGAAGCGGCTTTAGAACGGATATCGGTAGTTGCTGTTGCGCGGCAACCGTTGGTTTACGTAGATGCAGAAGAGCGCTCAGAATCGCCAGGCATTGGTAGAGCGCCGCAGGCAGAAAAACAAGCCAGTATAGAGGCACTAGAGAAATTCCC
>JACZDD010306390.1_pt1 | contig 15091 bp, 13 predicted proteins | sample 8641771 | NCBI WGS metagenome assembly JACZDD01 (sample SAMN15324614, study PRJNA640507) | soil metagenome | isolation source: intercropping peanut in the second line | place: China: Luxin town, Laibin City, Guangxi Province | collected 2019-07-25 | depth 10cm m | reverse complement strand
CAGGATGGCAAGCCGCCAATTAATGACAAGAGACAACGGCACAAGAATGAAAAGAGAGACGAAGGCAGCCAGGTGCTCACGAAAGAACCCCAGCCAGAACGACCACAGCGTATCCGCGCCCGACAGCATGATTTTCATGAGCCGACCCGAATGCGTTTCGCCGTGATAAGCGAGCGGTAATTGCAAAATATGCTCGAAATAGTCTGTCAGCACGAGCAGACGGCGACGGTGCGACAGGCGGTCGGCATAAAGCGCGACCCAGGTGCCGCACAGGATAGTGAACAGGCCGAAGGTCACCCAGGCGCTCAGCAGCAGACCGAGTGTGCTCCAGTCAGCGGAGGCGGGATTGGCCTGGGCGCCGGCCAGCAGATTGATAACGCGGCCGAACAGCACCGGCTCGGCAAATTGCGCGAGCGCCAATGCAACATTGGCGAAGGCGAGAAACCAGGCTAGACGCCGGTCCGACCCGAGCTGTTCAAGGACCCGCAGATAAAGGCGCACGAAATTCATGCGCCGGAGTGTAGCGAATTTTCTCCGCTATTGGTTGCTTGCCGGTGGGCTGGGTGCGGGCTGGGCGGCCGGCGGTGCAGGAGGTGCCGCCGCAGCCGGGGCCGCGGGCGGCGCCGGTGGTGAGGTCCAGGCCTTGTAGTCGGCTTCGGAAACGGTGGGCAGTTTCTTCAGGAAGGCGGCGATCGCCCAGATCTCTTCGTCCTTGGCGCCGGCGAGCTGGAAGCTCGGCATGCCGGTCATATTGATTCCGTTCTTGATCACCCAGAACAACTGCGCCGGGTTAGTCTGATCGACAACCTCCTTGAGATCCGGCGGGTCGGGATGCAGCCCTTCCGAATATTTCTGCCAGGGGACGCCGGGCGCGCCGTGGCAGTTCGCGCAGCCGTGCGCGGCGAATGCCTTTGCACCGGCTTGCACCGTCTGGGCGTCGTTGATGTTGGCAGGCGGTTGATCGGTTGCGTGGCGATTGATCGATGCCGTTCGGACCTGGATCAGCGCCCAGCGTACGATTCCCGGATCCTCGGCTGTGCCAGCCACGCTGTAAAAGCCGCCGAGAAAAAATACGGCGGCGCCGATGCCCACAATGATTGCAAGAGCGCCAATAAATGCAAGAAAACGCATAAGAGCCTCCACGGCCTTAATTCTTAAGGGGCCAAACGATACACCGGCCCATGGGCGGCGAATGTTACGTTATCGTGATCTTAGCTAATCGATGGGAACGGAAAAAGTTCAATCGTCCGAATGGGGTGCGTGTTGGGAGAGGTAAGCGAGCAGCTTCATCTCCCGTCTGCCGCGCGTCACGGTGTCGAGCACGAGGCCAATCCCGGCACACAGAAATGCCAATAACATAAGACCTGTCGCGAGCACGGCAGTCGGTAATCGTGGCACCAGCCCCGTTTCAAGGAAGGTAACAACGATAGGAATTGCAAGACCTATCGAAACAAGCGCCGCAATCAGGCCGAAACCGGCAAAAAAAGGAAGCGGTCGCTCGGCACGATAGAGATTTGCGATCGTAAACAGGATGCGGAATCCGTCACGCCACGTGCTGAGCTTAGAGGATGATCCTTCAGGCCGCGCATAATAGGGCGTTTCGATTTCATCGACCGGCAGCCCGAGCTGGAGCGCGTGCACCGTGAGCTCGGTCTCGATTTCGAAGCCACCTGACAGAACCGGAAACGATTTGACGAAGCGGCGCGAGAACACGCGATAACCGGATAGCATGTCGTTGAAGGATGGTCCAAAAACCCAGGCAACGAAACCGGACAGGATCCTGTTGCCGGCGCGATGACCGGTGCGATAGGCCACCTTATCCTTTTCGACACGGCTGCCGACGACCATGTCGAGCTGGCTATCGATCAGTCGCTCGATCATTCGGCGGGCACTTGGCGCGTCATATGTCGCGTCACCGTCGACGAGCACATAGATGTCGGCGCCGACGTCGGCAAACATCCGCCTGACCACGAAACCCTTGCCGCGGTGCTTTTCCTGGAAAACCCTGGCACCCGCGGCGCGGGCGATTTCGGCGGTCCTGTCCGTTGAATTGTTGTCGAAGACGAAAATCTCGGCAGCGGGCAAAGCTGCCCTGAAATCCCTCACGACTTTATCAATCGCGGCCTCTTCGTTGTAGCAAGGTACGAGCACGGCGATTCGGGACGAGCCGAAACTGCCAAGTCGAGAATCGGCAGATGTTTTGCGTTTTGGTGCCAACCGGCGCCTTAGCTATTGGTGGCTGATTCGATTCGATTGAAATGGTAGCACGGGGCGATTCCCCCTGCAGGGTTTGAAGTACTGAGTTTGTCTAGACGGAGCTTCTCGTTTCGCTTTACGTCAGCCAAAACGAGCGCTCTAGATTGCGCAAAAAATCTTTTCTTATGCTGTCCGGTTTAGTCGCCCGACCCCAAAATAAACTCGCGGATGATTGTCCGTGCAAGAATTCTGATATGGAGAGGCAGCGACCATGTCTCGATATATTGTAAATCGCGATCGAGCCGCTCAATTGCAGAATCTGGGGCCGTTGTGCCGCCACGATAGCCGGATACTTGAGCCAATCCGGTGATGCCGGGTCGCATGTGGTGCCGCTGGAAATAATAGGGCGTGAGTTCTTCGTACAGTATTCCGCCCGCAAGCATGCCCGGTACGTGCGGCCTTGGTCCGACCAGTGACATATCACCCTTCAGCACATTGATGAGCTGCGGGAGCTCATCCAAGCTGCTCTTGCGCAAAATACGTCCCAACGACGTCACGCGCGGATCGTCAGTTGTCGTCTGGCAAGTGCCCTTTTGATCGCCAAGGTGAGTGTGCATCGTCCGGAATTTGTAAATCCAGAAGCGGCGGTTGTGGTAACCGTAGCGCTTTTGCCGAAAAAAGATTGGACCGGGCGATGTGGCTTTGATCGCAACAGCGATGCCAATTAGCAGGGGTGCCAAAATCAGCAATCCAAAACCAGCACCGAGCACGTCGATGGCACGTTTCGTTCCCAGCAGCACTTTCGATGGCTCATCAATTGTTGGTTTGCTTACCCGATGGTGTGTGGCTGTGCCGCGCCGGCGACCTTGGACAAGGTCGTGAGCTAATTCGGTTCCGGCAGCCAATCGCCCCAATGGAACAGAGAAACCAAGTCGCATCGCTCACTCCACTACCGTACCGATAAGAAGATCGAGACTGATCATCGTTTTTAATAGGACAGAACCCTAATCGGCAATGTGAAAATATTGCGACGCACGCAAAGAATTATTTTTGCAAACCATTGGAACGACTCTGCGCGACACACGATGAACAAAAAAGAATTCTAAAAATTTAGAAGCTATCGTTGCAGAAACTTGCGATCGGAAAGCGAATCTCAGGCAATGAGGGGACTGTGCGAGATCGTGCCCGCATTCGATTCCATTTTGAGTTTTGTTTTTTGCGGTCGGCTGTTCCTTGCACCGGGCGTCAAATGCGAGCGGGATTCTTCGCAGCTAATTTTCTCTGTTGGGCTCTAATACTCGCTGTCTTCACGATCCTCTTGGGAGGAGGTTAAACGATACCAGAAGCGCCGTCGGAGTGAGTCGATTACCCGTCATTAATTCTAAAATGTTCTGCTCAGCTTGCTCGGCCAGGATCGCGAAATTTGGAACCAAAGGAATTGTTGCACGTTTGATCTCGTTGCGGATCTCTGTTGCCGCCGCGGTTCAGAGATACGTCCGGGGGAAAATCCATGCTTCGAATTCCAAAAAAGCTTTGCCTTGTGTTGGTCCTTGCCGGTGCATTGGCGGGCTGCAGTGCAACCGACGGTTCTTTGGTCGATACAAGTTTGGCAGCAGCCAGTTACGCTAGCCCAAGCCCTGTGCGGGGCTCCGACGGCCCCTACATGCTAGGCCCCGGCGATAGGATCCGGCTGAAGGTCTACGATGATTCAAATTTGACCGGGGAATATGAGGTAAATAATTCCGGATATGTCTCGATACCGTTGGTTGGACAGGTTCGAGCATCGGGTGCGACCACGAGTCAGCTCGAAAAAGCAATTGCGGATCGGATGCGGGGAAAAATTGCGCAGGATCCCAAGATAAATGTCGAGATCGCGTCCTACGCGCCCTTTTACATTTTTGGCGAGGTCAAGAAAGCCGGCGTCTATCCATACCAGCCCGGGATCACTGTTGCCGGCGCCATCGCGACGGCGGGTGGTCTGACCTATCGAGCGGACGAAAATACCATCTACCTTCAGCACGCAGGTTCCCGCGAGCAGCAAGTTGTGAGGCTTGGTGTGCCGCAGCGCATTTACCCGGGCGACAACATTCGTATTGGTGAACGAATGTTTTGATGTTCCTCAATTTACGCCCAGCTTAATTGCAAATTGGAAAAAGGAAGTGAACCGGATGGCAACAAGAACAAAAGATTTTGTCCAATTAAGTTTTCTGTTGGGCGATACCGGAACGCTGCGGTCGGTCATGTGTTTTCGAAATTGTGATCCGTTTTGTTGCAACGCGGCGGTATGCGAGTCCGCGCTACGTTGTTCCAGCGATGATTCCGAAATGTTGCTGTAATCGAGACTAAATTCAGTCAGATCGCGTTCGGATCGTAAAAAGCAACAAAGAAGCTGGAAGCTCTGTTGCTGAGGTGTCGCATGTAGTGTGTAGGGTAACAGTGAAAGAGTTAGCTGAGAGGAAACGTTTCTGGCTGGGGCAGGCAGTTGTTGTTGGGGTACTCGTCGCATCGACGTCCAAGTCTGTTGCGCAAGTCATCCCAACGCGGGAGATCATGATGCCGCCTTGGAACAATTTTCAGGTTTTCGAACCTTACCCGCTTCCGCAGCTGTCGGATCCAGACACGCGCGATCAGGTCGATCCGGAAGATACGCCGGTAAAGAACCGATACCGCCCGGAATATTCGCCGCGCGGGATAAGAGTGGGCGACTGGATGGTAAATCCCTTGCTTTCGGCCGCCGCGCTCTATGACAGCAACGTGTTTTCAGCACCGAGTGCGCCGCAGGGCGACATTGCCACAGAACTGGGCGGGCGGCTGCGCGCCCATACGCTATGGGAACGACATGGCATCGATATGCAACTCTCGACGCTGTCGACGCTGTACGCGAAGCACAGTGGCCTGAACCAAACCGATGCTAGCTTCCTCGGCAGAGGTTACTTCGACATCGACCACAGCACCCAACTTCTTGCCTCGCTGCGTGCCGCATATCTTCACGTAGGCGTCGGGACGCTGACCTCGCCAGCCGGCGCGGTGGAACCGACACCCTATAGTCTGTTTTCCGGTACCGCGGCGCTTCGCAAGGAATTCGGTCGCATTACCACGGTGATTGGCGCCCAGGCGGACGTCTACAATTTTGGTTCGACCGTCGCGCAGGACGGCTCGATTATCAATCAGGATTCCCGCGATGGTCCGGTTTACATCGCCTATGGTCGAACTCAGTACGCATTCTCGGACAAAACGGCCATTTTCACTTCGGTCGAGGCCAACCGCCGTGATTTGCGCGGAACGCCCACTGAATCTTTGGAGTCGTATGGCTATCGCGCGCTCGCCGGATTTGATCTCGAGTTCACGCGCCTGATCAAAGGAGAAATCGCGGCGGGGTATCAGAAGCAACATTTTCTGGCGTCGTCGATCGGCAATATCGAAGGACCAGCCTATCGCGCGATGCTGACCTGGAGTCCATCGCGATTGATCGATGTGTACTTCAACGCGGAGCAGGTTGTTACGGAGGCAGCCGATACCAGTGCGACCGGCATTCTTGCCAATGCAGTGCAGGTAGGTTTCGACTACGAGTTTAGACCGAACGTCATTTTTTCGAGCGCGGCTACTTTCGAAAAAGACAGTTTCAAGGGCCAGCCACGCGTGGACAACGTCTACGCGCTGGACAGCCGGGTCAAATATTCACTCAACAACGTAACATCACTTTCCTTGCAATATCGATTCACACGCCGCGACAGCAACCTTCCGGAATTCAGTTACGACAAGCATCAGGTCCGTATCAATGCTGCAGCCCAATTTTGATCGCAACATTCATGACTTTCAGGAGGCGGCGGCTCCCCCGGCCGCCAAACCTTTCGTGGACCTGAATAGTACTATTCGCGAAATTATTCGAATTTTGCGAAGGCGGCAGCTGATTATCCTTGGCACCTTTGCTGTGGTAGTGGGCCTCGCAGCATTGTTCCTCGTCGTGGTAACGCCGCGTTACACCGGCATCGCCACAGTTCTGGTCGACCCGCACCGTAGCCACGTTGCCGACAACAACGACCAGCCACCACGTCCAGACTTCGGCAGCGATGGGGCAATCGTCGAAAGCCAGGTTGGAGTCATCCAATCGCCCACCGTGTTGCAGAAGGTGGTTGAGAACCTCAAGTTGTACGAGGATCCCGAATTCGGACCGCGATCCGGCGTGCTCGACTGGTTTCTAAGTCTTTTCAGCGGTGCCCCTCCTACGGGCCAGAGTGCCGAGGACATAGCGAAGGCAAAAACTGTCGAATTTCTTGGCGACAAGCGGCTGAAGGTAGCGCGGCAAGGTCTCGCATACATTATTGGCATCAGTGCCAGTTCGGAGAGCCCGGATAAAGCAGCGAAGATAGCAAATGCTGTTGCGGACTCGTATTTAACCGAGCTGATTCAAAGCAAATACGACACCAACAAGCTCGCCGCGTCGTGGCTCAACAAGCAACTCGATGATCTCAAAGCTCGGGTGTTGGCCTCGGACAGGGCCGCCGAGGAATATCGAGCCAGCAATAGCCTGATTACAACGCAGGGGCAGACTGTCAACGATCAGCAGCTGACTGACCTCAACAACAAGCTTATCGACGCACATGTGCAAACCGCGGAAGCGCGCGCCAGATTTGAGCAGGTCGAAAATATCGCCAAGAACCATGCCGACCCTGGAATATTGCCGCAGGCGCTTGCGTCGGAGGTGATCAAGCAACTCCGCACGCAATACGCGGACGTAGCCAAGAATGTTGCCGATCTGTCCAGTAAATGGGGTCCGCAACATCCGCTTGTAACCAATGCGCATGCGCAGCTGCGGGCGACGCAGAAGCTCATAGATCAGGAAGTGCAGCGAATTCTTGAAAACACGCGAGAGGCCTATCAGGTCGCGCAGTCTCGCGAACAAGCGCTCAAGAAAAGTCTGGATCAACTGCAGACCGCCTCAACCGGCCTGAACAAGTCGCAAATACGTTTGCGCGAATTGCAACGCGAAGCAGATGCCAACCGGACGCTGTATGAATCGTTTCTGGCGCGTTACAAATCGACCACCGCGCAGGAAAGCCTCGAACTGCCCGATTCGCGCATTGTCTCCCGCGCTGACATCCCAATCCGGCCTTCGTTTCCGAAAACTAAGCTGATCTTGGCCCTGGCGGCAGTACAGGGACTGATTTTGGGAGGACTACTGGCGTTTGTAGCAGACCGCCTCGATCGTCGCGTCAAGTCCGCCCGTCAGGCGAGAGACATCACCAAGGTTCCGACGCTTGGGGTCATCCCACTTGTAGGAACGCGCGAGCTTGCGTTGCGCGCCTATCGCGGACGGCAAGCGCTTGATCAGTACGATCCGAATTCGACGACGATGCTTCCGGCAGCGATGCAGCCACCTCTGATGCGTTACGCACTTGAAGAGCCGACTTCATTGTTTGCTGAGGCAGTACGTTCGGTGCGACTGGCGGTGCAGCAAAGTGCGCGCCAGGAATCTGCCAAGCTGATTATGGTGTCTTCGTCGGTTGACGGAGAAGGAAAGACAACACTCGCGACGAATTTGGCCTTGTCGTTTGCGGCAGTCGGAATGCGAACAATTCTAGTCGAAGGCGATCTACGAAACCCTGAGATGACACGATCGCTATGCCCGCGCGCCAAACTTGGGCTGGTGGAGGTCGCCACAGGTTATGCGCCATTCAAGCACGCAGTTCAGATCGATCAGGGCACGGGCCTTGCAATTCTACCATCTCCCCCACGACGCAGAGCGATCAATACAAATGAATTTGTTTTCTCAGACTTGATGAGCCACCTTCTCGAGAGGCTGCGTGATCACTTCGACTACGTCGTCATTGATTCGCCGCCACTCGTTCCACTCGTCGATGCACGGGCACTTGGAGAGCAGGCAGATCGTATCGTCCTCGCTATCCGTTGGGACGCAACACCACAGGAGGTTGTTGGGCAAGCACTCGAAAGCCTCGGTCCCGTCCAAAGCCGCGTGCTTGGGACGGTGCTCACGCGCGTCGATCTCCGTCGGCTGCGGTTCTACGACTACTACCGTAGCTCATCCTACATGGAGCCCTATTCCTATCTCGGGCAACCACACGCGGAGCCCACACCCTAATCAAGAAAATAAGTCGAAGGATTCGGCGCTTCAAAAGGACAAGTGAAGTATGCGGGTTATGATTGTTATGGGCACACGCCCAGAGGCCATAAAAATGGCCCCGATTGTCAAAGCAATAGAATCGCATTCGAGCTTGGAGGGCTTCGTCTGTTTAACAGCACAACACCGGCAAATGCTGGATCAGGTGCTCTCGCTGTTCGAGATCAAGGCCGACGCAGATCTCGATTTGATGCGGGAAAATCAGGGCCTGAATGCTCTAACAGCGCGCATCTTTGAAAAATTTGAGAGACTCTTGGAGTCCGTGAAACCGGACATTGTTCTTACACAGGGCGATACGACGACCGCATTTGCCGCGAGCACTGCGTGCTTCCACCGGAAAATTGAAGTCGGTCACGTAGAAGCCGGTCTGCGCACTTACGATTTCGAAAGACCTTTTCCGGAGGAGATGAACCGCCGATTTGCGGATCTCATCTCGACGTACTTGTTCGCACCGACCGAACAGGCAAGAAAGAATCTGCTGCAAGAACGGTTGATGTCTGAACGCATCTATGTGACCGGCAATACGATCGTCGATGCGCTTAATATGATCGTCAAAAAAATAAAAAACGACGCTGCGCTTCGCCTGAGACTTCATGCGCAATTCCCGTTCCTGCATCCGGATCGCAAATTGATTCTAGTGACGGGTCATCGACGTGAAAGCTTCGGTGCTGGGTTTGATCGAATCTGCAATGCGCTTTCAAAGATTGCCCAAGGAACCGATCTCGATATTGTTTACCCGGTCCATTTGAATCCCAACGTACGTAGTCCGGTAAATCGAATTCTGGGCAACCATTCTCGAATTCATCTTATTCCACCTCTGGATTATCTGAGTTTTGTGTATTTGCTTTCGCGCGCAGCGGTCGTGCTGACCGACTCTGGTGGCGTGCAGGAAGAGGGTGTTTCTCTGGGGAAGCGCGTTCTTGTCATGCGGGAGCGCACGGAACGCCCCGAAGGGATAAACGCCGGTCTGGCAGAGCTTGTTGGCACGGACGTCGACCGGATCACGTCCAGGTGCCTGTCTTTGCTCCATTCTCAGGTGCGTGGTGACACGGTGACGAGCAACAACGTGTACGGCGATGGTCATGCGGCGCAAAGAATCGTCGCTGCGCTCGCGGGCGCCGATGTCCATCAGGAACTGGTCAGGGCTTAACATGCAAGCACAAACACGCGTGAATATTCTAAGTACGCCGCTGGATGCGCTTTCGTTTGTCGAAACGGTGGAACGTGCGCGCAGGTCGATCCGCACGGGGAGCTCCACGCAGCAGGTTTCGATGAACGTTGCCAAACTTGTCAAAATGCGAACGGATGCCGTTTTGCGCGAGGATGTGCTGTCGAGTGACATCATCAGCGCCGATGGAGTCGGTATTGTCTGGGCGTGCAAGTGTCTGGGCCTGTCGGGCGTGCAACGCGTGGCCGGCGTGGATCTTATGTTCGCGATCTTGGAGCTTTGCGCAAAGGAAGGCTATCGGCCTTATTTCCTGGGTGCTCATCCCGAAATCTTAAATCGCGCCATCAAGGTCGCGTTGGCGAGATGGCCCGGACTGAAAATGGCTGGAGCACATCACGGGTATTTCAAAACTCACGAAGAAAAATCTGTGCTGGATGACATCGTTTCGGCGCATCCGGACTGCCTATTTATTGCGATGCCGACACCGAGAAAGGAACGTTTCCTCGCACAGCACCGCAGACGTCTTAATGTGCCTTACATCATGGGTGTTGGTGGTTCCTTGGACATCGTTGCCGGAAAGGTCACGCGCGCGCCGCTCTGGATGCAGCACGCCGGTTTGGAATGGCTCTATCGCGTGCTCCAGGAGCCGAGACGAATGTGGTGGCGATATACCAGCACCAATGCGGCATTTGCTGTGCTCATTGCGGCCGCACTGATGCGTTCCGTTCGCGCAAAGTTAAGGAAGCAGCATGCTAACGAAAACTGAATTGTCCTCGCTAAGCCTGCAGTCTGCGGCCACGTCGCAGTCGGTTGCACAGCAACCCGAGTTTCGAACCGTAACGATGATGGGTCTCGGCTATATTGGGCTGCCCACTGCGGCGGTCATCGCGAGCCGTGGCTTCGACGTCGTTGGAGTCGATGTGAATGAAGACATCGTGAACAAGATTTCGTCGGCGCAGATTCACATCTATGAGCCGGATTTGGACGGGCTGGTTCAGAAAGTCGTCTCGTCGGGTTCACTGATCGCGCGAAGGGAACCGGTCGAAAGCGATGTCTTTGTCATCGCAGTGCCAACACCGATCGGGGAGGGTAAGAATCCGATTCTCGACCATGTCCTCGAGGCGGCTCGTGCGATTGCGCCGGTGCTGAAACCCGGGAACCTGGTCATTCTTGAATCGACATCTCCGGTTGGCACCACTGAAGCGATATCAGAGCTATTGGCGGAAATCCGGCCTGATTTGAAGCTTCCCACGCGCGACGGCGCTACACCGGAAATCAACATCGCGTATTGCCCGGAGCGCGTATTACCGGGGCGCATTCTCTCGGAACTCGTCAACAACGACCGATGTATCGGAGGGATTACGTCTGCGTGCGCCAGGCGGGCGCAGCGGTTCTATAAGAGATTTGTGCGCGGTGCCTGCATTGTGACAACGGCCCGGACTGCAGAAATCGTCAAACTTACCGAAAACGCGTTCCGCGATGCGAACATCGCGTTCGCCAACGAACTTTCAATGATATGCGACAAGCTGGCGATCAATGTTTGGGACGTCATCGATCTCGCAAACCGGCATCCACGCGTCAACATCTTGAAACCGGGACCCGGTGTGGGCGGTCACTGCATTGCGGTGGATCCCTGGTTTATCGTCCATTCCGCGCCGGAGCTCGCGAATGTCATTCGAACTGCCCGCGAGACAAATGACAAAAAAGCCCATTACACGATCGAAACCGCCACTAACCTGATAGACGACCGGCCATACGCGCAGGTCGCGTGCTTTGGGCTCGCTTTCAAGGCGAACGTAGATGACCTGCGTGAGAGTCCTGCGCTTGAGGTCGCTGTGGCGCTTGCACAGAAGTTTGGGGCGCGCATCAAGATTGTCGAACCCTATATCAATGCGCTGCCCCAATCGCTCGCTGCTACGGGTGCAGAACTGGTTTCGTTGGATCGCGCGCTGGCTACATGCGAGATCGGACTGGTCCTGGTCGATCACGACGAATTTCGCAGCATCCCGACCGGAAGCCGGCGGCATATGGCCGTGCTCGACACGCGTGGAATTTGGCGAGATTGCAGCTGGATGAATTGACGGGTCAACGCGAGCGATATTGCCCACTGCAATGAGGTCACGAATCCACCAATGATGTCGCGGACGCATCTGATTTCATTTGCTGACCAAGCCATCTTTTCGGCGAGCAATTTTGCGCTGTCGATCGGACTTGTGCGTGTGTTCAGCGAGACCGAATTCGCCGGCTACGGTATAGCCTTGTCGATTGCGCTATTTACCCAGTCTGTGCAGCGCGGGTTCAATATTCAGGCTTCGCTTCTGGACACGCAGCGATTTTCCGCGAAGGCGAAGGATTTGCTCGGCGGCCACATCATAATTCTTGGAGTGGCCCTCTTAATCCCGCTTTTGACCTATATTTTTTTGCAAGCCTCTGGTGCACCTACGCTAACGGCCGACATTGCCGCGGCGACTGTGGCTTGCGTTGCAATATATTTCCAAGTTGATGTGAACCGTATTTTCTTGATCAAGCGGGGACACCAGGCATGGTCACTTGTGGTGTCGACAATATTGTCTGCAGTCTACGCAGTTGTGATTGCCTTGGGTTATTTGAAAGCCATCACGTTTCAGGAAGGGATGCTCGGTCTCGCCGCTTCGTTCGTTGTCGTCAGTGCGACGGTAGCGTGGATCGGAATCTGGCCTGATTTACGCCGAGGGTGGCGCGAAATTGTCAGAGATCTCAGAACGGTCATGGCATGGACAACCATCGGCACCCTGGCATCCGGCGCATACTCACATTTGCCGGTGTTCATACTTGGCGCGGTTCAAGCTCCTATCTACACGGCAGGGTATGTGGCGACGCGCAATCTGCTTCAACCAGTGCAAGTTCTCGTGCGCGGATTGGATATTGCGGACAAGCATGTTTTTTCCAGCCGCGCGGATCAGAGAGATCTTCGTAGCGGCATACTCTGGCCGATTCTGCGCAACGTTGTCGCGAGCGTCTTTTATGCAATGCCTATCTACGTGTTGTCTGAAGTTCTGTTGACGTGGGCTTACGGTCCAAAGTTTGCTGATTTTGCCCCGGCGTTGCAATTTTGGATCCTGGTATTTGTGGTCGTGGCTCCCGTTCTACCCCTGGAGTCGCTGATTTACGAAAAGCGAAATGCGAAAATCTATGCGATCGGCATAATTGTTTGCGGAATTTTGACGGCGACTGCGATCTATCCATTGGTTCATAAGTGGAACGTTATGGGTGCGATCGCCGGAAGTCTGCTTGGCTACTCGCTCCATCTAATCGTCGCCGGTTTTGTTGCTTGGCGAGGCCAAAAAATCCTTTTTCTTTGGTCGCGGCGGCACGCTGCAAAGGCGCCGCAGCGACGGTTGGGGCATGACATTGAAGCCGGGAGAGCGTCGTGAGCATTTGGAGTAGAACGCGCGCTGCAAAATTTACGTTAAAGTTCGCTGCGCGAAGCGCGCGAGGCATGTTTGGACGCTATCCCCGCGAGTGCCCCATCTGCGGGCATAAAGGATACTTCTACGGCTACGGGTATCCCTTCGTCTGCGATGTGCTGTGTCCGTGTTGTAACTCGTTGGAGCGTCAGCGTTTTCTTGTGCTTACCGACCAGCGCGAAAAATTTTTCGCGGGAAGAGACGTCCTTCATTTTGCGCCTGAGTTCTCGGTCCGGCGGTATCTCCAGACCAAGAACCTCCGTTCGTACAAAACAGCCGATCTGTTCGCGCCCGACGTCGACTTCAAGCTGAATATCGAAAAAATCGATCAGCCCGCATCCTCGTATGACGTCGTCCTGTGCTCGCACGTTCTTGAGCATGTCGACGACCGCAAGGCGCTGTCCGAGATCCATAGGATATTGCGCGCCGACGGCCTCTTGATCGCAATGTTCCCCCTCGTTGAAGGGTGGGATGTGACTTACGAAAACGCAGCCGTGTCAGCCCCTGTCGATCGGCTCCTGCACTTCGGCCAACATGATCACATGCGTTTTTTCGGACGAGATGCGAGGGACCGGATAAACGCCGCCGGCTTTGATTTGAATGAATACACCGCAGAAGAGCCGGATGTGACGCGATGTGGCTTGCAGCGCGGAGAGAAGATCTTCGCAGCCCGGAAACGTCTTGCGTAACACCCGTACCGCGGCATCCAGGAACTAAGCGAGCGCGACGACATTTTGTCCTCGCAGACAAAGGAAAGGAGGGAACTATGGAAATGGTGATGAGGGCCCACCTGGCTTCCGCGAGCCTGAAACGGCACGGGTTCCAATCGCTCGCCAAATGTGCCGACCGGATAATCCGCCTGTTGTTTAGCGCTATAATTCCTTCGGAAGCAGAAATTCATCGGACTGTAAAATTTTTCCATAATGGTTTTGGCGTCGCTATCACAAAAGAAACGCGGATCGCCGAAAACTGCCAGATTGGAAGCGGTGTTGTGTTTGCCAGTCGCTGGCCGGTGGCCGGCGGGCCCGTCTTGGAGCGAGGCGTAGTCGTTTACGCAAATGCGGTCTTGGTCGGACCGGTGAAGATAGCGGAGGAGAGTGTGATTGCGGCGAACTCTCTGGTTACCACTAACGTTCCAGCGCGTTGTCTCGTTGGCGGGAACCCAGCGAGAGTGTTTGAAAAGGACATAGATCCATCAAAATACAGGTATCCGATAGATTGAAGCCCTGCAGGTTCCCGTTAGGAGAGCTTCTGTTGATGTCTGAGCTACAGAGTGAGGTGTCTTCACGAGAGCACACTGCCACATGGGGCAGTATCTCCGGCTTAATGGATGCGGGAGGCAGTGAGAATACGTTCGAAACCAAACCAGGCAAAGCGCAAGCACTCATGCGTATGCATCGCTTGTCTCGTATGTTGTACCTTTCACATCTGCATTTTTTGGCTCGCCTGATCGACACTGCAATTCGAGTGCTGTTTGCTGCTCGCATCCCCGCTCAAGCCAATATCGATCGGACGGTTCATTTTAGCCACAATGGACTCGCCGTCGTGGTCACGAAGGAATCAAGAATCGGTCCCGGATGTCAGATCGGAACGCATGTTGTCCTCGGCAGCAACTGGCCCGAACCAGGGGGGCCAACGCTCGGATCAAATGTCGTCATTCATTGTGGGGCCAAGATACTAGGACCGATCACGATTGGAGACGGCGCCGTCGTAGCGGCAAATGCCGTCGTTCGGACTGACATACCTCCTCGGTGTCTCGCGGCTGGAGTGCCCGCGGCGATAAAGAGAGAAAATCTAGATACCGAGAGATACCGATATCCGGTTATCAAATAGCGATAGCAATCAGGTTTTGTATGGCAGCCCGTGAGCGCCGGAAGAGCGAAAGTTTGTTAGGAGAACCTCTGTCATGTCGGATCGTCTGATCGACCTTTTCGCGTCCGTTTTGTCTGTCGAGTCCAAAGTGCTGAACGAGGGTAGCTCACCTACGAGCATAGGATCGTGGGACAGCGTGACAAATATGATGCTCGTTGCGGGCATTGAAGAGGAATTCGGTATCGAATTGACCTCTGATGAGATTGTTCAAATGACCACGATTGGAAACGCCAGGACAATTTTGCAAAAGCGATCGGTAGGCGTCGTTTG
>JACZDD010111987.1_pt1 | contig 15111 bp, 8 predicted proteins | sample 8641771 | NCBI WGS metagenome assembly JACZDD01 (sample SAMN15324614, study PRJNA640507) | soil metagenome | isolation source: intercropping peanut in the second line | place: China: Luxin town, Laibin City, Guangxi Province | collected 2019-07-25 | depth 10cm m | reverse complement strand
TGTAGAGGTTCATGATCGCAGACGTAGACAGGCTGATGGCGAGATAAACCAGCATCGTGATGGCCACGACCTCGACGGCCTGCCCTGTCTGGTTGAGCACGGTGCCGGTGAAGACCTGCACCAGGTCCGGATAACCGATTGCCACGGCCAATGACGAGTTCTTGGTCAGATTGAGGTACTGGCTGGTCAGCGGCGGAATTATTACCCGCATCGCCTGCGGCACAACGATCAGCCGCAATGTCGGACCCGGCCTCAGTCCCAGTGAATAGGCTGCCTCGCTCTGCCCGCGCGACACCGCCAATATGCCGGCGCGGACGACTTCGGCGATGAAGGCCGCGGTATAGATCGACAAGCCGAACAGCAGCGCGACAAATTCCGGCAGAACCTCGATACCGCCGGCGATATTAAAGCGTCCGGCCTGCGGAAACTCGAAGCCGATCGGACGGCCAACCACAGCGAAAACCGCAAGCGGCAACCCGATCACCAGCAGCAAAGTCACGGCCAGGACCGGCGGACGCTGCCCGGTCTGTTCCTGCCGCTTGCGCGCCCACACGTAAAACGCAATCGCGGCGACCACGCCCGCAAGCAGAGACAATTCAAGAAACCCGACGCCGCCCTTCAGGACAGGCAGCGGCAGAAAAAAGCCGCGGTTGTTGAGGATGAGTCCGCCGGGAATAACGATACTCTCGCGGATGTCGGGCAGCGCCTTGAGCACGGCGTTGTACCAGAACAGCAGTTGCAGCAGCAGCGGCAGATTACGGATGATCTCCACATAACCGCCGGCCGCCTTTGCGAGCAGCCAGTTGCTCGACAGGCGCGAAATGCCGACGATGAAGCCAATGATCGTCGCAAAGACAATCCCAAGGCCGGCAACCAGAAGCGTGTTGAGCAGCCCGACCCAGAACGCGCGGCCATAGGTCGACCCACGCGGCGAATATTCGATCAGTGTCTGGCTGATGTCGAAGCCGGCCGTCTGGTTCCAGAATCCGAAGCCGGAGGCGATTTGCGCCCGCGCCAGGTTGTCAATCGCGTTGCGCGCGGCTCCATAGACCAGCAGCACGACGACTGTGCAGAGAACGAGTTGATAGACAATGCTGCGGACCTTGGGGTCGTTGTAGAACACGACACGCGCGGGGCGCGGCTGCGCCGACAGGTCACTCGGCATTTCTCCCTCGTCGGACGCCTCGAGCGGCGGCGGCACTCCCTCGATGAAAGGGCCGCGGACGCGCGTCCGCAGCCAATTATATCGCTATCCGCTCAGCGGATCGGTGGCGCGTACTGGATGCCGCCTTTGGTCCACAACTTGTTCAGCCCGCGGTCGATCTTGAGCGGCGAGCCCATGCCGACGTTGCGCTCAAACGATTCACCGTAGTTGCCGACCTGCTTGATGATGCGAACGGCCCAATCCTTGGTGAGACCGAGCTGTTCTCCGTAATTGCCTTCGGCTCCGACGAAACGCTTGACCTCCGGATTCGGTGACTTCATCGCCTCGTCGAGAGTCTTCTGGGAAATGCTCAGTTCCTCGGCATCGATCATGGCGAAGAGCGTCCACTTCACGATGTCGAACCACTGGTCGTCACCGTGGCGGACTACCGGACCGAGGGGCTCCTTCGAGATGATCTCCGGAAGGATCACGTGGTCGTCGGGATTGGTGACACGAAGCCGCTCGGCGTAGAGCGCCGAAGCGTCAGTCGTATAGGCATCGCAGCGTCCCGCATCATAGGCCTTCACAGCCTCGTTCGCGGTGGCGAAGGTGACGCTCTTGAGCTGCATTTTGTTTGCGCCGAAATAGTCGGCGAGATTGAGCTCAGTGGTCGTGCCCTGCTGCACGCAAACGGAAGCGCCAGCGAGCTCCAGCGCAGAGTTCACCTTGAGCGCCTTGCGCACCATGAAGCCCTGGCCGTCGTAATAATTGACGCCGACGAAGTTGAGACCAAGCGATGTGTCTCGCGACGATGTCCAGGTCGTGTTGCGCGCCAGCACGTCGACCTCGCCCGACTGCAAGGCCGTGAAGCGGTCTTTTGCCGACAACGGCACATATTTGACCTTGTTGGCATCGTCGAGCACCGCGGCGGCGATGGCCCGGCAGAAATCAACATCGAGCCCGGTCCATTTTCCCTGCGCATCGGGCAGACCGAATCCCGCGAGCGTCCCGTTGGCGCCGCAGTTGAGCATGCCGCGATCTTTCACCGCCTTAAGCGTCTGCGCGGATACGCCTTGCGCGGTAACGGCGAGGATGAGCGCAACCAGTGTGAAAAGTCGCTTCATGTGGCGTTTCCTTTAAAACCTGTTCGTGCAAAGGCCTTGTACAATTCTCAAACTTATCCCGCGCCGGAGATCCCTCCGGCGGTAACAGGCGCTCCCTCGGTCGTTATCTGTCGATAACCCCATCTCGCGCGGCATCACAGAACGATCGGCTTGCCGGGTCAAGGGGTTGACGCTCGCGCGCCGCGCAGACGTATATGTCTTTGCGCCGGGAACATGCGCGGCTACCCTTCCAGTCAATCATTGTGTGACGTCCCAATCATATGGCGAAAAAACCGAAATCCCCTATCAAGCCCGCTACGCGGCTGGTCACTGCGGGACGCGATCCTCAAGGCAATCACGGCTTTGTTAATCCGCCGGTGTATCACGCCTCGACCGTCCTCTATCCCACCGCCGACGATCAGGTCGCCCATCGGGCGCGTTACAGTTACGGCCGGCGCGGCACTCCCACCTCGGAAGCGCTCGAGGATGCCCTGCGTGAGCTCGACGGTGACGGTTGCGCGGGCGTCGCACTCCTGCCGTCGGGACTGGCGGCGATCTCGGCCGCGCTGCTCTCCGTCTCGCGCGCCGGCGATCACGTTCTTGTCACCGACAGCGTCTATCGCCCCACACGCAACTTCTGCAACGGCGTGTTCGCGCGTCTGGGAATCGAGACCACCTACTACGACCCTCTGATCGGCAGCGGCGTTGCAAAGCTGATCAAGCCCAATACGCGCGCCGTGTTTGTCGAAGCTCCGGGATCGCAAAGCTTCGAGATGCAGGACGTTCCGGCGATCGCCAAGGTCGCGCACGAGAAAGGCGCGCTCGTGCTGATGGACAATACTTGGGCGACGCCACTCTATTTCCGCGCCTTCGAGAAAGGCGTCGATTTGGAAATCCAGGCCGGTACCAAATATATCGGCGGCCATTCCGACATCATGTTTGGTTGCGTGTCGGCAAATGCGGCGACTTTGCCTGCTCTGAAGGACACGGTCTATTCGATGGGCATCTGCGTCGGCCCCGACGACATGTATCTCGCTTTGCGCGGCCTGCGCACGCTCGGCGTGCGGCTTGCACGCCATTATGAGTCCGGCCTGCACATCGCGCGGTGGCTCGCGCAAAGGCCGGAGGTTCAGCGCGTGATGCACCCCGCGCTCGAAGGCGACCCCGGACATGCGATCTGGAAACGGGACTTCACCGGCGCCTGCGGTCTCTTCAGCATCGTGCTTAAGCCCGCGAGCGAAAAGGCCGTGCACGCCTTCCTCAACGAGCTGGCGCTGTTCGGGCTCGGCTATTCGTGGGGCGGCTTTGAAAGCCTGGCGATTTTATTCGACTGTACGGAATACCGGACCGCGACCAAATGGGCGCCGGGGGGCCCGAGCATCCGCTTTCACATCGGACTTGAAGACCCCGACGACCTTGTCGCCGACCTCGAGCGCGGCTTCGCGGCGCTAGCGAAGGCGGGGTGAACCATTACCGATTATGCCGCCGCAGCCGTGCCACCACTGCGCAATATGAATTGCAAATTGCGCAAGTAGACGAAAACGCCGAACGCCTGCCCAATGATGAAGACCGGGTCCTTCCGGTACAGCGCATAACCGAGCAGCATCAGTCCGCCGCCGATCGAGAATATCCAGAACGCCATCGGCACCACGCTGCGGCCGGCACGCTCGGAGGCAATCCATTGAACGACGAAGCGCATCGCAAAGAATATTTGCGCGACGTAACCAACCAGAATCCCCCAATCGGCATTGCCGATAAACACGTCGTGCAGATAACCGCCGACGGCTTGCGCGATATCGATGAGCATCTAGTCCTCCGAGATTTCCGGAATCTTCTTCCTGCGGCGGATCAGCCACCAGACGCCGGCAAGATCGAGAATGCCGATCCAGAGCCGGTCCCACATTCCATAATTTGAAACACCATGTGCGCGCGGCCGGTCGACTACGTCGACATAGGCAATGTCGTACCCTTCCCGCCGCACCAGCGCCGGCAGAAAACGATGCAGGCCGTCGAAATACGGCAGGCGCAGGAAAGCGTCGCGCCGGAATGCCTTCAGGCCACAGCCGGTGTCACGGGTGCCGTCGCGCAGGACCACACCACGCACCGTATTCGCAACGCGCGACTGAAATTTCTTGAAGCCGCTTGCCTTGCGCCCGACGCGTTGGCCGGCGACGAGGCCTGTGCGCGGCGCGCCGATTTGCAAAGTCCGGATCAGCGCCGGAATGAACGCCGGATCGTTCTGCCCGTCTCCGTCGAGCGTCACCACCAGAGGTGCGCGTGCTGCCGCAACACCGCTGCGCACCGCCGCAGATTGCCCGCAGGATTGTTTGTGGCGCACCCGGCGCAGCCAGGGATAGCGTGCCATCAGCCTGCGAAGCTCATCGTCGGTCGTGTCGGTCGAGCCGTCATTGACGTAGACGACTTCAAAAGGCCATTGGCCATCGACCGCCGCCGCGATTTCCTCGACGAGAGGCGCAATGTTGCCCGCTTCGTTGCGGACCGGCACCACGATGGATACCGCCGGGTCGGTTGTCGTCATGACGCGATGTCTTATGGGGCAAGCAGCCCGCGGGCAACCGCTTTGATGCGCCGAAGCGACGGTCCAGGAAGCTGGTGAACCTCACCACCCGGCCCGAGCGAAAAGCCGAGCCGGCGCAGCGCAAAATAGCGCCGCACCATCATTGCGCCAACCGCGCCAACCAGCGCACCGGCCAGCACATCAGTCGGGTAATGCGCGGTGACGACCACCCGGCTGATTGCGATCAGCACCGCATAAATCAGCAGCGCCGTCCGTGCGCGCGGCCACAGCGTGCCGAAGGCGACGAGCACGGCGAAAGCCGTCGTGGCGTGCCCTGACGGCATGCCGGCATACGCCGCCTCCCATTTGAACGGACTGAAGAGAAACGGGTCGAGGCTGCCGCCGACATTGGGCCGTGCGCGGCCGATCATGCGCTTGACGATGCTCACGAACAGGCCGGGCACCGCAATTGCGGTGAACAGAAATCCGACCCGCACCATCACGGCCGCGAGCACGCGCTGCGAGAACGGGGTCAGCACCGGCGGCAAGGCGGCCAGCGCAAGAAACAGCAAACCAAGCGGCCAGAGAAACCACCCCGACTTGCCGAAATCGGTAATGTCGTCGAACAGGTCGATGATCCAACGCGGCAGGTGGCTGGCGCCACGGCTGGCCGCAGCGTCGAGCGTCCAGGCCAGAAACAGAAAGACGGCAATGGCGACGCCGGCCGCGATCGCGAGCACCGGCAGCGGGTAGGCGCCGAAGCGCGGGAGCCGGCCCCGACGCGGACGCGCCAGCACATTGAGGGCGGTCACGACGTTGGCCGCGCAGCGGCGGAGCGAACTCTCACCATCCATGCGGTTGAACCCGTTGGCCAGACTCATTGGTTCACCTGCGAACGGAAGACGGTCAGCGAGACCGGCTTGCCGATGCTGATATTGTATCCCTCAAACCGCTGGCTGAGTGAATAACGTAATCCGATCGATTCCGCGCGTTGCGCGAATGCGCGCTCGCTGCGCGAGTCCACCACCGCAAAACGGCATGGCCCACCACGCAGGAAGTCTGCCGCCCCTGGACCGTCGGTGAAGCGGGTATCAGTCCCCAGGAGAAACACGAGGCTCGGCTCCTGGTAGGCAAATGTCGAGGCAATGTGAGGAGGCCGGCATTCCTGCATGCCGATGTCTTCGGCGATCATTGCGCTCGGAAAGAGCGACGGCAGCAGGCGCAATGTCACCGCATAGACCGTGATGGCGACCAGCACGGACGCAATCATTCCGCGTAACAGCGCGCGCTCCGCACCATCAACGTCGTAGAGCCACCAGGCGAACAGGCCGAATATCACAGCGGCCGCGGAAACCGGCCATGCAATGAGCCCGAGGTCGCTGCCGAACATGATGAAGGCAATCAGCACGGCGATCGCGATCGCGCCGGGAAACAGGAACCATCCGATCGTGCCGCGCACCAGCCAGCGCGACTTGGACAGGTTGCCGGAATTGAGAATGCCCGCGATTAAAATTGCAACCGCCGGATAAAGCGGCAGCACGTAATGCGGCAGCTTGGTCATCACTGCCTCAAATACGAGCCAGGACGGCACAAGCCAGGCGAGGAGAAATTGCGCGCCAGGCTCACGGCGCGATCGCCAGATCGCTGGCGCGGCGAGCCCTGCGAGCACCGAGCCCGGCCAGAACGTGATCCAGAACAGCACAAAATAGTATCCGGGCGGCGCACCATGCGCCTCCTGCCCGCTCGTCACCTTGCCGAGCATGTCATGGCCGCCCGCTTGTATGAAAAATTCACTCCCCGACTTTGCGACAATCGCCACAAACCAAGGCAGCACCAGCAAGACCATCCAGGCGAAACCGGCGATCGGACGCAACGACCGCACCCAGCGCGCGGAGCGATCGGCAATCGACAACGTGACGGCTGCAAGAACAACAAACATCAGGACCAACGGCCCTTTAATGAGGGTGCCGGCGGCTATCGCCGTCCAGAGGATTGCCGGATTTCGCCAGCCAACCGGGGTTTCGGGCGTGCGTCTGCAGGCGAGATAGACGCGGGCCATCGCGCCCATTGCCGCGACCGAGGTCAGCAGAAGCACGGCGTCCGTCTTGGCAAGCCGTGCCTCCACGCCGAGCAGGACCGAACTTGCCATCATCAGCGCAGCAATCAGCGCTGCACGCCGCGAAACAAAGGCGAGCGCTGCCCAATATGTGAGCAGCACAGCGCCGATCGCACCGAAGAGTGACGGCAGGCGATAGAGCCAGATGGTCGTATGCGGCCGGGGTACGCCGAGCGCCTCGCCGGTTTTGACCGCGGCGGCCTGTAACCAGTAGATGCCGACCGGCTTCTTGTAGCGGACCTCATTCTGGAACCGGATGTCGACATACTCGCCGGTCTCCAGCATCTGCTTCGTCGCCTGCGCGAAGCGTGCCTCGTCGCGGTCGACCGGCGGAATCTGGAAAAAGCCCGGCAGGAAGGCCAGCAGTGAGAACAGCACAAGCAGCACCGCAGCACGCCTATGCGAAGCCACCGCATAGTCGAGCGCTGTGCCTAGGCCGCGGCCCGGAATAAGCGCTGGGCCGGCCTTATTCGTCGTGAAGCTCACTCTCGAAGCCCCTTAGACCCGCAAATTGGCCGGACAATAGAGCCAAGCCCGCGTGCTGTCATTGGCAGCGCTACTGCATCCTCACCGACACGCTGTCAGTGGCGCCGGTCGCATCCATCACCGTCAGGCGGACAAATCCAGGCCCGTCCGGATGGAAGAATAATGTGCGCCGACCGCTCTCGGCCGCAAGCGGCACCCCGTTCACCATTATAGTCAGCGGCGCGCGGCCGCCGGCGATCTTGAGCGCGACCGGGTTGGGCCGATCGCCGCCGGCCAATTCGAGTCGTGCGCCATCGGGCGGGAACATGATGCGCGGACGCTCGGTTGCTTCACGCAAACCCGCGCCGGCGTTGAAACGCTGCAACGGTGGCGGAAGCCTGCTGTTCGCCGCGAAGATCGCGCCTTTCGGTGCCTGCGGTAACGGCACGGGCGTGAGGCCGGAACGGGCAAAGGCATCGAACAAAATCGGCGCCGCAGACGCGCGGCCGTATAAGCCCGGCACCGGTGCACCGTCAGGCCGCCCGACCCAGACGCCGATCGTCATGCGGCCGTCGAACCCGATCGCCCAGGCGTCGCGGTAGCCGTAGGACGTGCCGGTCTTGAAGGCGATACGCCCATGCGGCGCATTGTCAGGCGGGGGCGCGCCGATGAGAACGTTGCCGACGTACCACGCTGCGACAGGGTCGAGCAGTCGCCGCGGATTTTGCGGCTCGGCGTCCGCAAGTTCGCTCAACGCGATCGCCGAGCCCTGCCGGGCCAGCGCCGTATAAAGCATCACGAGGTCCGTCAGCCTGACGCCGACACCGCCCAGTCCCATCGCGAGACCGGGCGCCTCGTTCTTCGGCAGGACGAGCGCCGCGCCGGTTTGCGTCAGGCGTGCGCTCAGACGGCTGACGCCGACCTTGCCGAGCACGGCAATCGCGGGAACGTTGAGCGACAATTGCAGCGCGCGGCGTATGGTGACGGTGCCCTGGAATGTCAGATCGAAATTTTCCGGCGTGTAGTTGCCGTAACGCGACGGCTTGTCGTCGATCAGCGTCTCGGGATGGATCAGACCGTCCTCGAAGCCGAGCCCGTAAATGAAAGGCTTGAGCGTCGAGCCGGGCGACCGCAGCGCCTGCGTCATGTCGACCTGACCGGCGCGGCGCGCATCGGCATAATCCGCCGAAGCGACGCGCGCCCTCACCTCGCTACTTGCGTTGTCGACCGCAAGAATGGCGACGGAAATATCCGGACCCAGCGTCCGCGCGCGCTCGAAGGCGAGATCCTGCAAGGTCTTCTGCAGCGGAAGATCGATTGTCAGCCGGTGGATCCGCTTATCCGGTTCGAGCGACACGACCTGGTCGGCCGCGTGCGGCGCAAGCATTGGTAATTGCTTGCGCTCGTGCGGAATGGCTTGGGCCTTGGCGCGGGTGATTTCATCCGGCGGCGCGACGCCGGCTGCCGCGATCCGGTCGAGCACGCGGTCGCGCGCGGCCCGCGCGGTCTGCGGAGAACCGTCCGGCCGCCGCAACTCGGGCGACTGCGGCAGCGCGACCAGCAAGGCGGCCTCCGCGAGCGACAGCTTTCGCGGCTCCTTGCCGAAATAGGCCAACGACGCCGCGCGAACGCCTTCAAGGTTGCCGCCGTAGGGCGCGAGTGTCAGGTAAAGCGCAAGAATGTCGTCTTTGCTTAACCTATTTTCGATTTCGAGCGCCCGCAGGATCTGCCGCAGCTTGGCACCCAAGGTGCGATGCTCGCGCGGCTCCAGCAGCCGCGCCAACTGCATCGTGATGGTCGAGCCACCAGAAACGATGTGGCCACTGCTCGCAAACTGCCAGGTGGCGCGCGCCATCGACAGCGGATCGACGCCGTGATGCTCGTAAAACCGCTTGTCCTCGTAGACGAACAGCAGGCGCAGGAAACGCGGATCGACATCTTTCACCGCGACCGGCAACCGCCAACGCCCCTCCCGCGTCGCATAGGCGCGCAACAGGCGTCCTTCGCGGTCGAGCACGACATGCGAGTACTCAAGGTTTTTGCCAAGCGGCGCGGGGCCAAGGGCATAACCGCCTCCCACGCACGCAGCCAAAATAATGGCGACCGCTATGCCGGTTCCCGCAACGATGCGTTGGCAGCGTTTCATCGCGCCGTGATCTCGATTGCACCCGTCGCGGTTCGGCCGAAACGGTCTGGCCGGTACATGTCCTCTACTTTCGCCTGGGGCAGCACGTAGCGTCCCGGCGATACCGCGCGCACGACATAGGCAACCGTAAAGACCGGCGAGGACTCTGCTGACCGGTCGAAGGCCGCGGTGAAGCGGTCATCGCGGAACTCGCTGTTTACAGGCTCGGCGCCGTCGGTAATCCAGTCGAGGGTGCTGGTCTCGCCCGAGGAGACCAGCCGCGGATTGTCGATTTCAAAGCCGGCCGGCAGGTAGTCGGCAACGATCACGCGGCCAAACTGCGGCTGCGGCTCGGTCACCTTCAGCACCACGACAAAGCGCTGGTTCTGCCTTGCCTTGCTCGGGTCGGCCGTTTCGCCGGTGAGCGTGTGATAGCTGCGCTCGATCTTGAAGCCATTCTCGGCCGCCGGTTCCGGCGTGAGCGGCGATCCGCTCACGCTGACGACCGCCTGCACGTTGCCGTCGCCGTTGTTTTGAACCTTATAAGACGACGCAAGATCGTCCGGCCGCAGATTGCGGTAGAGCGCGCCCTGCCGCGTTTCGGCGTTGACGCTGAGCGAAATGGCGTTGAGCTGCTTGGCAAGAGCGCGCGCAGCCAGCACCAGCCAGGCGTTCTCCTGGGTCGATGTCGACGTCGTCAGCGTGCGCGCCGCATCGATGCGCAGCACCGCGTCATCGATGGTCTTCTGCGGCGCGCGCCCTTCCGAGGCGAGCGTCACCAACGCGGCCGAATCGCGCAATGCCGAGCCGAAATCGGCACGGCCGAGGTCGAGTTTCGGCTGCGGCGCGATGGCATCGAGCGCCGCAAGATAGGCGCTGTCGGCGCGCACCTTGTCGCCGACCATTGCCAGCGCCGCCGCGATCTGCGCCTTTGCGATCGGCGTCGCGACATCGGAAAGCTTGACATCGGCGATGTAGCGCAAATCGCCGACCGGCGCGGCGCCGTTACGCGCCAGCACATAGAGCGCGTAGGCGAGCTCGCGCCCACCATTTCTTGATGGCTCGCCTGCGCTGGCGACGTAGTTTCGCAGACGGTCGATTGCCAGTGTATAAGCCGACTGCGGCACATCGAAGCCGCGCGCCCGCGCCCGCGTCAGAAAGTCGGTGACATAAGCGTCCAACCAAGGATCGTCACCGCCGACCGACCACAGGCCAAACGAGCCGTTCGAGCCCTGCCGCGCCAGGAGGCGCGGGATCGCATCCTTGATGCGCTGGTCGACGTCGCCGTCGGGCGAAAGCTGCGCCTGCGCGGCGAGCTCGTTGACATAAAGCATCGCCATCGCACGGCTCGCGATCTGCTCGGAGCAGCCGAAGGGATAGCGATCGAGCGCGTTGAGGAGTGTCGCCGCATCGAGCGACGTCGAAACGGCGACCGAAAGGCCGGCCCGGCCGGTGCCCGGCACGAAATCGGCGAACAGGTCGTTCGACAATGTGAGGGTCTCGCCTTTGGCGAGCGCACGCACGGTGCGGCGGGTCAGGATTTGCGTCGCGGGCCGCACGTCGAGCGTAAAGCTGCGCTCCAGTGCAAAATTGTCCGGTCCGCTCACCTTCACCGTCACGGTGCTCGGGCCGGCACCGGATGCAGTCACCGGTAGGGACACACGGTCGCGCTGCTTGGCCGCAAGCTTAAGGGCCTGCGGCTGACTTCCTTCCAGTCTGACAGCTCCGTCCGTCGTTACAGCAAGATTGTAATCACCCGCCGCGCCTTCCACGTTGTCGAGCTCGAGCTGAACCACGCCGCGGTCGCCGGTACGAAGGAAGCGCGGGAGCGTTGCGGTCAGGACGACGGGGTCGCGCACGACGACGTCGCCCGACGCCTTGCCGACTTTTTCCTTGGTCCAGGCCACCGCCATGACACGAACGCTGCCGGCGAAGGCCGGGATATCGAACTGGACTTGCGCCGCGCCGTCGCGCCCGACGGTGACGATGCCGGAGTAAAGAGCGAGCGGCGCCTGCGTCGGCGGAGCACCGGAAAGTTCCGCGGCCGAATCGCCGCCGGAGCGGATTTGACCCCTCACGCCCTGCATGCCGTCGATCAATTGGCCATACAGATCGCGGATCTCGGCAGTCAGCCGCCGCTGCCCGAGGTAATAGTCATCTGGCGCCGGCGGCTTGTAGTTGGTGAGGTTGAGAATGCCGACATCGACCGCCGCAACGACAACGCGCGCCTCCTCGCCCGCCGTCAGGCCGGCGAGCTTGATCGGCACGCTCAGCGTCGTGCCCGGCCGCAACGTGGCCGGTAATTTCATGTCGACGGCGAGCGTGTGCGCGACCTTGTCGATCGAGAACCACTGCACGCCGATGGCCCGTCCCGGCATGCGCTGCGCAGGTGCGTCGAGCGGGCGCCGCAGTGTCGCGACCATGTAAGCGCCTGTTCCCCAATCGCGGCCCACGTTGAGGCTCACGCGCGCGGCACCCGGCTTGACGTCCTGTGACTGGCTGGCGACCAGCCGGTCGGTGAACACATTCACGGTCAGCCGGCCTGCGGTCCGCGCGGTCACCGACACGTTCATCGTTTCGCCTGGCTTGTAGTCCGGCTTGTCGAGCGCGACCTCGAGCAGATCGGGCGTGTCGGCAGACGCTTCCGCATAGAAGCCGGCATCGAATCCGACCGACGTGATGGCGCCGTTCGGCTCGCCGGTCGAGACTTCCAGGCGATAGCGGCCCCATTTCACCGGCAGCGACAGCCGCGCCGGCCTGTCGGCGGTCGCATCGATGGTGCCGTTGGCAACGCGCTCGGTGCGTTTGATCGGCTCGTATTCCCACTGGCCGCTCTGCCGGTACCACTGATAGCTCGTCTCAACCCTCAGCAGGTCGTACCGCAGCGCCGGCCGCGCGAGCGTCTTGCCGTCGGACGCCGCCATTACAATGTCGAAGTCGGCATTGGCGCCGTCGGCGAGCGAGCGTCCGGAGAACATCGGCTTGACGCCGATCATTGGTGCGTCGGGTGTCACAGGCAAAGTCAGCTTGCGCTCGACGGCCCGGCCGCCGGACTCCGTCATTCTGACCGCGATCTGCGCTTCCAGCGGACGTGTGCTGGCGGGCAGTTCATCGAGATTTACAGGAAATGTTGCCTTGCCCGACGCGTCGGTGGTTGGCAGGTCGTCCAGTTCGTCGCGCTCGGCGGTGACTTCATCGTCGGCGAGACCGAAGGCATAGCCCGGGAATCCGGCCCGCTCCTTCGCAACGCCGATTGTGATCTCTCCGGAAAGATCGAGCTTGGAGGCCGGCGCGCCGTAAAGAAAATGACCGTCCACGCTGAGCTGCGCCGGTGCGTTGCGCGAAATGCCCTTGGCCTGCGACGTCAGCGAAAATTCAATGCGGTCGGGGACATAATCCTCGACCATGAAGTTTGTCTCGCCGACCGGCGGCCGCTTCGGATCGGTATAGGCCGCAACCCGCCACGTCCCGGTCGACGCCGAGGCCACGATTGGCACGGTCAGCGAGCGTCCGCCTAGGCCGCCATCGGCCACAACAGCGCGCTTGTATTCGACGCCATCGGGGCGCTCGACCACCACGGTCAAAGGCACGTTCAGCGCCGCGGCCCCGTACGCGTCGCGCAGGAGCGCGGTTATGGCGACGCTCTCGCCGGTGCGATAAACGCCGCGCTCGGTATAGACGAAAGCATCGAGCCCGGCCGGGATTGCACGGCCGGCGACGCCGCGATCGGACAAATCGAAAGCAGGGGATTTCAGCCTCAGGAAGGCGTAGTCATTCTTCTCGGCCGCGACGATGGCAGCCGGCGCGAGCCCGCCCTCACCCCGCGCCAGGCCCGCCGCAAAATGAAGGAAGCCGTTGCGATCGGTCTGCCCGACCGCAAGCTGCTCGTTGTTGCGCGCCATCAGGCGCACCTCGACGCTGCCGCGCGGATCAGCCGTCGCAAGCGAATGTATAAAGACGTCGATGCCGTCGTGCGTCGTATAGGCCGTGAGCCCGAGATCCGAAACGACAAACCACTGTGTCGCCTGCTGGCCGTAGTCGTTCGAGACGGCATCCTTCGGTTCCGCCATCATGGCGTAGACGCCGGGAGCAAGATCTTTGACCGCCTGGTCGAGCGGGAAAGCGGTCGTTACTTCGGTGTTGAGCTTGGACTCGACGGCAAGCTCGCCGCTCCACACCTTGGCGCCGCGCTCATTGCCCAGACGCTCCGCCTGGTAACGGCTCAGGTTTCGCTGGAAGTCGTAGCCGAGAAGCGTGTCGATCAGATTCCGATCGCCGATCCGGTAGATCGACAGCGTTACCGCCTGGGTGTTGACGCTCAGCACCGGGATGCCACGCTGCCCGGTGCGCGGCAGCACATAGGCCTTGCCCGAGAAGCGCACGAAGGGCTTGCGGTCGCGCACGAAGATCGTGAACTCGGTCGATTTGGCGAGCGTTTCCTTGACGACCGACGGCAGGCCGGCACGCAGCGTCACCGCGTAGCGTTCGCCGTGCTTGAGGCCTTCGACGCAAAGCTGCTTCTCGCTTGCGGCTATCGCCGGCCTTTCAATACCCGCAACGGCGACAAAGGGAGAGAAGTCGGTGCGCCGGCCGGGCAGCTCCTCGGAGAACTGGAAGCAGGCGCGCGGTGAAATCGAATCTGAATCGACCGTATAGTCGAGCAACCTGAACCCGTGCTCGGCCCGCAGTTTTTCGTACTGGCTGCGGAGGTCCGCCGTTTCCCTCAGCTCGAGCGAGAGGCGTAGGGAATCGAGCGCGCCGCGCCACTGCTGCCGATCGGAAAGCGTCCGGCCGAGAACCGACAGGCTGTCGGCTTCGACGTTGCGGTCGCGGGCACGCTGGTAGGCGACGTAGGCGGCGGTCGACGCACGGTCGAGCAACAGCGCTTTCTCGCGGTCGTCGCGCGGCTTGATTTGCAGCACGGCGCGCGACAGCCGCAACCAGCTCGTCGCATCATCCGGCGCAACGGCCACGAGCTGGCCGAGGACCAGCATGCCGGCGCGGAAATCGTTCTTCTGGAAGGCGGCATCGGCATCGCGCCGCAGCGTGGCGGCGGGCTTTCCAACATTGCCGGCGTCGCTCTTGATCTGCGCCTCGAGCTTGATCACCGCGTCATCAAGTTCGCTTTGCTTGAACGCCTTGTCCGCCGCGAGCGCAGGTGAAAAGGCAAAAGCAACGAGCGCGGCGGCAAGGCCGGCGCGAACGAGACAGCGCATGGAAAGAATCCTCCCGCGGCAGCGGTTCGCTGCAACCCTCATTTCAGGTCCGGATGGTGTCGAGGACATGGCCGAAAAGATGCAACACCCCCCTCCAGCCGGTGCGGCAAACCGCCTGGGCACTGGAATTGATACGACGATCAATTGGCTCGGCCAATATCCTCAAAAGTCGGATGAACTACTTAAAGAATTACGCTAAGGGTTTAATTTAACAATAGAAATGCGCGCGGACGGAGCCCGCCACTCGCACCGTCCGGCACGCACAACTGCCGCCGTAACGCGATTAAAATAGTTTGGCCGGTAATGGCATCGGCTGGTCGAGGCAGGTAAACCGTGAAGTACCGACCCCGTAGCTCAGCCGGATAGAGCATCAGCCTTCTAAGCTGAGGGTCGCTGGTTCGAATCCAGCCGGGGTCGCCACTTC
>JACZDD010016868.1_pt1 | contig 15229 bp, 8 predicted proteins | sample 8641771 | NCBI WGS metagenome assembly JACZDD01 (sample SAMN15324614, study PRJNA640507) | soil metagenome | isolation source: intercropping peanut in the second line | place: China: Luxin town, Laibin City, Guangxi Province | collected 2019-07-25 | depth 10cm m | reverse complement strand
GGGATGGTCTTGAAATAACCCATCAGCAGCCAGGTCGAGAACGGGATCAGGATGGTCGGGTAGGTGAGGATCAGCGCGAACGGTGAATCGAAAAGGCCATACTGAAAAACGACGGTCGACAACGGAATGAACAGGATCGACGGCGGCACCAGATATGCCAGAAAAATTGCACCGCCGACCCAGGCAGCCCCGCGATAGCGCAGGCGCACGATGGCATAGGCGGCGAGCACGCTGGCGATGATCGATAGGATCGTCGCGCCGATCGCGACAAACATCGTGTTCCACAGCCACAGCGGATAGCTGGTCTGGAAGATGAGGTTGTAGAAATGCTTCAGCGTCGGCGCCGTGGTCCAGAACGGGTTGACCCTGTCCATGTCCAGGAGCTGGTCGTCCGGTTTGATGGAAGTAAGCGCCATCCAGTAGAACGGAAACAGCAGTATCAGGAGGATGATCGAAAGCGGGAGATAGAGCGTCACCAGCCGCCGCGGCAGCGTTTCGAGGTAGCTCATGCCCTCGCTGTGGTCGGCCGCCGCCGTAAGCACCGCCCGCGGATCAGATGCCTTGTTGGCGAGCGCGTCAGTCATTGCTCTCGCCCTGTTGCCATTTCCGCCGTTGCAGGCCGAACCACGAGATCAGAATTGCTGCCAGCAGAAACGGGATCATCGCCGTCGAGATCGCAGCACCCTCCCCGAGTTGGCCGCCGATGATCGCGCGCTGATAGGACAGCGTCGCCATCAACTGTGTTGCATTGACCGGTCCACCCCGCGTCAGGACCCAGATCAACTGGAAATCAGTGAAGGTGAACAGCACGGAGAACGTCATCACCACCGCAATGATAGGCGTGAGCAGCGGATATGTGATGTAGCGGAAACGCTGCCAGGGGGTGGCGCCGTCGATGGTCGCCGCCTCATAGAGCGATGGAGACACGGTCTGTAAACCGGCAAGCAGCGTGATAGCGACAAACGGCACGCCTCGCCAGATATTGGCGAAAATCACCGACCAGCGCGCGTTCCAAACGTCTCCGAGGAAGTCGATATTGGACGAAATCAGGCCGAGGTGACGCAGAGTCCATGACACGATCGAGAATTGGCTGTCATAGATCCACCAGAACGCGATTGCCGACAGCACCGTCGGGACGATGAATGGAATGAGCACAACCGCGCGCAGGATCGCCTTGAACGGCAAATTTTCGTTGAGCAGCACTGCGAGATAGAGACCGACCGCGAATTTGATGGCGCTGGCGACAATCGTGTAGAGCAGCGTATTGAACACCGAGAGCCAGAAAATGCTGTCATCCAGCAGCCACTCGTAGTTCTCGATGCCGACAAATTCACCGGCGCGACCGATCTTGGCATCGGTGAAGGAGAGCCAGACGCCGAGACCAAGCGGGTAGGCGAGAAACAGGATAAGGAACGCCGCTGCCGGCAGCATGAACCAGATGCTGAGCCAGTTGTTGTTGGTCCTGAGCCGGTCCCACGCGGTTGCTTCGCGAAGCGCCGCCTTGGCTGACGATTTCAGCGCGATGTCGGCCATTCATCCTCTCGTTGCAATTGTCATGGCCGGGATAAGCCGGCCATGACCTTTTGCGTCAGCGGTCGCGCGAGCGACTGCGCGGTGTTCACCGGTAGATTCGCCGCAGCTGACGATCGGCGATCTTCATTGCGCCCTTGGCGTCTTCGCGGCCGGTGCAATAGGCCGCGAACATGTCGAGCACGACAAAGTGGGCGATCGCGCTTGCTGCTTTTTCACCGACGGAGCCAAGTCCACCCGCGGTCAACGTGCGCTTGGCGACATCGCGGAATGGCGTTGTCTTCTTGTCGGCGGTCCACACCGGATTTGAATCGTAGGCGTTGAGGCAGTGCGTCAGATAGCCCCTCGATGCCGTCAGCCATTTGTTGAATTGGTCGGCTTCGAGCATGTAGGCCATCAGCGCCTTACAGGCCTGCGGATTCTTGGTGTAGGTCATCGCCATCAGCGGGAACAGAAGGTGGAATTCGGTCGGCTTGCCGACCGGCCCAACCGGCCAGAGCGCGTGATCCATGTCCTCGGCGATCTGCTTCTTGCTCGCGTCGTTCTGCGCAGCGACGTAGATGGAGATGCCGTTATTCGTCCAATGGATTTCACCGCCCAGAAACGCCTTGTTGTTGAACGAGTCGTTCCAGGACGCCGTGCCGGGCACGTAGCTTTCGTAGAGCGCCTTGGCGAAATTCAGCGCCTTTTCGGTTTCCGGCGAGCTGATGATGACTTTGTCGCTTTTATCGACGACGTTGCCGCCAAAGGCCCACAGGCACCAATAAACCCACGCGTTGCCGTCGCCGGAAGCGTGCCCCAGCGCCATGCCGCCCGGCGTGCCCTGCGCCTTCATCGCCTTCGCGTAGGCGAGGAATTCGTCGGTCGTCGTCGGAAATTTGGAGAACCCGGCCTTCTTGGACGCTTCAACACGATAGTTGAGCAGGTTGCCGGCGTAACAAACCGGAATTGCGATCCACTTGTTTCCGGTGCCTTTGCCGTAGGTGACTGCAGTCGGCACCCAGCCGCCGTATTTTTTGCCGAGATAGTCCGCCACATCGGAGACGTCGAGGCATTTCTGCGGGAACAGGTGCGGCAACGAATAAAGACCCCAGAACAGATCCGGACCCGTGCCCGTGTTGGCTGCGACCGAAGCTTTCGGCTGCACGTCTTCATATGACTCGCGCGCGATCGTGATCTTGACGCCGGTTGCCTTGGTGAAGGAATCCATCAGGGCCACGAAGGCGTCGTCTTCCGATTGCACGAAATATTTCCAGCGCAGGATCGACAGCTGGGCACCTTTCTCAGGTTTCCACTGCGATGACTGTGCCCATGCCTTGGCCCAATCAAGCAATGCCGGGCCGGTCAGGGCGCCGGCCGCGGCCGCCGCCGTCCCGCCTTTGACAAGTGTGCGGCGCGTAAAATAAGTCATGATCTGCCTCCCTTTCGTTCCTCAGTTTTCGAGGCGCTTACCCGTCGCCTCGTCGAATAGATGAATGAGCCTCGGGTCTGGCTTAAGCCGGATCTTGTCGCCCGGCTTGAATTGATGCCGCTCACGGAAGACGGCGATGATCTCGTTCTCACCTACTTTGGCGACGACCTGCAGTTCCGATCCGGTCGGTTCGACCACCTGGATCACGGCCTCGGCGCCGTCGTCGGACAAAGTGAAATGCTCAGGGCGCACGCCGTAAATGGCAGGGCGTCCGTCGCTGCCGGCCGGCGCGGTGCGGAGCGAGAATGTCACGCCTGCAGGTGCCTCGAATGCCGCAGCGCCATTCAGGCTGATCCGGCCCTTGAGCATGTTCATTGCCGGTGAGCCGATGAAGCCGGCAACGAACAGATTGTCAGGGCGGTCGTAGAGATCGAGCGGCGCCCCGATCTGCTCGACGCGGCCATCGTGCATCACGACGATCTTGTCGGCCATGGTCATTGCTTCGATCTGGTCGTGCGTAACGTAGATCGTTGTCGTCTTCAGCCGCTGATGCAGCTCCTTGATTTCCGTGCGCATCTGCACGCGCAGCTTGGCGTCGAGATTGGACAGCGGCTCGTCAAAAAGAAAGACCTGCGGATCGCGTACGATAGCGCGCCCCATGGCGACACGTTGACGCTGTCCGCCTGACAGCTGGCGCGGGAAACGTTGCAGCAATTGTGAAAGACCAAGAATCGAAGCCGCCCGCGTGACGCGCTCATCGATCTCGCTTTTCGGCGCGCCGCGCAGTTTCATGGAGAATGCCATGTTGTCGGCGACTGTCATGTGCGGATAGAGCGCGTAATTCTGAAACACCATCGCGACGTCGCGTTCCTTCGGTGGCAGCCGATTGACCACGCGGTCGCCGATACGGATTTCACCTCCTGTGATGTTTTCGAGGCCGGCGATCATCCGGAGCAAAGTCGATTTGCCGCAGCCTGAAGGTCCGACCAGCACGACGAATTCGCCGTCGCGTATCGAAATGTCGACGCCATGGATAACGGGCGTCGCTCCGAAGGCCTTTCTAACGTCGCGGATCGCGACCGAAGCCATTCATTCCTCCCAGGCGGCAAGGGCCGCCTTACGCATATTCTTCTTTGTTTTCAGTACCGTATCGATGCCCCCGTCCGGAACATCCGTGCAAAGCAAATCATCCTGCTTTCGCCCTCCGAAAAGCAAGCCCGACGTGAGGCCGCGCCCGACGGCAGTGGGCAGGGTGAAGACCTAAAGCGCCATGCCGCCATCGACCAGGTGCGGCTGGCCGGTGATGTAGCTCGATTCATCGGATGCAAGGAAAACCGCAAGGGCTGCGACTTCCTCGGCCGTTCCGAGGCGCGCCATCGGTTGGCGGGCGATAAAATTCTTGCGCACCTGCTCAAGCGGAGTGCCCGTTTGCTTCGCAACGGCCTGCACGCGTTCCTCGAACGAGGGCGACACGATGGTACCGGGGCAGATGGCGTTGCAGCGGATGCCTTTGGTGATGAAATCCGCGGCGACGGCTTTGGTCAACCCGATCACTGCTGCCTTGGTCGCGCCGTAAGCATAACGGTTGGGAAGGCCTTTGATGGAAGACACGCCCGACGACATATTGATGATCGACCCACCGCCGTTCTTGAGCATTGCGGGCAAGAACGCCTTGATGGTGCGATGCATGGATTTGACGTTGAGGTCGAAAGAGAAATCCCAGTCCTTCTCCGCGCACTCCAGCACCGTGCCCTGGTGCACGTAGCCGGCAACATTGGCGAGCACATTGAGGGCGCCGAATTCCTTGCCGATCGATACGGCAAAGTCATCGACTGCACCGCTCGACAGGACGTCGAGCCTGGCGGCTTTCGCGGCTTTCAGGCCGTCAAGCTTGTCAGTCGCAACGTCGGTGGCGATGACCTTCGCGCCTTCGGCGATGAAGACCTCGGCGATCGCGCGGCCAATACCCTGGCCGGCGGCGGTGACCAGCGCGATCTTTCCTTTCAATCTATTGCTCACGGGAACAAGCCTCTCAATGATTGTCACGCGGCACGCCGTTTTGGGCGACGCGGTGATATTTGACGGCGGGCTTCAAGACCATCCCGTCCGCCAGCTGGTCGACCATGGAGCGCTGAATTTCCTGCCATGGTGTCTGGCTCGCCGGGTAACGGAAGCCGCCGCGTTTCTGCAGTGCTGCGCGCCGCCGCGCCAGCTCGGCTTTGGAGGTCAATATGTCGGCGGTACCCTTGCGCAGGTCGATGCGGACGCGGTCGCCGGTCTTCAGCAAAGCGAGGCCGCCGCTCGCGGCCGCCTCCGGCGATGCGTTGAGGATCGAGGGCGAACCGGACGTGCCTGACTGCCGCCCGTCGCCGATACAGGGCAGGGACGTGATGCCTTGTTTGATCAGTGCCGCCGGCGGTTGCATGTTCACGACTTCCGCGGCGCCCGGATAGCCGATGGGACCGACGCCGCGGATGAACAACAGCGTGTGCTGGTCGATCTTCAGCGCCGGGTCGTCGATACGATGGTGGTAGTCCTCCGGCCCTTCGAAGACGACGGCACGGCCTTCGAACGCGTCCCTGTCCTTGGGGTTGGACAGATAGCGCTTGCGAAATTCGTCCGAAATGACGCTGGTCTTCATGATCGCGGAGTCGAACAGGTTACCCTTCAGCACCTTGAATCCGGCCTTTTTCTTCATGGGAGAGCGATAGGGCTTGATCACGTCGGCATTGGTGCTTTGCGCCCGCTTCACGTTCTCGCCCATCGTCTTGCCGTTGATCGTCAGAGCGTCGGCGTGAATACGCCTGGCGTTGAGTAATTCGTGCATGACCGCAGGCAGCCCGCCAGCGCGGTAATATTCCTCGCCAAGGTACTCACCGGCCGGCTGCATGTTCACCAGCAGTGGCACGTCATAACCGACCTTTTCCCAATCATCGATCGACAGCCTCACGCCGACATGCCGCGCGATCGCGTTGATGTGGACGGGAGCGTTGGTGGAACCGCCGATTGCCGTATTTGCAACGATCGCGTTCTCGAAGGCCTTGCGCGTAAGAATGTCCGACGGCTTCAGGTCCTGCTCGACGATCTCAACGGCGCGCACGCCGGTTTCGTAGGCAATTTGCGCGCGTTCTTTATATGGTGCCGGGATCGCGGCGCAGCCGGGCAGGGACATGCCAAGCGCTTCGGCCAGCGCATTCATGGTCGAGGCAGTGCCCATTGTATTGCAGTGGCCGGGCGATGGCGCTGACGAGGCAACGATCTGCATGAACTCTTCGTAGTCGATCTTGCCTGAAGCGCGGAGTTCGCGTGCGTTCCAGACAATTGTGCCAGACCCGGTTCGATCGTTTTTCCACCATCCGTTCAGCATCGGACCTCCGGAAAGGACAATCGCCGGAAGGTTGACCGTTGCTGCCGCCATAAGGCATGCGGGGGTCGTCTTGTCGCAGCCGGTCGTCAGCACGACGCCATCTAAGGGATAACCGTAAAGCACCTCCACGAGCGAAAGGTATGCGAGATTGCGATCGAGCGCGGCCGTGGGTCGTTTACCGGTTTCCTGAATTGGGTGACACGGAAATTCAAATGCAATGCCACCCCTGGCCGTGATGCCGTCACGCACCCGCTTCGCCAGATCGAGATGATGCCGGTTACACGGCGACAAATCCGAACCGGTTTGCGCAATGCCGATGATCGGCTTTCCGGACTGCAACTCTCTGCGAGTCAGCCCCCAGTTGAGATAGCGCTCGAGGTAGAGCGCCGTCATGCCCGGGTTATCGGGATTGTCGAACCAGAGCTGGGATCTCAGGCGCCGTTCGGATTTTCGGGGATTCTTTGCCATTGCTGCCAACCGTACTGCCAGGTTGGGCATAGATGATCGCAAAGATGCAGAAACCGCAAGAAGCGCGACACGCGGGCGCGGGCGCTATTTTGTCTCCAGCACGAAGACTCCATTCCAGTCGGCGGGCGGCGGGTTTTCCTCGAATATCTGGATACGCTCGGAATAGAGATCGAACAGGTAGCTTAGGCCGAAGCCGTCGCCGAACTTGCGGCAGCGTTCGATCGCCTGCGTCGCGCCGGAAAAGTCCTGCTTACGGAAACGTGCGAGCATGTCGTTGACGTTCTCACGCAACTGGCCAAAGCGATCGCTGCCTGCAACCTCCGCGGCGCCGAGAACGGTATACACCGACTCCGGTTCGGTCTTGCCTTTGACGGTAATGCAGTCGAGCTCCAGCACCGCGATCTTGTCACCGATCGCCGATGCCGTGCGTGATCCGAGGATGATCGGCAGGCCGTAGTTTTTGGATTGTCCTTCCAATCGTGACGCCAGGTTCACAGGGTCGCCGAGAACGGAATAGTTGAACCGCAAGTCGGAGCCCATGTTCCCTACGACACACCGGCCGGTATTGATGCCGACACCGACCTTGAGCGGGATGAAACGCTGACCGCTTTCCTTTGCTTGTTGCTCGCGTTGGTTATTGAGCGTCTCAACGCGCCGGAGCATTTCGAGGGCCGCCTCGCATGCGTTGACCTCATGGTCGGCATCGTTCAGCGGCGCATTCCAGAACGCCATGATGGCGTCGCCCATATATTTATCGATGGTGCCTTTGTGCTCGATGATGGCGTTTGTCAGTGGTGTGAGGAAACTGTTCATCAGCGACGTCAGGCCTTGCGGATTGTCCTTGTACAGCTCGGATATGGTCGTGAATCCGCGCACGTCGCTGAAGAGGATGCTCATTTCGCGGTCTTCGCCGCCGAGCACGAGCTTGTCGGGCGACTGCGCGAGCTGCTCGACCAGGTCGGGCGAGAGATATTGTCCGAAAGCCGAGCGGATGCGGCGGCGCTGCGCCTGCTCGCTCATGTAATTGCTGAATACCAGCGTCAGATAGACGAGGACGCTCGACAAAAGGGGATAGGTGAAATCGAACAGCAGCCTGTTCTGTACATAGAAGTACCACGAGGCGCCCATGGATAGCGCGATGACCGTCGCGCCGACCAGCAGCAGCAGCAGCGGGTTAAGGGTTGGCGCCAGCCAGATGATGATGATGCCGAGAAGAAGCGCGGCGCATAGCTCGACGCCGATCGCATAGTTCGGCGCGGTTAAAACGGAATTTGTCAGGATGTTTTCGAGGACCTGCGCGTGGACTTCGACTCCCGGCATCAGAGGATCGACCGGTGTCGTTTTTGAGTCGAGCAGGCCGACGGCGCTTGTTCCGATCAGCACCAGCCGCTGCGCGACGCGATCGGGTGGGACCCGGCCTTCGAGCACGTCGATCGCAGATACGTAACGCCCCTTGTCGTGTGGTGCGAAATGAATCCAAAGCTGGCCATTGCGGTCGGTCGGGATCACGAATCCTGGTATCGCCGCACTCTGCACCCCGCCCTGATCGGAGCGGATGAGGACGGTGTTGCTGCCGCTGACGACGCGCAGCATCTCCAGTGTCAGTGATGGCATGATTGTGCCCTGCGCCTGCATCACGACCGGCACGCGCCTGATGATGCCGTCGCGTTCCGGACGGATTGTGAAGAGCCCGCGCCCACTCGCGGCCTGCTCGAGGGTTGGCACATTGCGCAGCAGGCCGGGAAAATTGAGCAGGAAGGGCCGCGCGTCGCCGCCCATTGTCGCTATGCCGATCGGCTGCTGGGCGCCGCCGGCCTCCGCCACCGCGAAGGGGAGACCCGATTCGCCGACCACGACGCGCGATTTGCGAAAGGCATCAGCGAGCGTCGCATCATTGCTCGGCAGCGAACGCAGCTTTGTCCGTGTCGCTTCGTCAAGATCGCGGAACGTGTCGGCAGCGATGCTTGGCGACGTCCGGTCGGGCTCTGCGAAAACCACGTCAAACGCGACTACCAACGCGCCCATTTGAGTCAGGCGCGTAATAATGTCGGCGATGCGTGTGCGAGGCCACGGCCACTGGCCGATGCTGTTCAGGCTCTTTTCATCGATATCGACAATGACGACCGGCCGTTGCGTCGCTTCGCGCGGATGCAGCACCTGAAAGAAGTCGAAGACCCGGACGCGAAGCTCGTGCAGAAGGATCGGGTCAGCGAGGCGCAGCGCCGCAAGTCCGAGGAGCAGCCCGAGAGCGAGCCCCCGGGCAAGTCCAAATCGCTGCGCCAATCGTGCAAGCCACGTCATTGAAAATTGCCTGCAACCGGGCAAAGCGGCGCCGCGGTCATTTCTCCCGGAACGCCCGCATGAACTGATCCTGCAGGGGCTTGATCAGATACGACATCACGCTGCGCTCGCCGGTCTGGACGAAAGCCTCGACCGGCATGCCAGGAATGAGCTTGACCTCTCCGAGCCTCGCAATTTCGCCTTTCGTCATGGCGATGCGGGTGTTGTAGTACGTCTGCCCTGTGCGCTGATCGGCCGTGGTGTCTGCCGCGATGCGCGTGACCGTGCCGTTGATTTCCGGCGTCGTGCGCAGATTGAACGCGGAGAAGCGCAGCATCGCTGATTGGCCGACCTGCACCTGGTCGATATCGCGTGGACTGATCTTGGCTTCGACCTGCAGATTGTCGGATTCCGGCACGATCAGCATGATCGCATCTCCAGCCTGTATCACGCCGCCCACCGTGTGAACCTTTGACTCAAGCACGACACCGTCCTGCGGCGCGCGAATGTCGATGCGCTTGAGCTGGTCCTCGGCGGCGACCTTGCGCTCGACGAACTCGCCATATTTGGCGTCGACCTCGCGCATGTCCTTGGCCACCTCGCTGCTCAGATCCTGATCGATCTGGATAATCTGCAACTCGGTCTCGGATATTTTGCCCTTGGTTTGCGCAACCGCGGCGATTAATTGCGCACGTTCGCCTTCGAGCCGCGCGGCGTCGCGCTCGAGCGCGGTCAGTCGCGTGATCTGCACAAGATTGTTTTTCCAGAGCTCGCGAACACCTTCGAGTTCCTTGCCAATCAGGCTTATCTCGCGGGCCTTTGCCTCCTGCTGCGCATTCAATCCGCCGATTTCGTCCTGCAACTGGGTGATGCGTTGTCGCAATTGCGCTTTCTGGCCGAGTCGGGCCGTGCGGCGAAGCTCAAAAAGTTTTCGTTCGTTGGCGATGGCAATGGCGACCGGCGCCTCTTCAGCATGGGCGAGCAGCATCCGTGGAAACGTCACGCTGTCTGCACCGTCACGTTCGGCTTCCAGGCGAGCCTTGCGCGCCGTCAGTTCATCCAGGCCTTTGGTAACGATGGCGAGGTTTGCGCGCGTGATCGTATCGTCGAGCTGGACGAGGATATCGCCGGCCTTGACGCGGTCGCCGTCCTGAACATTGAGCTTGCCAACGACGCCTCCGGTCGGGTGCTGGACTTTCTTCACGTTCGAATCGACGACGACCGAGCCTTGCGCGATGAGTGCGCCGGCGATCTGGGTCGTTGCCGCCCAACCGCCGACTCCGCCGGCGAGCAACAGCACAATCAAGCCGCCAGCCAAGAGATGACGATGAATGGAATATCGCGAGCTTCCCGGCGCTGCCTGGGGCAGCAGATCCGTAGCCCATTTTTCCAGGCGTGCGTTGATGATGCGAATAAATTGCGGGATCTTCATGCGCTTGCACCCCCGCTATCGGGAACGACCTTGAGCGGCCGTGGTCCCGGGAGCGGCCGCTGCAGCACCTTGGCCAGGACCTCGTCTTTGGGGCCAATGGCCTGGATACGGCCGTTCCCCATCATCAAAAGACGGTCGACGCCTGCAATGGCGCTGGGGCGGTGAGCGATCACGACGACGATACCGTTACGCTCCCGCACGCCAAGAATGGCCTGCGTCAGCGCCTCCTCGCCGTCGGAGTCGAGATTTGAATTCGGTTCGTCGAGCACCACCAGGAATGGATCGCGATAGACGGCGCGCGCGAGCGCAATCCGCTGAGCCTGCCCGGCGGAGAGAGCCGAGCCCTGCTCGCCGATCTGGGTGTCATATCCGGACGGGAGACGGACGATAAGGTCGTGCACGCCGACGGCCTTTGCCGCCGCAATCACGGCCTCATTGTCGGCCTGCGGCTCGAAGCGTGCAATGTTCTGCGCCACCGTTCCAGCGAGCAGTTCCACGTCCTGCGGCAAATATCCGATATGCCGCCCGAGCGAATCCGGCAACCACTGGTCAAGCGACGCGCCGTCGAGACGCACATGGCCGCGTATCGGTTGCCACACGCCGACGAGCAGGCGCGCGAGCGACGATTTTCCCGATCCACTGGGCCCGATAACGCCAAGACCCTGACCGGCTTCGAGCTGTAACGTGATATCTTGCACGACGATTTTCGCCACGCCTGGCGGCGCAGCGCTGACGCCTTCAACGGTCAGCCGTTGCACGGGGGGCTGCAGCTGCATCGGCACCGACTGCACAGGCGACGCCGTCAGCAGCTTGTTCAGCCGCTGCCAGCTTTGCCGCGCGTTCACAAAGCCCTTCCAGTTCGCAATGGCGAGATCGACCGGCGCCAGCGCCCGCGCGCTGAGAATCGATCCGGCGATGATGATGCCCGCGCTTGCTTCCTGCTGGATGACGAGATAGGCGCCCACCGCAAGCACGACGGACTGCAGCAGCATCCGGAATACTTTGGAAATCGCACCGAGTCCGCCGCCGAGATCGCTTGCCTCCTGCTGGCCGTGCATGTATTGCCGGTTCGCTTCGTTCCATCGTGCGGCAATGCGGCCCGCCATTCCCATGGCGATAAGCACTTCCGCGTTGCGCCTGCTCGCTTCCGCAAGACTATTGCGCGTAATGGCGGCCTGGGTCGCTTCCTTGGTAGGCGCGCGCATGAGGATTTCGGTGAGCAAAGTCAGCGCAATCAGGATGATTGCGCCCGCGAGCGCGGTCAGTCCGATGAGCGGATGGAATGCAAAACAGATTGCGAGATAGAGCGGAATCCAGGGCAGGTCGAACAGCGCCACTGGCCCAAGACCGGAGAGATAAGAGCGGACGGCATCCAGGTCGCGCAGCGGCTGCGTGCCGTCATTCTGGCCGCCGACGCGCAATGGCATTCGTATCAGCGTGTCATAGACGCGGCCGCTCAGTGTCTCATCGAGTTCACCGCCGATGCGGACAAGGATTCGTCCGCGAATTGCGTCGAGAACGCCAAGGGCCGCGAACAGGACCGCCACAAGGACCAGCAACCCGACCAGCGTCGGCATGCTGCGGCTCGGTAGCACACGGTCGTAGATTTCGAGCATGAACATCGCGCCGGTCAGCATCAGCACGTTGCTCATGCCGCTGATGACGGCCGTTCCGTAGAACGCGCCACGGCACGCAGCGAGCGCGGCCGCAAGTTCAGAACGAACCGGAAGCTGGCTTCGATCCGATTGACTACGCTGCATCGACTGGTACCCGACGAAACCCGCGCGCTGGCATTATTCTGAGCGGTCCCGAATAGCCGAAAATTGAGGCCCCGCTCATTAAATATGACACGAATGCCGGATTTTGTCGCCGGAGGCAGCGAGCAACGTTAATGATTGTGCGAAATCCGCCTATTTGCGACGGAACATCCCCGCCCGTCAGCCTATAGCGGCTAGGTATGGTGGAGAATGTCGCTTCCGCTCAGATTGATATTCGTGCCGGTCAGGTGGATTTCCATGTCCACATGGTTCGCCGCGTCGGTTGTGTTCACGTAAACGATCGTCTGGTTCTGTTGGTTATCAACGAACCAACTGATGCTGTGAGCCTCGACCGTCCTTGCCGCGGTGACCAAGCCCTGCACAACATTAGCGCCAGCGATTGCTGTCACATCGATGTGATCGGAGTTTTGAGCGAAATTCGTAATCGTGTCGAAATTTCCGGCGCCAGGCTGCGAGTCGGCGATTGCCTTAAACACGAAAGTGTCGCTTCCTGCCGTTCCTGTAAGCGTAATGCCGCCATTGCCTGCATCAATCACTGTGCTGGAGCCGGGCGTCGTCTGATTCGCGATAAGAATCCCCCCGCTGCCGTTGTTGGTCAACGCGAAGCTTTCCGTGGTGTAATCGCCGTTCCCAAACCTTATGCTGTCGACTGCAGTCCTGGTGGCGCCAATAGTTTCGTAAATCGTAAGTGTGCCCCCGGTATCGGATCCGTCGCTATCGTAGTAGACCCAGGAAGTGCCTGCGTCGAAGGCGACCGCTTTGAGGTCGATCAAATCGAAATCCTTACCCGAAAATCCAAGAATTTGTCCCGTGAAGGCACTCGGGTTGTCGAGCACCAACGTGTCAAGGCTCCCATCTGTAAACGTGACGTTGATCGATGAGGCCGAGAAAAATTCGAGCGTTCCACCGCTGATTAGCGCGCCCCCGGTCCCGGTGACCGTTCCCTCGATATTGATATTTCCGCCGTTGGCCCAAATTAGCCCTGAATTTGAAACATCGCTATTCACGAGCAAGCCGCCGGTACCAGTCGCCTCCAATATTCCGGAATTCGTTACAACATTCGATCCTGTATCGATGGTCAGAGCATGACTGCCGGTCGCGACGATCGTTCCCTGGTTATCAAGAATCATCTGCCAATCGCCAAGCTGGCCGGCGCCAGAAATCGTGTTGTTTACGTTGGTGAGCGTCACCCCCGGGGCTGCGGCCGAAATAAAATTATGATCGCTGTCGGACAGGATGATTTGGCCACTACCGTCGAGGGTGATGCCGCTTTGAGTTAATTGCAGTATCGACGTGTTTCCACTCGAGTCTAGCGCGATGGTGGCCGTATTGTTGATGACCCCACTCAGCGGCAGCAGTGCGCCATCACCAACGGTCAATATTCCGGCGTTGTTCGTGACCGGCGTCTGATTGAACACGAAATTGGTGGCACTGAGTGTATCCGCCGCTACGCCGAGCAGCGTTATTGACTGGCCGGCTGCCAGGGTGATTACAGCATTGCCGGTGACATCCGCGGCCAAATGACTCTTCACGTCTTCGAAGCTGGCGACCCCTGCAAAGCCGACGAGGTCAATTTGATCTTCGCTGGCATTGAAATTGTAGATGGTGTCGTTGCCGATCGGTTGGGCGAAGACGAACAGGTCTCTTGCGCCCGCTCCGGTCAGCGTATCGTCGCCTGACCAGGCGAAGATTGGCGCGCCTTGGGCAAAAACCTCCACATTGTCGGACACGGTGGCGCTGCCGCTACTGCCGTCGGCATTGGTCCAACTTTCCGCCACATTGAGCACCAGCGCGCCTGTATAGCCGGTGGGCGAGACGATCGAGAGGGCGGCGATATTATTGGTCTGCACCGTCCAGGAGCCGTTGCCGTTGTCGGTTCCCTCGCTCAACGACCAGCCAGTCGGGATGTCAGCAATTGTCAGCGTGACCGGGCCAATATGATCCGCCGTTGGTTCTGCCAGGGCCAGATTGATTGGCTCACCAGCAACGCCGGCTGGGAAGAACTTTGCTACGTGGATCGTCACGGTTTGCGTGGCGCTATTGAGCGTGCCGTCGTTGACCACCACAGTCACGGTTCGATCAATCGTGCTATGCGACCCAGTTGGCGTGTTGAAATAATAAACGCCATCGAGGATTGCTTTGTAGTCGGCCACACTGGCAGAACCCTGAATTATCCAGCCTACCGGGTCCGTCAGCTGCGCGGGGACAATGGGAATCAGTTGCAAGTGGTCAGCATTGATTATGTCGAGGGCCTGCTGAGTAAACGAAATATTCTCCTTGATGTTGATACCCGACCCAGACCCGCCGGAACTGTTGTCCTGCGGATTTTGCAACGTGATTGTCATTGAGACTAAGTTTTGCGAATCGGGATCAAAGATCGTCGCACTCGGCGCTATCAGCGTTTGGACTGTTGTTGCGCTTACCGTGTTGTCGTTGCCGGCGCTGCTCGGCCCATTTAGATCAACCACCGGCGCGATGTCGGGCTGGATGATGGTGGTAATGACCGATCCGCTGCCGGCCACGCTCGCGCCAGTCGTGCTGCCAGGGTTCGACAGGCCGACCGAGTATGTTTCGGGGCCCTCCACCAGGCCGTCGTTAATCGCAGCCAGGCTGATGACCAAGTCGCTCATCGTACCGGGTGTCGTGCCTGTGCCATCACTGGTGAAAGTCAGCACGCCGCCGACATATGATAGCGTGCCCGAAGTGGCAGGGTTTGCGTTGTATGCCGCTACCGCATTATTCACCGCCGTCACGAAGTCCGCATGATCGGCGCTTGTGGTGGTGATGTCCGTGAGGGCCAAGTTGATCGTTGCCGTCTGGCCCGGCTGCACCGTGCCGGCAAGGTGCAGCGTATAGCTTGCCGCAAGCCCCTCGGTGACCGAGGAGGAGCCGCTGATCGACCAAGTCGCCGTGTCGTTGTCGGTAATGTTCGTCGTGATCGTCGGGTTGACCACCGTCGCCGT
>JACZDD010111232.1_pt1 | contig 15375 bp, 8 predicted proteins | sample 8641771 | NCBI WGS metagenome assembly JACZDD01 (sample SAMN15324614, study PRJNA640507) | soil metagenome | isolation source: intercropping peanut in the second line | place: China: Luxin town, Laibin City, Guangxi Province | collected 2019-07-25 | depth 10cm m | reverse complement strand
GACCAGGATCAGCGCGGCCCAGCTGCGCCAGCTTGCTGCCCAGTCTCTTGCCGATCCCGCCCGCAAAGAACGCGTCAACCGGGCGCCGGTGTTTGCGCAGCTTGATCAACTTGCGCAATTCACGATTGCGGTTCAGTTCGATTTTAATTCGGCACGGATCCGCCCGGATTCCTTCAGAGCCGTAGGGCTCATGGCCGATGCGCTCTATTCTCCGTATCTGCAGGGATACAAATTTCTCATCGTCGGCCACACCGACGGGAAGGGAAGCCGCGAGTATAATCTCAAGCTGAGCCAGCAGCGAGCCGACGCAATTCGCGATGCGTTGATTAATCCGTTCGGCATTCCGGCGTCCAGGATAGAAACCGTCGGATTGGGCGAGGAGCAACTGCTGAACAGCGCCAAGCCCGATGCCGCCGAGAATCGGCGCGTTCAGCTGATCAATATCGGCAAATAATCCAGCCAGGCTTCCGAAAAGCAAAGCGGCGCCCGAGAGGGCGCCGCTTCTAAATCCGGTTCGATCAGATCAGTTGCGGAGAAACGGATTGACCGAGGCCACGCGCGGGTTTGTCGGTGAATCGCCCTGGTTCGGGGCGAGCACCACGACAACAGTTCCCGGCTTCACGCGCTTGTAGAGGTCGATGACGTCCTCGTTGGTCAGGCGGATGCAGCCCGAGGAGATCGCCTGGCCGATATATTCCGGTTGGTTCGTGCCGTGGATGCGGTAGAGCGTGTCCTTGTTGCCCTCGAACAAATACATCGCGCGCGCGCCCATTGGGTTCTGCGGGCCGGGACCCACGAAACTGGGCACATCCATGCGTTTCTTGATGTCGTCTGTCGGCGTCCAAGTCGGCCATTCGGTCATGCGCCCGATCTTGGCCACACCCGAAAATGCAAGCGCTTCCTCGCCGACGGTGACACCGTAACGGATCGCCTTGCCCTCAGGCAGCACGTAATAGAGATAGCGCGAATCGGAATCGATGAGGATCGTGCCCGGCGCTTCCTTGCGGTGATACGCCACGATGTGGCGCCTGTACGGTTCAGGGATCGACACTTTTTCGTAAGGTGCAGCTGCCAACAGTTTCCTGTCGCGCGGCGTAAGGTTCGCGTCCGAGGCCACCTCGATCGTGGACTGCATGCATCCACCGAGGACCAGGCCACCCAGCAGAACGACCGCCAACCCCCTGATCGCCATTGTCTTCCTCGTTTTCCCGGTCGCCATTTCGGGCGCCCGCATCATAGTGCCTATGCCGCAATTAACCGAAAAGCCCGCGCCATTGCTACGTTTCTGGCGGGTTTGTGATCACCTTCCTGTGGACCTGTTGCAGGAATGTCGCAGTGCACCATGCAGCGAACCACACAAAATGACTTTGGGCGCAACAGCTTAAGGTCCGGTTTACCACAGGCGCGCCAATAATGCTGGGCGCGGCTACGCGACCGCAATTGTCACGAGACCATACGATTTGCCGCGCAATTCCGCCCCACTCGTGCACCATCTTGTGGGCTTGGGGAACGCAAGGGAAGGACTGGAGTTCTGGACTATGGAAATGACCAAGGCAACGGAGCAGAAGCAAGACTCCGGACGTAAGTATACAAACCTCGACAACCGTTACGGCAAGATCGGGATTTCGGCCGTCGCGGCGGCGGTGTGCCACCAGGGTGGACAACGCAACACGACCGAAGCCCATCTCGAGCCCTACGACCGCGACTGACGCGTCGCACACGCCGGCTCCCTAGCCGGACGGTTTTTAACTTCACTTCACCACCGCCACGACGTGCGCGGCCGCATGAAGGGCTGCGCGTTTTCGGCATTTATATCTTGCGCAAATCCGCGCGATCGGGTCATGAGAGGTGATCCGACCGCTGCGTGATCGCAAAAGCGAATTGCGCGCAAGATGGTGGCTGCATGCTTACGATCTACGTCCCGCGAGGCACGACGCTCGAACGCATTGTCATCGAGCCTGGTTCGCAGCCGCCGGACAACGCGGTGTGGATCGACATGGTCACGCCGACTGTGCAGGAAGACAGGCTGGTCGAGCAGATGCTCGGGATCGCGGTGCCCACCCGCGAAGAGATGCAGGAGATCGAGGTTTCCAGCCGTCTCTATGTCGAGAACGGCGCGCGCTACATGACGGCAACATTGATGTGCCAGTCGGATACGCCGACACCGAAGACAACGGCGGTCACCTTTATTCTCTCCAGTCATCGCTTGGCGACCGTGCGCTACGACGATCCGCGGCCCTTCGCCATCGTCGAGCACAAGCTGGCGCGCACGTGTCCCCCGAAAGTGTCCGGGGAAACTGTGCTGATGGATCTGCTCGATGCGGTCATAGATCGCTCCGCCGATATCCTTGAACGCATCGGCGCCGAGGTCGATCAGGTCTCGCATTCGATTTTCGAGCCGGAGGAGGAGGCCAAGCCGCCGTCCTACAACGATGTGCTCAAGGCGCTTGGCCGGAAGGGCGACCTTACCTCAAAGGTGCGCGAGAGTTTAGTGTCGATCGGCCGCCTGCTGCTGTTCCTTGCCAACGAGGCAGACAGCATGAAATGGCCCAAGGACATGCGCGCACAATTGCAGTCGATGCAGCGCGACGACGGCTCGCTGTCGGATCACGCGACATACCTGACCAACAAGATTACGTTCCTGCTGGATGCGATGCTGGGCGTGGTCAATATCCAGCAGAACAACATCATCAAGATCTTCTCGGTGGCCGCTGTCGTGCTGATGCCGCCGACGCTGGTCGCCTCGATCTACGGCATGAACTTCAAGCACATGCCAGAACTCGATTGGGTTACCGGTTATCCGTTCGCGCTGTTCCTGATGCTGCTGGCCGCCGCGCTTCCGTATCTGTATTTCAAGTGGCGGAAGTGGTTGTAGCTTGCGGAATCGTTGTGGGCTCAGCCGAACACTTCTGACTGTCGTTGGACGGGCTGATGTCCCACCAGACTTATGAGCAGCGCACTCAGTTGTGCAGACGTGAACGGTTTTTGCAGAATAGGAACGAGCGCATGCCGGGGTTCGACGAGATAGTCGAAGCCGGTGATGAACGCGAAGGGAACCTTTAGTTTGGCCAAATGATCGGCCAACTCCGGGCTGCATTTTCCGTTGATGTTGAGGTCCAAAAGCACTGCGTCAAATCTGTTTTTGCTGAATTCCAGGCGCGCTTTCGCGATGTTGTCCGCGACTCCGCAAACGCGATAACCCAAGTGACGGACGGTTTCTTCTATAAGCAAAGCAATGAACAGCTCATCCTCCACGACCAAAATCCGGGGTGGACGTCTGGAAGGCGTTGAATAGACGGAAGCCAACGTGGGCTCCATACAGTCGCGCGTGGTGACTGTTACAAACGCAGACCGCAAGATGATGTTCCTCGTCCTCCGGGGGACCGGCGCCAGGCACGACAGTGTGATCGTCAGACGAGGGAACGAGCGGGAGCCTGCTTGATTACAGCAAGGTGAGGTGAGTAGCTCTATGTCCATACCGATTAGGCATAGACCAGAGGGTGCGTCTACGTTGCAGTGTAGGCTCTGCGGTAAGCCAATGGATATGATTGCAAAACGGGCCGCCGGAAAAAAGGTGTTGCGCACGTTCTGCTGCCCATCCTGCGGCAATATCGACACCATTGCATACGATCGTGACGAGCCTTTTTGGGACGATGTGGCGTGACAATACCCGCTAGCTCTCGTGCAAGGTCGTTGCGCTCTGACCCCACTCACGAGCACTCCCCAATCCCCGCGAGGAAAACGCGAATTCACTGCGAAAGTCTCGACGCGTCGTCCGCGGGCGATCATGCGTGCGCAATTACCGGCGCAGCAGAATATTGACGGGAAGACATGCAAATAGATGTGACACCGCAACCGTGCCCGTCCAAACGTCGCCAGGCAGACCCAAGACTTGCTCATAAATTCCAGTCGGGAGATTAAGCGTCGCTTCCCACGCCCTGGGCCAATCGCGGCCGCCGTTCGTGACAGGTCCAAAGTGACGTCCAACCGCGACGACCGCCTGCCGGGATTTCTGTCCTCGGGAAAAGGCAATGACGTGGCCGCCATGTGGACCAGCGGCTTCGAGTGGCTGGTAATCTCCTGCCTCAAAGAGGTCCGGCAATTCGCGTCGCAGCTTCAGCAGTCTGCGGGTAAGCTCGAACTTGATCCGGCCGTCTGACCAGGCGGAGGCGAGGTCCGTCCATTCGCTTTCACGCGCCTGCAGCAGCTCGCCACGTCTGGAAAAATCGACCGGCCGCCGGTTGTCGGGATCGACAAGGGACAGGTCCCAAAGTTCAGTTCCCTGGTAAAAGTCCGGTACCCCCGGCAAGGTCGCCTTGATCGCGAGTTGCGACAGGGAATTCAGCGCGCCCAGCAGGGCCACCCGCTGTGCAAACTTTTCGAACGAACGCAGAAAGCCAGCAGAGACTTGGGGATCCATGGTCCGTGCGATGAATCCGGCAAGTGCGGTCTCGTAGGATTCGTTCGGGTCTGTCCAACTGGTTTCCTGTTTTCCTTCGCGCGCCGCCTTCAGGGCATAAGCCTGAACCCGGCTAACAAGGTCTTCGGTTATCTGTCCGGGCCAGACGCCGACGAGGGTCTGATAGATCATGTATTCATGTGACTTCGTCGGCAGTCGCCGGCCTCCTGAATGCTGCACGTGGGCGGCGTTGCGGCTGTGCCAGTCCGTGATAGCCACATCCCAGTCGGCCGCGATCTCTGAGAGCGCAAGGATACGCGCGCGCGCGTCTTCGCCGCGTTTTGTGTCGTGCGTGGCCGTCGCGGTCACTCCGTTGTGGCCGGTCTCCAGACGCTGCTGCTGCAGCTCATGAAAATGAGCCACCGCCAACTCGCCCGCTGCAGGATTGCCGCCGACCTCATTGAGCGCAAGCAGTCGTCCGAACCGATAGAAGGCCGTGTCTTCCATCGACTTCGCCATCAGTGGCCCGGTGAACTGCTGAAGTTTCAATGCAAAATCGCGGACCCGCGGGGCGCTGTAGCCCACGCTTCCGACGAGATCGAGCGTGACCGCGTCGTGCAGAAAAGCGAAAATCTGCGGATCGGGTCCTTCCCAGCGTGCGCGTGCACGTGAGATCACGTCCCCGATCAGCTGTCGGTCCCGATCGGATGCGCCTGCCGCCGTCACGTAAGTGCGATAGACAGGAAATTCGAGCACGTACAGACGCAAGGCTGCGCGCAGACGGTCGATCGTGAAGTCGCGCGTGCTGAAATGGCCGGCTGCAATACGTGAGAGTGCGCCGCAAAGCACGCCGAATTCGCTGGCCAGGATGGTGTCGATGACGCGCTGCTTGGACTTTTCCAGAATGGCCGGAAAATCGCTTTGCTCTCCGCTGAAGTTTCGCCAGGTCGAATCGAGCTGCTGCAATCCGCTGCCATCCAGCTGGACATGCGTCAGCACGTTGAGCCATTCGTAGCCGGTCGTGCCGGTTATGCCGGGAAGCGCAGGCATCGCTTCCTCTTCACCGAGAATTTTCTCCACGATGAGGTAAAACGGCGCCGGTAGTCCCGCCTCGCGGCGGGTTTTGCGCACAAGCTGGTTCAGGCGTTTCGTGTACTGGCCGGGGTCGCGCAACCCGTCGATATGGTCAAGCCGTAGTCCCTGCAGTTGTCCGGCCGCGATCAATCGCACAATCAGCGTATGAATTGCCCGGAACGTGGAGGGATTCTCGACACGGATTCCAGCCAGGTCGTTGATATCGAAGAAACGCCGATAATTGACGGCCGAAATTGCGACGCGCCAGTAAGCGATTCGATAGTGCTGGCGTTCGAGCAGGCGATGCAGCAGCAGTGCACCGTCATCATTTCGATAGGCTGCAAGTCCGCGCTCGATGACGGGACTTACTCCATTAATTGCCGTCAGGGCCTTTTTCAGCGCTGGCGCTTGCCGGTACGAGGGCGCACCAGGATTGCGGTACTCGTCTGCTAGCGTTAGGAGGGCGCGGCCCGCCATGCCCGCGTCACCGGCACTACCTACGACAATACGGATGATTTCCGCATAGCGCTGCGGATTGATCGGTAGCTTGTGCTCGAAATACCAGGCGGCAAAGGTGCCCTCCATAGAGTCGAACTTGAGCTCGATCTCGCCTGCCTGCAGCGCTTCGCCGTACGGTCTCCCAAGAATTGGAAGCAAGACGCCCGGATGCCGTCGGTGCGGCAGTGCGTTCCAGTCAATGTCGAAGACTTCGGCATAAGGTGATTTCTGGCCCCATTCCAGGACGTCGAGCCACCACGCGTTGTCGGCACGGCCGACGCCCATGTGGTTTGGGACAAAATCGAGAATGAGGCCGAGGCCGTGCTCCTTAAGCGCAGCGGCTAGGCGCGCAAAACTTTCCTCGCCGCCGAGCTCGGGGTTGAGCCGATCATGGTCAACAATGTCATAGCCGTGCGTGCTTCCCGGCCGGGCTTTAAGGAAAGGCGAGGCATAGAGATGCGAAATGCCGAGTTCCCTGAGATAGGGAATAAGCGACGCCGCCTGTTCAAAGCCGAAATCTTTGGTCAACTGGACGCGATAGGTCGCACGCGGCACTGGCGGGGCCATCATCTCCTCCCGACAGCGGCGTAGACCGACCAGGGCGGCAACGTCGTGGGGAGGTGGCCGCCCCAGATGGCGTCTCCCCAGTCGAGAGCAGGTCGTCGCGTCAGAGTGCCGGCCAGGTTGGCAAGCAGTTGCAGCGTGCCGGCTCCTGCCGGCCACCGCGCCAGCAGGACATTGTTTTTAAATGAGGCCTCGGCGCCTCCGCGCATCGATGTCAGCAGAGGCATGACGGCGCGCTTGCGGACGGCAAGGAGCGCGCGAGTCAAAGCGAGTCGTTCCACATGCTGCGGCCTGTTTGTCGTGACATTCCAGTCGAGCACTGCGCTTGCACGTGTGTCCGCCGACAAAGGATCGGGAATGTCGTCGCCGTGCTGCGCGTAGGCTTCGGCGAATTCCTTCTTGCGCCCGTTGCGAACGGCGTCGGCCAGATCGCCTTTGAAGTCGCAGAAAAACGGGAACGGTTCGGTCGCTCCCCATTCCTCGCCCATGAACAAGAGCGGCGGTGATGGCTGAAGCAGCAGAATAGCAAGAGCTGCCGCCAACGGTTCAGCCGCGCACAGCGTCGTCAATCGTTCGCCGAGCGGCCTGTTTCCAATCTGGTCGTGATTTTGAATGAAATCGACAAAGGCAATCGGTGGTAGATGCCCGCTGGTTTCGCCGCGCGGGCCTTTCCTGTGTGTCGATGTCTCGCCTTGGTAGGCAAAGCCCTCGGTCAATGTCCTTTCGATATGGCGAGTGTCCTCGTAGTCCCGGTAGTAGCCGGCCGTTTCGCCGGTCAAAAGAACGTGCCAGGCGTGATGGTAGTCGTCGTTCCACTGCGCCCGGTAACGGCCGGAGGGAGGATCCTCGTCCGGCGCGAGAAAACTGGCGCGATTGTTAGCGTTTTCCAGGACGAGATGGATGTGACGGCCGCTCTCTTTCGCCAGCGCTCCAACCGCAAGACTGAGATCGTGCAGGATCTGCGGTTCACCAGGCGTGACGATCGCATGCACCGCATCGAGCCGCAGCCCATCGAAGCGGTAGTCGCGCAGCCAATGCAGCGCATTTTGGATGCAGAACCGCCGTACTTCAGGCACGCGAAAATCGATTGCGCCACCCCATGGCGTCTGGGCATTGGTAAAAAACTGCGGTGCGATGCGCCAGAGGTAATTACCTTCGGGGCCGAAGTGATTATAGACGACGTCGATGATCACCATCAGCTCGCGCGCGTGCGCCGCATCGATCAGGGCCTTGAGATCGTCGGGGCGCCCGTAACGCGAGTCGGGGGCGAAGGGCAGAACGCCGTCATAGCCCCAGTTCCAGCGTCCCGGAAAGTCCGAGAGGGGCATAAGCTCGATTGCGGTTATTCCCGTTCGCGCCAAGTGATCGAGCTTTGTCATCGCCGCGCGAAACGTCCCTTCTTCCGTGAAAGTGCCGACGTGCAGCTCGGAGAAGACGGCCTCATGCCACGGCAATCCCCGCCAGTGACGGCATTGCCATGGGTAGCGGTGATCGACGACTTCACTGGGCTCGTGCACGTCGTCGGGTTGAAAGTGCGAGGCGGGATCGGGGATCGTGATTTCGTCGTCGATCTCGAACGCGTAACGCGTGCCTGCCGCCGCGTCATCGACGTGCAGAACGAACCAGCCGCCGTTCTTCGGCATCGGGGTCTTGCGATCGAGCACGAGTTTCACGCTGGCGGCGCCCGGTGCCCAAAGCCGAAATATAACGCCGTGGTCGGTTAACGAAGCTCCGAACTGTGGAGGCTCCCTCACGGCTCGCCTGCGAAGGCGAGAACGGACCTTGGTTGCACGCTCCACGCCCCGCCGATCTCAAGGGTTGTCGAATTCGATTGCCCGTTGGCGGTGTCGATGATGCAGGCCCAGCGTGCAACCTTTGGCCATTCCGGGCCGGTCATGTCGACGGCGTCATCGGCACCGTTCAGGACGATCAGCAGCGGCGCGCCCTGCTCGACAACGGCGCCGAGGACATAGGCAAGAAACCGGCCGCCCGGAAAATTCCAGTCGGCCTCGCTCATTTCGCTGCCGTTCGGCGTCAGCCATTTGACATCGTATGAACCGTCCGCCTTCTTGCCCTCGACCCAGCGATGCGGCTTGAGCTGGGGAAACCGCTGTCGCAAACGGGTCAGCGCGCCGACAAAGTCCGTCAGGTCGTCTTCGGTGCCAGCGCGTGACCAGTCGACCCAGCCTGTCTCATTGTCCTGGCAATAGGCGTTGTTGTTGCCGTTCTGGCTGTTGGCCACTTCGTCGCCCGCGAGCAGCAACGGCACGCCCTGCGCGAGGAAAAGACAGACGAACTGGTTGCGCCGCAGCGTGCGCCGCATGCTCAGGATATCAGCGTCATCAGTCGTACCTTCGACGCCGCAATTGGTGCTCAGGTTGTCGTCGGAGCCGTCGCGGCCGTCCTCGCCGTTGGCCTCGTTGTGCTTGTGCTCGTAGCTGACGAGATCGGCGAGGGTGAACCCGTCATGCACGGTGACGTGATTGATGCTGCTGCGTGGCCCGCGGCCGTTGTGCTGGAACTGCGCGGCCGACGCCGTCATGCAATGCGCAAGGTCGCCGATCAGATTGCCTTCGCCACGCCAGAAGCGGCGCACGGTCTTGCGATAAAAGTCGTTCCATTCCGACCAGCCGGTCGGAAAGCCACCGACCTGATAGCCACCCAGGCCGATGTCCCAGGGCTCCGCAATTAGCTTGACGTTACACAGGACCGGATCCTGACTGATCGCGCCAAAAAAAGGCGCGTTGCTGTCGAAGGCCGGGCGGCGTCCGAGCGTGGTGGCAAGATCGAAACGAAACCCGTCGACATGGAAATGCTCCACCCAAAGGCGTAGCGAATCCATCACCATCTGCAGCACACGCGGATGCGCGAGCTTAAGGGAATTGCCGGTGCCGGTGAAATCATCGTAGTAGCGGGGGTTGTCCGGCTGGAGCCAATAATAGGATGCATTGTCTACCCCGCGGTAGCAAAGCGTTGGTCCCAACTGGTTGCCTTCGCAAGTGTGATTGTAGACGACGTCCAGGATCACCTCGATGCCGGCGTCGTGCAGCGCCGCCACGGTCGAACGGAAATCGGTAGTCGCGTTGCCAGTGGCGAAACGTATTTCTGGCGCAAAATAACTCAGAGTGTTGTAGCCCCAGTAGTTTTTCAGCCCGCGGTCCAGCAGAGTTCGGTCGTCAAGAAAGGCGTGGATCGGCAGCAGTTCGATCGCGCTCACGCCGAGCTTGCGCAAGTGCGCGATCGTCCCGGGCTCCGACAGGCCACGAAACGTTCCTCGCTCCTGCGGCGGCACATCTTCGCGCTGCTGCGTGAGACCACGCACGTGCGCCTCGTAGATAATTGTATCTTCCCATGGTGTTGCGGGCGGCCGTTCACGGCTCCACGTGTGCGCGACCTCAACGACGACCGACTTGTACGTAAAGCGGGAATTGTCGCGCCGGTCGAACGAAAGGTCTGCCTGCCTGTGTCCCGCCCGGTAACCGAAGTGCGCGTCGTTCCAGGTGAAATGGCCGCCGAGCCGCTTGCTGTAGGGGTCGATCAGCAGCTTGTGGGGGTTGAACCGGTGACCCGCTTCCGGCGCGTAGGGGCCATGGACCCGATATCCGTAGAGTTGCCCAGGTTCGACGTGCGAAAGGTAGACGTGCCACACGTCATCGGTTCTTTCCGGAAGCACGATGCGTTCAGTTTCGCGACGGCCTTCGCGATCGAACAGGCACAACTCGACCTTTGTGGCGTTGGCCGAAAACAGCGCAAAGTTCGTCCCGCGGCCGTCCCAGGTGGCGCCGAGCGGGTGCGGAGACCCTGTGGCGACGCGGCCGTTACGCGTTTTCAGGAATGAAAAAGACGGCAGCAAGGGGTGGGACAACAATGCGAAGCTCCGGAGTGTCACGCGTGACAACGGTAGATACGGATCCGGCGTTCCCGACGTTACTTCCGCCATAGATCGCGGCATCGGAATTGAGCACCTCTCGCCAGCGGCCGGCGAAAGGCACGCGGACGCGGTAGTCGTTCAGGACACTCGGGGTGAAATTGACGACGACCACGCAACGCTCGAGCGCCCCGTGCCCCTTTCGAAGCCAGGCAAAAGTGCTGTTGTTGGAGTCGTCGGCGACCAGCCATTCAAAGCCGGCGGCGTCGCAGTCGAACGCGTGCAGCGCCGGCAACGCGCGATAGAGGCGGTTGAGATCGCGCACCAGCCTCTGGATGCCGGCATGCGTCTCATGCTGCAGCAAGTGCCAGGGCAGGCTGACGTCGTGATTCCATTCGCTGTCCTGGGCGAATTCGGAGCCCATGAACATCAGTTTCTTTCCGGGATGGCCGAACATGAAAGAGTAGTAGGCGCGCAAGTTTGCAAAGCGCTGCCAGGCATCACCCGGCATGCGTCCGAGGATCGATCGTTTTCCGTGCACGACTTCATCGTGCGAGAGTGGCAGGATGAAATTTTCCGAAAACGCGTAGTGCAGGCCGAACAGGATATTCCCGTGGTGGTGGCGCCGGTAGATCGGATCCTTTGACACGTACTCGAGCGTGTCGTGCATCCAGCCCATGTTCCACTTGTAGCCGAAGCCAAGCCCGCCCCAGTCGACGGGCCGCGACACCATCGGCCAGGCGGTCGATTCCTCTGCCGCCGTGGTCGCATCGGGAAATTGCCGGAAGACCTCGGTGTTGGTGTGCCGGACGAAAGAAATGGCCTCGATGTTTTCCCGGCCTCCAAACCGGTTTGGAATCCAGCCGCCTTCCGGCCGGCTGTAGTCGAGGTAGAGCATCGAGGCGACGGCGTCGACACGCAATCCATCGATCTTGTAGCGATCGAGCCAGAACAGCGCGTTTGCGAGCAGGAAGTTTGCGACCTCGGTTCGCCCGTAATTGTAAATGAGCGTGCCCCAGTCGAGGTGCCGCCCTTGCATCGGATTGGCATGCTCGTAAATGGCGGTGCCGTCGAATTGTGCGAGCCCGTGAGGATCGTCCGGGAAATGTCCCGGCACCCAGTCGAGCAGCACGCCCACGCCGGCCTCGTGCAATGCGGCGATAAGGCCGGCAAATTCCGCAGGCGTACCGAATCGGCTTGTTGGCGCGAATAGTCCAGTGGGCTGATAGCCCCATGAACCGTCGAAAGGATGCTCCATCACCGGCAGCAATTCGACATGCGTGAACCCCATGTCGACCGCGTAAGCAGGCAGTTGCTCGGCAAGCTCGCGATAGTTCAGCCAGTACTGGCTGTGTTCGCCTTTGCGACGCCACGAACCCAGATGCACCTCATAGATCGACATTGGTGCATTGAGTGAATTAACGCCCGCAGGGAGAGATTTCGGACGCGGGAGGCTATTGCTGTCGACTACAACCGAAGCGGTGAGGGGACGCATCTCGCTGGCAAAACCGACCGGATCACCCTTCAGCAGCAGGTTGCCTGATCGCGTTGCGATTTCGTATTTGTATTTTTCGCCGGGCCGAGCTCCGGGCACGAAGATTTCCCAGTAGCCGTTCCCGCGCACGCGCATAGCGTGACGCCGCCCGTCCCAAAGGTTGAAGTCGCCGACCACGCTGACCCGCTGAGCGTTTGGCGCCCAGACCACGAAGGCGACGCCGCCGACTCCCTCCATCTCCATCGGATGCGCGCCCAGCTTGTCGTAAAGCGTGAGGTGATTGCCTTCGCCAAGTAGATAGAGATCGAAGTCGGAAAGAACGGGCGGAAAGCGATAGGGATCCTCCAGCTCGACCTCGCTGTCGCCGAAGCAGGCGCGCAGATGGTATTGGGACGGGTCATCGACAGGGCCGGCAAAAAGGCCGGCTGGATCGATCCGTTTCAGCTCGCGCTCGCTGCCATTCGTCACCGCTATAACGCGATTGGGGTCCGGCAGGAACACGCGTACGACGGTACGGTCATTCTCGGTGTGCGGCCCAAGATAGTGGAAGGGGTCGGCGTTGCGCCCTGCAATGATCTCGCGAGCGCCGGCGGAAAGTTCGCTCATGGCACGATCCCGCGTTCTGCGAGAATCCGCAGCGTGCCCTCGAGAGGAATATGCACCCAGGCGGGCCGGTTGGTGATCTCGTATTCGACTTCGTAAAACGCCTTTTCAAGTTGAAAGAGATTCAGCAGCTCCTGCGCCTCGGCCTCCTCGGCTGGCCAGATGCCCATTCCCACGAGCGTCTCGCGATACGACTCCCAGAACGCTGCCGACAGACGGGCGCCCCAAACGCGAGTCCGCGGCTCGAGCACCAATCGTTCTTCGGCCGTTGTGTTGGGAGCCCGATCGATGGCGGCGCTGGTGGCATAGCTTATTGAGCGGAGGAATCCGGCCACATCCCGTGCCGGCGGCACCTTCAGCCGGCGCTGCTCCAGGCTTTGGCGTGGCTCACCCTCGAAGTCGAGGATGTATGCGTCATCCTTGGCGATAAGAACCTGTCCAAGATGAAAATCGCCGTGCACACGAATCTTGCTGCCGTTGATCTTGCTGCTTTTGAGATCTTCGATGTGCGCACAGATCGCGTCGCGGTGGTGGCACAGCCTTTGCCAAGGACCGGTCGCCATCTCGTCAAGGCGATCCGCGTTGTCCTGCAGCATTTCGAAAACGCGGGTTGCGCGGGCCATGATGGCCCTGCTCCAGCGTGCGCTATCCTCCTGTGAAGTCGGTTCCGGTGCGAACGCCTCGACTTCGGGATGGCTTGCGAGAGCGCGATGGAGTTCAGCGGTGCGCCGCCCGATCTGACGCATGCGCTGGAGCATCGATGTCATTTCCGACGTCTCGATTGCGGCCTCGTCCGGGACCAGACGTTGCTCGTCGATGAGCCTGTCAAGCGAGGCGCCGGTGACACCCCAGGCATCACCTTGGTTCTCGATAAAGGCGTGCACAGTGCAGAGTGCGGTGCGGGTTTCGGCCTCGATCAGTTCGACGGTTCCTAAAAGCGTGGGTGAATTTTGAAAATGCCCAATATCGGCAAGATACCGACCCATTTCGAACTCGGGATGAGTGCCGGCCGTCACGCGGCGCAATACTTTGACGATATTTTTTTTGTCGATAATCACCCTGTTGTTGGTTTGCGCGGGGGCGTTCGGGGCGATGGTCTTGACCGCGGGAGGCGGAGCCGCCGCAAAGACGGTCGTCGGCCGGAACTCGAGCGATGCCCCGTTGCTGACGACGGTTTCGCCGCGGTGGATCTTGTTCAATACCACGCCGATGAAATCCGGTTCGGCGGTTGCATCGAGCAAGGTGCCCTCGCTCGCTCCGCGACGCACGGCTGAGAGGATGGCGGCCGGGCTTTTGTCGATCGCGGTGTATCGCGACCAGCGGACGGTCAGCGGGAGGAAATAGCGACTGACGCCCTGGCGACTGGCGGACTCAACGACCACGGCGGCAATGCGCCCGCCGTCGTGCTCAATGGGGATTGCCACCGAAACCTTCGTGGAAATTGTTCGCGAATCCTTGTCGGCGAACCACCGCCTTTCCGGCATGAAGCTTGGCAGTACCTCGGCCTCGAAAGTGCGCCTGGTCCAGCTGGACAGTGCGTTTTCCCAGCCGTGGCCTAGGACCAGTGTCGTGATCTCACGGGGCAGGACCTTCTGAGGCTCGCTTTTCGCATCGGTATTGAGCGAAAACCAGAAGAAGCCATAGGGTGGCAGCGTCACCAGGTAGGGCAGGTCGCCGATGCGCGGAAAGTTCGTTCGTCCGAGCATTTCCTGCGGGATGCGGCCTTTCCATGCGCTCATGTCGAGTTCGACGGCCTGCGCCGAACGCGAAATATTCGCGACACAGAGAATCGCCTCGTCGCCGAGTTGCCGCACATAGGCAAGGACGGCGCGATTGGCGGGCCGGATGAAGGTCAGCGTGCCTCGGCCGAAAACCTTCGCCGATTTGCGTACCCCGATGAGCCGCTTCATCCAGTTCAGCAGCGAGGAGAGCGAGCGGGTCTGTGCTTCGACGTTGACCGCGTCATAGCCGTAGACGGGATCCATGATGCAAGGCAGATATAATTGCGCGGGGTCGCAGCGTGAAAACCCACCGTTACGGTCAGGCGTCCATTGCATGGGCGTGCGGACGCTGTTCCGGTCGCCCAGGTAGATGTTGTCGCCCATTCCGATCTCGTCGCCGTAATAGATGATCGGCGTGCCCGGCATCGACAGCAGGATCGAATTCATCAATTCGATCTTGCGCCGATCATTGTCCATCAAAGGAGCCAGGCGGCGGCGGATGCCGAGATTGATGCGCGCGCGCGGGTCGGCTGCGTAGGTCGACCACAGATAGTCGCGCTCGGCGTCCGTGACCATTTCGAGCGTCAGTTCGTCGTGATTTCGCAGGAACATCGCCCACTGGCAATTGGGCGGAATTTCCGGCGTTTGCCGCATAATGTCGGTGATCGGAAAACGGTCCTCTTGTGCGATGGCCATATAAATGCGTGGCATCAGCGGGAAGTGGTAGGCCATGTGGCATTCGTCGCCGTCTCCGAAATACTGCTGCACGTCTTCCGGCCACTGATTGGCTTCGGCCAGCAGAACTTTGCCGGGCGCGTATTCATCCAGCTGGGCGCGCAATATCTTCAGGACATGATGCGTCTCGGGCAGATTCTCGTTGTTGGTGCCTTCGCGCTCACAGAGGTAAGGCACCGCGTCGAGTCGGAAACCGTCGACGCCTGCATCAAGCCAACGCTTCATCACCTGCAGGACCGCACGAACCACGCGCGGGTTGTCGTAATTCAGATCAGGCTGATGTGAAAAGAAGCGGTGCCAGTAAAAAGCGTTGGCTTCGGCATCCCAGGCCCAGTTCGATTTTTCAGTATCGGTGAAAATAATACGCGTGCCTTGGTATTTCTGATCGGTATCGCTCCAGACATACCAGTTGCGCGCG
>JACZDD010050870.1_pt1 | contig 15427 bp, 16 predicted proteins | sample 8641771 | NCBI WGS metagenome assembly JACZDD01 (sample SAMN15324614, study PRJNA640507) | soil metagenome | isolation source: intercropping peanut in the second line | place: China: Luxin town, Laibin City, Guangxi Province | collected 2019-07-25 | depth 10cm m | reverse complement strand
GTCAGACCGTGCACATCGATGACGATGTCGGCCTCATTCATTTTGAAGATCCTTGCGCCAGCGTGACGGTCACCGGCTGACCGACACGGAATTTCTCGGGCAGTTCGGGCCGCGCCTCGATCAGGAAGACGAGCTTGGCGCGCTCCTCCTGGCTATAAATCACCGGCGGCGTGAACTCGGCGCTGCGCGCGATGAAGCTGACCTTCGCAGTCAGGCCCTTGTCGCAGCCGTCGCAGGATACGCCAACGACGTCGCCGTATTTGAGCTCAGGCAGCACGGACTGCGGCGCGAAAAAGCGGATCTTCAGGTTGCCGGGCGGAAGCAAGGCCACGACCGGCCGTCCAGCCGGCACGGTTTCGCCCGGCCGGTAGTAAATCTGTTCGATCGTGCCGTCCCCGGGACTATGGGCGTTGCGGCGGGCAAGCCTCGTCTGCGCCCACTCAAGATTGGCTTTGGCCTGGCGCAGCGCCGCCTCGGCATCGTCGAAAGTTTTTTGTGTGCCGGCGGCCGACTTCAGCAATTCCTTGGCACGATCGAAGGCCTGCTGCGCGTTGATGACAGCTGTATTTCTCACGGTAACGTCCGCTTTCTGCAGGTCGTCGTCGACCGTAAACAGCAGATCGCCCTTCTTCACGTGGTCGCCCTCGCGAACTTTCAGCGTTTCAACACGGCCCTGCTCGTCGGGCGAAACAAAAACCAGCTCGGCTTCAACCCACCCCTGCAGAACGCGGTCGTTGCTGTTGTCACAGCCTGCGAGCGCGAGCGTCGCTAAAACAAGAGCCAGACTGGCGAGAGTGCTGTTCATGGCACTCTCCCCTGCGCGAACAACAGGTCGAGATGCGTCTTCATCATCTTGCGAACGTCAAGCGGCTCGAAACGTTCGAACAAGCCGTTCCAGATGATGGCGACGAGACCCGGCGCAGCAACGATCTGCGGAAATTCCGCGAGACCTTCCGGCACTTCGCCGCGTGCGGCTGCCCGTTGCAAAAGTGTCCGCACGGCCGCAATGATGCGGGACAAGACTTCTTGATAATAGAATTCCGCAAGCTTCGGAAAGCGGCGGCCCTCCGAGATCATCAGGCGCACGACGTCTTTCCGCCGCGTTTCGTAAACCTGACTGACAAACAGATCAGCGATGCGATCGGCCAGGACCGGCAGCGGCACATCGGCCTGCCCCAAAGCTTCGATCGTCCCGACCAACGGCGTCAGCATGGTCCTGATCAGTTCCTGGAACAGGCTCTCCTTGTCCCGGAAGTAGAGATAGATCGTGCCTTTGGCGACGCCCGCGCGGCGCGCCACATCATCCAGGCGCGCGGCTTCAAAACCGCGGCTCGAAAATTCGTCGAGGGCGGCGGCCAGGATGGCCTCACGGCGTTCGCCGCTGCGCGCCTTGCGGGCAGCACTGGAGGGCAAAGCGGCGGCGCGCGCCGCCTCGGTGGCCCGCTTGCGGCGGCCCACACGGCTTGTCCCTGCTTTTCGAAACCCGGTTACACGACGCATCGCAGCACCTTTGCTTATGACTGACCGGTCAGTCATAAAATAAGGCAAAGGCATCCGAAGCGCAAGGCCTTCAAATTAGTATGTTATTATAATGAGTTAGATCAAGATCGCGGCGATCGCGGCCCGCGCGGTATTGACCGCGACAAGCATTAGGGTGGCAGTGGCGAGCACCAAGGCCATCACCACAAGCGCGCGCATCACCGGGGCATAAACGTGAAGCATCGCCCTTCCCTACCGTCCCGCTCAGCTAGGAGCGAGTCGGCCAGGACGATCAATGATTCGAATCTCAGGCGCGCTCAATTTCGGCCTTGACGGCCAGAAGCGACTCGGGAGTGTCCACGTCGGTCAGCGCGGCCTCGCCCGCAACAGGAACTTCGACGACGGCTTCGGCATAATTGCCGATCAGGTGGCGCGCGCCGACGTCTCCTTGGATCGCCATCAGGTCGTGGAAGAAGCGGCGCGACCAGACCACCGGATTGCCACGCTTTCCGTCAATACTCGGCACAACCACGAGCGCGCCGCGCTCCGGCTCGAACGCAGCGATCAGCCGGTTGATCAAGGCAGCATCGACCTGCGGCATGTCGCCGAGGCACACGATCGCTGCGTCGGCCCCTTCCGGCACTGCTGCAATGCCGGCCTTGAGTGATGTGCCGAGACCTTCCGCATAATCGGGGTTGTGAATGAAACGGACCGGCAATCCCTTGAGCGCAGCTTCGACCTTCTCGCGCTCGTGGCCGGTCACTACAATGACGGGCTGGGCGTGCGAAGAAACGGCCTGATCGGCCGCAATGCGCACCAATGGCTTCCCGCCAATTTCCGCGAGCATCTTGTTGACGGCGCCCATGCGCGTCGAGCGCCCCGCCGCCAGCACCAATGCAGCGACACGGCGTCCGGTCTGCGGCGCGCGCTCCTCGCGCGGCTGCGGACGCGTGACGATCTCCATCAGCAGCCCGCCGACACCCATACCGGTGACATCCGCACGCGTGACTGGCAAACCAGCGAGGAGCCGCATCAGGATCCAATCAAAACCATTCTCTTTCGGGCTGCGCGCACAACCGGGAGCGCCGAGCACCGGCTGGCCACGCGCCTTGCCGATGAGCATCAGATTTCCCGGATCGACCGGCATGCCGAAGTGCTCGATGTCGCCGCCGACGGCTTCGATAGCCGCAGGGATGACGTCGCGGCGGTCAGCGATCGCGGAGGCGCCAAAAACGATGACCAGCTCGGCGCCGGCCTTCAGCAGTTCGTCGATCGCGCGCGCCAGCGCGACTTGATCGTGTGGCACCCTCTTTTCGGCTATGATGGTGGCGCCGGCCGGCGCAATACGCGCGGTGGTGATCTTGAGCGTCTTTTCGATGACTTTCGAAGCAAGGCCGGGGAGCAGCGTGGACACCACTCCGACCTTGCGCAGCTTGTAGGGCGCGACGCTGATCACCGGCCTGGCTTTCGCAGCCGCGGCCACCGCCTGGTCGCGCGCGGCCTTCGCCACGGCAAACGGGATAATCTTCACGGTGGCGATCATTTCGCCTTCGACCACCGGCTTGTAGGCCGACAGCGTCGCCAGCGTGACCGCCTCGTCGATGCGGTTGAGCGCGTCGATCGCATCTTTGTCGACAACCAGAATTCCGGCACCTTCAGCGAAAAGATTGCAGCGGCCCGTGAACGCGCGATCGGCGCGCACGCCATTGCCAATAATCGCTGCCGCAATATTCGCTGCCGCCTGATCTTCCGAGACGTCACCCGGATCGAGGCGCGCCACGGTGATCTCCTTCACCCCCGCCGTCTTGAGAGCCGCCACTTCGGCGGGCCCGATGAGCGTCCCTTTCTTGAGGACGAAATCGCCCTGGCGGATCGAATGCACTGCAGTACCGCCGACGGCCTCGGCAATCGGGACGGAGCCGAATTTCATGCCGCCTCCGCTTTCTGCCGTAGCACCTGAGTGATCTGGCCCATGATTGCAACCGCAATCTCGGCAGGCGACACCGCATCGATGCCGAGTCCGATCGGCGCGTGAATGCGAGCGATATCGGCGTCGGTCAGCCCGTCCTGCTTAAGCCGTTCCACGCGCCGGGCGTGTGTCTTCCGGGAACCGAGCGCGCCGATATAGAAGCAATTGTGCGCAAGCGCATGCTTGAGCGCCGGATCGTCGATTTTCGGATCATGCGTCAGCGCGACAAACGCCGTGTAGTGATCAATGCCAAGCGGAGGCAATGCCACGTCCGGCCATTCGGCGATCACCTTCACGTCTGGAAACCGCTCAATCGATGCGAAAGCTGTGCGCGGGTCAACAATTGTCACGTCGTAGCCGAGCAGTTGCCCGATAGGCGCGAGCGTCTGGCTGATGTGCACCGCACCGGTGATCACCAGCCGCGGCGACGGCACGTAGACCGTCAGAAAAAAACGCCCTCGCGGCGTCTCTTCCATGCCGCTCTTGGCCATCCGCAGGCGCTTTTCCAGGACTGCTTTCAACGGATCCTTGGCCATCTCGCCGGCTCTGACCAACCGCTGTCCGCCGCTCGCGACATCAGTCACAAGCACGGCCGCGCGCCGTGCCGCGCGCTCCGCATTCAACGCATGCAGGACGTCGAGCTTCACGTCAGCCCACTTTCTCCACGTAGACGCGGATAGTTCCGCCGCAGGACAAGCCGACCTTCCAGGCTGTTTCATCTGCAACGCCGAATTCGAGCATTTTCGGCTTGCCGCTCTCGATCACGTCCATTGCTTCGGTCACCACGGCACCCTCGACGCAGCCACCCGACACAGAGCCGAGGAAGTTACCCTCGTTGTCGATGACGAGATTTGAACCGACCGGCCGCGGCGCAGACCCCCATGTCTCAACCACTGTTGCGAGCGCAACCTCGCGCCCGTCTTTGCGCCACTCCTCGGCAGCCCTGAGAATGTCTTCATCGCGCGAAAGCATCGAAATCCTCCATCACGCAACCTGTTTCAGCAGATCCTTCGGATTGTAGCCTTTTGCCGGCGCACCGGATAAGGCACGCACGAGTTCTATCATCGAGTCCAGATTGTGGATCGGCCGCAACTCATCGACGTGCGGCAGCATGGTTTGCACACCTTTGGCACGGGCTTCGAAGGCGTGAAAACGAAGCAGCGGATTGAGCCATATCAGCCGCTTGCACGATCGATGAAGTCTATCAATTTCGAAAGCGAGCGTGTCGTCGGCGTCCCGTTCGAGTCCATCGGTGATCAGCAGGACCACCGCTCCCTGCCCCAAGACCCGACGCGCCCACTGCTTGTTGAATACGTGAAGCGATGACGCAATGCGCGTACCGCCCGACCAGTCCGCGACGTTCGCCGAGCACGCGGCGAGCGCTTCGTCCGGATCGCGCTGACGGATCGCACGGGTGACATTGGTCAGGCGCGTGCCAAAGAGAAATGTGGTGACACGTTTGCGGGCGTCGGTAACGGCGTGCAGGAAGTGCAGAAACAGCCGCGTATATTCGCTCATAGAGCCCGAAATATCCAGCAGCGCGACGATCGGCGGCTCCTTCACCCGTGGCCCAAGATATTTCAAATCGATGACCGCGCCGCCCGCCTTCATACTGGCGCGCAACGTCCGCCGGGTATCTATGAGGTGGCCGTGCCGATTCTGCGTAAGACGCCTTGTGCGGACCTCGTCCAGCGGCAACGTCAGGCGCGCGATGGCTTCCTTTGCCGACGCGATCTCCACCGCGGTCATTTGCGCGAAATCCTTTTTCTGAAGCACTTCACGATCGGAAACGGTCAGCCGCGCGTCAACATCGACTTCCGATTCACCCTTTGCGCGTTCGTTTAATCCGGAAAAGAGTGCCTCCTGAATCCGCTGCGCGCCCGGCGCCGGCGACTTCGCCGTTTGCTCCAAGGTTTGCGGGATCATCGATGCAATCAACTTCTCGATGTAGCCCCGTTTCCGGAAGAAGATTCGAAATGCCTGGTCAAACAGAATTGTGTGCTCGTGCCGTTTCACAAAGACGGCATGCAGCGTCCAGTAAAAATCATCGCGCGCACCGACGCGCGCGACGTTCAAAGCCTCGAGGGCGTCAAGGACGGCGCCGGGTCCAACCGGTATCCCAGCTGCGCGCAATGCGCGAGCAAAGTAAACAATGTTTTCGGCAAGACGTCCCTCGGGCGCGGCCATGATATTACTCCGCCGCCCTTAGCTCCGACTTCACCTCGTCGAGCAGGGCCTTCACCTTGGTGCCCTCAAGGCGGGCAATGTCGTCCTGATATTTCAGAAGCACGCCGAGCGTGTCCGACACGGTCGCCGGATCGAGCGCCACAACATCGAGCTCGGTCAACGCACCGGCCCAGTCCAGCGTCTCGGCAACGCCCGGCGACTTAAACAGGTCTTCCTTGCGCAAAGTCTGTACGAAGGTAACGACCTGCTCGGACAGTTTTTTGGCGATACCTGGCACCTTGGCGCGGAGAATTCTCAGCTCGCGCGCGGCATCCGGATAACCGACCCAGTGGTAAAGACACCGGCGCTTGAGCGCATCATGCACTTCGCGGGTACGATTCGACGTAACGACGACGATCGGCGGGTGCGGCGCCTTCACGGTGCCGAGCTCTGGCACGGTGACCTGGAAATCGGCGAGTATTTCCAAGAGGAATGCTTCGAAGGCTTCGTCAGTCCGGTCGATTTCATCGATCAGGAGCACTGGTGCGCCGGCAGGATCCGGCTCCAGCGCCTGGAGCAACGGGCGCTTGATGAGGAAGCGCTCTGAAAACACGTCACTCTCGATGCGAGCTTTGTCTCCCTCGCCTTCCGCCTCAGCCAAACGGATGGCGATCATCTGTGCGCCATAATTCCACTCATAGACGGCTGCGGACACGTCCAGCCCCTCGTAGCACTGCAGCCGGATGAGGCGCCGGCCCAGCGTTGTGGCCAGCACCTTCGCAATCTCGGTCTTGCCGACGCCCGCCTCGCCTTCGACAAACAACGGCCGGCCCATCTTGAGAGCCAGATAAAGCACCGTCGCCAGCGAGCGGTCGGCGATGTAGTCCGCCTTCGCCAGCAGATCGAGCGTTGAATCGATGGAATTCGGGAGGGTCTTGTCGGTCATGCAGGGACTTTATCCTACCACGCGCGTGTCTTACATGTAGGCAGCGAAGGCCCGGACAGCCAGGATTTACCTATGAGCAAGCCAATAACCCTCGAAAAAGAGGTACTGCAATTCCCCACGATCGACCCCGGGGTGCGGATCGGGCATGTCCATCTCAAGGTCGCCGACCTGCAGCGAGCGCTCGATTTCTACTGCGGGGTGCTGGGTTTTGCGCTCACCACAAGCCGGCCGGGCGCCGCCTTCATATCGGCGGGCGGCTATCATCATCACCTCGGCCTCAATACCTGGGAAAGCCGTGGCGGGTCACCGCCCGCGCCCGGCACCACGGGCCTTTACCATACGGCCATTCTTTACCCGACCCGTAAGCTGCTCGCCGACGCCCTGCGCCGGCTCATTGTGGCGAAGATCCCGCTCGAGGGCGCCAGTGATCATGGCGTGAGCGAAGCGCTCTATCTGCGCGATCCCGACGACAACGGCGTGGAGCTCTACTGGGATCGCCCGAAAGACAAATGGCCGAAAAAGCCGGACGGCTCGCTGCAGATGTACACGAACCCGCTCGACCTCCACGATCTGCTCGCCGAGCTCGACCGACCGGACAAGTAGGTCTTCAATTTGTCCTGCTAAACGCTCAGGCGAACCAGCGCCAACGCCGCAGCTGCTAGCATCACGACAAAAATCGGAAAATTCTCGATCACGTTGACCTGCACAGTTGCGCGCCCGTCGCTCCAACGCGGCGCGCGCGCATCGGTTCCTACGTGATCATGCTCACGATCAAATGTGGACGTGTTATGTCGGGCAGCCGACTATGAACGCTCATTCAGGCCGTCGCCTTGGCGAGAGCACGCCGTGCCAGAACTCCGACAAGATGCGCGCGGTACTCCGGGCTAGCGTGAATGTCGCTGTTCATGCCATTGGCGGGTATCGTCATGCCTTCGATTGATTTCGCGGCGAAGCGTTTCTTGAGCGCCTCTTCGAAGGATTTCACACGGAACACCCCGTTTGCTCCTGCGCCAGTCACTGCCACCCGAATGTCGGCGCCACGCTTTGAAACGAAAACACCAACCAGGGCGAAGCCCGAAGCAGGATGCTTGAACTTCTCGTAGGCCGCCTTCTTGGCAATCGGGAAGCTCACCTTCGTGATGATCTCTCCGTCCTCAAGCGCGGTGGAGAACATGCCCGTGAAAAAATCATCGGCCGCGATGCGTCGCTTGTTGGTGATGATCGTTGCGCCAAGGCCAAGGCAAGCCGCCGGATAGTCGGCGTTGGGGTCATTGTTGGCGATCGAGCCACCGATGGTGCCGCGATTGCGCACCTGCGGATCGCCGACCGACGCGGGCACCGATGCGAGGCCGGGCAGGAGTTGCTGAAGCACCGGCGAATTGGCCGCGTCGGCGTGACGCGTCATCGCCCCGATCACGATGGATCTGCCTTTCTGCTCGACGCCGCTCAATCCTTCGACCAACGACAAATCGACGAGCGCGGAAGGCTGTGCCAAGCGTTGCTTCATCACTGGCAGAAGCGAGTGCCCGCCTGCCAAGAGTTTTGCTTCCGGGTTGCGGGCCAGGAGACCGGCCGCCTGACGGACCGTGGTCGGACGATGGAAAGTAAAATTGTACATCTCAAATCTCCCATAACTACGCGGCTTGGCGCGGTTGTCCATTTTTGAGCGCTGCCCAAACCGTTTGTGCGGTTGCGGGCATGATGAGATTCTCACTGCCGATTGCATCGGTGATGGCATTGATTACGGCGGCAGGTGCTGCGATCGCCCCGGCCTCTCCGCACCCTTTGATGCCGAGTGGATTTGACGGTGCCTTCGTTTCAGTAAGGCCAACTTTGAACGACGGCAGGTCGTGGGCATGCGGCATGGAATAGTCCATGAGCGACCCGGTCACGAGCTGACCATCTTTGTCGTAAACCGCGCCCTCCAACAGGGCCTGCCCAATGCCTTGCGCGATGCCGCCATGGACCTGTCCCTCAACGATCATCGGATTGACGACCGTGCCGAAATCGTCGATGGCGGTCCAATTCACGATTTCGGTCTTGCCGGTCTCGCCGTCGACCTCGACCTCGCAGATATGGCAGCCGGCAGGGAACGTGAAATTGGTCGGATCGTAGAAGCTGGTCTCCTTTAATCCGGGCTCGAGTTCCTGACCGGCAAACTTGTGCGCGATGTAGGCGTTGAGCGAGACGTCACCCCATGCCGCCGACTTGTCTGTGCCTGCGACGGTGAATTTTCCATCCTTGAAGACGATATCGCCTTCTGCCGCCTCGAGCATGTGAGCGGCAACCTTTTTTGCTTTGGCCTCAATCTTGTCGAGTGCCTTCACGATCGCCGACATGCCAACCGCGCCGGAGCGCGAGCCATAGGTGCCCATCCCGAACTGCACTTTGTCGGTATCGCCATGCACGATCGAGACATTCTCGAACGGAATGCCAAGCCGCTCCGAAACAAGTTGCGCAAAGGTTGTCTCATGCCCCTGCCCATGGGCGTGGGTACCGGTCAGGACTTCCACACTGCCGGTCGGATTGACGCGCACCTCGGCGCTTTCCCAAAGACCGACACCGCAACCCAATGAGCCGACCGCCTGCGACGGAGCAATCCCGCAGGCCTCGATATAGGTCGAATAACCAAGTCCGCGCAGTTTGCCGTGGCGGGCCGCGTCGCGCTTACGCTTGTTGAAGCCCTTGACGTCCGCAAGCTCCAAAGCCTTTTTTAGCGAAGCGTTATAGTCACCGGCGTCGTAAGCCATGATGACCGGCGTCTGGTGCGGAAACGATTTGACGAAATTGCGTTTGCGCAGATCTGCCGGGTCAATTCCCATTTGCCGCGCTGCTACTTCGACCAACCGTTCTACGACAAATGTCGCTTCCGGTCGGCCCGCGCCACGATACGCGTCGACCGGGACCGTGTTCGTGTAGACAGCATCGACCTCGCAGTAGATTTGTGGAATGTCGTATTGGCCTGACAAAAGCGTCGCGTAAAGATAAGTCGGCACCGACGAAGAGAACGTGGACATGTAGGCGCCGAGGTTAGCGATCGTCTTCACGCGCATCGCCAGAATTTTCCCGTTGGAATCGAGCGCAAGCTCTGCATGGGTGACGTGATCGCGGCCATGCGCGTCGGTGACAAACGACTCCGACCGGTCTGCCGTCCACTTCACCGGCCGGCCGGCCTTGCGGGCCGCCCATAAGCAAACGACCTCTTCCGGATAAATAAAAATCTTGGAGCCAAAGCCACCGCCGACGTCAGGGGCAATGACGCGCAACTTGTGTTCGGGTGCCATGCCGACAAATGCGGCTATCACCAGCCGCGACACATGCGGATTCTGCGTCGTATTCCAAAGTGTCAGCTGATCGGTGCCGGCATCGTACTCGGCGAGTGCGGCACGTGGTTCGATGGCATTCGGCACCAGTCGGTTATTGACGATATCGAGCCTAGTGACGTGCTTGGCGGAGTTGAAGGCTGCATCGACCGCTTTCGCGTCGCCGAGGGACCATTCATAAATCGTGTTCTTCGGTGCAAGGTCGTGAATTTGCGGGCCTGACTTTGCTTTCGCAGGATCGGTGACCGCCGGGAGCGGCTCGTAGTCGACCTTCACTTTTTCGGCGGCGTCGCGTCCCTGCACCTGCGTTTCAGCTATGACGACCGCGACAGCGTCTCCCTGGTGGTTGACCTTGCCCACCGCCAGCGCCGGATGCGCCGCCATCTTCATCGGCGTTCCGTCCTTGGAGTGAATCATCCAGCCGCAAATCAGGTTGCCGATCTTGTCGTTTGCCAGCTCGGCGCCGGTGAGCACGGCGATCACGCCCGGCATCGTTTTGGCTGCGCTGGTATCGATGTTCTTTATCTTTGCGTGCGCATGCGGGGACCGCACGAAAATGGCGCGCGTCTCACGCGGCCGGATAACGTCGTCGGTATATTGGCCCCTGCCGGTGATGAAGCGGAGGTCTTCCTTCCGGCGCACCGCCGCGCCGATACCAGTCGCGCTCATGGCGGTCTCCTCCCGTTGGAATGTTTTTGACGCTATTCCGCAGCCTGTCGGGCACCGCCCTTGGCCATGGCCTTTGCTCCCGCGGCAATTGCTTTGACGATGTTGTGGTAGCCGGTACAGCGACAGATATTTCCGTCGAGCTGCTCGCGAATGGTGTGTTCATCGAGATCGTTACCGCGGCGACGCACAATATCGAGCGCGGCCATGATCATCCCGGGCGTGCAGAACCCGCATTGCAGACCGTGATGCTCCCGGAACGCCTCCTGCATTGGATGCAGCGGACCGTTCGGTTCTGCCAATCCTTCTATGGTGACGATTTTGGCGCCTTCGCACTGCAAGGCGAGCGTGGTGCATGATTTTGCAGCGATACCGTCGATGTGGACCACGCAGGCACCGCATTGCGATGTATCGCAACCGACATGCGTGCCGGTAAGGCGCAAATTCTCGCGCAGAAATTGGACCAGAAGCGTGCGCGCTTCGACATCACCAGTGACGGCTTTGCCATTCACCGTCATTGACACGGCAGGCATGACCTTCCTCCCAATCTGGGGCCAAAGGCCCTCTTTTCGCCCCCATTCACCCGGACGGCGGTGGTTCGGTAGCTGAATCGTGCCGATTTTGACCCGTTTGCAGCTTGGAACAGAAATAAGTCTGAACCCCGATTGCGGGCTGGGTCAAGGGAGTCAAGGTAGGAAAACCGCTTCAAACTGCGGTGATCCGTCGCCTGGCTCAGGAATTTGCGACGGACGCGGCGAATTTCTGAAAAAAATCATCGGCGATTTTCTTGGCAGCGCCGTTGACCAGGCGTTGGCCGAGCTGGGCGAGCTTGCCCCCGATCTGCGCCTCCACGTTGTACGTCAACAGCGTGCCGCCATCCCTGTCGGAGAGCGCAACGGTCGCGCCACCTTTTGCAAAACCGGCGACGCCGCCGTCGCCTTCTCCGGAAATCCTGTAACCATTGGGTGGATTGAGGTCGCTGAGTTGCACTTTGCCCTTAAACCGAGCCTTCACCGGACCAATCTTTGTGGTTGCAACGGCTTGAAATTCCGTCTCCGAAGTCTTGTTGAGCTCCTCACAGCCCGGGATGCAGGCTTTGAGAACGTCGGGATCATTGAGCTTCGCCCAGACGACGTCTCGGCTCGCCGGAAGCTGGACTTCCCCTGTCATTGACATCGCCATCCGGCATCTCCTTTACGATCAACCTGAGGTCTCCGGCCATCGGACTTAAGCCCTGGGCGCGGACATGAAAAGAGCTTTGCAGACCACATAAGCCGCATTATGGGTTTTGGCCACGGCAAGACCGCAAATCAAAACACGTCTTTAGGGGAGAATCTTAATGCCGACGATCAGCGCCGATGACGGCTGTCCGCTTCATGTAAAGGTTGAGGGCCGTGATGGCGCCCCTGTACTGATGCTGTCGAACTCGCTCGGCACCAACCTGCATATGTGGGACGACCAGGTGCCGGAGTTCGCCAGGCACTTTCGGCTGGTGCGCTACGATCGACGCGGCCACGGCAAATCGGGCGTGCCGAAAGGCCCCTATTCGATGGAGCGCTTCGGTCGCGACGTGCTTTCCATCATCGACGCACTGAAGATCAAGACGATCAACTGGTGCGGACTTTCAATGGGCGGCATGGTCGGCCAATGGCTGGGCGCCAACGCTGCAAACCGCGTCGACAAGCTTGTTCTCTCGAATACCAACTTCAACTACGCCGATAAGGCCCCGTGGACGGATCGCATCAAGTTCGTGCAGGAGAAAGGCCTCGGCGAACTGGTCGGACTGAACATGGAGCGATGGTTCACCAAGGATTTCCGGGCGCGCTCACCTCAGGCGATCACCCGCATGACCGAAATGTTCGTCGCCACAAATCCCGCAGGCTACATTGCTAGCTGCGAAGCCATTCGCGACATGGACTTCACCGCATCCAATCCGCGTGTGACGGCGCCGACTTTGGTTATCGTGGGCAAACAGGATCCTGCGACGCCGCCTTCCGCCGGCGAAGCTATCCAGAAACAGATCAAGGGCGCCAAGCTCGCCAGCCTCGACGCTGCTCACATCGCGAATGTCGAACTGCCGAAGCAATACACCGAGACTGTGCTCAACTTCCTGTGCGGCTGACGGAGACGGCCCATGGACGACAAGGAACGCTACGAACGGGGAATGGCAAGGCGCCGCAAGGTGCTTGGCAATGCCTGGGTTGATCGCGCCAACGCCAGAAAGACGGCGTTCAACGAAGAATTTCAGGACTTCATCACACGCACCGCGTGGGGCGAGATTTGGACACGTCCGCATTATGACGAGCGCACCCGCCGTATCCTGGTGATCGGCACGATGCTTGCCCTCGACAAGTGGGACGAATTCCGCATGCACGTGCGGGCGGCGTTGACCGAGGCCAATTTCACCCCGGACGATATCAAGGAAATCATCCTGCAGCAGGCGATCTACTGCGGAGTTCCCGCCGCCAACCATGCCTTCAAGGAAGCGGCCGACGTCCTCGCCGAGGTGACGAAGGCGAAATGACGGTCACAACCCGCTGACGCTCTCGTCATTTCACGTTGAAAGCGTTTCAATGTGGCCATAACCCATTTCAGTGGGGACGATCATGGCTGACATTGACGTACGTAAAGGCATGCCGAGCACGCAGCTCGACAAGAGCGAATTCAAGAAACGCTTTCTGACGCAATTTTACGATCCAGCGTTTCAACCACTTGAAAAAGAGCTCGACAAAATCGCCGAGGTGGCTTGGGACGGTTACGACAGCTACAGGAAGGCGCCGCGCACCGTAAAAGCCGGCAACGGATTCGCTGATTCCAATTACGATCTTTCCATCGAGTGGCTCGAAACCAGCAGGGCAATTGAAGCAGCGGAGCGGCGACAGAAAGAGGCAACAGCGCCATCGCGCATCTTGATAGTGAACGGCTCGACACGCAGCGAACATACTTGCCCCGGCGAAATGTCGAAGACATTCCGCATCGTAAGCATTGCGCGCGACGTCATGGCTGCGTCAGGATTTGAAGCGGAAGTGCTCGATCTGTCGCGGTTGGCATCCGAATACGGGCGGACCATTTATCCGTGCAAGGCCTGCGTTTCCACGGCTCAGCCTCTGTGCCACTGGCCGTGCTCCTGCTATCCAAATCACGCGATCGGCCAGACCGGCGATTGGATGAATGAAATCTATCCAAAGTGGGTCGCGGCCCACGGCATCATGATCGTGTGTCCGGTCAACTGGTACCAGGCGCCCTCTTCGCTCAAACTCATGATCGACCGTCTCGTGTGCGCCGACGGCGGCAATCCGGATCCGACCTCGACCGGTGGCAAGGATCCGGTCAAAGCCAAAAGACTGGAGCTGGCGGGCTGGCCCTATCCGCGCCATCTCGCGGGACGGGTCTTTTCGGTCGTGGTGCACGGTGACGCGGCCGGCACAGAGAACCTTCGGCGCATTCTCACCGACTGGATGAGCGACATCGGCATGATCCCGGCAGGCCATCTCGCGCTCATTGATCGCTATGTCGGCTACCTCGCGCCTTATGCGACCAGCCACGACGACTTGGACCACGACACCGACTTTCAGGATGATGTGCGCAATGCCGCGCTGACTTTGGTACAGGCCGTCAAAGACAGGCGTTCCGGAAAGCTGGAGCCAGCGGATCGCGGCCTGCACGAGGCCCGGCCAAAATAACCGCTAGAGTGTGCTGAGCGCGCGCGATATTACCGTCAGCTTCTCGTCAACGAAGGCCAAATATTCGTGCGCGACGAGCCACACCAGACTGAGACGCATGCCCCACATTAGGGCGATTGCGACAGTCCGGGCGAGCATCGTCTAAACCGGCAGCGTCAAACTTGAAGTCGAGGAGCCGCTTTTGTCGCGGCCGCATCGGCTGCGGGCTGCGGCTGGGCTTCCGTCGTGTCGGCGCGGCGTGCATACATACGTTCGAATATACACAGGCCGGTCGCAATGGCGGCAAACAGCAACTGATAGGTATGCTCGCGCATCAAATCGGTGCTGTGCGCCCAGGAGGCGGGACCGACCGACGCGATGCTGATCAGCACGACCAGAATGAGTCCGGCTTCCAGAATTTCGGAATTGGCCTGTCCACGCATGAAGCAGCGCGCACGATCAGCGATATGCAGCGCGCAGATGCATGCGACCGCGAGCTTGAGCGTTGCAAAAAATGCTGCGAGCTTGACCAGCCCGACCGGGCCGAGATCGAACAGCCGACCGATGCCGAACAGGAATTGCGAACGCCAGACATCCTCAAAGCCGTAGCTTGGCGAGGTCAGGACGCGGAGCGCCTCGTATCCCCACGACAACGTGAAATACAGAGCAATAAGAACGATAATCGATGCGGTGGCCGTGGAAATTTTTTGCACGGATGCCTCCCTGACCAAGGCTCCACCGCTAATCGTTTCAAATACCAAATTCAAAAGAAACCAAAATTTTACCTTACCGGCTGGCCGCTTAAAGCTCACGCATTAACCAAGCAGCGGCCAAGTTCCTGCGCGAAAAATCGCAGAAACCGGGTGGGATGCCGTGTGACGGCTCCTACATCGGGCGTTCACGTGATTAGGCGTCTCGATTGGAAGAAGGAACTTATGGCAACAGCAGCCCAGATTAATGGCGTCGCGCGCGACCCCCGACTTGTGCTGCTTGCAACGTCACTTGGCGTATTGCTGGCGCAAATCGATACATCGGTTGTCAATCTCGGCCTGAAAAGCATCGCCGGCGACCTGAATGCCGGTGTCAGTGAAATGCAGTGGGTCATTGACGCGTACAATGTCGTCTACGCAACCCTGCTACTGACGGGCGGCACTCTCGGCGATATCTATGGCCGCCGGCATATCTTCCTGCTCGGCCTCGCTCTCTTCACCGCCGG
>JACZDD010124020.1_pt1 | contig 15462 bp, 24 predicted proteins | sample 8641771 | NCBI WGS metagenome assembly JACZDD01 (sample SAMN15324614, study PRJNA640507) | soil metagenome | isolation source: intercropping peanut in the second line | place: China: Luxin town, Laibin City, Guangxi Province | collected 2019-07-25 | depth 10cm m | reverse complement strand
CGATCGGCGAAAACCCGGGGCCATAGCGGCGCGCCTCGCCCGTGCCGCACGAGAACTGCGCATGCGCGCCGGCGAGGGAGTGCCAGACGATGTTGGCGAGGAGGTTGGATGCCATCGCTGCGAAATCGGCGCGGTCGACGGAATGCGGCTCAAACGAATGAGCCGCTCTCCAGTCCGGAATATACCGGTCAGGCCGAGCGGCCTTGCGCGAACGCGACGTCGGCGATCCAGTTCCGCTGCCGCCGGGCGAGGCGCGACGCCGTGGTCTCGTCGTCGAAGCTGGTGGAAGCGCGCCGGATCCACGAAGGATCGACGTGCTCGAGCATGTTCACGTTCACGACGGCGTATACGCGATTTTCGATTTCGCTCGTCACGACGGGTACGCACCCGCAGCGCGTGCAGACGTGAAAGGTCGCCGTGCGCGTGCCGAACGCGTAGCGCGACACCTGCGCATCATCGACGACCGTGACGGTCAGCTTCGCATCCGGACGTGACGTCCACACGCCGCCGTGCCGCGTGCAGAACGAGCATCCGCACGCGCGTGCCGGAATCTCCGGCGGCGAGGCGGCCCAATCGAGTGCAAAAGCGATGTTGCCGCAATGGCATCGGCCGTGGATCAGCATGAGGTCACCCCGCGTAGAACACGTCGAGCGTGGGAAATTGCGCCTTGGCCCGTACGCAGTCCCATAGATAAATCGCGAATCCCGGATCACCGGTCCACAGCGAATAGCGCTTCTGTCCGTAGCGCGTCGCATGCTGCGCGGTCTGCGCGATGCCATGCATCGCGAATGCACGCGCACGCGCGAGCCATCGCGCATCGCCGGTCCGCGCGTAGAGCTTGAGAAGCGCGTAGCCGTTGCCGCCGGTGCCGTGGCACAGATTCGAGCCTTTGGCGAGCGGACCCGCCGCCCAGATCGTTTCCCCCGCTGCGACGAGCACGTCGTCGAGCGCGACGCCAGGCATACCGGCGAGGCATACGATGAAACCCGGTGCGCCATGACAAAGCTGCAGCAATTTCTTGCCCGCGTCGTGCGCGTCGTCGAGCTGGGGCCGCCAGTTGGCCTGTTCACCGACGCGATCGCACGTGCGGTGCACCGTTTCGACGATGCGCTGCTCCCATGCCGCCCATGCTGCCGGCTCCAGCAGATGGCGGCTGCGGATCAACGGCAATGCCGTGCCGACGAAGCCGTGCACCGCGTCGAGATACGTGCAGCGCCAGCCGTACAGCTCCTGCGTCCAGCAGGCGCATTGGTGGCGAGTTGACCATTCGAGCTGCGTCCACAGCTCGTGCGCCGTCGCTCGAAAATGCTCGGCCCAGCGCTCGTCGCCGGTGCGTTCGTGCAGGAAGGAAGCGGCGAGCAGCGTTCCGGGCGCGCCCCACATAAGCTCGCGAGAGGGGTGATCGATATTGCCGGCGATCAGTTCATCGAGTGCCTCTTCCAGTTCGGAACTCGGGTTGGCGCCGAACTGCATGAGACGAATCGGCGTGTCGCCCATCAGGAACGACGCACGCTCGCGCGTCGCGGCGTCGCCAAGCCACGTGCGGTTACGGGCGAGGAGCCGTTCGAATTCCGCGGAGTGATCGGCGACAGGCGCGACGGCCCCTACGGCGGCGAGGTAGTCCAGCGCCCAGAAGACGCCGCACGCACCGAAGTACAGCGACGTCTGGATCCGATCGCCGTCGTCGCCGTCGCGATCGAGCGGGTGCTGCGGCCAGTACGCGTCCTCGCTGTAGCGCGAACGCGCATCCGCGACGATGCGCTCGATCGCCGCGCGCGCAGTGCTTTCGTCCCACGCCAGCGGCCGCAGCGGCTCGTGGCGCGCCGGATCGTAGAGCAGCGTCGCATCCGCCTTCAAATCGCGTTCCTGAGACGATCGCGCTCCGCACTCGAGACGAGCGTGGGCGCAACGACGGGCGTACCGCGCTGGGCGTCGAAGAATGGCGTCCTGCGGTAACTGCCACCGAGGCGCGCGCGGGCGATCGACACCATCAGACGCAACACCGCGGCGACCGTGGCGAGGGGCGTCGCATTTGGCCGGCCGCGCGTTGCGCTTTGTGTATTGACACGCATGCGAACCGGTCCGAACGCGGCGTCGAGCGAGGTGCCCGACTTCTCCAGGCAACTGTGCACCAGGCCCACGTACGGGAGCTTGAAGTTACGCGTGGTGTTGCCGATCGGCGTGTTGCAGCAGCGCGCGTACCAGCGCAGGAGGCCGTTTTCGCTCAGCGACATGCAGACCAGCGCGCTCGCGCCCTCGGTGATCGTGACGTTGCTGGCGAGCGTTGCGACGACATCGGTGCCGCCGGATTCGTCGAGGATCTCGTCGGCATGGCCGAGGAAGCGTGCGAACGCCTGGCAATCCTTGCAGTAGCAGACGCCGCGATTTGCGACCTCCGTGTGGGCAACCTCGCCCTTCAGCGTGCCGCACCGGCATTGCAGCGCGTGATTCATGTTCGTCGTTCTCCCAGGCAGCCCCGTGTGACGGCGGTCGTCGGCAGCGTCAGCAGCTCGTCAGGTTCTGTCAGCATCACGTCCGGTCGCGCGGCCTGCAATTCTTCGCGCGAGCCGTGGCCCCACAGCACGCCGACCGACGCGACCCCGTGAGCCTTGGCGGCGAGGACGTCGATCGCCCGATCGCCGATCATCGCCGAGGACGACGCAGCGATCCGGCCTTCGCGGAGCAGCGATCCGAGCTGGGCGGCCTTGTCGACGCCGATGTCGCCGCCGCTCACGAAGCGAAAGTGTTCGCGAAGGCCGAAACGACGCAGGATCCGGTCGGCGAAATCGGCGCGCTTGCTCGTGCACAGGCCGAGCCCCACGCCGGCCGCGTCGAGCTCACGGAGCACTGCCGGCATGCCTGGATACACGACGTTCTCCGCAAAGCCGACATCGGAGTAACGCTCGCGATACTTCGCCACCAGTGCCGCGATGTGATCGGGCGTCGCGCCGGCGACGAGCGCGGAAAACGTCTGGTCGAGCGGGGGACCGATGAAGCGCGACAGCTCGCCCTCGCGGATGGGCGCATGGCCAAACGCGCCAAGCGCGTAATCGAGCGAGCGGTGAATCCCCTCGGCCGGGTCGCTGATCGTCCCGTCGAGATCGAACACGTACGAGGCAACGCGGTGCATCGTCGCGCCTCAGGCGCTCTCGATCTTCAGCAGCTTCGTTTTCGCCGAGGCGCCGCTTTTGATCGAAACGGCATTCCGGCTGCAGCCGAAGTGGCGCGCGACCAGCCCGATCAACCCCGCGTTGGCCTTGCCGTCGATCGGAGCGGCCTTCAGGTGCGCGACGAACGTACCGTCGCCGACGGGCTCGAGGGCGCTCGTTCGCGCACGCGGCTTGACCTTCACCTCGATCATGGTCGCATGGCCGGGGCGCATGATTCGTTCAGGCGCTGCCTATTTCGGCTCGCCGGCCACGCCGGTTTCGACGAAGCGTTTCAACCGCGTAGCCTGCTCGCCGGTCACGCGCTCCACCGCCGGTGCAATGCGTTCGAATCCGCCCGCGAAATAGCCGCCCACGCTGTATGTCAGCTCGAGGCGTGTCGTGTTGTCCGCTGGGGAGAGCAGCCACGTCATCGACCCCGCGACACCCGCGCCCTGCAGCGGGCCCAGTCCGCCGGACATGCGCAGCAGCTGATTCTGGCGCCATTGCACGACGCGCATGTGCTCGACGCCGCCGTTGGCGAGCCGCTCGCAGAAGCATCCTCCCGGGCGCAGATCGATCGACAGGTTCCTGCTGTCGCCCGAATACGTGTGCTGCGCGTTCCACCAGGCACCGACTTGCGCCGTCAAGGCGTCGTAGACCTTGGCCGCTGGCGCCGCGATGGTCATCTCGTGTCGCACGAGGAAGCCGTTCGCCGATATCTCCACCGCTTCCGCCGGGATGCTCGCAAGTGCGACGACGACGCCAACGAGCTCACGAATCATGGGTCCTCCTTCGCTCCGAGTTGTCAGCAGCAGCACGACGGTCAGCGCAAAGTTGCCGCATGCGAGCACGCCGCGGCGCTGGCGGCGCGCTGCATCAGCCGCTCATCGGGCTCGACGCCGTAAAGGACATGCATTTCGGCGGACGCCGGTACAAAGCCCAACCGCTCGAGCAAGCGCAGCGAGCGCCGATTCTCGCACTTCAACACGGCCGTCAGCGTACGCACGCGATAGTGTCCGGCGAGCTCGGCGATCATCGCCTCGACCGCTTTGCGCCCGAGGCCTCGCCCCCAGTAAGCGCTCGACAGCTCGTAGGCAATGGCGGCGCGGCCGTCCGGATGGATGGTCGCCTGCACGTACCCGGCGAGCTCCGACGTCGGTAATCGAACGACCCAGTTGAGCCATTGCTCGGTGCCGTCCGCCGAGCGCCGGGATTCGAGCCTGGCAAAGCGCTCGCGCAGCCCCTCGAGCGACGGCGGCGGCGCGTTTTCGTACGCATAGATCGCCGGATCGCTCAGCACGGCGAACATCGCCTCGGCGTGGGCCGTGGTCTGCGGCACGAGCATCAGGCCGTCGCCGGCTATCACTCGCATGGTGCTACGTCAAGAACTTCCACGTCTTCGCACCATCGAGCAGACGAACGCGAACCGCACCGAGTTCCGTCGGCTCGAAGTTGCGTGCATTGACGCCCATGCGCGAGCGTGCGCCGCGCTCGACCGGTTCCCAATGCGTGACGCATCCGCAGTGCTTGCACCGCACGAACCGCAGCGACTTGTCGCCCCACGCGTACGCGACGAGGTCCGCGCGCCTGGCGATGACGGAGACCTCGGCAGCGTCGTAGTAGGCCCAGTGCGTGCCGTAACGGCGGCAGATCGAGCAGTTGCATTCGGTGAGCCTTCTCGGCCGCCGTGGCACCTGGACTTTCACCGCTCCGCAATGGCAGGTGGCCGTCAGCATGAAGTTTCCGGATCGATGCTCGAGTTCAACTTATCGCTTGGCCTCGCGGCGGAAAGAAGGCGCGAAGCGAAACGAGCAGGGCGGCCAGCGACAAGACGACGAACAGGATCTGATGCAGTGCTCCTTGCCCGGCGGCAATCCACCGGCCCAATGGGCGATCTGGAAGACGGGGTAATACCACAGGATGAACCAGGTCGTCGGTGCACCGGGTCAACCGAGGTCAGGTGCCCGCGCGCGCCTCGCGCTCGAACGCGTTGTCGCGATACGGATCGCGCCCGCGGGCGATCTGAACGAGGCTCGATGCTGCGTAGAGCGGGAAGAACAGGATCCCGAAGCGCTCGTATTGCCGCACGTGGACGTGCTCGTGAGCGCGGGCTTGCGCAAGACAAACATCGTCGACACCCAGGACGACATGGCCAAACGTGATCGCCACGAATCCGAATCGCGGAATCCTGCGAACGGCGCCGAGCAGGCGACCGCCCGCCATCTCCAGCACCCCGTCGACACGCCGAAGCTTCGCGCCGCCGCACAGGGCGGCCGCGGTCACGATGAGCAGCCCGATCGCCGTTGCGGGCGACGCCCACGCATAGCGGATCAGGCGTTTGAACCACATCGGGTCAATCGATCGGCGGTACGGCCATCAAGCCATTCCCGCGCCGACCGTGGCGCGCACGGGAATGCCCGACGGATCGAATCCGTCGAGGCAGAAGACGTTGACGCCGTAATGGTCCGGCGTGACGCGCTTGCGATGAAACGTGTAAATCCCGCAGGTGCTGCAAAAGAAATGACGTGCAGTCATCGTATGGAAACGATACTCGGTGAGCGAATCTTCGCCGGAGAGCAACTCGAAGCGGCTCTCGTGCACGCGGACCATGAGGGCGTTCTTGCGCCGGCAGATCGAGCAGTCGCAGGTCGTAAGCTCGGGAAAATCGGTTTCGATCCGGAAGGCGACGGCGCCACAGTGGCAGCTGCCCCGGTACGTCTGCATCGGTCTTGATTGCATTGGCGACGAGTTCATGAAAAGACAGCGCGAGGATATACCGCGTCGGTGCCTCCCATTGTCGCCTCATTCGATCGCCCGGTCGGCGCGGAGTGCGCACTACGGAGCGATGCCCTTGACCGCCCATGCGAGTGCGGCATACGACCGCGGCCCGTCGCCCTCTCCATCGAGGTAAGCCGCCCGCACGGCATCCTCGAGTCGTGCACGTTCGTCGTCGCGAAGCGTACGCACGTACTCGGCGCCTGGTCCGTCGCGGCCGAGAAAGGGTGCCCAGTAATCGGCGAACGACGCGTACTCCATGCGAATGTGGAGCGACGTCTCGGTGACATCAGCAAAGCCCGCGCTGCGCCACGCAGCGGCAAGCTCCCCGGGACGGGTCATGGGCCTGGTGTAGCTCTTGGCTCTTCGTTCGCCGGCCCGGGGATCGAGAATCGCCGCGGTGTCGAAGAACATCCGGTTGGCGACGAATCCGCCGCGCGCGTCCCATACGGCGGCGCCCACGACGACGCCCGGCTTGGCGACACGGCGCATTTCGGCAATCGCGTCGTGAGCGCGCGGCACGAAATGCAGGACGAGCAGCGAGAGCACGCGATCGAAGGTGGCGTCGGGGTAGTCGAGCGCGCAGGCATCGCCGACGCGAAAGGCGAGCCGCGGGTCATCATGGCGCGCCCGCGCGTATTCGATGTACTCCGGCGACAGGTCGACGGCGTGAACCTCGGCGGGATTCGAGATCTCGGCGATGGCGGCCGCGAGGTGGCCGGTACCACAGCCGACGTCGAGCACGCGCTCGGCGTCGCCCGTTCCGACGAACTGGAGAAACGGACGAGCCAGGCGTCGACTCCATCGCCCCATCTGCAATTCGTATCCCGCTCCATCGGCTGCGACGAACGTCGAGGACGTGTTCATGGATATCCCGCCGGGCTGTGCTGAAGCGCCATGTGTTCGGAAATGTATCCGGCATCTTCGCCGACGCCGTAAAGAAACGACGACTTTCGCTTATGCAGCCACGCCAGGCCCAGCAGATAGATACCAGGCGATGGCGTGACGCCCCGACGATGAATCGGCCGTCGCTGCTCGTCGAAGATCGGCAGGTCGATCCAGTCGAAGTCCAGCGAATACCCGGTCGCCCAGATAACGGAGCGTATTCCCGTTGTCGCGAGATCGATCCCGGTGATGTTTTCGGTGTCGTCCTTCGCCGATTCGGCGCGCCTGTTCGCGGCATCGAGCGGAGCGTCGAGTCCTTCCCTCACTACATATTCGTCTACATCACGCGTGAAGCGTTCGAACGATTCATCGCCGACGCGGAGGTTATGCTGCAGATCGGGTGCCAGGGCAACGCGACCATCGCGTACATCGAGCACCCGGCCCACCAGCGTCACGCCTCTTGAAGAATAGGCGCGGAGGTCGATGTCACGGCCACCATCGACGCCCGTGACCAATGGAGCGGGGACCCGGGATGCGCTCGAAGTTTCGGTTGCGATCTGATCCAGATGACCCAAGGCACGTCGCCACCAGAAAACGTCGCGACCGCGATAGCGACGCGGAACCCTGTGATGTCGCCCGACGGAGAAGAAGACCGGTCGTCCGGACGCTGCAAGCTCGTCGGCGATCTGACAGCCCGACGCTCCGGTGCCCACGACCAGAACAGCGCCCGGTAACAAGCCCGCTGGAGTGCGGTAGTCGCCCGCGTGCACCTGCAATACGTCGGCGGGAAACCCCGCGGAACATAGAGGCAGCCTGGGTCGTTGGTAAGGACCGGTGGCGACGACGACAGCTCGTGCTTCGAAATCGCCGCGGTCGGTGATGACGCGATAACGGCCCGCTTTTGATGCCGGCTGAAGCCGCAGCACGTTGACGCCGGTCCGAAGCGGCGCGCGCATCCAGGTTGCATAGTCCTCGATGAACCGTACGATCTCGTCCTTGTGCGAAAAGGCGTCGGGGTCGTTTCGCGCGTATGCGTGTCCTGGCAGCTCGATGCTCCAGTTGGGAAACTGGAACATGAGCGAGTCCCATCGCTGGGTGCGCCAGCGCTCCGCCACGCGGGCGCGCTCGAGCACAAGGTGCTCCACTCCGCGTTGTCCGAGGTGGTAGCTCATCGCAAGGCCGGCTTGACCACCGCCGATGATGAGCGTTTCGATCGAATCCATGTGCCGGCGAGCGCAGGTAGCAGACGTTACGCCGCGCTGACGCGCGACGCTTCATCGCACACGAGGACCACCTTGCCGGTCACGCCGCCCTTGCCGAGAAACTCCTGCGCATCCCTTGCCTGCGCGAGTGGAAACCGTCGCGCGATCAGCGGCCTGATCTTGCCCTGGCGCAGGAGCTCGAATAGCGCCATCAGATCCTGTCGAAACAGTGCAGGCCGCACGCGCTTCAGCCACTGGATGCTGTACGGAACGACGCGCCTGCGACCCGGAAGCAGCCAGCCGCCGGCGATGTACAAACCGAAGATCGCGACTCCGCTAAGCCGCCGACGCCGACCGCCTCGGCCCGAAGCGAGCCGTCCACCGCGCAGCGATCCGGTAAGACCGTAGGCCACGACCGTGCCGCCCGGGCGCAGCGCGTCCCGCGAGCGCCAGATATGGCTGCCACCGATGCCATCGAAGACGGCGTCTGCGCCATCGCCGGTAAGGCGGTGGATTTCCTGCACGAAGTCGACCGCTCGATAGTCGATGGGAACACCGCCCAGCTCGGAAACGGTCGATGCTCCCCACGGCGAACAGGTACCGTACATCTGTAGCTTCGCGACGTGCCCGAGCTGCAGCAGCGCCGAGCCGACGCCGCCCGCCGCGGCGTGAATCAGCACGCGCTGTCCCGCGCTTGCCTTGGCGGAGCGATGCAGCATCTGGTACGCGGTGACGTAGTTCAGCACGAGACTGACGGCTTCGGCGGGATCCAACCCCGAAGGCACGGGAACCAGTTCCCGCTGCGGCAGGCACACGTATTCCGCGTAGGCACCGGCAATCGGCAGTGCCGCGACGTGTTGGCCCAACTCGAGCCCTGAAGTGCCGTCGCCGAGTCGGTCCACCACGCCGACCAGGTCCCAGCCCGGCGTAAAGGGCAAGCGGGGCGTTTCCGGATGGATGCCCTCGCGCATCATGACGTCGGGGAGCGAGACACCCGCTGCGAGCACCTTCACGCGGGCTTCACCGCGCGCCGGCTCCGGAGGCTCTTCCTCGAGCACCTGAAGCGCGTCGAGTCCTCCATAGCGCGTGACGACGACGCGTTTCATGTCACTGCGTGCTTACGTCACGCGTCCGGCTTCTGTCGCCATTCCTGGAACGTCGGCAGCCCATCTCCAAACCGCACCCACGCCAGGTCGTGGCTCAGCCACGAGTGATGCGTCGGCGGGAACCGGTTCGGATCGTCCAGGCTGCAGGTCGTTACGTCGATCGTCCCGCTCGCATCCCGATGCTCGTACGTGAGCGGAGTGCCGCAAGCGGGGCAGAACGTGCGGCGCACGGGCTCGGACGAATGGAACACCGACGGCCGGCCACGAACCAGTTCGAATGCTGTCGTCGGGAACGTGACCCATGCGACTACCGGTGCAGCGGCAACCCGGCGACAACTCTGGCAATGGCACACCATGCTGTTCGTGGGTGCGCCGGTAACGCGATAGCGAATCGCGCCGCAAATGCATCCACCTTCGGTTGTCGTGGCAGGCATTTCGCTTCCTCGCTGCCCGACATGCATCGCGGCAGCCTTGAATCGACCAACGAACTCAGCGAGCGGGCATGGGCCGCACCGGTGCAAGCGACGGAACCACGACGGCGGTATAGCGAGTGGCGTCGAGCGTGAAAGAGACCCGAAGCTTCGGCGGATCGCTCACCTGCCATTGCAGCAGCTCGACGTCGGATGCCTCGAATCGAGCCTCGAGCCAGCGGCCCACATCGGGAGTGGGGCGCGTCTCGGCGATTGTCAGTATCGCCCGCGCCTTGGCGTAGTGCTCGGGTCGTTCTGCGCGCAACGATTCGAGCGCGCCCGGACTGTTCAGATCGACCGTCGGATTGAAGGCCGCGGCCTGTCCGCCGGTGCTCAGGAAGAACAGCAGTGCGATAAGCATGCGCATGAGAGCCTCGCACGGCAGTGGGCTCGACGTCGGAGTCGACCCGTCCGCCGTACGGATGCCCGCAGGAACAGGAGTATGCGCCGAGCCGTTCGCGGCTCAAAGCTCAGGTGTCGTCCGGAATGGCATGGTTCAGATCGCGCACCCTGAACGTCGTCGCGAATCACGAGCGCTTTCCCCAGCGCCACCGCGGCGGTTCCCCTTTCGCCCAGCAAATCGCGATCAGCACGACAGTGAGAAGAATCAGGTATGCGACGAACAAGCCGGGGCGCAGGTCGGGATGGATCGCGAAGGCGCCCGCGGCAATGAGCGCAACGTAGCCGGCGATGACCGCCCAGCCCTGCCACGCAGTCGGAAAGCTCCAGCCCCAGCCGTAGCGCTTCGCGGGAAACCAATAGGCCATGGCGGCATTCCTCAGTGCAGCGTCTTCACGAGCACGATCGTTTCCGACGCGACGTTGCCGTAACGATACGGCTTGACCTCGCCGGTTCTCACGAAGCCAAGCTTTTCCCAGAACGACAACACCTCCTGGTTGCTGCGCACAACGCCGATGCGAACGCGCTCCCAGGGGGAACCCCATAGCCGAACGTGATCCTCGATCGCGTGGTACGCAGCGCTGCCGAAGCCCCTTCTCTGATACGCCTCGGCCAGAAGCAGCAGCCCCAAATGAGCCGTGTGCTCGTCCGGATAGCCGCGAATGAGATCCGCGCAGCCGATCATCGTGCCGTCGACGTCGATGCCGAACACGAACTTGTCTTCGTAGCCCTTATTGGGTGGAAGTACCGAGTACAGGCTCTGCGCGTCGGCGTGGCCGGGCGGGCCGCCGGTCACGCGCTCTGCGTAGGTCGGCGCAGACTCGAGCACGCGTTGAAGCTCCGTCATTTCGTCGCGGTCGCCGTGCAATATCCGCAGCGTGATGTGGCGTTGCATTGCCACGCATACGTCGTGCGCTCGAACACCGGTCGTCATGGGCTCGAACGGACCGGTCGATAGTGCTCGACGGTCGGGGATGGATCGTAGAAATGGTGCAGCAGACGCTTCCAGTCCTGATACTGCGGCGACTCGCGGAAGCCGACCGTATGGTCCTCGAGCGTTTGCCAGTTGACGAGCAGGATGTAGCGGTGTGGCACCTCGATGCAGCGTTGCAGTTGGTGCGATATGAAGCCTTGCATCGAAGCGATGATGGACGACGCCTGTTTGAACGCCGCTTCGAACGCAGCCTCGCTGCCGGGGCGAACGTCCAGCACTGCGACCTCGAGAATCATGGGCTCTCCTGGCAATGACACGCCATGTCACCGAGACACGCTTCACGGCATGGCGTGCAGATAGCTGTACAGCGCGGCGATCTCGGAGTCCGTGAGCTGCGACAGATTGTTGCGCGCTTGCGAGGCCATGACGCCGAGCTTTCTGTCGTCGCCGATCGGAACCCCGGTGCGCACGAGCCGCGCAAACGCTTCCGGCGAATACGCCGCGACCACGTGCAGGTCCGGACTCGCGAAATCAGGATTCTCGGCGCCGCGCAAGCTCGTCCCGTGGCACGCGGCACAGACGGTTCGCGCGAGATAGCGGCCGAATTCGGCCTGCTGATTGGCGGCCGTCGGCGGCGGCACGGTGTCCGCGATAAGTTGCGCCACGGTCTTGAATTTGCCCGCTACGAGGCCGATCCGTCCGAGCGGTCCCACCGAAACTTCGCGGCCCGGCCCGGGAGCCGGTGGCAAGCTCTTGAGGAACGCGATGATGCGGCCGAGGTCGGCGTCGGTCATGCCGACGAACGCCTCCGCCGGCATCACCATCACGCTGTGGCCATCCGGGCGGATACCATTTCGCACGATCACGGCAAGCTGCGCGTCGCTGTATCGGTGAACTGCAGTCGTAAGGTCCGGCGCGACGATGCGGGCGATCAGTGGATCGTCGAACAACACTCGACCTTCGCCTTCCTTGCCGTGGCAGTCGTTGAAGCAGCCTCGGACGGTGGCGAGCCGGCGTCCCTCGCGAATGGATTCGGCGTCGGTCGGAATCGATACCGCGACCGCGGGGACGTCGTAGACCCGTCGCAGTATGCGCTCGGAGAGGGCATATACGACCCCGTAGGCGATGACCGCGAGCGCGACCACGCCGCCGACGGCGATGCCGAATCCGCGCAGCAGGCGCTTCATGTCCCGATCACCGAGCGCGCAGCAGCGTCATGCCTGCAGCAAATCCCCAGATCGTGAAGCAGCAGAGTTGCACGAGCGCCAGCACGGGTGTCTGGTAGACCGCCAGCGTTAGAAGGCCGGCGATGCCGCCGACCATGCCGACCACCGCAATCCAATTGGGCAGCACGCCACTTTTCCACGCCACCCATCCGAACAGGAATTGGCCTAGACCCCACGTCATGAGTCCGGGGTCCGTCAGGTAGAACGCGAGATTGGACCAGATGGCCACTTGATAAGCCGCGTCCTCGGCGCGTGCCGGATTGCCGGCAGTCACGATCGATAGCAATGCCGCGGTGTTGGTAAAGACCGCGAAGCCCAGCAGCAGCACGCCTACAGCCGAAAGCAGTTGCGCAATGACGGTGAACGTGCCGCCCCGCGAGCGAAGCAACGCGCCCAGCGTCACGATCAAGGGAATCGAGAACACCGACCACGCCAGAACGAGGCTCGCGAAGAGACCATAGAGCGTCCGATGGCTCGACGCGTAGGCGAGCAGCTCGCCGGGCACCGTGGACGGAGGAGGCTGAACGCTGGCGATAAGAACAGCAAGCGAGAGCGCGGCGGAAATGAGCGACAGGACGCCGAGCGGCGTTTTCCGGTCGATCTCGACGGCATGCTCGCTTTCCATGTTTCCCGCCTTTGTTGAAAGCCGACATACGGCGTATTCATCGGGCGCACCTGCGTCGACAATGCGGCATCGACAGCAACAACGTCACGATCTCGCGTCAGTGGACCGCGGTCATGCGGCGGTTCGAAGCGGGCTAGGACGCGCTGCCGTTCGCGGCTTCGTAGCGCCCGTCGAGTGCGAGCCCCGGTCGCTCGTCATCCCACGCCATCGAGCTCATTCTCCATCCCGCGGGCGTGAGAATGAACTGTGTCGAGATCATTCCACGTACCTCGAACGGCGCGCCATCGAGGAGACCCGACTTCGCGTAGGTGCTGAAGCGATGCGCCACGTTGCCGAATATCTGCGTGGTCTCGTTGATCTCGGCCTCGTGGAACTTCGTCAGCTTTCCGGCTTCGACCAGTGCTTGGCGAGGCTCGATGAACTGCCGAAGCGTCGAGATTTCTGGAACGGCGCCACTGTTCTTGATAAGAAGGCCGGAATCGATGAATAGGCGTTCGATGTCGCAATACGCCGGGCTCTCGCCGGGTTCGAACGAAACGCAGCGGAAGAAGTCCTCCATGAGCCGTTTCAGTTCCGCGACCACCGCATCGGGCGATCGAGTGGTCTTGCTCGTGCTGGCGACCATCAAGCACTCTCCCGGGATCTTTCGAACGTTTGACTGGACAGAACCTGCGCGGTGGCCAGGCCAGCATGGGTTCGGCGAGTTCGCGATCTAGATCGGATCTTTCTCGTACGATGTGATGCCGGGTGGCAATGTTACCCAAGAATGTTTGCGACAGTCATATACCGAATCGCGCGGCGCCGGGTAGCGTTACCGAAGACGCTGTAGGGGGCCGCGAAGCTCGCCAATGCGCCTGATTGGCGAGGACTATACTTTTACCGCAGCCGCCAGGAGATCTCATGCGCACAGTACCCATCGGGACGCGAGGTTCGTTTGCCATGGTCGTATCCCAGGAGAACCTCGCCAACCGATTCAAGGATGCGACGCTTCCTGCGGTGCTGGCAACTCCCGTGATGATCATGGCCATGGAGAACGCGGCGCTCAACGCGATCAAACCATACTTCGAAGCCGGCGAAAGCGCGGTGGGTACGAGTGTCGACGTGCGGCATCTTGCGGCGACGCCGGTCGGCCGGCAAATCGTCGCCTTTGCCGAGGTCACCGGCGTAACCGGTCGTCACCTCGAATTTCGCGTGAACGCAATGGATGGAGCCGAGGAAATCGGCTGCGGCACACATGGACGTGTCGTCATCGACCTCGCGAAGTTCTCCGAGCGCCTCGCCAGAGATGCTGCCAAGCCGGACTGATCGCGGCGTCCTTCGTACGTGCCGAAAATCCACCACTGCATCCAAAGCGCGCGATGAAGCCAGCACCAAACGCGTCCCGGCAATCGGCCGCCCAGCGAATCACGGAACGCATTCAGGAGCTCGGCGACTGGCGCGGCCAGAAGCTGGCCGAGGTCCGCGCGCTCATCCGCGAAGCGGATCCCGACGTCGTCGAGGAATGGAAGTGGATGGGCACTCCGGTCTGGTCGCACGACGGAGTGGTATGCACCGGAGAGTCGTACAAGCAGGTGGTGAAACTGACGTTCGCCAAGGGGGCATCGCTCGAGGATCCGAAAAAGCTCTTCAACTCGAGCCTCGATGGGAACGTGCGTCGTGCCATCGACCTGCGAGAGCATGATCGGCTGGACGCCGCCGCGTTCCGCGCACTGTTTCGCGAAGCCGTCGCCTACAACCGAGACCATCCTCCGAAACGCCGACGATAGGTGTGTATTCGTAGCGCGCTGTGCTGCGCGCAAACAAGGGCGAAGTCGTCGTCCGCCCATGAGTATGTCAATCGAAGCCTGGGCGCCACCAGGCACCGGCCGATGACCTGGCTGCGTGCCCGGTGGCGACCTCGACCGCTTCCTGCTAAGCGAGCTTCGCCGCCAGCACGTCGACCGGATCGATCTTCGGTGGCGTGCTCAGCAGCCCCGGCGCGTTGGCCATGAGCGCCTGCGCGATAGGGCCGTTGAGATGCGCCTCGCGCCCAGCCTCATCGGCGAAGGCGTCGAACACGCCGAAGGTCGAAGGGCCGAGCTTCAGCGCGAACCACACCGTGGTGCGCGCTTCCTGATTCGCCAGCGCCACCGCGCTGACCAGCAGGTCCTGTACCGCAGCTTCCTTGCCCGGCTTGGCTTCGAGCCTGGCGAGCAGTGCCTTGTGAACCGTCATGTCATTTCTCCTCGGGAGATGTCGACCCAACATTGGGTGAGGCGAAGAATAGGGACGTCCGCCAGAGGCAACCATTGGCAGAACCGCCATTGATGATATTATTATTGCCACGATGAGAATCGACGTACTGGCCCTCGACGGTGTCTTCGACACCGGCCTCGCCGCGGTGCTCGACGTATTCAACACGGCGAATGAGCTGTCCGGCGGCAAGCAGCCGCTGCGGGTACGCACGATAGGCGTGCGCCGCCGCGTACGTACCGATCTGGGCTTGCAAGTGCCGGTGCAACAGGTGGACGAGCGCGATCCGCCCGACGTGATGGTGGCGCCTGCGCTCGGCGCGAAGATGCCGTCGGCGCTGGAACCTGCGCTACAGCGGCGCGATGTGCGCGACGCGGTGCAGTTGCTGCGCCATCGGTCGACGCACGGCACGCGCATGGCCGCGGCCTGCACGGGCACCTTCGTGCTCGCCGCCAGTGG
>JACZDD010064572.1_pt1 | contig 15576 bp, 15 predicted proteins | sample 8641771 | NCBI WGS metagenome assembly JACZDD01 (sample SAMN15324614, study PRJNA640507) | soil metagenome | isolation source: intercropping peanut in the second line | place: China: Luxin town, Laibin City, Guangxi Province | collected 2019-07-25 | depth 10cm m | reverse complement strand
CGCCGGCACGCCAACACGGGTAAGCATGGCGGCGGCGGCGGCCTGTTCGGCGGCGCGCTTGGAGCTGCCGATACCTTCCGCCGGCGGCCGGTCCGGTAGTACGACGGCAACGCGGAATTCAGGATCGTGGTGCGGTCCCGTGCGCGCGAGCTCACGGTAAGCAGGGGTCGGTAGGCCGCGCGCCTGCGCCCACTCCTGCAGGATCGTTTTTGGATCGCGCAGCGGCCGGAGCGGCTTTAGCATCCGCTCTTTCCAGAATCGCGCTACCAATTCATCTGCTGCGTTATAGCCGCCATCGATGAACGCTGCGCCGACCAGCGCCTCGCACACGTCAGCGAGTATCGTGGCCCTGCGCCTCCCGCCGGCATGAGATTCCGAACTTCCGAGCTTGAGCACGGGGCCGAGATCCATCGCACGCGCAACCTCGGCGCAAGTTTCCTTGCGCACCAGATCGGCAAGACGCCGGGACAATTCCCCCTCGTTCGCCTTTGGGAAGGCGCGGTACAGCATGTCGGATATGACGAGACCGAGAACATGGTCTCCAAGGAATTCGAGGCGCTGATAGCTGGCAGCGCGGTTGCCACCCGACAGCGCGGAAATGTGCGTCAACGCATGTTCAAGCAGATCCTTGTCGGCAAACTTGTAGCCGATCCTGTCTTCGAGCGCGGTCCGGTCCCTCGCCTTGCGGCTCATTTGACGATCGTGAACAGCCTGCTCCAGCGCACCGACACAGGCCAACGCCAGAATTGCCAGGCGCGCTCGCCCTCGTAAACGGAAAAGAAGATGATCTGCGCTTTGCCCACTATGTTCTCGAACGGCACCATGCCGACCTGGCTGAACCTGCTGTCGGTTGAATTGTCGCGGTTATCGCCCATCATGAAATAGTGGCCCGGCGGGACAGTGTAGATCTGCGTGTTGTCGGCGAAGCCATTATCCACCAGGTCAAGCGTATAGAAGCTAACGCCGTTCGGCAGCGTATCCTTCCATCGCTTGACCGGCGCCTCGCGCACTCCCTCTTCAGTCTCGATGAAGTCTGGCGCGCGCTCGTGCTTGACCGGCACGCCGTTGATGCTCACGACGCCGTCGATCACCTGAATCTTGTCGCCCGGCAGTCCAATCACGCGCTTGATGTAATCGGTCGATGGATCCTTGGGCAGCCGAAACACCACCACATCCCCGCGCTCCGGAAGCCAGTCGCCGGGAATTCGCCCGGAAAAAATGGAGGGCGACAGCGGAAAGGAATACTTGCTGTACCCATAGGTGTATTTCGACACGAACAGGTAGTCGCCAACCAGTAGCGTGTCTTTCATCGAGCCGGAGGGAATATTGAACGGCTGAAAGAAAAATGTGCGGATCACCAGCGCAATAATCAGGGCGTGGATGATTACCCGCACCGTTTCACCGATGCCGCCCTCTTTTCGCTTTGTCCCAGATGTCACGCTCATAGGCCTTTCGTCCCGCCAATCGGCTTGCGCGCCCCGGCGACTTTGTAGCGGGTGGCCTTCGGACAAGCAATGAACAAGGGCCAACGCATCATGCAAACAATTGCCTGAATTGGAGCTTCTGCCATTAATTTTCGGCAACCCGTCCCGATATGGGCTCAGCCGAGATAATGACGATGGCTTGAGCCGTCGGACCTTCGTCGGTCAGGGAAACATCGATTCTGGCTTCGCAGCCGGCAGGTGTAATGGAGTGCAACCGCATGAGCGCACCACCGGTAAGCTTCATCGTCGGGCGGCCCCCTGAAAGATTGATCACGCCCATGTCGCGCCAGAAAACGCCGCCACTGAGCCCTGTGCCGAGCGCCTTGGCGCACGCCTCCTTGGCAGCAAAGCGCTTAGCGTAGGTTTCAACCGAGTTCGCTCTGTTTTCGGCCTTGGTCCGTTCGACTGTCGTGAAAATGCGACCAAGAAACCGGTCGCCATGGCGCTCAATCACTTTCGCAATCCGCCGTACGTCGACGATGTCAGAGCCTAGCCCGATGATCATGCGCGCGCCTTTTTCCGGCCGCGGTCCATGGCCGCCCGCATGAATTTTATCGTTTCAGTCAGGCCTTCAAATACCGACTCGCCGATGAGGAAATGTCCGATGTTGAGTTCGACCATTTGCGGCAACGAAGCGATTGTTTCTGCACTGGCATAGTCGAGCCCGTGGCCCGCATGGACTTCAAGGCCCAGTTCATGCGCAAGTTTGGCGCCAGCACAGATGCGCTGCCATTCAGCGTCTGCCGTTTCGCGCTTGCCCTCACTGAGGGCATCGCACCAGGCGCCGACATGGATCTCGACAACCGGAGACCGTAGCCTTGCCGCCGCCTCAATCTGCCGCGCATCCCCCGCAATAAAAAGTGAAACCCTGATTCCGGCATCATTGAGCTTGGCGACGAATGGTGCCAGCTGGTTATGCTGCCCGGCGGCGTCGAGGCCACCTTCGGTCGTGCGTTCGGTGCGTTTTTCCGGCACTAGGCAAACCGCATGGGGCATGATCTTGAGCGCGATGCCGAGCATCTCATTAGTCGCCGCCATTTCAAAATTGAGGGGCTTGTCGATCTCGGCCTTCAACCGCGCGATATCGTCGTCACGAATGTGACGCCGGTCCTCGCGCAGATGAGCCGTGATACCGTCGCAACCGGCCGCAATTGCCAGCTTCGCAGCACGCACGGGGTCCGGATGACGCCCGCCTCGCGCATTGCGGATCGTAGCGACGTGATCGATATTGACGCCAAGTCGAAGACGATCCATGCGCTAGCCGTTCACCCTCTCGGCCTTGGCCACCACCGGCTTCGCGCGCAACTGCGCCAATATCGCGGTCAGATGCTTGAGGTCGTAGACCTCAAGATCAATCGTAACGTCAGTGAAATCCGGCGCGCGCCGGGTCATGCGAATATTGTCGATGTTGCCATCGTGCTCTGCAATGACTTGCGCGATCTGCGCGAGCGAACCCGGCTCATTCACCGACTGCACGGTGATGCGGGCAGGAAAACGCCGTGGCGTGCGCTCCTCTTCGTCCCAACGCACGTCAAGCCAACGCTCGGGCTTGTCCTCGAATTCACTCAAGGCGGGGGATTGGATTGGATAAATGGTGATGCCCTCACCGGGAGAGAGAATACCGACAATACGATCGCCCGGCACTGCTCCTCCATTCGGCGCAAATCGCACCGGAAGATCGCCATTGATGCCGCGGATGGGAATCGCCTGCCCTGCTGAACTGTCGGGCACCCTGAACTTGACCGACGTGATTTTTCTCAAGCCGAACCAACCACCTTCGGCCTTCGGCTTTGCCGCCATGGCAGCCGCGCGCTCTTCCTTGTAGTCGGGGTACATCGCCCGGGCGACGTCGGATGCCTTGAGCTCGCTTCGCCCTACCGCAGCCATCACGTCCTCGACCGAGGCCCGCGCGAGACGCGGTAATGCGCCGACCAGCTTTTCATCCGAAAAGGCAATCTTGGCGCGCTGGAAAAGCCGTTCGACGATGCGGCGGCCGAGACCGGCATATTGCAGCCGCACCGCCTGGCGCGTCGCACGGCGAATGGCCGCGCGCGCCTTTCCGGTCATTACAATGGACTCCCAGGCCGCCGGCGGCGCGTGTTGCGACTTCGACGTTACGATTTCGACCTCATCGCCGTTGACCAGTTCGGACGTCAGCGGCGCTATCTGGCCATTGATCTTGCAGCCGACTGCAGTGTTGCCGACGTCGGTATGGACGGCATAGGCAAAATCGATCGGGGTCGCCTTGCGCGGTAGCGCGATGAGCTTGCCTTTTGGCGTAAAGCAGAACACCTGATCGTGAAACAATTCGAGCTTGGTATGCTCGAGAAATTCTTCCGGGTTTGAGCCTTCTGCGAGCAGCTCGATCGTGCGGCGCAACCAGGCGTAAGCAGTCGATTCGCGCGACAGCAGCTCCGTCGGAGAGCCCGCGTTATCCTTGTAGAGCGCGTGGGCGGCGATGCCGTACTCGGCGATCTCGTGCATGCCGACTGTTCGGATCTGCAATTCGACGCGCTGCTTGCTGGGACCAATTACCGTGGTGTGGATCGAGCGGTAGTCGTTGCCCTTGGGCGTCGAGATGTAGTCCTTGAAACGTCCCGGCACCATCGGCCAGGTGCTGTGGACGATGCCGAGGGCCTGATAACAGTCGGCCAGGCTCTTCACGATCACCCGAAATCCAAAAATGTCGGAGAGCTGTTCGAATCCCACCGACTTGCGTTCCATCTTCCGCCAGATCGAATAGGCGCGCTTGCGACGGCTGACCACCCGCGCATCGATGCCGCGATCAGCGAGCTTTTTGGTCAGTTGCTTTTCAATGTCGGAAATCAGCAGCCTGCTGCGCTCGGTAAGCGCATTGAGTCGCCCGGTCACCACGTCATAGGCTTCCGGATAAAGTTCGCGAAATGCCAGATCGTCGAGTTCCTCCCGCATCTCGTGCATGCCCATCCGGCCGGCGAGCGGCGCATAGATTTCAAGCGTCTCTTCGGCGGCGCGGCGGCGCGCTTCGGGCGGCATGTACTGCAGCGTTCGCATATTGTGCAGCCGGTCCGCGAGCTTGATCAGAAGGACGCGCACATCGTCGGCGATCGCCAACAGCAATTTGCGAAGATTTTCGGCCTGCTTTGCCTCTTTGGTGACGAGGTCGAGCTTTTTGAGCTTGGTGAGCCCCTCAACCAACCGGCCGATGTCGTGACCGAACAGGCTGTCGATTTCCGCGCGTGTGGCCTCGGTATCCTCAATGGTGTCGTGCAGATGGGCCGCCGCGATCGTCGCGTCGTCGAGCTTGAGATCGGTGAGAATGGCCGCGACCTCGATCGGATGGGAGAAATAAGGATCGCCGGACGCGCGCCGCTGCTCACCATGCGCCTTCATCGCATAGACGTAGGCGCGGTTGAGGAGCGCCTCATTCGTGTCCGGGTTGTACCGGCGCACACGTTCGATCAAATCATATTGGCGCATCATTGGCGGTTTACGCGCCGGAGCCGCCTTTTCGTTCACCGGTAGGGCCGCAGGAGCAGGCGCCGGCCGCGACGCCCGGGCGGGGGCCGGCTTCTGCATTTTCGGTACATCGGAGCGCATGCGCGCCATTCGGGTGTCCTGCAGCGGCGGCTAAGGAACTACCTCAAGATATCACGTCGTTTCGATGGCGCGGCAAGGGCTTAGCCAACTGGTTGATAAAAGACGACGGCCCGGCTTTGAGACCGGGCCGTTACGTCGAATTGATACGAAAACCAGCCTATTCGGCGTCCTCCTCCGGAGGCTCCTCTGGCGGTGCCAAGCCCTCAAGGCCTTTGAGAAGTTCTTCTTCCGTCATCCGGTCGGCTGTTACCTCAGTATCATCAGAATCGACGCTGGCCCCTGCGCCCGCTCCAATCAACGGCACCTCGGGTTCGGGCTCGTCGACCTCAACATATTTCTGCAAGCTGTGAATGAGATCTTCCTTGAGATCGCCGGGCGAAACGGTCGTTTCGGCAATTTCGCGCAATGCGACGACCGGGTTCTTGTCATTGTCGCGCTCGACCGTGATCTGCGCCCCGGATGAAATCATGCGCGCCCGGTGACTGGCCAACAGTACCAGATCGAAACGGTTTTCAACTTTATCGATACAATCTTCTACGGTGACACGGGCCATCGGCTCGTCACTCCATCTGGTGGAACTTGTCCCTGAATTCGTCTGCTAGGTATCCCCTGGCGCATGGAATTTCAAGCACTTTTGTCTTGGTTTAGCCTCATCCGTCTGTTACTCGACGTCTATAAGCGCGCCCAAAAGCCGACGTACCGGATTTTGTCGGCAGGGCGTGATTGCGCAGGTGGCAGCCGAATTGATCGAAGGCGCCACGATGCTCTGTTAACGGGGGACCCGAAACCGCGCACGCGGAGCCTTCCGCATTGCGCGCGGCGGGCCCAAAAGTGACTTGTGTGAATTGTGAGAGAGACAGATGACAGTACCTAGCGAAAAAATCGCTTTGTTCATTGACGGTGCAAATCTTTACGCGACAGCAAAATCCCTCGGATTTGATATCGATTACAAGCGGCTGCTTCGTGAGTTTCAATCGCGCGGCTACTTGTTGCGCGCCTTTTACTACACCGCGGTGATCGAGGATCAGGAGTATTCTTCCATCCGACCCTTGATCGACTGGCTCGACTACAATGGCTATTCGGTCGTCACCAAGGCGACCAAGGAATTTGTCGATCAGACTGGCCGGCGCAAAGTCAAAGGAAACATGGACATCGAACTCGCGGTCGATGCCATGGAAATTGCCGGCACCATTGATCACATGGTGCTCTTTTCAGGTGACGGCGATTTTCGTTCGCTTGTCGAAGCCGTACAACGCAGAGGTGTGCGCGTGACCGTCGTTTCGACTGTTACGACGCAACCGCCGATGGTTGCGGACGAGCTGCGCCGCCAGGCCGACGTGTTCATCGACATCGTCGAGTTGCAGACCAAGATCGGCCGCGATCCTGCGGAACGGACGACGCGCGAGGGGCGCCCTCCCCGCGACGATCGCGCGCCATCCCATACGCCGCAATTTTTGCAGCGACCCGCGTCGCCGCAGCGCGCGGGTGCTCCGGTCGGGGCAGATGAGGATGACGACTCCTACCAATAGCAATTCTGTTGCGCGCATGATCTTATCCGCATGACGGCGTGTTCGCCGGCGTTTCTGGGAATCATGCGCAATGGTGGAGACTGAGGGCAAGCCGGGACGGGACTGTCCACTTTGCCCGCGGCTTGTCGCTTTCCGCAAAACATGGCGCGCGAAAGAATCCGCCTGGTTCAATTCTCCGGTGCCGTCTTTCGGGCCGATCAATGGGCGGTTGCTGATTGTCGGGTTAGCACCGGGCCTGCAAGGCGCCAACCGTACCGGCCGCCCGTTCACCGGTGACTATGCCGGGGTCCTGCTTTACGAGACGCTCGGAAAATACGGATTTGCCCGCGGGGAGTATGACGCGCATCCGGATGACGGCCTCGAGCTCGTCGATTGCCGGATCACAAACGCGGTGCGCTGCGTGCCACCCGAGAATAAGCCGACTCCCGAAGAGATAAAAACCTGCCGCGGCTTTCTGGCGCCCACGATCGGCGAAATGAAAAAGCTGCGCGCCATCGTTGCTCTCGGCCGCATCGCGCATGATAGCACGGTTCGCGCGCTCGGCGGGCGGTTGGCCGCGATTCCCTTTGCGCACGGCAAGAGGCACGAGCTCGGCCCAATTGCGCTGTTTTGCAGCTACCATTGTTCGCGCTACAACACGAACACCGGCGTGCTCACCCCCGAAATGTTCCGGGAAGTCTTTGCAGCCGTGCGCCGCTACCTCGACTCCTGAAGCCAGACGACAACATCCGCGGCATTCTTGTCTGGCGGAAAGACAGGATAGAACACCTTTGTAATCTGGCCGTCGTCGACAACAAGTGCCATGCGCTTAAGCAGCGTCATGTCCGCAACTGAAAATGTCGGAAGGTTCAACGCCTTTGTCAGCGCCAGTTTCTCATCCGACAACAATGTAAAGGGCAGGTGCAGGCGCGTCGCCGCTTCACGCTGGTAGGCCGTATCCTGCGTCGAAAGACCGTAGAGATGCACCACGCCGAGCCGCTTGAGCTCGTCGAAATGATCGCGAAACGCGCAGGACTGGGGTGTGCAGCCTCTCGCACCCGGGATCTGATCCCATCCGATGGGCGGATCAACGCCCGGAACGCCCGTCCGCGGATAGATGTAGATGACGGTCCGACCACTCAGCCTGGATAGATTGACAGGCGCCCCCTCGGTCGCTGGAAGCGCCAAATCGGGCAGTTTTGCTCCGGCCAGATGCCGCGTTGCTCCGTCATCTTGCGGAACGGGAATTCCTGGCGGCAGAAACTGCGGATTATGGGTGCCTGGTGCTTCGGTCATTTCTTTGCTCCGTAGCTCATAAATTCCATGAGCGAGCCGTCCGGATCCCGAAAATAGACGGACGTACCCGGCCCTTTTGCCCCGAACCGCTGCATCGGGCCGCATTCGATGGCAATGCCGTGCTCCTTGAGATGCGCTATCGCGTCGTCAATCGGTCCTTGCCATTCAAAACACAGATCGCTGTTGCCGGGCTGGACCGGCAAACGCGCAACTTCGGCTGGACTTACACCCGGTCCGTGCACATTGAGCTGCTTGTCACCGAGCCGGTAAGCCCAACCGTACGGCCGTTGCACGAGCTGAACCCCTATTACTTTTTCGTAGAATTTATTGGACCGGTCCCAATCCGAAACGTGGATGACGCAGTGATCGAGTCTGGTTGGTACCATGCTGATTTTCCTGATCTTTCTCGCTCACAGCAACGTGAATGCAGTGGATCGGCAAGTCTCCGGGTCTCGGCACTTAGTGACAGTATGCTTGGCGATCATTGATACGGGGAGCACGAGTATGACAACCCGAAAATGTGCCCGCTTTGGCGTTCTGGCAACCGTTGCACTTTATGGTGCGATAGTAGCCGCTGCCGCGCAGACCGCGTCAGTCGTCATGAAAAATGGCGAAGGCAAGGAAATCGGCTCAGTCAATCTCACGCAAACTACGCAAGGTGTGTTGATTATTGCGTCACTCAAAGGGCTGCCGCCCGGCGAGCATGCGTTTCACGTCCACGCTGTCGGTAAGTGCGAGCCTCCGTTCACGTCAGCGGGTGGACACTTCAATCCGGGGGGGAAGAAGCACGGGATGATGTCACCCGAAGGCCAGCATGCCGGCGATATGCCCAATCTGCATATACCGCAAAGCGGAGACCTAACCGTCGAAGTTTTAAATACCGCCATCACGCTTGATAAGGGCAAACCGAATTCGGTGTACGATGCCGATGGTTCGGCGATTGTCATTCATGCCGGAAGCGATGACTACAAAACGGACCCTACGGGTGAAGCTGGCGGGCGGATCGCTTGTGGCGTGATCCCATAGAGGTTGGCGCGCTGCCGTCTACCCTTTCATCCGCATCAGGCGGCCGCGTTCGCGGTCCCAGGACCGCTTTTTGAGCGTTTCGCGCTTGTCGTGCAGCTTCTTGCCGCGCGCCAGTGCTATCTCAACTTTCGCACGGCCTTTTTCGTTAAAGTAAAGCTTTAACGGCACGATGGTCATGCCTTCACGTTCGACCGCCCCCGTCAGTCGGTTGATCTCGCGCTTCTGCAGCAGCAACTTGCGCGCCCGCTTCGGTGCGTGATTGAAACGGCTCGCCTGCAGGTATTCCGGGATGTTCGAGTTGATCAGCCAGAGCTCCCCGCCGCGCGTGTCGGCGTAGGATTCGGCGATTGTGGCCTTCCCGGCGCGCAATGATTTGACCTCGCTGCCGGTGAGAACGATGCCGGCCTCGAAGGTTTCGCCGATCGCGTAGTTGAATCGCGCCTTGCGGTTATCGACGACCACTTTAAAGCGGCGCTCGGGCTTTGCGGCCATGGGTGACGGTTACAGCTCAGCGCGATTTGAGTTGGTCGCGGATTTCCGTGAGGAGTTGTTCGGTCTTGGACGGCTCAGGTGGCTTTTCCTCTTCCTTGCGAGAAAGCCGGTTCAGCGCGCGGATCGCAAGAAAGAGCACAAAAGCAATAATGACAAAGTTAAGCGTGACTGTGAGAAAGTTTCCCCAAGCTAATACGGCACCTTGTTTTTTTGCTTCGGCAAGGGTTCCGGCCGTCACCTTCGACGACAGCGGGACATAATAGTTCGAAAAATCTATGCCCCCGGTGATCGCGCCGATCATCGGCATAATCATGTCGCCAACCAGCGAATTCACGATTCCTGAAAAAGCTGCGCCGATGATCACGCCGACTGCGAGGTCAACAACGTTGCCGCGCAGCGCAAATTTTTTGAATTCCTCAAGCATGACGATCCACCTCGTCCAACATGACGAGTCCGATCCTAGTTGATCAGCCCCGCGTGGACCATTGCCTGCCGCACAGCGGTTTGCGCCTTCTCGCTGGCCGGCACCATCGGCAACCGTACCGTATTGGCGCACTTGCCGATAAGAGACATCGCATACTTGATAGGCGCCGGGCTTGTTTCCACGAACAGATTGACGTGCAGCGGCGCTAACTTGTCCTGCAACCTAAGTGCAGTCACGAAATCGCCCTTCAAGCAGGCCGCCTGGAATTCCGCGCAAAGACGTGGGGCAACATTCGACGTCACCGAGATGCATCCATGCCCGCCATGCGCCATGAAGCCAAGCGCCGTGATGTCTTCGCCCGACAGCTGATTGAAGTCGGCTCCCATGGCCGCGCGCTGCTGGGAAACACGCGTCATGTTGGCAGTCGCGTCCTTCACGCCAGCAACGTTTTTGAGCTCGAACAGACGTGCCATCGTCTCGACCGACATGTCGACGATGGACCGCCCTGGAATGTTGTAGATGATGATCGGAATCCCGATCGCGTCATTGATAGCCTTGTAGTGCTGATACAGGCCTTCCTGCGTAGGCTTGTTGTAATATGGCGTCACGATCAGGACGGCGTCGGCTCCGGCGTTCTCCGCATGACGGGACAGTTCGATCGCCTCGGCGGTGGAATTAGAGCCGGATCCCGCAATGACCGACACCCGACCTTCGGCCTGGTCGATACACCATTCGACCACCATCTTGTGCTCGTCATGCGACAGAGTCGGGCTTTCCCCCGTGGTTCCCACCGGGACGAGGCCATTTGTGCCCTCCGCGATCTGCCATTCGACGATGTCGCGAAACGCCTTTTCGTCGAGCGAGCCATTTTTGAACGGCGTGACCAGCGCTGTAAAAGAGCCTCGAAAGCTCGTCTTGGCGGTCATGACACGACTTCTCCACAAAAAGCGGGTTTAAGCCCCATAGATATCGGGTCAGAGAGCGCGAAGAAAGCCCTCCGCCGCGCCGACAAGTTGGAACTTGGCATGCGACAACGTGTTTTTGGCCGTCTTCCCGACTAAAGTGCGGTGGATGAAATTTTTCGGTATCATTCATCAATAGATTTGGCCTAATGGGCTGGCCGAACTGCTGTTTCGGCGCTGAGTCGGACGGGTTGAAGGACAAGTGCAGGGTTTGATGGACGCGACTGGCCGCAGCCGCTCGGGGTTATTTTTGGCAGTATTTGCAGCCTGCGGGCTATGCGCGGATGCCGCGTTGCCCGCTGCGCAAAAAGTGCCCATGCCGCGACCGCGACCCGCTGCGGCGGCGACCAAGCAAGCGGTAGTACCCGTGCGGCAGGCAGCGCCCTTACCTCAAACGCGGCCGCAACCTAATGGCACCGGACTGACGTCCTTTGCGCAAGCCAATGTTGGTTTGCATGGGGCACTGTTCGAGAGCCGCGCTGAATTCAAACCGCTTGTCCGCCCGGCTCCCGGGCCGTTTGCTGTTGCGCCTAACGCGAGCACCTCAGCCAACGACGTCACCGCGGTAAAGCGGGTGATTGAAGCTGCGCGCAAAGGCAGAGACGCCGATGCCGACGCGGCCGAGGCGAGCATCTCCGATCCGGTTGCCCGAAAGTTGGCCGAGTGGGTCATCCTTCGTTCGGACAACACCAATCCCTCATTCGAACGATATGCCGCTTTCGTACAGAACAATCCCGCCTGGCCACACGTGCCGCTATTCCGCCGGCGCGCCGAGAACGCGCTTTGGAACGACGGTGTCGATGCTGCGGCCGTGCGGGCTTTCTTTGCTAAGAAGACGCCGTCAACCGCCAAGGGACGCTATATGCTCGCGCGCATTTTGCTCGCTCAAGGCGATCGCGACAGTGCAGCGGCGCTGGTGAAGCATGCCTGGCGCCACGACGACTGCAGCGCAGAGGTTGAGAAAAAGGTACTCGAGATGTTCGGCGGCATGCTCACCGCCACCGATCACAAGATGCGGATGGAGACACGTTTTTACGCCGGCGACGCGGCCGCCGGCCTGCGCGCAGGCGAACGCCTTGGCGGCAACGACCTTGTGATCGCCCGTGCACGCGCCGCGGTCCTGCAAAAGGCGCGCAATGCGAAAGCGCTCCTCGACGCCGTGCCTGCGGCCGCACAGCGTGAACCCGGTTACATTTTTGCCCGCGTGCAGTGGTTGCGGCAGAACAACAAGCCGGAAGAAGCCGGAAAACTCATCCTGACCGCGCCGAAGGATCCGGAGGCGCTTGTCGATCTCGATCAATGGTGGCTCGAACGACGTCTGCTGGTGCGCAAGCTGCTGGACGAGCATGACCCGCAGGCAGCTTACAACATTGCCCGCGACGCGGCGCCTCCGATGCGAGGGGTATACCGCGTCGACGCACATTTCACGGCCGGCTGGGTCGCCCTGCGCTATCTGCACAATCCCAAGGCAGCGGCACAGCACTTCGCGCACATCGTGGAAGGCACCCACAATCCGCACGCGCTTTCACGCGGCGGCTATTGGCAGGGCCGTGCCGCAGAGGCGATGGGGCAAGTTGCGCAAGCAAAAGCTTTCTATGAAATGGCCGCACAGCATGTGGCAACCTATTACGGCCAGCTCGCGCGCGCGCGTCTCGGCCTAAAAGATGTTGGGTTGCGCGCGCCACCTGCCTTTACGCCGCAAGAAACAAGTGTGCTGGGCAATCTCGAAGTCACACGGGCGGCGGCGATTCTTTACGAGCTCGGTGAGCGGGACATGCTGGCCTCGATTTATGCCGAGCTTGGCGAGAGCGCGACCGATATCGCTGGAATGGCGATGATGGGTGAACTCGCGGCCAAACACGGAGATGGCCGCGCAATGCTCCTGCTCGGTGAATCTGCCTACCGCCGGGGCCTTCCGCTCGAACATTACGCATATCCGACAGTTGGCCTGCCGGACTATCGGCCGATCGCGCCTCCGGTTGAGCCTGCGGTCACCTATTCGATCGCGCGTCAGGAAAGCCACTTCAACCAAAAGGTCGTCTCGAGCGCCCAAGCGATGGGCCTGATGCAGGTGACGCCAGCAGCCGGCATCGACACCGCCGCGAAATTCAAGGTCACCTACAGCCGCGAGCGCCTACTCAAGGATCCCGTCTACAACATGCAGATGGGAGCAGCCGAACTCGCTATTCTGTTGGGGGGCTATAACGGCTCCTACATCCTCACCTTCGCCGGCTACAATGCCGGCCGCGGCAGGGTGAAGCAATGGATCGCGGCCTATGGCGACCCGCGCGATCCTAACGTCGATCCCGTCGACTGGGTTGAGCGGATTCCGATTTCCGAAACGCGCAATTACGTCGAGCGGATCATGGAGAACCTGCAGGTCTACCGTGTGCGCTTTGGCGGCGGCACCAGACTCCTGATCGAAGCCGACATTCGGCGCGGCGGCGCGCACTGACCGCCCGATGACCGCGCTGGCGTCGTCGACAACAGAGACATCATTCAGCACATTTGTCACTGCCCCTGATGGGCTGCGCCTTCACGTGCGTTGCTACGGCCGCGCCGCCGCTACAAATACTCCCGTTGTATGCCTGCCCGGCCTCGCCCGCACGTCAGCAGACTTTGACGCTCTCGCAACGACACTTTCACGCGATGGCCCGCGCCGCGTGATCGCCCTCGACTATCGTGGTCGTGGCCTATCGCAATATGATCGCGATCCGGCAAATTACTCGCTTCCGGTCGAACTCACCGATGTCCTGGCCGTCACCACGGCAATGGAAACTCTTCCGGCCATCTTCATCGGCACGTCGCGCGGCGGCATCCTGACGATGCTGCTTGCGGCCATCCGGCCGTCGGCAATCGCCGGTGCCGTGCTCAACGACATCGGTCCGGTTATCGAGCCGCAAGGGCTGATGCGCATCAAAAGCTACGTCGGCAAAATGCCGCAGCCGCGAACCTTCGAGGAAGGCGCCGACATCCTGCGCCGCCTGTTTCATTCGCAATTTCCGCGGCTGGGGCCGGACGACTGGCTGGCCGGCGCGCGCCGTATGTTCAAGGAGGAAGATGGGCGCCTGGTGACGACCTACGATCCGAAACTCGCGACCACCATGGCGGGCATCGATCTCGAGCGGCCCGTGCCGGCCCTATGGAAGGAATTTGACGCACTCGCGCATGTGCCGCTGATGGTCATCCGGGGCGCCAACTCGGACATCCTGTCGGCATCGACGGTCGCACAGATGAAGGCACGCCACTCGGCGCTCGAAACCTTCGAGGTGCCTGATCAAGGGCACGCGCCGTTGCTCGCGGAAGCCGATGTAATTTCGCTGATAACAAAATTTGTCGAGCGCGGCCCGCGTCTTTGACGCGGTAGACCGAGCTTCGCGCACTAACAGTTTGGCCAAGAAAAATTCCAGCTCTATTGTCTAAGCGACCTTTGGCATCGCCATCTTACGACTTATTTGACCCGCAGCAATGCTTGAACTTTCGGCCCGAACCACATGGGCACAATTCGTTCCGACGCGCGCTTTTCTGACCATACTGGAGGCGGCCCAATATTTCATGGTTCGAACGCAAAATTCGCTCGCGACGCGCAACCTGTATGGCGATCATGGCGTCATTGTCCTGTTCGCCCCAGAAGGCGCGAGGAAACATATTTTCGAGCTTCCGGTTTATATAGACGGGATAGAACCAACCTAACGTACCATCGTTAATGCGATTAAGCCCCGTTATGTCGTAAAGGTGGAAGCCCGCATCCATTAATATCGTGTTTATATCTTGAAAATCATCAATGTCCGCTTCACAGATCACTACCAGACATTCTTTCAAAGCGGCCTTTCCTCCAGCGAGCGCGGCCTTTTCTGCACCCTGTACATCGAGCTTCAGAAGGAATGGCGGCTTGAGTTCCAGTGCTTTGACCAGCATATCGAGTGTTGTTGCTGAAACTTTGACTTTGGATTTGATTAGATTGTTGACTCGCGACCAATATATATCCCCCTTGGCGCGAACGGATGACCAATAAGGGTGGGCCGATTCTGTGAGTTCAATCTCACCAACAAAATCAGTTAGGGCACCGATATAGTAATGCCCCCCTACAGCATCTTTGATAGCTTTGAGCGATTGTTCGTATAAGCAATTGGCATCAATGTTTACCGGAACCGCGTCCGGAAAAAGCTTCATCAGACTAAGAAAAAAATGTCCATCCGCGCAGCCGACATCAATCACGGTCGAATATCGAATGCCCTTGCTAAACAACCTCTCAAGGGTCGCAACAAAATCACTCATGGAAGCTACCCTGAGCAGACAAGTTTGCCCCGAATTGCGACCGCGAAAGCGGATTCCCGCAATAGGTCATGTCGGCTTTACCCCCCAAAGCGGACATCTTGTGTCAGCCGACATGCCGCCGCTCCTCACGCACTTGCTTTCACGGCAGTGATCTTATGTCCCCTCTTACGTACACATCATTCGGATAGATGTGTCGCCAAAACACATATCCGAAGTCACGCATGAAGGAATGGTAGCCAGCACTATTGAAGAGGTTCTCCAGAATCACCACCTTCGGGCGGTGCTTGGCTAGGTCAACACCACGCATCACACTGAGCTCCCAGCCTTCAACATCGACGGCAAGCACATCGATCTCGCCGACGTCTGGAGCGTGCCGCGCAAGGATAGTGCTAAGACGCCGGACCTGAACTCGAATTGTCGTGATCGTGATTTTCCGTTTCTGTTGTTGTCCAGCGAGCAATGTCGCGTATTCCCCGTTAATTCCGAGAGAAGAGAAGGATTCGTAGGACACCCTTCCTTCTAGGAAT
>JACZDD010229723.1_pt1 | contig 15660 bp, 15 predicted proteins | sample 8641771 | NCBI WGS metagenome assembly JACZDD01 (sample SAMN15324614, study PRJNA640507) | soil metagenome | isolation source: intercropping peanut in the second line | place: China: Luxin town, Laibin City, Guangxi Province | collected 2019-07-25 | depth 10cm m | reverse complement strand
CTGAAGTGGCCACGGCAGCCTTAAACGAAAGATGGCTTGTTTTAGGCGAGCGCCGGAGACCTCACGCGGTGCGGCGGCTACCGGCCCATTGCAATTTCGCTATCATGAACTAATTTTGACCGGCTCGAGGGGGACAACGCGCCATGATCAATCTGAATGAAGTAGGCGCCGCGCCGCGGCGAGATGCGGCGGGCAATTGGCAGGTGCGGTTTGGAATCTATCTGCCCAACATTACATTCAACAAAGGCTACGCGGTGAAGGTGCGAATCATTCATGAAGAGGACCAATTCATCCGCGGTATCGAGCCTAAGGACTTTTACCTCGATTGGGTAAACGGCTCCGCACTCGATTTGTGGGAGAAGACTGTGCCGCTTGTACCCGATCCGGCCAGTCATTTCGGCCAACAAGGCACCTACCTTTATCGCTTCCAGCTTCAGCGCGGCAACCGGGACGTGACGTTCTGGTTTTCCGACCCGTTCGGCCGCGCGGCTGGCCTTGGTACGCTATCAGCCTTCACAATCGAAAACAATCCCATGCCGTTTCCGTGGACAGATGCGGCATTCCGCGTTCCTGAGGTGGATGAGATGATCGTGTACGAACTGAACGTACGTGAGTTCAACCACGACTTCCAGGGCGTGATCGATCAACTAGATTACCTGCAAGGATTGGGCGTAAACGTACTCGAGCTGATGCCGGTTACGAAGGTAAAGGAAGACGTCGAGTGGGGATACACACCGCTCGGATACTTCGCGCCCGACGATCGCCTGGGCGATGTAACCGGGATGAAAGGTCTCATAGACAACTGCCATCAACGCGGCATCGCTGTCATACTCGACTCCGTCTATGCCCATACGCACCCCGAGTTTCCTTACAGCCTGGTCTACGACTCTTCTGGTGAGCCCAATCCAATGATGGGAATTTTCGCTGGCGAGTTTTTCGCTGGCCGGCCTGGAACGGATTACACGAAGGAATTTACGCGCGACTACTTTTTCCAACTCAACCAATACTGGCTGCGCGAGTATCACGTAGATGGCTTCCGTTACGACTATGTGCCCGGCATGTACGACGGACCAGTCGGCCAAGGCTATGCCAATCTGGTCTACCGGACCTACCAGGATTCGAAAGCTTTACCGAAATTCGATGCTGGAAATGGCCGCAGCAAAATCATCCAGTGCGCCGAGCATCTTCCCGATCCGGCCGGCATTTTGTCGCAGACCTACTCAAATTGCGCTTGGCAAAACGGACTCCTCGATCGCGCGCGTGACATGGCTCGCTGGAACTATGTAAGCCAAGACATCGCTCACCAGCTCGATCCGGAATTCCTCGGGTTCCCGAACGAATTCCGCAATCCTGGTAGCGGCGAATCCTTCCCGGTCGCGCCCTTTCAATACGTCGAATCGCACGACCATCCGCGCTTCATTAATGAGTTCGGGCGGCTTCCGATCCGCGACCTGCTTGGCGAGTTCTATGGTGACCGTTCACGGTTCTATAAAACGCAGCCATACGTTATAGCGCTGTACACGGCAAAGGGAATTCCGATGCTGTGGAACGGCCAGGAGTTCGGCGAGGATTGGGGGGTCCCGAGCTGGGGAATTGGCCGGAACCTTTTCGAGCGCCCGCTCCATTGGGAATATTTTTACGATGCAGCCGGCAAGGCGCTCGTACGGCTCTATCGCATTATGGGCACGTTGCGCCGCAACCATCGCGCCCTGGGCAGCCGCGGTTATTTCTTTTATTACTCCGATCAAGCACATCTACAGAAAGGCGTTATTGCCTTCCGCCGCGAAGCGGCAGCAGCGGGCGCACAACCCTCGGAGAACTTGATCGTCTTTATAAATTTCTCCGACACCGATGCCGAGGTATGGCTGCCGTTCCCGGCGCCGGGGACATGGATCGAACAGATTGACGGTAGCCACCCGCCGGTGCAGATCGCACAGGCAGATCAGTGGGTCCCGGTTATCGTGTCATCGAATTATGGCAGCGTTTATAAGCGCACTTGACGCACGCTGAAAAAGATGCCGTTTAAAGAGCTTTGATCTGAATTTTACGAAACGCGACCCTGCCGGTATGTGTTTGTAACCCGATAAAGCGCGGAACGGCTACCGTGCTGGGCAGCCCCCGATCCGGATGTGCCGCATCCGATCCCGCTGTGAACGTGAAATCGGTAATGTCAGTGCCGTTGAGCTTCACCGTGTAATGCTGTCCATCCACCTTGATCTCGTACGCGTTCCACTGCCCGAGAGGGTTCGCGGGAATGCTAGTTGGCGCTTGAAAACCATAAATCGCTCCGGTCTTATGGATTCCAGCGGCATCCGGTTGCCCAAGCGAATCGATCTGCACTTCGAACCCGAAGTCCACCGCAACGAAGGCGGTGTTGTTGTAGTTCTTACTGTTGGGATTTGGAAAGCGGATGAGAACGCCAGAGTTATCGTCCGCTCTCCATGTCCTCCATTCGAGCTTCAGGATAAAGTTGGCCGGTGTGGGCGCCGTGTGCCAGAGCAGCCCAAGATCCGTTCCGGTGACGGCCTCAAGCGCTCCATCTACGATGAGGAAGCGTCCGGGATTGTCGTGGCCCGGCTGGTTCTGAATAGTCGACATACGCCAGCCGCTGAGAGATGTGCCATCGAACAGCATTGTGAAGCCCGCATCCGGGACCGGCGGCGCGAACGTCGCTAGTTTGTCCGCCAGCCTGCGTGCGAGCGCAGTGCCTGTGAGCATCGGGTTCGGAGATCCTACCGTTGGGAAAACTGCGGGACCCGCCACATAGCAGTTCGTGACCTCCTGGAACCTCAGGTCGGCATTCGTCACGGACTGGGCAGCAATATCACCGCAGGCAAGCGTTCCCGCTTCGTGGTGAGTTGTTCCCAGTCCATCCCGGCGCGGCGTTGCAAACGGCAGCACCGTCTGCGCTCGCTGACCCGCGGCAACCGTCACAAAGGAACTCCCAGTGAGGACTTCGTAGGGCTGGCCATTAGCGAAAACGAGCGCCACGTCGTCGGAGGCCGTGTCCATGGCGTTCCAAAGATTGTTGTCTTCGGCGGCCGGCTGAATGCTCACAAAAGCTCTCGGCAAATGAAATTCATCCAGTTCGCCTGCGAGCGTGACACGGGTGTTCGGATTGTTCGGGCGCAGCTCGCCGATACCGCGGATTGTAATAACAATTTGATTGTCGGTGATGTTCTTGAACCGCTCGAATGTATCCACATCCGGAATCTTCTTGAACAGTTCCGCTTCCGAATCGGCGCTCGGGGTATCGAGACCGGCAGCGGTGATCTGCAAATGGAAGTGACCGAACTGATGATCGGCGTGATCGTGACGGCCTTTAACGAAGAGAGCCGATGCTTGCAACTCTTGTACCGCGGCGGACAGACCGGGAAGAGAGGAGCGGGGAATACGGATTGTGAGATTGGACCGTAAATGAGCCATCAGGTTGGCACCCATGCGTACAGCGCTGGGCAAGCCTGGAAACGAGATGAGCGCGAGCCGAGCGCTTTCAATGGTGCCGAGCGCTACAACTACCACGCCTCCGAGGGGTGCCGGAACGACGCCTTGATTCGTTTCTACAGCGACGACCACGCGCGGATTGCCGGAACCATCCGTGATCAAACGCGTGACGTGACAGTTTGGAACGATCATTAAACGTTTTTTGAAATCGTCCCCGGCTGCTTCGTTTTGTGCGAGCCGGGCCGTTTCGATCAGGAGCGGAACGCTGCTGAATTTGTTGAAAGGGAAGAAGCCGGGACGTGGCGCGCTCGCCTGCACGGCCAAAGGCGCCTCAAGCTTGAACAGGTTATCATTCGGAACGCCGTTGAGATGCAACGGAAGCTGGTTGAGCGGAATCGCATCGGAAACATTGCCATTATCGATTTCCTGCCGAAGCCGCGCGCGCAGCGCTTCATGCATCGGCCCGAAGATAAAGTCGTTGGTCGCGCTGGTTCCAATCTGGTCGGCGGCTTGATCGAAATATTGGCCCGCTGCGGTCAGATCCGCGAGAACCTGCGCCGGCCAGAGTGCGGCGGGCGTTTCGGAATCGAGCAGACGCGGCGACCAGCCACCGAAGAAAAGCGAACGGCCGCCAAGACAGTATGCCAGCCCTGGAAATCCTTGAGCGACATTAGTGCGCCAGGGGAGACCCCATACTTCGGCTCGGGGAACCCCAGGATCGTTAACGACCGGACCAGGCGCATTCAAACCCAAGACAGGCAGGTTCTGAACATGCTCCGGCAGCGCCAGCGGCCCGGCTTCCAAGACGAGAGTGCGATGCTGATGCGCCGCATCCTGAGAAAAAAGGTGCTGTGCAACGACGCCGGCGAAGGAGCCTCCGCCAATGATGATGACATCAAAGGAACGGGCGTCCGGCCGGGTAGCTGTATCGGTACTCTTGAATGCTTCATCCAGACCGTTACAACTGTAACGGCCAAGAATGTCGCGGGAAAAATCAGTGTTCTGCACAGAGAGGCTTGTCATAACTTCCTCGCTCCTGGCGGCCTATTCTATGTCAGTTAAGCCCCAAACGGGTGATGTTTTCAGGTATACGCGGCTAAATTCCCTAGTCATTCCTGAAAAGCACCCGTCGTCGCCTCTAAAGCGACCGAATCAAAAATCCGAAGGATACAGCAAGGTCAAATGGGACTTGGTGGAAAACGATAATAGACCCAATGTTGGACCGTTCACATCCGATGCTGCAGACCTGTGCGGGCGCTGCGTATCTAATGAAATGCCCGTTATTGCAAGACGTTACCACCCGAACGGCTGGGTGATTAACATTTGTGATTCTTGCTTGACGGCGGAGGAGCGGATAGCTCTGAGTGGCGTGATTGCAGACAGTCTGTATCTATCGGGATTGAGATGATACGAGTTGGCGAAGCTTCTTTGCCGGGTTCGCTATCATGAACTCATTTTGACTGACTGGTTCACGGAACTGAAGTGCTCGGCCATTCTCTTCGATATGGACGGCACACTGGTCGACTCCACGCCAGTGGTTGAGAGCGCGTGGGGATGGTGGGCCGAGCGCCATCAGTTGCCGCTCAGCGAAGTTCTCGCGTTCTCACACGGGCGTCCGACGATTGCGACGATGGAGCATTTTCGGCCCGGAGCGGATATACAGGTCGAAGCGGCGGAAATGGAGCGGTACGAGGAGAACCGGATCGACGGCATTGTGGCGGTCGCCGGAGCAATAGCAGCGGTACACGAAGCGCAGAAGGGTCCCTGGGGCGTAGTAACGTCGGCTCCCCGCCTGCTTGCGGAACGCCGCTTGGCCGCGGCGGGTTTTCCTGTGCCGTCTGTATTGGTGCCGGCAGATGAAATTGAGCGGGGGAAACCCGATCCGGAAGGCTATCGGAAAGCCGCGCGATTACTCAATGTGGCGCCGTCCGAGTGCGTCGTTTTCGAAGATACGCGTCCCGGGATCGAAGCGGCGCGAGCGGCGGGTATGACAGCGATCGGCCTGCTGACGACGTTTCCCGCCGAAGCGCTCGGCTGCGTTTGGGCGGTCCGGAACTTTCTGGATATTCGAGTGGAACGAACCGGCGATGGGTTTCGAGTGTTCACCGCATCGTTACAATAGGGCGATGTCTGAGGAGCGAGCAGCCTCTGCGAATTTCGAAAGCAGTCTCGAAGAGCTCGAGCGAATCGTGAAGGAGCTGGAAAAAGGGGATCTTCCTCTGGAGCGCAGCCTGGAACTGTTTGAGAGCGGCATGCGGTTGAGTACGGAATGCAAACGGCTGTTGGAAGAGGCAGAGTCGCGAGTGGAACTGTTGACAAAGCGCGGAGCGGAAACAGTAGCGCTTCCGTTCAATCCGGACAAGCCGGCATGATGACGAAAACGCAGCAGTCGAGCTTGCAAGAATACCTGGCTGATCAAATAAAAATAGTGGATCGAGCGCTCGATGAATGGGTGCCGGCGGAAACGGTGGCTCCCGAATCGATTCATCAGGCAATGCGCTACAGCTTGTTCGCGGGCGGCAAACGTATCCGGCCGATCCTTGCGATCGCCGCGGCACGGACCATTGGCGGCGACACGACAGGGATTGAGAATGCGGCATGCGCGCTCGAGTTGATCCACACCTACTCGCTGATTCATGATGATTTGCCCGCGCTTGACAACGACGATTTGCGGCGTGGCCGGCCGACTTGCCACAAAGTATTCGGCGATGCTTTGGCCGTGCTGGCCGGGGATTCGCTGCTGACATTGGCATTTGAAGTGTTAAGCCGCTTGCCTGGAGTGGCTGCAGAGCGCCGAATCCGGCTGGTGGAGGAGCTTTCGCGCGCTGCCGGAACGGTCGGCGGAATGATTGCGGGCCAAGTACACGATATCGAGGGCGAGCGGCAAACGCCTACGGCGCTGCTGCTCGAATCGATCCATCGCGCGAAAACCGGCGCGCTGCTGCGGGCGAGCGTGCGGATGGGCGCAATCTATGCCGGCGCGAGCGCGGCGGAACTCGCGGCTCTATCCGAATATGGCGAGCATGCCGGGCTGGCGTTTCAGATCGTGGACGATGTGCTCGACGTGGAGGAATCCTCGGAAGCGTTGGGCAAGACAGCGGGCAAGGACCAGGCGCAGCAGAAAATTACGTTTCCGGCGGTATATGGCCTGGAGCGCTCGCGGCAGATGGCCGAAGACGAACGCGAAGCCGCGCATGCGGCGCTGGCCGTGTTTGGAGATTGCGCCACGCGCTTGCGACAGATCGCCGATTTCATCGTGAAACGCAAAGCTTGAAGAAGCGCTTAGATGTCGTGCTGGTCGAGCGCGGCTTGACCGAATCGCGCGAGAAGGCGCAGGCATTGATCCTGTCGGGCAAAGTGACGGTCGATGGGCAGAAGGCCAGTAAGGCGGGGCACGCGGTCTGGCCGGAAGCGCGCATCGAGATAAGTGAACCTCTCCGCTACGTCAGCCGCGGCGGATTGAAGCTGGAAGCGGCGTTGGCTGGATTCGGCGTGTCCCCATCGGAACGCGTTTGTCTCGATATCGGCACTTCGACGGGCGGATTTACCGATTGCCTGCTGCAGCATGGGGCCGCGCGGGTGCATGCGGTGGATACCGGAGCAGGGCAGATCGATTGGAAGCTGCGGACCGATCCCCGGGTAGTCCTGCACGAACGTGTAAATGCACGCTATCTTTCTAAAGACGAGATCGGCGAAATAGCCAGCCTGTTAGTTTGCGATGTCAGTTTTATCTCCGTAACGCTGCTTATTCCGGCGCTTGTCCCGCTGGTGGATCCGGATGGCGACTGGATCGTTTTAGTAAAGCCTCAATTCGAAGCGGGGAGAGGGCTTGTCGAGAAAGGCGGCATTGTGCGCGATCCCGAAGGGCATCGATTTGCGTGCGAACGCGTATCGGCGGCGATGCGGGAAGCGGGTTTCCGGACTGAGTTGATGGATAGTCCGATTTTGGGCGGGGAAGGGAACCGGGAGTTTTTGTTGCATGCACGGCGACCGTTAAATCCAAAGTGCGATTGATAAAATAATCACATTTGACTTTATTCAGGGAGTTTTTTGTGAAAACTATCGCAACGTGGATCGCAATAAGCTGCTCGGCCTTTGTACTGAGCGCACAGACGACAAATAACCAATCGATTTCCGGGACTGTACGAGATTCTAGTGGAGCCGTCGTTCCGAACGCTACAGTTACTGCGGTCAGCGAAGGCACAACGCTCACGCGGTCGGCGGTTTCCAGCGAGAGCGGGGCTTACTTCCTATCAAACGTTCCGATTGGATTTTACGACATTTCGGCAACAGCTCCCGGTTTTAAGAAATTCACCGCTTCGCATGTGGAAGTTACGGTGGGACAGCAAGCTTCTCTCAACGTAACGCTGGATGTGGGAAACGTAAACGAATCGATCACGGTGCAGGCGGATGCGGTGCGAGTGGAGGCCAGCAGCGGCCAGGTGAGCAATCTCATTACCGGCACGCAAGCGAGCCAGATCCAGCTGAATGGGCGGAATTTTCCGCAACTCCTGCAACTTCTGCCCGGCGTTTCGACGACTTACAGCAGCGGGTTCGGTCTATTCGGCGGATACGGTGTAAATAACAGCGGGCAATCTATCAATGGCAGTCGAACGGACACCTTCTCCTGGTATCTGGATGGAGCGGATAACAAGGACAATGGGGGCGGCGGAAACAATTTTGTAAACATTAATCCAGACGCCATTGCGGAATTTCGCGTCCTGACTGCGAACTACAGCGCCGAATACGGCGGCAGCGCCGGAGCGGTAATCAGCATCGCGGTAAAAGCGGGCACAACCAGCTATCACGGGATGGCATATGAATTCTTCCGGAACGACGCCATTCAGGCTCGCGCCTTTAATTCACTTACGATTCCCGAACTGCGATTCAACAATTTCGGCTGGAATCTAGGCGGTCCGATCTTCATCCCCAAGCTGTTAAAGAAGGACAACAACAAACTTTTCTTCTTTGTTGGGCAAGATTTTAAGCGGCTGCGCCAAGGGGCAACGAACACGTGGACGGTGCCTACGCTGGCGCAGCGCACGGGGAATTTTTCTTCGCTTGCGCCATCTGCCTGGCCGAAGGATCCGGTGACCGGGGTGGCGTTTGGGGGCGGCATCGTGCCGCAGAATCGCTGGAATCCGGCGTCCGCCAAATTGTTGAGTATCTATCCGCAACCCAACTCCGCGTCGGGCAGCGGCAACTTCGTATTTAATACGGTTTCGCCGCTAAACACGAACCAATACATTGCCAAAGTCGACTACAACATCAGCAATAAAAATCAGCTTTCGGTCCACTACTTCCGCGATTACTACACATCGGAACAAAACCTCACACAGTTAGTTACCTACAACCGCAACATTCCGGGGACGAACGCGAGCGTGCAGTGGACGTACGTGCCGAATCCGTCCACAGTAAACGTGGCTCAGTTCAGCTTTACGGGCAATGTGATTTTCCAAAAGACCGGGATCGCGCCGAATCCTATTTTCGTCAGTGATTTCACCCGGGCCGGGAATGGGGTGATTTATCCGACCATCTACAACGCGTCAGAGGTTCTTCCGAGCCTGCAAGTCCAGAACTTTACAAATCTGACGTCTACCCCGCTGAACTTCAATAATTTTAACCGGATCTTCGATTGGAAAGACGATTTTTCCAAGATCCTGGGTAATCACAATTTGAAGCTTGGCATTCTGATTATGCGGAGCCGAAAAAATCAAGACAACGTTCCTGCGATCAATGGAACATTCGTCTTCAATACAACGGCGCGGCCGGCGGGGCCGACTGGAACCAGCGGGAACGCGGTGGCCGACGCTCTCCTCGGAAACTTCTATTCTTATACGGAGGCGAGCAGCACGCGAGAGGGTTGGTATCGTTTTTCCCAAATTGAGCCCTACGTGCAAGACGACTGGAAAGTGAATAGCCGGTTGACGTTGAATCTTGGTTTGCGCTGGGCGTATATGCAGCCGCAATATAGCGCGCTCAACAACACCACCGCATTTCTGCCTCAATACTACGATCCGGCCAAAGCTGTTGCGATCAATCCGGTGACGGGCTCGATCATCGCCAATAGCGGGGATATCTACAATGGGCTGGTTCTCGGAGGCGATAGCTTTCCGCAAGCGGCAATAGACCGAATTCCGATCACAAAAGATCCGGCGGTCATGGCTCTATTCCACGGGCTTCCCAAAGGAACTGCGAATACGTATTGGAATACGTGGCAGCCGCGTGTCGGTTTTGCTTACGATTTGACGGGGCGCCAATCGACGGTCCTCCGCGGCGGATACGGAATTTTCTACGAGAGAATTGAAGGAAACTTTATTTTCAGCGCGGTGAACAATCCGCCTTTTGTTCAGCAATCGCTTATCTACTACGGCAACGTCGCGAACCCGGCGGGTGGAGCGCTGCAAAGCTTCCCAAGTACGATCAATAATTCGCATTACCTGGATATGAAGGTGCCGCGCACAATGAACTGGAGTTTAGGCATCCAGCAAAAAATCGGCCGGGATACGCTCTTCAGCGTGATGTATGTCGGCGCGAGTGCGGCAAATCTTTCGTATCAGCAGAACATTAACCAGCTTCGGCCGGGCATATTGCAGGCAAACCCGGGCGTGAATGTAAATGCGCTGAGGCCGTATTTGGGTTACGCGGATATATTCGAATACAACACCGGCGCAAACTTTAACTACAACTCGCTTCAGGTGGAGTTCCGGAAGCAGTTTACGACTGGCGGCTTGGTCAACCTGGCCTATACGTGGTCGAAGGCGCTAACCGATGCGAACGGTTATAACTACACGCCGCAGAATAGCTACAATTTGCGAGGAGACTATGGGCCTGCCAGTTACAACCGGAATCATATCTTCGTGGCCAGCTATGTCTATCCGCTTCCATTTTGGTTGAACGGAACCAACTGGTATCAAAAAGTATTGGGTGGATGGCAGGTTTCCGGTGTGACTACGGTGCAGACTGGGCTGCCCTTCAATGTGACGATCCCGCCGGATCAGGCCGGAACCGGTGTAAGCGGCAGTCAACGGCCGAATGTGGTTGGAAATCCCTATGCAAGCGGCGGCGCGCGGACGCAAATCCTGAATCCGGCTGCATTCGCGATTGCGGCGCCGGGAACGTTCGGAAATCTGGGAGCATTTGCGTTCCATCAGCCGCTGTTCGCCAACTGGGACGTGTCGGTCCAAAAAGCATTTCCCATTGGGGAGAGTGTTCGGGCGAGTCTTCGAGCCGAGCTCTACAATTTCCCGAATCATTTTTCGTTCACGACAATTTCCTCGACGGTCGGAAGCAGCAATTTTGGCCAGGCGACTGCCGCGACGGATCCACGGACGCTGCAACTGGCTTTGAAGGTAAGTTTTTAGTATTGCGTGTGTCGCGCAGCGAGCCTGTGTGTCCGGCGCAAGCGGCTCACGCGCAGCTATAGCCGAAGAAAGCTGCTTTCGGCAGTGAGCCAGGAATGGCTGACGTTGCTGGCGATGTGGCCGCCAGTCGGTGGCGGGTACCTCAGCGGCCGTAATTCGTTGTATACCCCATACGTCGATTGCAAAACGGTTCGAACTGCCGTACGAGAGCATTCTGCCTATAGATGCGATCAACCGGCGAACATCTTTCAAATGCAAAGCCTGTCGGCCTGCGGTTCGCCAGTTCGGTATCCGTCTCTTTCAAATGCTCCATCAAACGCGCCTGGATGTTATTCGTCTCGCCTATAAATATCCATTCACGAGCGTTTGAGATGCCATAGACTCCCGAAACCTCTGGCGCATTCTTTCGAACGGACTCCACTGTAAACGACCGGGCCGAACCTTCTGCGAACGACATATTTTCAATGCTCCTTGAACGGTGTTCCTAAACGCAGATTCGATGCGAATGATGGCCTTCGGAACCGCGGGCGCACCGGTTTTTTAAGCGCCTTCTCCGCCGCCTTTCGCTCGCGTTCGATGAGCAATGGACGAAAATCCTCCGCAACAACTTTATAACTGTGGAATCTGTTCAGATAATCGGGCCCTACCACCGACGCAGCAGTCAGCAGTTGAAGGCAAAACATCGGTCCATCCTGCATGGGCACTCGGCTCTGCATCAACAAAGACAAGTCGACCTCAATTGAGAAGAGAAGGGCTGGGCTGCGATCTTCTGTTCCACGGAAAAGAAAGCACCTCATGTCGCCCTGCTGCGTGAACCCCTCGTATGCGAAATGCATGTTCACTGTACTATTCAGTTGGACTTGATCGGCCGGGCTCCGGGAAAGAGCTGTCGAAGTTTGATCAGAGCGTCTGCGCGTGTATCGCTAGGCGTATCCGATATAACTGTGAATCCTATCTTTTGCTTCAGCAATCGCAGAATTCGCTGCGGGTCCGACTGCCAAACGGCTGGCACTCCGGCCTTCTGAACAACGTAGAATTTTGACGGCATATTTCTCCTTTACGGGACTGCAAAGTCTAATCCCGTTTCGCCGGATCTGGAAAATCTTGAAATCCGGCGAGCATTTCCTTTGGGTTTACATCCCGATGGCCGGCATGACTTTTGAAGACACGAGGCGTTATGGTTCTTCGCCTCCAGGCTTTTTTGCTTAGATTGGTGATGAGGCGGCTGTCACCTCGAACCTCTCCCATGTAGTCACCGGCACATCCATAGATCTCATCGCCTTCGGCGAAGTAGCCTATCTGTCGCCCGTCGCGGCCGAACAAGCAATCGGCGGTCCGACACCCGATATATCGTCCACACCAGTTCCAAAAGCTTTGGGTTCCATCCGCTTCCCGGCTTTCAAAAATGGCGATCATCGGACCTGCTATTACTGCCGGGTTGAGCAGGTCAGAACATGTAGCTTATTGTTCTTACTTGACAAGGCAGCAGAATTTCATCTCGAACTAAGTGACCCGAACCCCTTTTCGTCTCAATGACGCAAAGGTCCTTCGCTGTTGTTTCTAAGAGATAGGGTCCAGAAGATCTGACTTAGTTCAGAGAATCTGAAGAATGGGCTAAACTGCTCAGACTCATTTATTGTACGCTTAAATCTTCACGGAGTCCAGGTCTTAACGTTCCGTCTGCTTTGACATAGTGCCGCTATGAAGTGGGTAAGTTTCGAGTCCGGCTCCGAGGAATCAGCGCTGCCTGCCGACCTGTGCGCGATATATGGCTGCAACAAGTGCCCAGGATTCGCACGAGTCCGGGATCTGCCCGAAAGGCTGATGAGGGAGATCGGCCCGGTTCCCGATGATCCGACTGTCATGGTGGTCTGCGTTCACGAGTGTCACCAGGAGCCGCCGGCGGAACTGGATTCTAGGAGCCCGGTGATCATGATTACCTGTCCCCGCTGTAGGGCGGTACAGACGACGCCTGGGTTCGCCGCCGAACAATACTTTTGCCACTCCTGTGGGCAACATGTGAAGGTCGGCGAGTGGCCGCTTCAGTGAAGCAACCAGCACCATGCAACGGCGCCCTTCTGCCCGGCTATTGATTATCAATTCCAGCAGCGAAATCCTATTATTCCGGTTCGAACACAAACACGGACCTCTGGAAGGACGGACGTTTTGGGCAACACCGGGCGGGGCGCTGCATGCCGGTGAAAGTTTTCTCGAAGCGGCGAAGCGCGAACTTTTCGAAGAGACGGGTATCGGAGCCGATTCGCTTGGTGAGCCGGTTTGGAAACAGGAAATAACATTCCAGGTATCTACTGGAGAATGCGTGCTCGCAGAAGAACATTTCTTTTTGATCCGCGTGTCCAGTCCAACGATTGGCCGCGAAAACTGGACCAGACTGGAAAAAGAACTGATCGCTGAGCATCGATGGTGGTCGATCCCGGAGCTGGAGGCTACTAGTGAGATGGCGTTTCCAGAGAACCTCGGAGAGATTCTCCGAGTGACCGTTGCGTCACCGGGACCGATCTGAGCGCGCAGTCGATGCAGATTCTGGAGCGCGGAAAATGGTTGCCTTTCCCTGCTAAATGGGGCAAGCTACTCTAATCTTTTGCATAACCAAAAGAATCCGATGAAGAAGATAGAAACTGTCGGAATTATGTCGAAGCCTAAGATTGCAGAGGCTCGGGAGATCGTCTGCGGTCTGCTGGAGTGGCTGGAAAAACGGGGCATTCAGTACCGGTGCGACCAGCAAACCGCCGAGTATGCTGGCGACCGGCCCTACTTCCCGCGCGAGGAAGTGCCTGAGGGAGCCGACCTGATCATTGTTTTGGGCGGGGACGGGACGCTGCTTTCCGGGGCGCGGTTTGTGGCCGGGCGGAATATTCCGCTGTTTGCGGTGAATCTGGGTCATCTGGGATTTCTGACGGCTATCCGGGTCGAGGAGCTATATCCGGAGCTGGAGCGCGCGCTGCGGGGCGAGCACCGCATCGGCCGGCGGCGCATGGTCGATTGCGAGGTGGTCCGGGATGGCGAAATTATCGGCTGCTATTCCGCATTGAATGATGTGGTGATCACTAAATCGGAGCTGGCGCGCATGATCGATCTGGATGCGCACGTGGACAATCATTTCGTCGCTGCCTATAAAGCCGATGGATTGATCATTTCTACTCCGACAGGCTCCACCGCCTATTCGCTTTCGGCGGGCGGGCCGGTGATCTTTCCGTCGGTGAGCGCATTCTGTATTACACCTATCTGCCCGCATATGCTCACAAACCGGCCGGTCATCGTTCCGGATTCGAGCGTCATTCAAATCTTGAATCACGGGGAAGACCGTACCTACTTGACGATCGACGGGCAAGTAGGCGAACCTTTGCGTAAAGGCGACCGTATCGTCTGCCGTTCGTCTCCGAAGACGATTCAACTGATCCGCCCGCCGAAGATGCTTTTCTTCGACGTGCTGCGAGAAAAGCTCAAGTGGGGAGAACGATAGAGTGCAATGCGGCTGCTGAGAAAGATATCGCTTACCTCGTGGATTTTTATCGCGCTGGTGCTTGGCATCCTGCTGGGCGTGTTGTTCCCAGCATTCGCTAAGAGTCTCGAGCCCATCAGCAACATCTTTCTGCGGCTGATCCGGTCGATTGTGGGGCCGCTGTTGTTCGGCACGCTGGTTTACGGGATCGCGTCGGCGGGCGAATTGAAAACCATGGGGCGCATTGCGCTCAAGGCGGTCACCTATTTTGAAATCGCGACCACTCTGGCGCTGGTGATCGGGCTGGTGATGGTCAACGTGTTTCAGCCCGGCGCAGGACTAACCTTGGCCGGAGAAAACGGCGCTCCCTTGCCGGCGCTGGCGAAGCCGGTTTCGCTGAGTCAGGTGCTGGAGCACGCGGTGCCCAGCAATGTTTTCGAATCGCTGGCGCAAAACGATGTGCTGCAGATGGTGGTGTTTTTCTTTTTATTCGGCGCAGCGTGCTCGGCGGTAGGCGCGAAAGCGCAGCCGGTGATTGAATTTGCGGGGTCGGTGGCGGAAGTGATGTTCCGCTACACCAAGTACGTCATGTTTCTGGCGCCTTTCGGGGTGGGTGCGGCGATCGCGGTTACAATCGGCTCCAAAGGTCCGGGCGTGTTGTTCAGCCTGGGGAAGCTGGTGGGCACGTTGTATCTGGCGCAGATCTTGTTTGTTCTGCTTGTGCTGGGTACGGCATTGACGATCGCGCGTGTGCCGCTGGGGCCTTTCTATCGAGCGGCGCGGCAGCCATTTCTGCTCGCGTTTTCGACCGCATCGAGCGAGGCGGCGTTGCCGCTGGCGCTCGAAAACATGGAGCGGCTGGGGATTCCGAAGCATATTGTCGGATTTGTGCTGCCGACCGGATATAGCTTCAACCTGGACGGCTCGACGCTCTATCTCTCGCTTGCTTCGGTGTTCGTCGCGCAGGCGGCGGGAGTACATATGCCGCTGGGGACGCAGATCACGATGATGTTGACCCTGATGCTGACAAGCAAGGGTGTCGCCGCGGTGCCGCGTGCATCGCTCGTCATTTTGGCGGGAACGCTCGGGACTTTCCATTTACCGCTCGAAGGCATCGCGCTGATTCTCGGAGTGGACGCGTTGATGGATATGTGCCGGACTTCGGTGAATTTGCTTGGGAATTGTGTGGCAACAGCGGTTGTGGCGCGGTGGGAAGGTGTGGCGATCCGAACAGTGCCGGGCGAACCGTTGGAAGTGGCGATCGGGAGCGGTACTCATTAGCTCGAAAGCCTGTTGCCAGTCCAACGCCACTTAATTTTGCCGAATGCGGACAGCAGAGTAGGGCGGCTCTCCTGAGCCGCGCCGGACGTCCCCGTCCGGCTTACTCTG
>JACZDD010064439.1_pt1 | contig 15686 bp, 14 predicted proteins | sample 8641771 | NCBI WGS metagenome assembly JACZDD01 (sample SAMN15324614, study PRJNA640507) | soil metagenome | isolation source: intercropping peanut in the second line | place: China: Luxin town, Laibin City, Guangxi Province | collected 2019-07-25 | depth 10cm m | reverse complement strand
TCAGTCTTCAGCGAAACCGACTGCATCTCTTCGTCGTGGTAGTGCTTCAGGCCATTGCCGTGATGATGGTGGTGGTGATCGTGACCATGATCGTGGTCGTGATGGTGATGGTCGTGATCGTGGTGGTGATCATCTGCCTCTAGGAACGAAGGCTCAATCTCGAGAATACGATCGAGATCGAAGGCATTGCGGCCGAGGACTTCGTCGATGTCGATCTTAGCGCGCTCGGTGCGGTGCAGCCGCGCATAAGGATTGAGTCCGCGAATTCGCGCCTCGAGCTCGCTCAACTCTTCCGGGGCCACCAAATCGGTCTTGTTGATCAGGATGACGTCGGCGAAAGCGATCTGATTCTTTGCTTCGGGTGCATCCTTGAGACGATCCGTCAGCCACTTGGCGTCGGCGACCGTTACAACCGCATCCAATTTGGTCCGCGAGCCGACCGCCTCGTCCATGAAGAATGTCTGCGCCACCGGCGCAGGATCGGCGAGCCCGGTCGTTTCCACGATGATCGCGTCGAATTTCCCCTTGCGCCGCATCAGGCCGTCGATAATCCGCACGAGGTCGCCGCGCACGGTGCAGCAAATGCATCCGTTGTTCATCTCGAACACTTCCTCGTCGGCGTTGACCACCAGTTCGTTGTCGATGCCGATCTCACCGAATTCGTTGACGATGACAGCGAATTTCTTGCCGTGCGGCTCGGACAGAATGCGGTTAAGCAGCGTGGTCTTGCCGGCGCCGAGGTAGCCGGTGAGCACGGTGACCGGAATTTTCTCGGTATTACTGGGGGTTGGCATTGAAGAAGACACTCCGTTTGACGGTCATATAGGCAATTTCAGGCCGAACCACAAAAGGTGTCACACAGGGCGCCTAAGCTCCGTCCCCACAGGCCCGCTCGAAAACGGCCCCTGCGTCTTTCACCGGGCCGTTCCCGCGCCAGGCGACATATTGATCGGGCCTTATTAATGCGAGGTCGCAGCCATAAAGATCACGGGCATCACTGTCGGCGACATCGAGGACGTCGAGCGGCGCCTGCCGGACCATCGCCGCTTCCACGATCGCTGAAGTGTCTGGAGGCCGCGGCCCGAGCCGAAGCAAAGTGAAACCGCGACCCAGCCGGTCGAACAGCGAGCTGCCCTCGACCCGGCCCGTATCGAGCCACACATGCGGCGCGCGTCCGCCTGGGACACTGGTCGGAGCGTAGGTCGTCAAGCTGTCGGCAGGCGGAATGCCGCCACCCTCAATCACGGGTGACCCGTCATATCGTGCGCCGAGCTGCACCCCGATCGACGCAAACTGCTCGCCAAACCCCGCAAACATCCTGCTGGCCGCCAGGCGCGCGGCGTCGCCCACAGGCGTGCCTTGCTCGATTGCGGGGTCTATGTCGGTCTCGCCGATATTGGCAGTCAGTCGGCGCGCGGCCTCGGTATTTCGCAAGGCGATTGGCATTCGTTCCGTTTCATAAGATGACAGGAGGCCGCTGCCACCCCACCCTTGCAGGGTGGCTGCAAGCTTCCATGCAAGGTTGGATGCATCGTCGATGCCTGTGTTCATGCCGAAGCCGCCGGTCGGTGTGAACAGATGCACGGCGTCGCCGGCAAGCAGCACACGCCGTTCGCCGTAGCACTCCGCCACCAGCGCCATGCCGGCCGTCCAGGGCTCGTGCGCGATGATTTGCGTCTCGACATCGGCGCCAACACAGCGGCGCATGGCTTCGGCGACGACGACATCTTTAGGCGGCTGGTCGGGCTGGCCGGCGCGCGTGCGGAACAGAAACTCCTCTTTGCCGTCGACTGCAATCAGGCTCGAGCGGATTTCGGGATTGACCGCCCAGTATTGCCACGCACGCCGCGTACGGAAAATTTCCCGATAGAGGGCCGGCACACGCACATAGGTGGAGAACATGCGTCCGCCGAAATATTGCTGCTCCAAGCCCGCCTCACCGCGGAATTTGATGCCCAGAGCGCGTCTGACGCCGCTGCGGCCGCCATCACAGCCGACGAGATATTTCGCGTGCCAGGTCTGTTTTTCGCGGCGTTCGCTCAGCGCTGTAAGTTGAACGCCGTCCTCGTCTTGGATGAATTGATCGACGTGCCAGCCGAAACGCATGGCGATGTTCGGCCGCGTTTTAGCGTGCTCAAACAGGAAGCGCTCGACGTGCATCTGATTGGCGCGGTGAATAGGCTCCGGCATTTGGTCGGTTTTTGCGGACGTTGCGACCTGCCGTCTGACCTCGTCAGCCGACGGCAAGCGCAGACGGACCAGTTCATGCGCGCCAAAGCGCGTGAAATAGGCGACATCGGTCGGATGGTCAGCCGGCAGCCCCAGTTTTCGGATTTCGCCGGCAATGCCGAGCCGGCGAAAGTGCTCCATCGTGCGTGAGCCTTCGGTACTGCCTTTCGGATGCCAGCGCGTTGTCGTTTCCGTATTGAACAGGACGGACCGCACGCCGTGCCAATCCAGGAACAGTGCGAGCATCATTCCAACGGGTCCACCCCCGACAATGGCAACGGGAATGGTATCTGTGCGGGAGTCGGACATGCTTGCTGGCGGCGATGTTCGTCCGGATCAGTTGCGCGAGCGCGCTCCCGGAACGCGGAACAGGGTGGAGAACACCGAACGGATCCACTTGTTGCCCGGCTCCCGGTGAAACCGGTTGTGCCAGTATTGGTAGATTTCGATCTTCGGCAGCTTGATCGGCGGTCTGACAATCTCGAGATTGAGATCCTCGGCAAGCACGGTCGCAATCGATATCGGCAGCGTCGCGATCGCATTGGTGTGCTTGGCGATCACCGCCGCAGCGATGAAGGTCGGGACGCGGCAGATAATGTCCTGTGGCGGGATGGCTGCCCCAACCGCGCGCTCGGCAAGCTTGTGCGCATGGCCGGTGCCGAGCGTCGACACCAGCACGTGGTTCTCGGCGGCGAACTCGCGCAGCGACGGATTGCTCGACACCCGCGGGTGGCCGCGATTGACGACGCTGACATATTCCTCGACCCACAGGAACTGCCGCCGGATTCCTTTAACGAGGGTCGGAAAAGATCCCATCGCAAAGTCGATCGTTCCGCTCTCGAGCCACGACTCGAGATGCTCGCCGTCAAGCTGCACGACGCGCAGGCGCACGTTTGGCGCGTCGACCATGACGCGATTGAGTAGTGGCGGCAGCAGCTTGATGACGCCGGCATCGACAACACAGAACTGGAATGTCCGGGTGGAGACGCGCGGGTCGAACACCACATGCTCGCCGCGCAGCGCGCGCATTTTTTCAAGTACGTCGCCGACCGGCTGGGTCAGCGCGAGCGCCTTCGGTGTCGGCTCCATCCGGTGCGACACCCGCACGAACAGCGGGTCGTCGAAATAGCGGCGCAGGCGGGCCAGCGTCTTGCTCAGCGCCGGCTGCGTGACGTCGAGGACTTTGGCGGCCCGGGTCAGGCTGCGCTCGCGCAAGAGCACGTCCAACACGCGTAAATGCTGGAGATCGAGCTCGGTGGAATAACTATTTGGAATGTAATTTATATCCATCGATTGATAGTATACGCGCGAGCACAGTCCTAGGCTAGCGGCAACGATGGGTGGGCCGGCGCGAGGCGCCGGAACCCGCCCGCAGGGGAAACGCTGCCATGCTGCCGACCGCGCCGCAGGATCGTGGGCTTGACCGATCGACGCACTGCGTCCCTTCGACCGAATTTCGCAACGCGCTTTCGAAACTCGCGACTGCCGTTTCCGTCGTCACGACCGCCGGCCCGGCCGGCGCAGCCGGAGTAACCTGCTCCGCCGTCTGCGCATTGAGCGGCGATCCCGCGATGGTGCTTGTCTGCGTGCACGGCAAGAGCGCGACCAACGCCGCCATCAAGAAAAATGGAATCCTGTGTGTAAATTGCCTGCAGGCGAGCCAAAGCGAGCTGTCGCAGGCTTTCGCCGGAATTGGCGCGATCCCGATGAATGAGCGCTTCACACTGGGCGCGTGGGACGCGCTGGTGACGGGCGCACCGCGCTGCAAGGGCGCGCTGATTGCGCTCGACTGCGAAGTCGCGGAAGTGCGCGACATCGGAACGCACAGCGTGTTTGTCGCAAAAGTTCTGGCAACGTCGGAAGCTGAACGAGGCGAGCCCCTGCTCTATCAGAGGCGGGCTTACGTGACGACGTGCGCATTGTAATGAGTTGAGACCCTGATCGGGAGATCGTCATGCTGCGAACGGGCGAGCACTATCTCAAGTCGCTGAACGACGGGCGCACCGTCTGGGTCGGCAACACCAAGATTGACAACGTCGCGACGCATCCGCTTACGCGGGACTACGCGCTGCGCACTGCGGAATTTTTTGACCTGCACCGGCGCCCCGAGCTGCAGGACCAGCTTACGTTCGTGGATACGAGCGGCGAACGGCGTTCGATGATGTGGTTCCTTCATCGCAGCAAGGAAGAGCTGGTCCGTAAGCGCCGTTACCATGAGTACATCATGCGGCACTTTGTGGCGGCTTCGATGCCGCGCACGCCGGACTCACAGAACTACATGTTGGTGACCTATATCGACGATCCCGACCCGTGGGAGAAGGCGTCGATCGGCGCTGAAGGCCGCGGCCTCGCGGACAATATTCGCAATTTCTGGCAGTACGCGATGGACCACGACCTGGTCGTGGCGCCGCACTTCGTCGACCCGCAGGCTGACCGCTCCGATCCGAACGCGCATGCGACGTCGCCTGCATTGCGCATCGTGTTGACGAATGACGAAGGCATCGTGGTCAATGGCGTCAAAGCCATCGGCACCGCCTCGGCCTTCGGCGACTTCCTGCACCTTGGCGTTTTCTTCCGTCCCGGCGCCAAGGGCGACCAGATTATTTACGGTGTCTGCCCGGCAAATCTGAAAGGCATCACCGTCGTCTGCCGTGAGAGCGTCGTTGCGACCGACCCGGTCGAGCATCCGCTTGCCTCGCAGGGCGACGAGCTCGATGCCACCGTGATGTTCGACAATGTGCTGATCCCCTGGAAATATGTCTTCCATATCGGCAATCCCGACCACGCCAAGCTGTATCCACAGCGCGTATTCGACTGGGGACATTATTACGCGCTGTTCCGGCAGGCCGTACGCGCCGAATTGCTGGCGGGCCTGGCAATTCTCATGTGCGAGCACCTCGGCACCGCGAAGATCGAAGCGGTACAAGCCCGCCTCGCACGCATTATCGGCTTCCAGCAGTCGACCTATGCGCATGTGCTCGCGTCGGAGGACCAGGGATTCTATACGCCGGGCGGCCTCTACAAGCCCGACATCCAGCTGTTCAACTGGGGCCGCGTCTATTTCCTGCAGAATCTCGGACCGATGGTGGATGAGTTGATCGACCTGTGCGGCCGCAGCGCAATCATGTTCCCGACCGAGAAGCAATGGGAGAACCCGGCCATGCGGCCGTGGTTCGAGAAGCTCAACAAGGGTGCTACGGGCGAAGCCTACGACCGGGTCAAGATTGCCCGAGTCATTCGCGACCTCTATCTCACCGACTGGGGCAGCCGCCTGTTCATGTTCGAGAATTTCAACGGAACGCCGCTGCAGACACTGCTTTCGCTCACCATGAAGCGTGCCGAATTCACCGGTTCCGGCCCGTTTGCCGAATTTGCGCGAAAAGTCGTGGGCATTGAAGTGAAGAAGGACCAAATGACCGAGTATAAGACCGTCGCGGACTACGCCAAGGCGCAGGATTCCGCGCGCGGACCCAAACCCGCCATTCAGGCGGCCGAATAACGCAAGCATCCGAAGGAACGACAATGGCAAAACAACGCATCAGCTACGTACCGCTCGAAAACATGACGCCCAAGATGCGGCAGGAGATGGAGCGCTGCCAGCGCGAAGGCACGCCACGTCCGGAAAGCTCGGCGATCCGCGCGCATGTGGAAGCGTGTTTCTGGTTCTTCGCGGATTCCTGGAACAATATCTTCCGCAACGGCGTGCTCGATCACGCCATCAAGGAACTGTGCCGGCTTTATGTATCGCGCTCCGTGCAATGCGAATATTGCGGCAACCAGCGTTCGGTGAAATCGACTTCGAGCGGAGCGCTGATCGAGGATCACGTGCTCGACCTGCTCAATTTCGAGAAATCCAAGCTCTACAACGAGCGCCAGAAGGCTGCGCTTGCTTACGCCGAGGCGATCACCTGGCATCTCAACACCGATGATGTCTTTTGGGACCGCTTGCACCGGAACTTCACCGAGCCGGAGCTGGTTGAGCTCGGCTGCATGATCGGGCTCACGCTCGGCCAGCAGAGCTGGCTGCGCCTGCTGAACATCGACCACCACGAAGTCCTGGCCGGTACATCCGCTTCGATGGCGCCCGGCTATGAGGACGCAAACAAACTCAAAGACTCGAAGTCTTCTGCGGACTATTGGGCAAAACAGAAATCGGACGACACTACCCGCGTCGCATGACGCGGTTTTGCTCAAACGCTGGCGCTGGACACTGAGAACCGGAGGCGTGGTCACTTAGGACTGGAGACAAAAGGCACGCGCGCGCCAAGCGCGCGGCAGTATCGGGGAGGACGACATGAATATGAGTATCCGACGGCTGCTTGCTGTTGCACTCGGCCTTATCTTGTCATACGCGATGGACGCTGCGGAGCCGAAAGCCTTCGCAAAAGAGCTCAAGCTCGCGACGTTCCTTCCGCCCACGCACCGCATCGTCAAGCTCTATGAAGATGTCGCGAAGGAAATCGCTGAAGACAGCAAGGGTGATCTGACAATCAAGGTTTACGCCGGCGGAACGCTCGGCGCAGGCCCCTTCCAGCAATACAAGCGCGCGGTCGAAGGCGTCGCCGACATCGCCGACATCTGCCATGCCTTCCACGCCAAGGTATTTGCCCGCACGATGTTGACCGTGCTGCCTGGCGCGTCGACTTCGGCGAGCGACGCGACGACCCGCCTGTGGAACGTCGCGCCGATGCTGGCCGACGACTACAAGGAAGTTCACAACGTCTATATGTACTCTGTGTCGCAGGCGGTACTCACCTCGCGCGACAAGGCGATCCGCAATGTCGCCGATCTGAAAGGCGCGAAGGTTCTCACGCCGGGCGCAGCATTCGCACCCATCGTCGGCGCCTGGGGCGCGTCGCCCGTACCGATGGACCTCAACGAAATGTTCAACGCCCTGTCGACCGGCGTGGTTGACATGGTCGCGCTGCCCGCAACGTCCCTCACTCCCCCGTTCCGGCTCGCGGAGATCGCGAAATATACGAGCCGCGGCCTATCGGGTTTGTTCAATCCCTGCGGCGCGATCATGAACAAGGAGAGCTACGCTGCATTGACCCCGTCCCAGAAAGCGATTTTCGACAAGCACACGGGCAAAGCGCTGGCGATGCGCGCGGCGAAGATCTTCGACGACTGGGAGGCCGAATCGCTCAAATTCGCCAAAGACACCAACAAGCTTGAGGTCATCGAACTGGGACCGGATGTTCGCAAGGCCTTGTTTGATGCAGCCAAGCCTGCGGTCGACAAGATCCTCGCCGACATGAAGAAGGACGGCGTGGCAAACGCCAGCGAGGTCTACGCCGCGCTCAACAAGTAGCGGCGTCCAAGGAGGCATTTGCACAATCGAGGCCATCGATGCTGGGGTTCATCGATAGAGTCACGCGCATCGTCGCGCTCTATTGCGGCGGTGTCGTACTCGCGGCGTGGATGACCGTCATCATTGTCGACGTCACGGGGCGCCATCTGCTCAATTGGCCGCTGTTCGGCTCGCTCGACCTTTCGACAGTGCTGCTCGTCCTCGTTGTCGCCTGCGCCATCGGCTACGGCGGGCGCACCGGGGCGCCTGTCACCGCCGGCATGGTTTCGACTTTGGTCGGTCCGCGCTTCGAATTCTATTCGGGGGTTGCCGTCAAGATCCCCGCTACGGCGATCGTGAGCGTGTGGTCTTGGCGCCTCTTTGTCACCGGCAATGTCGCGCGGCGGCTGGGCGAGAGCACGCAACTTCTCAATATTCCGTTCGAACCGGTCTACAAGGCCCTCTCTTTTGGCGTCGGCATTTACGCCTTGGTGCTGGCAATCGAAACCATCGTGCTGATCCGGACCGGAAGAGTACCGCTCCTGCTCGACGAAAGCCGCGCGATGCGGAGCGACAACGAATGACCAATACTGAAATCGGCCTGATCGGGCTGGGCGCGCTATTTGTCCTGTTTGTCCTGCGCATGCCGGTCGGGTTGACAATGCTGATCGTCGGCCTCTTGGGCAACGCCGCAATCTCGGGCTGGTCGCACGCGTTGCCGCCGCTCAGCTCCGAAACATTCGCGATCGCGACGTTCTACCAGCTCGTTGTTATTCCGATGTTTGTCCTCATGGGTAATCTCGCCGGCGCGTCAGGAATGGGACGCGATCTTTACAACGCCGCCTACGCATGGGTCGGCCACATCCGTGGTGGATTGGCTTCCGCCACAATCATTGCCTGCGCCTGCTTTGCCTCGCTGTGTGGCTCCGCTGCGGCCTCGGCGGTAACGATGGGCCGCGTCGCCCTGCCGGAAATGAAGCGTTTCAAATACGACGACGCGCTGGCGACCGGGACCGTCGCATCAGGCGGCACGCTTGGCTTCATATTTCCGCCAAGCGCCGGCATGGTGATCTACGCCGTGCTAACCGAGCAGGCGCTCGGCAGGCTTTTTCTCGCTGGCGTCATCCCCGGCATCATTCTCACGCTGTTCTTCCTCGTCGTCATCCGCATCATAACGGGACGGCGTGCAGAAGCCGGCCCGCCCGGCCCGCGGGCGACCCGCGCCGAGCGGATCGCCACGCTCAAGCAGGCATCCGGTATAATCATCATCATCGTGATGACGATCGGCGGCATGTACGCCGGCCTGTTCACGCCAATCGAGGCCTCCGGCTTCGGCGCGGGTTTCACGATGGTGCTTGCTTTGTTGCGCCGCCGGCTGAACTGGCCGGTCTTGCGCGCCGTTGTGCTGCAAACAATGCGCACCAGCGCCACGATCTTCCTGATCCTGATGGGCGCTTATGTGTTCATCCCGTTCATGACGCTGTCGCAGCTGCCGGAAATTCTGGTCAAGTTCCTGCTGAGCTTCGACTTCAATACGACCGTCGTCCTGATCATCATCATCACGATGTATCTCTTGCTCGGGACTTTCATGGAGGATTTCTCCATGCTGATCCTGACGCTGCCGGTGGTGATGCCCGTGCTGAAGACACTCGGCGTCGACCTGATCTGGTTCGGGGTGATCGCAGTGCTGATCATCCAGATGGGGATCCTGAGTCCGCCGGTCGGGCTTGCCGTCTTTATCGTCAAAGGCATCGTGCCGGACGTGCCGATGTACACGATTTTCCGTGGCATCTGGCCCTTTTGGTACGCAATGGGCGCGCTGATTATCCTGCTGCTGATTTTCCCGCAGCTTGCACTGTTCCTGCCGAACACGATGTTCGGTAACTGAAGGCGGAAACATAGGGGAGACGACCATGCATGGGCTTTATCCGAACGACGCTTCGATCATCGACACAATTGGGCGCCTGCTGATTGTGGCGTTCTTCGTGATCGTCTGGGTGCGCAACCTGTCGAGCCGCCACATCGTGGACCACGTCAAGCGCCTCACACTTTTCAAGACGCCTCTGCCGCGCGTGACATTCTGGGTCGGCATGACTTTAGACGCAGTCGGCTGCGCGCTGCTGCTGATCAATTGGCATCCGGCGATCGGCGCGCTCTGCCTGATCGTCTTTACGGTCCTGGCCTCGCTGCTGCTTCTGCGCTTCTGGGAAATGGATGACCCGATGAAGCGCACCGGCATGCAGAACGGCTTCCTTGCCAATATCGGCGTTACCGGCGGCCTGCTGCTGTTGCTGCAGAATGTAATGTAGGTCGAAGCATGAACGGAAAAGCGAAGTCGCAGCGGCTCGACCCGCTGCCGCCCGAAACAACCCCGGAGATGAAGGAGGAATTCGATTCCTTCTTCAAGACACTGGGGTTCGTGCCCAATAGCGTTCTTACGATGCAGCGCAAACCGAAGCTCGCGAAGGCTTTCGTGCAGATACAGCGGGCGATCTGGGATCCGGACAGCAAGGTCGACCGCGGGTTCAAGCGGCTGGTCGCGCATGCCGCAAGCCGAACCGCAAATGATCCCTACAGCATGGCGCATACCGCGAGCGGCGCGATCCATTTCGGCATTGATCCAACTAAGCTGGCGGCGGTTCGCGACTTCAGGAACAGTTCGCTGTTCAACGAGGCGGAGCGCGCAGCGCTGGATCTTGCCGTGTCGGCCAGCTCGACACCCAACGCCGTGACGGAACAGACATTTTCCGAGCTGCGCCGTCACTGGAGCGAGGAGCAGATCGTTGAGCTTGTAGGCGTCATTGCGGTCGCCGGCTTCCTGTCGCGCTGGAACGTGACAATGGCGACCCCAATCGAGCCCGAACCGAACGAGGTCGGTGAAAAATATCTCGCGCCGCTCGGCTGGAGTGCGGAAGCGCACAAGCGCGGTTGACTTCGGCGGCCACAGCTAGGACCGCGGCTTCATTCGCCGCTCGGGAAATTCTTCGACGACGATTGCTCGTTTCTCGTAAAGACCGCGATCGCCGCATTTCGGGCAACGCAGCGAGACCTCGTCTGCCAGCGCAGTCAGCTTTTGCAGATGAATTGGCGCCGCACACTTGCGGCACGTAACCACTCCGCGCTGGTACGAGGACTTTCTATGTCGCTGGGATGTCACCATCGGACTTCGTCCGTACGCAGAAATAATTGCATGACGGTTAAAACAGTCGCGCCAGTTTTCGCGGATGGGCTAGCCAATTCCGTCCCTGACGTTATTCTTGGTGCTCGGGTACGGTATCGCTCAACTATCCGAGAGCGGAACTCATGAACTATTCGACCAACTTCCCGTCGATCAAGGACCGGGTGTCTGCGCAGGAATGGCAGGCTCGGCTCGATCTCGCGGCCTGCTACCGCTTGGTCGACGTCTATGGAATGACCGACCTCATCTACAATCACATCACGGCGCGCGTTCCCGGTGAGGAGGACATGCTGCTGATCAATCTCTACGGCCTGCTCTACAAGGAAATCACGGCCTCCAGCCTCGTGAAGATCCATGTCGATGGCGAGATCCTCTGGAAGCCCGACACCGACTACGACATCAACAAGTCCGGCTACGTGATCCATGGCGCCATTCACAAGGCGCGACCCGACGTCGCTTGCGTCCTTCACACACATACGCGCGCCGGAATGGCAGTCGCCGCCATGGAATGCGGGCTGCTGCCGCTGTCGCAAACCTCGATCCGCTTTGTCGGACACATCGGCTATCACGACTACGAAGGCCCAGCGGTCGAGATCGACGAGCGTGAGCGCCTGGTTCGTGACCTGGGGCCGCACGAGGCCTTGATCATGCGCAATCACGGTTTGCTGACCTGCGGCGCCACCGTTCAGCAGGCCTTCAACACCATGTATCAGCTCGAGCTGTCGTGCCGTTCGCAGGTCGATGCGATGGCTGCGCGCACCGAGCTCACGATGCCCGGAGAGAACGTCCTCGCACACACCGCGCAAATGTATCAGCCGGGCACGCGGCGCCCTTACGGCATTCTGGAATGGCCAGCCATGCTGCGCCGGCTCGATGCCGAGCAGAAGAGCACCGATTACCCGCCCTATTGGCACTGAAGAACGACCGAGGGAGAAAATGCCGAAATTTCTGTCACGACTGCTTGCGGTCAGCGTGCTTGCCTTGGCGCTCGTGCCAGGCGCGTCTGCCGATGACTATCCGAGCCGTCCGGTACGACTGATTGTTCCGTTCCCGCCCGGCGGCAGCAACGATGTGGTGGGACGGCTCGTCGCGCAACAACTCAGCAACCAGCTAGGCCAACAGGTATTCGTGGACAACCGCGGCGGCGCTGGCGGCGTGATTGGAACCGAGGCTTGCGCGACCGCCGCACCGGACGGTTACACGCTCTGCATCATTTCGATTGCACATGCGGTCAATCCGGCCTTGCACAAGCTCAACTATGATCCGATCAAGTCGTTTACGCCAATCTCGATTTTCGCAACCGGACCGAACGTGCTGGCGATCAATCCGACGCTCCCGGTGAACTCCGTCAAGGAACTGGTCGCCCTCGCCAAGCAGAAGCCAGGTGAACTCAATTACGCATCGGCCGGCGTCGGCAGCTTCCAGCACCTCGGCGGAGAACTGTTCAAGCTCACTGCTGGCGTCAACATCGTGCATGTGCCCTACAAAGGCGGCGGCCCGGCCATGCAGGACGTGATCAGCGGCCATGTGAAGATCATGTTCTCGTCGCTGATCCAGACTACGCCATTCATCAAGTCCGGCCAGCTCAAGGCGCTGGGCACGGGCGGAAGTAAACGTACCTCGGTTCTGCCCGACGTACCGACGATCTCCGAGGCAGGTGTGCCAGGCTACGTCGCGGACAACTGGTGGGGACTAGCCGCACCCGCCGGACTCCCTGCCCCATTGCTCGACAGGCTCTACAAAGCGAGCCAGGCCTCGCTAAAAGCCCCCGAATTGCAGGCTGCATTCGACCGGGAAGGCGCAGCCACGGTCACCATGACAACGGCCGAGTTCGGCGACTACATCATAGCTGAAATCGCCAAATGGGGCCGCGTGGTCAAAGAGGGCAATATCACCGCGCAATAGCGCATTAATGCACATTTAACCGTGCGCGGACCCGTGCTGTCCTCCGGAAGGACGGCACGGACACTGTAAATCGCTGCGGCTTCTGCCGATTCCGGCAGCGTGCCAACTTTACCTTAGCTTTACGGCCCGCCGATAAGGTGCCTGCGTCCGTTTGGGGGCGACCCAGGCGATCAGTTGAAAGGCGGCGGGAAGAAATCCTGCCCAAGACAAGAATGTCGCAGGCTGCTTCCTTTATTGAAGAGCTCGAGGACGTCTTAGCCGCTGGCTCGAGCGATCGTCGCACTGAAATTCTCAGGCGCGTAACCGATCTTTTCCTTGGTAACGCAGAGAACTTCAATCACGAGCAGGTTGGCGTTTTTGACGACGTGCTCGCTCACCTCATCCATCAAGTTGAGACCAACGCGCTTGCCGAGCTCGGGGCCAGACTTGCACCAATTGACAATGCGCCCGGCGGCATCATTCGTACTTTGTCGCGGCACGACGAAATCAGTGTTGCCGGTCCAGTCCTGGCGCAATCGCCCCAGCTGACCGATAACGACCTTGTCGAGATCGCCGGGTTGAAAGGCCAAGGCCACCTCGGCGCGATTTCAGAGCGCAAGCGCCTTGCCGCAGCCGTCACTGACATTCTCATACAGCGCGGAGACACGACCGTCGTTCGCAAGCTTTCAAAAAACCACGGCGCGACTTTTTCCGCGCACGGCTACGAGACGCTTGCGACGCGCGCCGAGATTGACGAACAACTCGCGGAAAATCTCGGTCTGCGCCTCGACATGCCGCCGCAGCTGCTACAGAGCCTGATGTCGAAGGCGACCGAAGCAGTGCGGGCGCGCCTGATCGCAGTCGTGGCCCCGGAAGACCAAGCCGCGATCCAGCGGGTCCTGGCGTCGGTGTCGGACAAGGTCCTGCGGAAGGCTGCGGCCCCACGGGATTTCAGCCGCGCGATAGCGGCGATTGACAGGCTGCAGGAGCAACGCAGTCTCAACGAAACTGCCGTTTCCGGCTTCGCCCGCGACGGCAAATACGAGGAGATGGTTGCGGGGCTTGCGCGCATCTGCGCAGCGCCGGTCGAGTTGATCGAAAAGCTCATGCAGAACCCGCGTTATGACGGTGTCCTGGTCGCCTGCAAGGCCGCCGAGTTTCGGTGGCCGACCCTCAATGCAATCCTGAAGGCTCGCTTCGCTCCTTATGAAATGCCGGCCAATGACCTCATTGGGGTGCGCGCTGACTTCATCAAGCTTTCGGTCGCAACCGCCCGCCGCATGTTCCGGTTCTGGATGGTCCGGGGCGTCGCTAAAGCCGACTCCTGACCTTTCATTTCGGGAGCCGCCCAAGCACGGCCTCTGGCTTGCGCGCGAAATGTTATAATGTTACATTTCTGCGCCTCAGAACTTCATATTTTTCCATGAAGAAAGCCGTATTCGCGCTCGCCTTGCTTCTTGCGCCTCTAGCGCAGGCCGTGCCGGTCCGCGCCGCCGAAAATCAAATCGCCGTCGTCGCTGCTGAGAATTTCTACGGTGACATGGCTCGCCAGATCGGTGGCGACCGGGTTTCGGTCGCCAGCATCATGAACAATCCTGATCAGGACCCGCATTTGTTCGAGACGACGCCCGGCATTGTGCGCCAGATCGCAGCGGCGCAAATCGTGATCCTGAACGGCGCCAACTACGATTCCTGGATGGACAAGCTCCTGGCTGCAGGACCGCGGCGCGACAGGGCCGTCATCAATGCTTCGCGGCTGGTGAATTATAAGTCCGGAGACAATCCGCATCTCTGGTACGACCCTACAACGATGCCGGCGGTAGCGACCGCCATTGCCGATGCGCTTGCGAAAGTCGACAGCGCGCATGCAGCCGACTACAGCGCGCGGCTCAAAGTCACCCTCACCGCGCTCAATCAGATCACGCAAAAGGTCGCGCAGTTGAAAGCGAAACATGGAGGCGCGCCGATTACCGCGACCGAGCCGGTGTTTGGCCCGATGGCACGGGCGCTCGGACTGACCATGCGCAACGAACGCTTCCAGCTCGCGATGATGAACGACACTGAGCCGAGTGCGCGAGACATCGCAGCATTCGAAAACGACCTCAAGGAGCGCAAAGTCAGGTTGCTGATCTACAACAGCCAGGTGTCGGATAGGTTGACCGAACGGCTGCGTGACATTGCCAAGCGGGCCAAGGTTCCGGTGATCGGCGTCACCGAGACCATGCCGGCAAATGTCAAATTCCAGGACTGGCTGCTTGGCGAGCTTGACGTCCTCGACAAGGCATTGAGCGGGCCGAATTCGTGAGCGCCGTCGCGTTCGAGCATGTGACGCTTCACCTTGGCGGCCACGCAGTGCTGTCGGGCGTCAGCTTAGGGATCGAGCCTGGTGAGTTCATCGGCGTGCTTGGGCCAAACGGCGCCGGCAAAACCACGTTGATGCGCGCAATCCTCGGCCTGCTGACACCCAGCGTCGGCCAGATAAAGGTCTTTGGGCAAGCGCCGAAATGCGGAAATCCGGCAATCGGTTATCTTCCGCAATTGCGCACGGTACTGCCGGATCTCCGCATCCGCGGGCGAGACGTCATCGCCGGCTCCTTAAATGGGGAACGCTGGGGACTCGTTCTCGGCAACGGTCGCGACCGCCTGATGGTCGAGGAGACGCTGGAAGCCGTTGGGGCGCGCGAGCTTGCCGACCGCCCGCTCGCCGAAATGTCGGGGGGCGAGCGACAGCGACTGTTGCTCGCACAGGCGCTGATCGGGTCACCAAGACTTTTGCTGCTCGACGAGCCGCTGATCAGCCTCGACGCCCGCCGCCAGGAAATAGCGATCGATGTCGTGCGCAAGGTCTGTCGCGAGCGCAAAATTACCGTGCTTTTCAGCGCGCACGAGCTCAATCAGCTGCTCGGAACGCTCGACCGCGTGCTTTATCTCGGCAACGGTCATGCCGTGCTTGGCTCGGTCGAAGAAGTGGTTACCGCGCCAATATTATCGAAGCTTTTCGGCACCGATATTCAGGTGCTCCGCGCCGATGGGCATATTTTTGTGATGTCGCGGGGGCTGGATGTCGAGCGGACCGACCATCTTCACGACCACCACCACCACCAC
>JACZDD010015044.1_pt1 | contig 15694 bp, 13 predicted proteins | sample 8641771 | NCBI WGS metagenome assembly JACZDD01 (sample SAMN15324614, study PRJNA640507) | soil metagenome | isolation source: intercropping peanut in the second line | place: China: Luxin town, Laibin City, Guangxi Province | collected 2019-07-25 | depth 10cm m | reverse complement strand
GTATATACCGGGTTTTTTGAGTACCGGGATCGGCATCAGGCCGAACCGGCTGCCATCTTCTTGTGGAAAGAGCTCGACGGTTTGCCCAGCGAGCCGCGCTTTCCGCGCCGCACCGTGGACAGCGATCTTCAGCGTCTCGCCATTGTGGATGTGCTCGGGCGCGAGTTCGACAATCTGTGCACCCAATCCCGCCGCCAGGAACGCGACCAACCACCGCACTCGTTCAGGATAACGGGCGCGGGGCTTCGCTCTTCGCTACAATTTGAGATATCAACGGGTTTCGGTTGCTCTACGTTATTATCAATCCGCTTTCTACCGAGCCTGCACGCGCGAATGGGCCGAGCTTCTGGACCGATGCTCCGCGATTTTGATGGACACGACGCAATCGCCCCCGAGTAAGGCGCTCAGTACCGCGAAAGTAGTAGTCGCCACCACCGTTGCGCTTTCCTTTATCAGCTATTGGCGTGGCGCTGCCATTGTTTTGAGCGATTTGGCCTCCTCGATGTTTTACGCGGGAGGCATTGCCGAGCTGGCGGTAGGCAAATCGGCCGCCTGGTATGTGCTGGCTGTGATGGTGTTCAGCTTCGCGGTCCGGGCTGTCTACATGGAAAGCTGCGGCATGTTCGTGCGCGGCGGCGTGTACGTCGTCGTGTTGGACAGCATGGGTCCATTGATGGCCAAGATTTCGGTCTCGGCCTTGGTCTTCGATTACATTCTTACCGGCCCTATCAGTTGCGTCAGCGCCGGGCAGTATCTGGCATTTTTGGCGAATGAGTTGCTCGCGCTCGGCCATCGAAGTTTGCGCGTAGACCCGAACACTTTCGCCGCCATTTTTGGGGTGCTCGTCACGCTCTATTTTTGGCGGAGCAACATTCGAGGCATTCATGAATCGAGCTCGGCGGCTCTGCGGATCATGCAAATCACCACGGTGATGGTGGTGGCATTTTTAATCTGGTGCCCGCTCACCATCCTGCTGCACGGCACGTGGCAGCTTCCGCCGTCGCCAAAGCCAATACATTTATCGCTGACTAACGAGTCGCTGGGCTGGTTCAAGGGAACGTTCTGGCCGAGCATTCCCATTGTGGCTATTATCATTGCGTTCGGTCACTCACTGCTTTCGATGAGCGGCTTTGAAACGCTAGCGCAGGTTTATCGCGAGATCGCCTCGCCGAAGCTCAAAAACCTGAAAATTGCGTCCGGTATCGTCTGCTTCTACGCGATCATTTCGACGGGTCTCATCACGCTGTTCGCCGCGATGATCATTCCCGACAACGTTCGTACGACCTATGCCAATAATCTGCTGGGCGGCTTGGCGATGAACCTGGCCGGGCCTGCGATTTTGCGCTTGGCTTTCCACATCTTTGTCGTCGTAGTAGGCGTCTTGATTCTGTCGGGCGCGGTGAATACTTCACTCATCGGCGCCAATGGCGTTTTGAACCGAGTGGCGGAAGATGGCGTGCTTCTTGAAGAATTCCGCAAGCCGCACCGCAAGTTTGGCACCACGTATCGCATCATCAACTTCATCACGCTGCTGCAGGTTGCGACGATCATTCTGAGCCGCGGCGATGTCTATCTGCTCGGAGAAGCGTACGCCTTCGGCGTGGTCTGGAGCTTCGCTCTCAAAGCGCTTGGGGTGCTGGCGCTTCGCTTCCAACGGCACGACCAAGAATATAAAGTGCCGGGCAATCTCCGCATCGGCGACAAAGAAATTCCGGTTGGCCTGGCGGCGACCACGCTGGTGCTCATGGTCACCGCCATAGTCAATCTGTTTTCCAAGCAGTACGCCACTATCTATGGCGTCAGCTTCACAGTCGCATTCTTCGTGGTCTTCACTATTGCCGAGCGCATCAACATCGCGCGGCATAGAAAAGTCCACGAGCATTCGCTGGAAGAGTTCAATCTGCAGCAGCAACCCCAGGTCGAGGCGAAATCCTTGCATGCGCGCCCTGGGGGCGTGCTGGTGGCCGTGCGCAATCGCAACAATATGCAGCATCTACGGCGCACGTTGCAGCGCACAAATCTGCGGCGCAACGACATTGTGGTTATGACCGTGCGTCCGCTAGGCGCCGATAGCGAATACGATCTCAAGGAAGACCAGGTATTCGGCCCGGACGAAAAGGCTCTGTTTAGCGACGTGGTGAATATAGCCGAGAAAGAAGGCAAGCCGGTGGAACTGCTTGTGGTTCCTGCAACCGATCCTTTCGACGCGATGGTGCAAACGGCGAATCGCCTGAAGGTTTCACGATTGATTACCGGCGTTTCCGAACGCATGAGCTCGGACGAGCTGGCGCGCCGGATCGGGCTCGCTTGGGAGCGTCTGCCGGAACCGCGCCACCCGTTCTCGCTGGAGATTATTTGCGCCGACCGGCCATCTACGTTCGTTAATCTGGGCCCGCACCCGCCGCGTCTCTGGCCGGAAGATGTGGACCGGCTGCACGACTTATGGCTTAAGTTGAGCGCCTCCGACGCTCTCGGATCGAAGCTGCATCACCGCGATGTCGTAGGATTTGCGCTGCGGCGGCTCGAAACGGAATTGGAAAGCACCGACGGTCCGCAAATTCTTCGGGAGCTTGGGGATACGTTGCCGGATCGGTGACACGAATGTTCAGCCTTCGGCCATAAAGCTCTCGGCTTCGGCAGCATTCCGGAAATCGATCTCGGCGGCATGCAGAAGCCGCGTCGCCTCCTGTTCGCTCTTTGCGACTGCCAATAAAATGTCCCCGATCGCATCAGTTGCGCAAGCATATGCATCGGTGCCGCTGATGGCGCGGTATTTCTTGCAGATATCTTCGCCGCGCCGTCTGCGTTCGCTCAGTGTAGACATGAAAGGTCTTCCTGGCTCGATGATAGCGTTTGCGGGCGTCGAAAGCTGGCTACACTGTAGGAAAGCGTCCATGGAAAAGCCTACAGACAGGATTACCGTCACTCCCGGTATTCGCTCCGGCCAGCCGACGATTCGCGGTACGCGTACAACCGTCGCCGACATCCTGAGTCTGCTAGCTTCTGGCGCTTCGGAGCGCGAAATCCTGGAAGATTTCCCCTGGCTGAAGCCGGAAGATATTCGCGCCGCATTAGAGTATGCCGCCAATGACCTGCGCGAGAACACTGCGCGGTGAAGCTATTGCTCGACTTTAATCTTTCTCCAAAGCTAGTTCCATTACTGGGCGGCCTGTTTCCAGGTACCATCCATGCCGACACGACAGATCTCCCTGTGGACGCTGAGGATATCGCCATTTGGGAATATGCCAAGCGCGAGAATTTTGCAATTTTAACGGCCGACAGCCTTCCTCAGCTTGGCGAATCGTCTTGGCCAACCACCGAAGCTGATCCGGTTAGAGGGCATGAACTATCGTACGAGGAAGGCGGCATCTATTTTGCAGCGGAGCGCGCTTAGGATGGCCGAGTTTGCCAAATCTGAAGCTGGAATTCTCATTCTTCGCCCATAAAGCCCAAACAGGCGCAAAAGTTACAATCGGAAAATGTCCGCCATCGCCGAGCACGTAGTGACAAAATACGAGGCCGTAATTGGGCTCGAAGTGCATGTGCAGCTCGGAACGAAAACCAAGATATTTTGCAGTTGTCCGGTCGAATTCGGCGCGCCTCCTAATACCGCGGTGTGTCCCGTCTGTCTCGGGCTGCCTGGGGCGCTTCCCGTTCTCAGCCGGCAAGCCGTTGAATTGGCTATCGGCGCCGGCCTTGCGCTGCACTGCAAAATCAATCCGTTTTCGCGCTTTGCGCGCAAGAACTACTTCTATCCGGACCTTCCTAAGGGCTATCAGATTTCGCAATACGATCAGCCGCTGGCCGAACACGGCTATCTGGACATTGCCGCCGAAAACGGGAAAAAGCGCATTGGTATCACGCGCGTCCACATGGAAGATGATGCCGGCAAGAGTATTCATGACGGCTTCAAAGACTCAGAGCGTTACAGCTATGTGGATCTCAACCGCTCCGGCACACCGCTCATCGAAATCGTAAGCGAGCCTGACCTGCGCACGCCGGATGAAGCGCATGCTTATCTCACTGAGATGAAGCAAGTCCTGCAATATCTCGGCGTTTCCGATTGCGACATGGAAAAGGGGCAGCTACGCTGCGATGCAAACGTATCGGTACGACTCAAAGGCGCGCCCGAGTTCGGCGCGAAAGCGGAGATTAAGAATCTGAATTCTTTCCGCTACGTGAAGCTCGCGCTCGAATACGAGATTGAGCGGCAAATCGATATCGTCGAATCGGGCGGCAAAGTGGCGCAGGAAAGCCGGCTTTACAGCGTCGAATCGGGGCAAACCGCCGCGATGCGCAGCAAGGAGCACGCGCACGATTACCGCTATTTCCCTGAACCCGACGTGGTACCGCTGCGTGTCAGCGAGCACTGGCTACACGAAGTGAAAGCGAAGCTACCCGAACTGCCTGCCGCCCGCCGCGAGCGCTTCTTGGAAACATATGGGCTGCGAGAATACGACGCGCAGGTGCTCACGATGACTCGCGAAACGGGCGATTACTTCGAGGCAGCCGCTAGAATTTCGGGCGATGGACGCGCTACCGCCAATTGGGTTATTGGCGATCTGATGGGCTTGCTGAAATCCGCCGGCAAAGATATCGCCGGGTCGCCCGTGCCGGCCGAACACCTCGGCCAATTGATATTACTAATTAACAAAGGCGAGCTTTCGGGGAAACTGGCAAAGGAAATTCTGCCGCGGATGTTCAAAACTGGCGATGCTCCGGCGGTCATCATGGAGCGTGAAGGTTTAAAACAGATTTCCGATACCGGCGCGCTGGAAACAATAGCCGATCAGGTGATCGCCGCGAATCCGAAGCAGGTGGAGCAATTCAAGAGTGGCAAGACGACGGTGCTGGGCTTCCTGGTCGGCCAAGTCATGAAGGCCAGCCGCGGCCAGGCGAATCCGGCCGCTGTTAACGAAGTGCTGAAGCGAAAGTTAAGCTAATACTCACAATTGGGGGGTAGACAGCCGCGCCTGCGTTGCCCGCTTACTTACGTGCGCGGTTCTGTTGTCGCCACAGCTTCGCGCCGTTCGTTGTGATGGCGGACATCGATACCCTTCACCAGGAACAGCACGTCTTCAGCAATGTTGGTGGAATGATCGGCGATACGTTCCAGATTGCGCACCACGGAAAGCAAGTAGAGCGCTTGCGGGATCTGCGAAGGATTGCTTTCCATAAAACTGATCAGCTCGTGATAGCTGGCGGTGCGCATGTTGTCAACGGCATCGTCGGAGGCAAGCACGCTACGCGCCATCTCGGCGTCGCGATTGACAAATGCATCTAATGCTTTCCGGACCATGCTTTGCGCGAGACCCGCGATATGCGGAATATCGATCAGCGGCCGAATCACCGGCTCCTTGATCAGCGCCATCGCGCTCTGCGCGATTCCTGCCGAGAGATCGCCCATGCGTTCCAGGTCGTTGTTGATCTTGATGGCCGCGGTCACCAGCCGTAAATCCGCAGCGAGCGGCGCTTGCAGCGCAAGCAGGCTGATGGCCAGATCGTCGATCTCGATCTCGAGCTGATTGATGCGCGCTTCGTTTTTGAGGACGGCCTGCGCCAGCTCTTCGTTTTTCTCCACTACGCCCTGTACGCTGTGGTAGACCGCGCTCTCGACCAACGCACTCATCTCGAGCAGCTTGCTTTTGAGCTTGTCTAATTCCTGTTCAAAATGAAACACGCTCTCCTCGGCTAACCGAAACGTCCGGTGACGTAATCCTCGGTTTCTTTCTTCCCGGGATTTTGAAAAATCTTCTTTGTATCGTCGATTTCAATCAGTTTCCCCAAAAGAAAGAAGCCGGTCAAGTCCGCTATCCGCGCCGCCTGCTGCATATTGTGCGTCACGATGACGATGGTCGTCATTTCCTTCAATTCGAAGAGCAGTTCCTCGATCCTTCGCGTGGCTATCGGATCGAGCGCCGAGCAGGGCTCATCCAGCAGCAGGACCTCGGGCTCAACCGCCAGCGCCCGCGCGATGCAGAGCCGCTGCTGTTGTCCGCCCGACAGCGCCGAAGCGGGTTTATGCAGTTTGTCCTTGACTTCCGTCCAAAGCGCGGCATGCTGCAAGCTGCGCTCGACAGCCTCTTCTACCACCGATTTTCTGGAGATCCCGTTTACGCGCAGGCCGTAGGCGACATTATCGAAAATACTTTTGGGGAATGGATTGGACTTCTGAAAGACCATGCCCACGCGCCGCCGCACGGTTGTCACATCCATGGACAGAATATCTTGCCCATCCAGCCGCAATTCGCCTTCGACGCGCGTGTTCCGCAAGGCTTCATTCATGCGGTTCATGGTCCGCAGAAATGTGGACTTGCCGCAGCCGGAAGGTCCGATAAAGGCGGTAATACGATGGCTCGGTACATCCAGGCTGATGTCATGCAGCGCCTGAAACGAGCCGTAGAAAAAATCGATATTTCGGGCCGTGAGCTTACATGCCGCTCCCGCATTTTTGGAAGCGGTTGTCTCGGCGGGAAACGTCACGCGTTCTCTCGTCATTTGTTGTTGCGGAGAAGCCATGCCTATCTTCTCGAGGATGCGTGTCCCCGGTTAATTACCATCCTAGCCGTTACATTGATTGCAAGCACCAGCATGAGAAGCACAAACCCGGCGGCCCATGCCTGCTGATGGAGATCCTCTTCCGGGGCAATGGCGTAGTTATAGATCATCACAGGAAGCGTTGCGATCGGCTCCAGCCAGCCTTTGCTCCAGAACATGTTGCCGAGCGCCGTGAACAGTAGCGGCGCGGTTTCACCGGCCACGCGCGCCAAGTTTAGCATCATGCCCGAAATCAGGCCCGACATCGCCGCCGGAACCACCACCGTGAAAATCGTTTGCGCCCTGGTTGCGCCGAGGGCCATCGCCCCCTCGCGCATCGAATTCGGCACGGAGCGAAGAAATTCTTCCGTAGTTCGCACGGCAATCGGAATCATCATGATGCCGAGAGCCACGCCGCCCGCCAGCGCCGAAAAATGGCGCATGGGCCGTACCACCAGCGCGTATGCCACGATGCCGATCACAATCGAGGGAACACCATTGAGCAAATCCACTACGTAGCGAATCGTGAACGCGAAAGTCTTGCCGCTGTATTCAGCCAAAAAGATCCCGGCCAGAAAGCCGATGGGTACGCCAATCAATGTAGCTAGCAAGAGCACCTTGCCGCTGCCTACGATCGCATTGGCCATTCCTCCGCCGGTTTCGCCGGACGGTTTCGGGAGCTTAGTAAAAAAATCGAAATCGAGCGATTTTAAGCCGTGAACGAGCAGATAGCCCAGGATGAAAAACAGCACGCTAATGACCAACAGCGTGCAGATGCCGGAAAGCGATAGCATCATGGCGTTTACGATCCGGCGCCCCGGTGAAGTTTTCATCACGCGGCGGCCGCCTTTTGCGATGTGGCAAGGATTAGAATTCTGGCAAGCGCGTTAATCACAATCGTCAAGCCAAAAAGAACCAGGCCCGCAAAAATCAAAGACGAAACATACAGATCTCCACTTGCCTCGGCGAATTCATTGGCAATCACGGCGGCTATGGAATACCCCGGCGACAACAGGGATGCGGTGATCTTTGGCGTGTTGCCGATGACCATCGTAACCGCCATAGTTTCTCCGAGCGCGCGCGCCAACGCCAGAAAAATCGAGCCAAAAATGCCCGAGCGCGCGTAAGGGAGCACGATGTCCCAGGTGGTCTCCCATTTTGTGGCGCCCACCGCCAGCGCCGCCTCGCGTTGCTCTGTGGGAACCGCCAGCAGCACTTCGCGGGATACCGATACGATAAACGGAACAACCATCACCGCCAGCACCAAGCCGGCCGACAGGAAACTCACTCCGTAAAAACTGCCCTGAAATAACGGCAGAAATCCGAAGGTACTCTTTAGCCCCGGCACAAGATAACTGCGAATCAGCGGCAGCAGCATGAAAATACCGAGCAAACCATAGATCACGCTCGGCACCGCCGCCAGCAATTCGATCAGAAACGTCAGCAGGTTCGAAAGTTTGGGCGGCGCCATCTCGGCCAGAAAAATAGCCGCGGCTACGCCGGTGGGCACGGCGATCAGCAACGCGATGGCCGAGGTCACGCAGGTGCCGTAGAGAAACGGCAGCGCGCCAAACTTTCCGCCGTTCGGATCCCAACGCGAGGTGCGCAGGAAATCCCAGCCGAAGGCTCGCATTGCCGGTTGAGAATTGCTCCATAGCTTTGCGACGATGAGAGCTACGACAACGAATACGAGCACCGCGCAGGCGAGCGTGAGCAGATAGGAGATTTCGTCTCCGCCGCGCAATCGGGCAAGCACACCGCGATTTGCGCGATGTCGAAGTGAGCCGGCAATAGAGGAACTCGCCATGGCAACTATCGAACCTTAAAACTGGCTCCGTTGAAGGTCAAACATACGGGACGGGCAAACCGGGGACAGGCAACGAATTTCGCTGTAGACCATGCACCGCTTCTGAAAGTTTGGAGCCGCAAAATTCGAAGCCAGCCCCCGTTTTGCGCGCTGTCTGCCGGCGGATAATGTCAACTGAGCCGTGCACTATCGAATCCGGGCAATCTGTTTTTCTTCCTGGGCGACGACTGTCTTAGGAAGCTTAGCGTATGCGAGCGACTCTACCTGCTCTTGGCCTTTCGTAATAGCCCAGTGCAGAAAGCCTTTCACTGCCTGCGCCTTTCCTGAATCGGCATAATGAGCGGGGACCAGCAGCCAGGTGAACGTCGAGATCGGATACACACCCGCGCCCGCGCCATCGGTAATCGAAACACGAAAATCCGCCGGCATCGCTTTCATAGCCGCGGCGGCCGCAGTCACCGACGTCAGGCTCGCTTTCACGAATTCACCGGATTTATTCTTCACGCGCCCGAACGGCAGTTTATTCTTCACGGCGTAAATTAACTCCACATAGCCGATAGCGCCTTCCTGCTGCTTCAGCAAACCGGCCACTCCATCGTTGCCTTTGCCGCCTATGCCGGTGGGCCATTCCACCGACGTATTCGCCGGCCCTACTTTAGATTTCCATTCGCTACTCACTTTCGAGAGATAGTCGGTCCAGCAGTAGGTGGTCCCGCTGCCGTCGGATCGATGAATCACCAAAATGTCCATATCCGGCAGCTTCACTTTCGGATTGGCGGCGGCGATTTTTGGATCGTTCCACTTCGTGATTTCGCCCAGGTAAATTGCGGCCAGTACCTGCGGCGTGAAATTGAGCTCGCCCGTTACACCAGGCAAGTTGTAGCTGGGCACCGCGGCGCCAAGCACCGTTGGAAACAGCAAAACGTCGTATTTGTTTTTGGATTTGTAGGCGGCTAACTGGGCGTCTGTCAACGGCGCGTCACTCGCGCCAAAATCGACTGTGCCTTCCGTTACGGCCTTGATTCCGCCGCCCGACCCAATAGGCTGATAGTTGATCTGCACGTTTCCGGCGGATTGATATGCTGCGAACCATTTCTGGTAAATCGGCGCCGGGAACGTCGCGCCGGCGCCCGTCAATCGCGTCTGCGCCGCCAACGGAAATGCCAGCGCCAGCACGGCGAGGCTTCTCGAAAAATTCGACACACTAGTCTCCAAGCACCACCGTACGAAACATAAGTTACAAAGAGATGAATGAGCCGCTAACCTATTGTTTTTGCGCGCGATCGTTCCGGTAGACTACTCCTTCTTTCATCACAAACAAGACACTTTGGGTCGTACGAATATCTTGCAGCGGATTGCCGGGAACGGCGATGATATCGGCTAGTTTGCCGGGCTCGAGCGTTCCGACTTTGTCCGCAAGTCCTAACAGATCAGCGGCGGAGGAAGTGCCCGCGCGTAGGGATTGAGCGGGCGTCATCCCGTCGGCGGCCATCAGAACAAACTCCAGCGCGTTATTTCCGTGCGGATAGACGGCGGCATCCGTGCCCAATGCAATCTTGACGCCCATCTGCAACGCACGCCGCACCATCCCATCCTGCGCTTTCACCGCCAAATCGGCTTTTTGTTTCACGCGGGGAGGGAATTTCGATTCGGCCAGCCCGCTGCGAGTAGCGAGAGTGGGCACCAGATAGGTCCCATGCTCCCGCATCATGCGCATGGCTTCGTCGTCCAGAAAAGTGTCATGCTCAATCGAATCGATTCCCGCGCGAATAGCGCGCTTGGCGCCTTCGGCGCCGTGTGCATGCGCGGCGGTTTTGCGCCGCAGTTCGTGCGCTTCGCCGACGATCGCATCCAGTTCGGCCTGGGTGAGCTGCGGGACATCTACATCGTCGGTGGGAGAAAGCACACCGCCGGTGGCGCACGTCTTGATCACATCTGCTCCGTATTTGATGTTGAATCGCACCGCATACCGAGCTTGATCGGGCGAGTTGATCACGCCATCTTCCGGCCCGGTTTCATGGTGGAGCAATCCGAATCGCAGGCCGGCGCTATCGTCGCAATGCCCGCCGGTGGCTCCGAGGGCATGCACCGCTACTAGCATGCGCGGGCCTGAAGTAACACCGGTGTTGATGGCATTCCGCAAGCCGACGTCCAGAAAATCCTGTGAGCCCAGGTCGCGCACGGTGGTAAATCCGGCGAGCAAGGTCTTGCGCGCGTTCACCGACGCCCGAATGGCGCTTTCGGCAACGGTGCGGCTGAACCCTTTCAGACGCGCGCCATTGTAATCCGGATCGAAATCGGAAGTAAGGTGTGTATGCGCGTCGATGAATCCCGGTAGAAGCGTGGCGTCGCCAAGGTCGATGACTGTTGCGTTCGCCGAAGCCGCACCTCCAAGAGCTTCGATCCTGTTACCTACGACGATGACCAACCCCGGCTCGACCAGCCGGGCGCTGCGGCCATCGAATAATCGCGCCGCTTTCAGTACATACGCGCTCGTTTGCGCGGAAAGCGAGAAAACAATAAGAAAGAAGCAAATCCAGGCACGCCGCATCAGAGATTCAGCGTAGCGCAGTTAATGAGAGCACCGACAATCGCTACCGCCAAGGTCATTCTTGAGCCGCTCTCAACAACACGATAAATTTCGATCCTTGTCCCAACTGGCTCTCAACGGAAATCGTTCCGCCCATCCGCTCCACCATTTGTTTGACGATGGATAAACCGAGTCCGGTACCGCCGGCCCGCCGCGAACGCGCTTTATCTACGCGATAAAAACGCTCGAATATCCGTTTCAGATCATCACTGGGAATACCGATACCGGTGTCGGCTACTGAAATTCGCACTTGTCCGGCTTCCGCCAGGCTGCACTCTACGGTGACTTCTCCTTCCGGGCGATTGAATTTCACGGCGTTATCCATGAGATTGACCAGCACCTGCTCGAGTCGGAAACGATGCCCCAGGACTACGCAGTCTTCGCAGCGATCCTTCAGGACGCGCACGCCGCGCAAATGAGCGGCGCTCCCGACGGTGTGAAAGGCCGATTCGATTACTTCGAGCACACGTACACGCTCCGGCGGCATGGAATATCCGCTCGAAGAATCGAGCTCCGATAACACCAGCAGGTCAGACGCAATATTGTTCAATCGCACCGAGTGCGCCAAAATAATTTCGACAAATTTCCGGTTGTTGGCGGCGTCTTCCAATGCGCCGTCCAGCAGGGTCTCGGCATAACCTCGTATCGCGGCCAGTGGAGTACGCAGCTCGTGCGATACGTCGGCGACGAAATCTTTGCGCGCTTGTTCCTGCCGTTCCAGGTCCGTCACATCATGAAGGGCGATGACGGCTCCGCGCCTGGGCCGCTCTCCGAGTGGAAGCGCTCGCACCTCGAACGAACGGCCAGCAGCGCTCGGCAGGCGCCGCAAATCTTTTTCCGCCGCCCCGCCATTCACAACGCGTTCCAGGATTTCGCGGAGAGCCGGTTCGCGCACCACCTCGTAAAGGGGCCGGCGCTCCGGCACCGGCGTACGGGCGCCGAAAGCTGCGGCAAACGCGTCGTTGCAAAAAATAACTCTAAGGTCCTGGTCTACAGCGAGCACACCTTCCGCCATACACGCCAGGATCGTCTCGCGCCGGGAAAGCTCCAGGTTGGCCCGCTCTACTACCTGCCGGACACGCTCGCCCATCGAACGCATGGCGCGTTCCAAATTTTCTAATTCGCCCGGTCCGCTTCCGGACAACTCCGGCCGGACAGCCGGTAGAGCACTCGCGAATTGTTCCAGTAACCGTATTTCGCGCGCCCAGCGCCGCGAAATCAAATGGGACACCACAAGCCATGCCACACCGGCGATTGCTAGCACTAGAAACAGCTTTCCGAGCGCGCTCGCTTCGCGGCCAGGCGCGAAATCCGCATGCAGCAGGAAATACATCACGAGCGCGAACAGCATCAGCGCGCACCACACGCCGATAAGCTTTTGAGCGGTCTTTCCGTTCATCTTTTGTGCCGCTGCCGCCGGGCCGGGCGCCCGCTAGGCTTCGTGCTTCAGAAACCAATCCTGCGCGTTCAAGGGATGCTTGCCCGGGCGTATCTTCGGCCTTTGATACTGCCCGTCCGCCTGCATAATGTGCGCGCACGCTTCGTCCGCCAGATACTTATCCAGAATTCTGTCGCGAATACGCCGCACCATCCGCTGGTTCTCTATGGGAAACAGCACTTCCACGCGCCGGTTCAAATTGCGCGGCATGAGATCGGCGCTGCCCGCATACACAATTTCCTCGCCGCCATTGCGGAAATAGTAAATGCGGCTGTGCTCCAGAAAACGGCCAATGATGCTGCGCACGCGAATGGTGTCGCTCACGCCCGGCACTCCCGGCCGCAACGAGCAGACGCCGCGCACGATCAGATCGATTTCCACTCCCACGCGCGATGCTTCGTAAAGCAGCCGGATCATGCCGGCATCCTCGAGCGCGTTCATTTTGAAAATCAGATGGCCATCACCGTGCTCCTCGTGGCGTTTGATTTCATTGCGGATCAGGCGTTCCAGGCCGCTGCGCAGGCCGTGCGGCGCCACTAATAATTTGCGATAGGATTTCTTCGCCGAATATCCCGTCAGGTGGTTGAACAAATCGCTTACATCGGCACCAATTTCCGCATTGCAGGTGAACAATCCCAGATCGGTGTAGCTGCGCGCCGTGCCCGGATTGTAGTTGCCGGTACCCAGATGCAGATAGCGGAGAATCGAGTCGCCTTCGCGCCGCACCACCATTGCCATTTTGCAATGCACCTTCACGTCCGGCAGGCCGTAAACCACGTGGACGCCTTCCCGCTCCAGTTTTTGCGCCCACTCGATATTGCTTTCTTCATCGAAGCGCGCCTTCAACTCCACCAGCACGGCCACTTGCTTGCCGTTCTGGATCGCGTCGAGCAGCGCTTCCACGATCGGTGAATTGCGCCCGACACGATACAGCGTCATTTTGATCGCCAGCACGCCGGGATCCTCGGACGCCGCACGCAAAAAATCGATGGTGGGCTGAAAGGATTCAAACGGCTGGTGCATTAAGACATCGCCTTCGTGAATGGTGGCGAAAATCTCATTGCGCGGTCCGGTAAATCCTTTGGGCGTCGACGGGATGAATGGCTTGTCGTTGAGCGCGGGCCGGTCTATTCCAAGCAACGCCTTCACGCGGCTGATGTCTACCGGCCCATCTACCCGGTACACATCGTTTTGATCCAGTTCCAGATTGCTGGTCAGAATATCTATCAGCTTCTGCGGCATGCCGGTTTCGATCTGCAGGCGGACGGCGTCGCGGAACCTGCGTCGCCAAACGGCTTCCTGAATGCTCTCGAGGAGATCTTCCGCTTCGAGTTCCTGTATGGCCAGCTCGGCATCGCGTGTGACATGGAACACGTCGGCCTTCAGAATATCCATTTCCGGGAAAAGCATCCGCAAATTGGCGATGATCGCCTGCTCGACCCAAACGAATACGAGCTCCCCGGATTCGGCAGGTACAGGCAGAAGATATGGCAACGTGCCGGGCACTTTGATGCGCGCGAACCGTTCTATTCCATTCCCGTTGCTGACGGAAGCTCCGATATTGAGGCTCAAATTCGAAATGTGCGGGAAAGGACGCCCCTGATCGACAGCAAGCGGCGTGAGTACCGGATAGATCTCGCGCCGGAAATATTCATCGACAAATGTCTTTTGCTGCGCGTCGAGATCCTCCATGTTTACGATGTGGATCCCGGCCCGGCTTAACTCGGGCTTCAATTCCTCGCGCCACAGCCGGTAGATCTCACTCATGATTCCGGTAATCTCGTGGCGGATCATCTCCAGTTGCTCGAGAGGGGATCGCCCGTCAATGCTGATTTCGGTGGTGCGCGTCTCGATCTGCTGCCATAGACCCGCCACACGCACCATAAAAAATTCATCGATATTCGACCCGAGTATCGAAATGAATTTGACGCGCTCCAGCAGCGGATTGGACCGATCCTGCGCCTCTTCGAGCACGCGCCGCTGAAACGCCAACAGGCTCAAATGTGGATTGAGATAGAGTTCGGGGGCATCCAACCGCACTCCGCCCGCCCGCCCGCCGGCCGTCGATTTTTTGGGTGGTTCAGGCGTTGCGGTGGACATGGGGGATTGTGGTGCGTGGACCTCTTCTTACTCTAAACCTCGAATGTTAGGATTGAAGTGCGGGGTGGAGCAGTCAGGTAGCTCGTTGGGCTCATAACCCAAAGGTCGCAAGTTCAAATCTTGCCCCCGCAACCAAAGTTTTTCATCGAATTACAAGTTTCCGGCTCACATCCCGAAACTCGCGCTAGGCTATGGCTCCGCCGGCCGCCTGCAAAGCCACTGGCTGCCGCTGCCAATACATCGGCGCAGGCCTCCGCTAGCTCGCTTTTCTCAAACGTCCTGTCCACGGTCGCGAGGAATCTCGCTCTATAACGCTCATTGAGACCGGCTAGTCTATGTCTGAGGCACGCTCCCATTGGAGTCGACGGTGAACTCCAACATGAGCGAATAGTTTGCGCCGAAGTGCTGTGATAAATCTGCCTTAGGCCGATTGAGCTTCTGGGCCTCTGTGGCAATTGCATCTGTCGCTGCCTTCGCAACCGACTCGTTCAGAGCACAAATCAACGGTGCTAGACGCAATACCACTTCGTCGAGATTGAGTTGCCAATCGAATGCTCTTAGGCTGAAATTAGATGCACCATCAAATAGGATTGGGGGGAATTGAAAATTGCCGACCTCCTGGTCCGGGCTTATAGGGCCAGTTTGCTGGAAGACGACAATGCCGCCGCGAATATTATGGCCCTCAGGAGTTTCTTCGATATGCCTCGGAAGCACAACCGTGTACGAAAGCGAGCCATATAGCCCTAATCAGCTTACATCCGTTCTAGTGCTTCGAAAAGGTCCATACGAGCTTCTGATTGGCTCCCATTACCTACTGCTCCCAACAGTTCCCTAACCTTCCTTTCGAGCGCACTCAGCTTCAGCCGCGCAGCGGCATTCTTCGACCAAGTCGCAGAGGAGGTCAGCGCCGAAAACACTGGAACATGGCTCGATCAGAAGGTCGTCCTTGCTGCAGTGCTCGACACGTATGGTGTCGCCCTCCTGTCGTAAGAGCACAAGGTTGCCGGGAAACTGAACATGTCGAAGCAGGACCATTTAGGCTACCGAGGCTGTCGTCGGATGCCCTCAGAGTTGACCGCATCCTCATCATTGCGCTAAGAAGTAAAGCGGCGATGTGGATCTTAGCCGGGTTGCTTTTGTTGCCGGTTACATTCAGCAAAGATGTAGCACCGGTGATTTTTACGCACTGCGCGCCGTGCCATCATGACGGCGGGAGCGCTCC
>JACZDD010145573.1_pt1 | contig 15804 bp, 19 predicted proteins | sample 8641771 | NCBI WGS metagenome assembly JACZDD01 (sample SAMN15324614, study PRJNA640507) | soil metagenome | isolation source: intercropping peanut in the second line | place: China: Luxin town, Laibin City, Guangxi Province | collected 2019-07-25 | depth 10cm m | reverse complement strand
GCCCAGCCCCGGGGGGGGGAGCCGGGCCGCCCCCCGGAGCGGGCGCAGCGCAAAGCGCGCATCCTGTGCCAGGCCGCCGCGCCGGTCGTGGCGCCCGGCCCGGGTAGCGCGGTGGCGATCGATGGCCGCCAGCTCGTCGTGCGCCCGTTGCGCGTCGCCGGATTCCTGCGCCGCCACCGCGCGCGCCCGCTCCGCGGCCATGCCCGACGCGACGAGCTCGGCAACGCGCGAGTCGAGGTGGAAGCGGATCTCGTCGTCCACATCGCGGTCCACGCTGGCGCGCGCGGACAACCGGAAGATGCGCCGCGGGTCGCTCATGCCGGCACCCGCCCGGTGGACGCGCCGGCGTGCAGCACGCGCGACACCGCCTCCGCGTAGCGCGCCCAACGCGACGATTCGTCGCGCAAAAGGCGCCGGCCTGCCGGCGTTAGGCGGTAGTACCGGGCCTTTCGATTGTTCTCGGAGAGTCCCCACTCGCTCGCCACGCACCCGCGATCTTCGAGGCGGTGCAGCGCGACGTAGAGCGCGCGGTCTTCGACACTCAGCTCGCCGCCGGATGCGCCGCGAATCCAGCGCGCGACCGCGTATCCATGGCTCGGTCCCCACAACAGCGCGCGCAAAACGAGGACGTCGAGCGTCCCTTGCAAGAGGTCGAGATCGTCGGCGGCGGTCACGAGTCGCTCCTCCCCGGAAGTGCTCCCCGGAACAACTACCTGGAGAGACGATATGTCGATCGGGCTCGGCCGTCAAGCAGCACCATGGCCACCGGGATCGCGGCGAGGTGCCCGAGACGTTCCCCACCGCCCTCTGGTCGCGTACCGCCGGCGGCGCCCCGATGACGGAATCTCGAGGCTGATTGCGCAACGTGATCGAGCGATGTCGCGAATGGGTCGTGGCGGCCGAGCACAGGGCTCACCCACCACGGCTCACGACACGTACGTGATCAGGAGGCTCCGATGAATGCATCACCGGGCAGGACTCGCGCGGGCCGCATCGGCCGTCTGGCATCGTTAGGCGCACTGCTGCTGGCGGCAACCGCGTCCACCAGGCCACCCTCGCATGTGCTCAAGGTCTTCAACAGCGGGGAGCACACGATCATCGAGGCGCACATCAGCGGCGTCGACCGCGACACGTGGGGTCCCGATCTGTTAGGCGACAACACCATGATCCAGCCGGGCGAGAGCGAGCAATTCACGATCGGCGAGGGCTGCGCCGAGGACATCAAGTTGGTCTACAAGCACGCCGTGGTTCGCATTTCGCGCAACTTCGATACGTGCACGTACGATCTGCGGTCCTCATACTAACGGACGAGGCCGGACACAGCCGAACTTACGCGAGTGCATGCGCGCCGCGCGGCTTGATGTCGCGCGAAATCGCCGCCGCTTCGCGGACCATCTGATTTGCGTACCCCCACTCATTGTCGTACCAGCTCATGACCTTGACCAGATCACCGTCAATGACCTTTGTGAGCTCGAGATCGACCACAGATGCGCGCGGATCGCCAACGATATCCGACGAGACGAGTGGGTCTCGCGATACCCCGAGCACGCCCGCGTAGCGCTCGGTTTCAGATTCTTCGGCGAGGATGTGATTCACCTCCTCGACGGTCGTTTTTCGCGACGTCACGAACGTGACATCCGCGATTGATCCGACGGCAACCGGTGCGCGAATCGCGATCCCGTCGAAGAGTCCGACGTATTGAGGCAGCGCGCGCGTCGTCGCCTCGGCTGCACCCGTGGTGGTCGGCACGAGGTTCGTCGCCGCCGCTCGGCCGCGACGGAAGTGTTTGTGCGGCCCATCGATCAACGACTGCGAAGATGTATAGGCGTGTAACGTCGTCATCGCCGCCTTGGCGAATCCGATGCGCCGGCCGATTACTTCGACGATCGGAGTAATGCAGTTGGTCGTACAGCTCGCGCACGAGATGATGCTGGAAGCGCCAGTCGCTTCATTCGCGCCCCGGACAACAGTCTCCACCTCGTTGCCTTTCGCTGGAGCCGAAAGAAGAACGATGTGTGCACCTGCAAGGATGTGCTTCTCGAGATCCCCGCGCCGCGTAAGCGCTCCGGTGCACTCGAACACAAGCTCGACGCCAAGTTCCCTCCACGGGAGCCGCAATGGATCCCGCTGCGTCAGCGTCCGTATCTCGCGACCCGCGATGGCGAGATTGTCTCCACGGACCTCGATGGGTTTCGCATATCGCCCGTACACCGTATCGAAGCGAAGGAGGTATGCGAGGTTGTCGGCACTAACGAGATCGTTCAGCGCGACCACCTCGAACGACGGCTCGTCGATTAACAACTTGAGAATCGCGCGTCCGATTCGCCCCATCCCGTTGATCGCCACTTTGGCGCTCATCCTGCATTCTCAATGGCTGGAGGGGCGCCTGTTCCGGTCATGGCGGTGGTCTTCTGGTTCGCCGGCTTGCCCGCTTCCTCGCGCGCGATTTGATCCAAGGCCAGGAGCGAGTGCGCATAGGTCCCGCCAGCGCGCATTTCTGCCGCGACCCAGATGGCTTCCATGATCTCCTCGGCCGTTGATCCAGTCCGCACGGCAGCGGTCGTGTGGCCGCGGATGCAGTACGGGCACTGAGTCACGTGCGCCACGGCCACGGCGATCAGCTGCTTCGTCTTCGCCGAGAGCGCACCATCCTGGAACACGCTCTTGCTGAAGGCGTGGAAGGCCGCAGCCGCACCGGGGTCAAGCTGTTTTCGCCGTCCGGTGAGCTCCACAGTTGGATGCGGGTAGAGCTGTTGTTCCGGCGCCATCTCGCCATCGCTAATAGGTTTCATCATACTCCTCGCTCGCATTCGCGCTCGGCCTGAAGCCAATCGCTCAGATCGTTTCCCGGTCGATCGCCGCGCTCGAGGTAGATCTCATATGCGCGAGCCCGAATTTGCACCTCATGCGGAATTTGCTCGTGAGGCTCACGCAGGGATGCGCGCGTGTACGCTTCGACGCCGACCTCGCGCGATGCACTGCTCACTGAGCGATTTTTATCGGATTTCTTCATAAAGACTCATCTCTCCTCGACTACGAACCCTTACTGCTCTGCTTCCAGCGCTCGCCGTAGAGATTAGCAATCTCCTTGTGAAGCCACGCTGAAAGATCCGGGAAGATTTGTTCAGAGATCGGCTGTTCCGTGGCGTTATCTTCCCGTATGCCAGAGGGGACCCTCACGCAGGTTCCAACCACCCAGGATCGCCTGAAGCAACTGGAAGCCGCGACCTCGGCGCTCATTACCGAGGTCTCTCTTGACGGTGTGTTTCGGCGAGTCGTTCGAGTCTCAGCCGAGGTCATCGGAGCTCGCTACGCGGCGATCGGAGTCATCGCACCGGGCGGGAAGGTCCTGGAGCACTTCACTACCTATGGCATCGACCCGGAATTGGCGGCGCGGATCGGGGAAGAGCCGCATGGCCGCGGTATCCTCGGACTCGTGATCCGAGACGCCAAGGCAATCCGATTGCCCGATCTCAGCAAGCATCCCGAAGCCACTGGCTTCCCTCCGCATCATCCGCCTATGCGCTCATTCCTGGGCGTGCCGATACTCGGAAGCCGCGGCGTGTTTGGAAATCTCTATCTCGCCGAGAAGACAGGCGCGGATGCGTTCACCGACGAGGACGAGGACATCGCGATTCTGCTCGCTGCCAAGACCGCCGCGGCGATCGAAAATGCGCGCCATCATGAGGAGAGCGCCCGGCTATTGGAGGAGGTACAGCAGCTACAACGTACCCGAGAGCGTTTCTTTGCGATGGTGAACCACGAGCTCCGGAATGCGCTGGCAGCGGTTTACGGCTGGTCGGAGATGCTGGTGAGGAAAAAAGACCCGGCGACGGTTCCTCGCGCCGCCTTCGAGGTACTGGACTCCGCTCAACACGCGATCGCGCTGATCAACGACTTGCTTGACCTGAGCCGATTGGACGAAGACCGCCTGAAGCCCGTCATCCGGGCTGTTTCGCCGGTGTCGATGGCCAGCAGCGCATTACGCCGAGTAACACCTGCCGCGGACCTGAAGCACATCGCCCTTCAATTGACCGCCGGATCCGATTTGCCTAACTGCGAGACCGACGCCAATCGCGTCGAGCAAATCCTGGTCAATCTGTTGGGCAATGCCATCAAGTATGCCCCAGAGACGAGTACGGTGCTCGTGAGCATTACGGCGCGTGAAGGTCGTGTCATCTACACCGTCGAGGATGAAGGGCCAGGAGTCCCGAACAATGACGCAGAGCGAATCTTTGACATTTACGTGACAAAGGTGGACGAAGAGACTCGCGGCCTTGGGCTGGGACTACCACTGTCCCGGCGCCTCGCCCGTCTGTTAGGCGGCGAGCTCCATGCGGTGTGCCGACCGGGCAAGGGCGGCTGTTTCGTCCTCGAAGTGCCTGCCGACTCCGAATGAAGAAATCTTCAGTCAGACTTCCGAGCTACCTCATTGGCGCAGGATACCATTGAACCATGAAAGTCCTCGTAGTCGAAGACGACCGTAAGGTTGCCGGCTTCATCGAACAGGGGCTGCAGGAGGAGGGTTATGCGGTCGACCTGGCCGGTGACGGCGACGCGGCCACAATGCTTGCTCACGTCAATGACTACGACGTCATCTTGCTCGACGTAGTGCTTCCCAAGAAGAACGGATTTCAGGTTGCGGCGGAGCTCAGGCGCGAGGGACGAAAGACGCCAATCCTGATGCTCACGTCGCGCTCCGCGGTCGAGGACGTGGTGCGCGGTCTGGACGCCGGCGCCGACGATTATTTGGCCAAGCCGTTTCCGTTTGACGAACTGCTCGCTCGGATCCGCGCGCTGTGCAGGCGTGGCGGCGCCGAGCGGCTCGATGTGCTCCGGTACGATGTGATCGCGCTGGACCGACTGCGCCATGTCGCAACTGCGAACGATCGCCGGCTCGATCTCACACCCAAGGAATTGCAGCTGCTCGAGTACTTCTTGCTGCATCCCGAGGAGGTCGTCCGTCGCACCACACTTCTCGAGAAAATATGGGACATGCACTTCGACCCGGAGAGCAATGTCGTCGATGTCCACATCAAGAACTTACGCCGGAAACTGACCGAATTAGCGGGTGAGCCCTTTGTCGCGAGCATTCGCGGCGTCGGGTTCACCCTCCGGCGTCGGCACGACTCGGACGAGATCGGACTAACGCCATGAGCACCTAACCATGTTGGAGACCGAGTTGTTCGCGCTCCTCGAGCAGACCACCGACGCCGCGTACACGGTCACCGATGGCGGCGAGATCTGCTCTTGGAATGCGGCGGCGGTGCGGCTGTTTGGGTATACCGCAGACGAGGTGCTTCACCGTGACATCGATGCCGTGTTCGAGGCACGCGATGCGCTGGGCACTCGTGCCCTCGCAGGAGGCTTCGACGCCGCCACGCGACGCTGCGACGAAACCAGCAGCGGGATCGAGAATTTTGATCTGGAGGTGCGCCAGCGCAGTGGGAGCCGGATATGGGTCAACATTTCAACGATTGTCTTTGCCAACCATCGAACCGGCCGACGCCTTTTTGTTCGGTTGGCTCACGACATCAGTAGACACCGGCGAAAGGAGGAGCTGCTCGATCAGATGACTGGAATCGCGAGACAGCTCGTCACGGTCGCCCGCGATGTATCCGATCACGCACCGGTCGAGGAGCTTTCGGACCAGGAGCGCCGCATCCTCACGCTCTTCGCGCAGGGCAACAACCCCGCCGCCATCGCCGCCAAATTGAGTATCTCCGCTCAAACGCTGCGCAACCATCTCCATCACATCAACCGAAAACTCCGCACGCACAACCGTCTCGAGGCAGTCACGCACGCGCAACGACGCGGGCTTATCGATTAGGGTCCCTTTGCGTCTCGGTACCAGCGTTAGGCTGTCGGAAGCGTAACGGTCAAGGTAGATCGTTTTTCGTTCGCGAGTTCTTGTTAGGCCGAGCGACGAAGCGGCCGTCGTGTTGGCGGCTCCAGGTGACCCAGGAGATGCGCCACCTCCGGCACGGTGATCCGATCCAGCTCGCGCACCGCGGCTGTGATCTCGGTACGCATGGCATCAGTGGCGCAAGGCCCCGCAAGCACCGTGAATTTCGAGACAGCGTCGTCCCACGTCGCCGGTCGCGTGTGGAATCCGAGATAGTCGTGGAGCGCGCTCGCGATGACGCGTCCATCGCGAAGCGTCACGGTGACGCCCGAAGGCATCGTTTCTGGAAAGAGGGCTGTGTACTCGGCAAGCGAGTGCACGCGGACGCGGCAAAGCAGCGACTGCACATCGGCGCGCTGGATCCGCTCCGGCGTGAACTGTGCCGGCATCACGGCGCGATCGAGGAGCGCGACTGCAATCAGATAGGGAAGACTGTGATCGGCGTCCTCCTTCGTGAAAACGAGTGTCTTGTCGCCCTCTTCGCCGCCACCGATGATGCGGTGAGCGACATCGAAAACGTCGACGTCGATACGCTCAATATCGGCCGCGTCGAATCCGTGGGCCTCCTGCAAGTCGAGCGTGGCCTCGATGGCGGTCTGCGCGTGGACCTCGGCGTTATAGCGTTTCGTAATTGTTCGCTCGACACGGTCCAGTCCCTCGCGGCTCCAATTGATGGCGAAACGACCCGCGATGGACTCCATGAAGCCCTTGTTCCCCTCGAATACTTCTTTCGGACCAGTGACACCGCGTTGCGCGAGCAAGGTTGCTTGCATCGCAGCCGAGGCGGCGAACGGCGCGGCGAGACCCTTCCAGTGAGAGAGCATCCCCGTCCGTGTCACGCGTAACGCGTTAAGTGCGGTACCGCTTATCGCGATCGCATTCGCAATCTCGCCGGTGTCGAGTGACAGCGCGCGTGCGATTCCCGCAGCAGCCGAATATGCGAGATGCGACGTATGATCGAATCCGCGTTGACGCACTGGCGCCGCATCGGACAGCCGGCACTGCACCTGGTAGGCGACAGCGAGCGCGGTTAATAGCGTCGATCCGTCACAATTCGCCAGCTCACCGGCCGCGAGAACCGCTCCAAGGTTGTCGGAAGGATGACACGTCTCGTTTAGCGCGACGTAACTGTCGTTGAAGTCGAGGTACCGAACGAGCGCGCCGTTGAGCAGCGCGGCCCGGTCTGGCGCGGAGCGACCGCCCGCGATAAGTGTGCACTGACCGTCCGGCGAGTAGTCGGTTACAAATTTGCGAACGCGCTGTACCGGATCGCTACCGAGTGCTCCGATCGCGCATCCCAGCGCGTCGAGTATGCGGATCTTAAGCTGTACGCGTCGAGTTGGAGACAAATCTTCTATCGATGCTCGCGCGACGAACTCTGCCATCTCCTCGACCACTGTCACCTGGCACCTCGCTCTCTCCTCGGAGAGAAGGTGCTTACCGTGATTTCCATGCTACAATGAGGTTTCTGTACCAAGAAACGCGACCGTCGTACCACATGGGTCGAACCATTGTGCCTAACGGTCGCCGGGAAAGTTGTTGAACGCGCCGTTCGCATCGTCGACGAGGGCGTCATCCGCCGATCGTCGGCGGGCCAATTCGCAGACTGCTCCACGCGGGAGGATCGCTCGCCGGGAAGCTGTCGAGCGATGCCGCTTCCACCTCGTCAGATCGATCGTAACTGGAGAAGCTGGACACACTCCAGTCATGCGATGAAGGAAGCACAACTTCCTGCCATAGCGCCGCTTCCCATTCCCGCTCCAGCGCTCTCCCGCCAGGCCGCCGCGGGTTGCGCGTTCCCGGCAAGTGAACCTCACCGTCTGGAACCGGCCCGCCAAGCGGCTCGCCAGGGGTCGATCGAGTGGCACCGCCCTGACCGGGATGTTCAACGGCCTCCGCGAATCGTCGTGTCTTGATGAGCAGATCGCCGAGGAATGATTCGACGGCGGCGTCGCCCATCTCGGCGACGAGACCAGGAATGAGGCCCTTGATCAGAACCAGCCGCTGTCCGGCGGGCAAGGCCTGCGCCTGCCTAACGATGTCGCGAATCGCGGCATTGTCGAGCCACGCATAAAACGGGCTGTGCCTGGCATCGACGCCCATGGCATGAACACTCGTGTTGAAGTGGCGTACGTCCTGCGCTACCGCAGGAAGCGCTCCAGATAATCGCGGAGCGCGACCGCGTTGTTGTGCTCGACATCGTGCGCGCTATAGACGAGTGTCACCGTTCCGTGCCGCGCCGCCGCAATGATCGGCTCCAACGCCGCGCGGTGCTTCTCGAGCTCGCGAAAGTACCGCCGGCGGAATTCCTCCCACTTTGCCGGGTCGTGAGCGAACCACTGACGCAGCGCGGTGCTCGGCGCCACATCCTTCAGCCACAAGTCGATCACCAGTGCGTCCTTCTTGATCCCGCGCGGCCACAGTCGCTCGACGAGAAACCGTTTGCCGTCGGCACGCGAACTCGCCTCGTACGCGCGCTTTACCGCGATTGTCATCGTGCCGTGATCAGTCGTCATTCGCCCTCCTAACGCTCAACCGCCGTCGGCGTCGCACGTCCGTTCCAGCGGCCCACTCGACTCATGCAGTTGCGGCACCCGGCTGCCGCGCCCCCGTCGGTCGGTACGTTCCCGGCACCGTGCGGAAAGCCACCGCAAGCCGGTTCCATCCGTTGATGGCGATGATCGCCATCGTGAGGTCGACAAGCTCCTTCTCGTCGAAGAACTGCCGCGCGAGCGTGTACACATCGTCCGGCACGTGCGAGTTGCCGACGAGAGTGAGCGCTTCGGTCCACGCTAGCGCCGCACGCTCGCGCTCCGTGTAGAACGGCGTCTCCCGCCAGGCCGACAACTCGTAGAGCCGCTGCTCCGTCTCTCCACTCAGCCGCGCGTCCTTGGTGTGCATGTCGATACAGTAGGCGCATCCATTGATCTGCGAGGCCCGCGTCCTGACCAGATCGAGCAGCGCCGTCTCGAGTTCGCTTTTCGCGACGTACTGCTCGAGCGCCTGCATCGCCATCATCGCGCCGGGCGCGACACGGCCGTACATGATGCGAGGCTCCATACTCACGACTCCTCCTTGCGTCTGGAATGTCCCCAACATGACTGCGCCACGACCGCGTAGGAATGAGCCGAATATTCGGCCGGATGGTATGAGCGTTCCATTGATGCGATCAAGACTCTTTGGAGATTATGCACATGCTCTTGCGCGCGATCCGGCCGCGAGATGCGCTTTTCGGCGCGTGCCGAGCGAGCCAACAAATCAATCGAGGAGAATCCGATGACAACATCGTTCTCGTTGCGTGAATCCTTGTCCATCGCGCTCGTCGCGTCATTGTTGTCCGGCGCAGTAGCGATCGCACGCGCGCAGCATCCGTCGGACGCCAACATTGCGGCGCTGATCGACGAAGCGAACGCTGGTGACAGCGCGCTCGCCTCCGCCGCGTTGCCCAATCTTACTAGCAAGGGTGCGCGAAACTTCGCCCAGATGATGATGGGCGAGCACCATGCCCTGCACGTCCAAGGAATCGGCGTCGAGCAGCAACAGCACCTGACGCCCGAGCTGCCGAGCCCGGACCCGTTTAAGCCGGCGGTCGAGGCGGAGCAGAGTGCCCTCGCCTCGATGGCGAAGGGTAAGACGTACGATTCGACGTACATTGCCCACGAGGCGGCAATCCACAAAGCGGTGATCGACTGGGTCACGGCGGCCGACCACCAGCCGCAAAACGCCGCCTACAAGGCGTACCTCAAGAATGCAGGCCCGGTGCTCGTGAAGCACCTGCACTTGGCGGAAGAACTCGAGCAGAAGATGCACCACGCCAAGCGTTGATGGCGAACTCTTGTCTCACGAGTCCACAGCTGCCCGCAACCACGTCATGCCATCCGACCTATCCACCTCAGGCCGCGATACCGCAAGCGACGTTCTCAGCGCCTACACCGCGTGCGCCGCACTGTGGCTGGTCTTCGCGACGCTCGTGGGCGTGCTGCTCAGCTTCAAGTTCGCCTATCCGGAGTTCGCGGCGCATACGTCGTGGCTTACCTTCGGGCGCCTCCGCCCGATTCACACCAACGACACGTTCTACGCCTGGGCAAGCATCGGCCTCGTCGGTCTCGCCTATTACGTCGCGGCTCGCAGCTCGCGGACTGCGCTTCATAGCGCGCGTCTCGCGTGGGTCGGCCTGGCGCTGTTCAACGTCGCGGCGATCGCCGGTACGATCACACTCGCGATGGGCATCAATAACGGCACGCTCGAGTACCGCGAGTGGTGGTGGCCGATCCGGTTGGTGTTCCTCGCCGCGCTCGTCGTCACCGCATGGAACCTGCTCGCGACCGTCGCGCGACGGACCACCGAGGACATCTATCTCTCGAACTGGTACACGATCGGCGCCGTGCTGTGGACGTGCATCATCGCGATCGTCGCCATTCTTCCGTGGTACCAGTACGGGTTAGGCCAAGTCGCCGTTTCCGGCTTTTTCATGCACAACGCCGTCGGTCTCTGGTTCACGCCGATGGCGCTCGGCATCCTCTATTACGCGATCCCCAAGCTGTTTAGCCGACCGATCTACTCGTACGCGCTCGGCGTGTTCGCGTTCTGGACTAACTTGATCTTCTATCCGATCATCGGGTCTCACCACTTCCTGTTCAGCCCCCTGCCCTGGTGGCTTCAGACAACCGCCATCGTGTTCTCGGTGGCGATGTTCGTCCCCGTATGGGGTGGGAGCGCGAACTTCCTGCTCACGATGAAGGGCCAGCCGGAGCGCCTCGCTCGCTCGCCCGCGATGTTCGTACTCGTCGGCGTCTTGGGATACCTGATCGGATCCACGCAGGGCACATTCGAGGCGTTTCGCTCGTCGCAGGAGATGTGGCATCTCACGAACTACACGGTCGGCCACTCGCACCTCACGATGTATGGCTTCATCTCGTTCGTGATCTGGGGAGGCGTGTACGCGCTCCTGCCGCGCGCCACCGCGAAACACCCAGACAGCCTGCTCATGGGTATCCATTTTTGGATGGCGACAGTCGGCATCGTCATCTACGTCCTCGCGCTGTCGATCGGCGGGACCGTCCAGGGCCTCGACTGGATCCATGGGCTCCCATTCATCCAATCGGTCACGGACATGGCGCCCTTCTGGCTGTGGCGCGCCGTCGGCGGAAGTCTCATGTTCCTGAGTCACCTTCTGTTCGCTTGGAACGTGTGGCAGATGACGTATGCGCGCCAGCGGGCCGACGTCGGCGCCAACCTGGCGATGGAGGCGGCGTGAGAAAACTGACGCTCATCGCCGGCGGCTCCACGCTAGTTTACGCGGCGCTGGCTGTTCTGATGGGCGTGCTACCAGGTGCAACGCTCTCGCGCACGACACCGGGACCAGGCGTTGTGCCTCTCACGCCGCTCCAGCGCGAGGGCCGCGATGTCTACGTCGCCAACGGGTGCAGCTATTGCCACACGCAGCAAGTGCGCCCTTTGCCGGAGGACGCGGTATGGGGCAGGCCGTCCGCTCCCGGCGACTACGCGTATCAGACGCCCGAGCTGCTTGGTTCGGAGCGCAACGGCCCGGACCTCTCGAACGTCGGCGTGCGACAGCCGAGCGAGGTCTGGCAGTACATGCACTTGTACGACCCGCGAAGCGTCGTGCCGCAGTCGATCATGCCCGATTTCAGTTTTCTCTTCCTGGTCGTATCACACGCTCCGGCCGGCGTAACGCCGGTACCCGTGCCTAAGGCGTTCGCGCCGCAACGCGGTGTGGTCATCCCCACACGGAAAGCACAGGCGCTTGTCGCCTATCTGCTCTCGCTCAAGCAGCCGGCGATCCCCGGCTACCACCCTCCCCCGCCGCCGCAATCGGCCACTGCGGGCGCCGCGCCGATCACGACCCCCGCCGCGGCGAACACGATCGATGCGGCCGCGGGTGAGAAGCTCTTCGCTGGCAACTGCGCGTCATGTCATCAAGCCAACGGCCAGGGGATTCCCGGTGTGTTCCCGCCGCTCAAGGGAGATCCAGTGGAGACGGCCGCCGATCCGACTGAGCAGATCCACATCATCTTGACGGGCTTGCACGGCAAGACGATCGGCAACGTTGCATATCCAGGACAGATGCCGAGCTTCGCGGCGACCCTGCACGATGCGGAGATCGCCGCGATCATCAATTACGAGCGCACATCCTGGGGCAACAACGCACCGCTCGCGACCGCCGCGCAGGTTGCCGCTGAACGCGCCAAGCTGGCGCACTGAGGGAGCGCATGCAGAATTTCTCGGCTCACTCGCTCGGCAACATCATCATAATTTCGATTGCCGGCGCGATCACCGTCGCGTGCTTCGTTGCAGCCGCGTGGATGCTGGTTCACCCCGGAGAGCGCGATCGGCGACATCCCAAGCACCAGGTATTGCGCGATGACTAACGATCGCCCCGGCGAAGCGCCGAGCGCTCGCGTCGAGATTTACCTCGACGACAGCGAGCGACCAATCATCGAGCAGGACCTGCCGACGTCGGTCACGCTCGACACGAACACACTCGCCGATGGCCCGCACCGCCTCAGGATTCGCGCCACCGACAGGACGGGGAAGGTCTCGGTGCGGGACGTACGGTTCAAGGTGCGCAACGGACCTGGCGTAACGGTGACAGGGCTCGTACCCGATTCGGTGTGCCATGGCGTGATCGAGGTCGGCGTCAACGCCTTCAGCGCCGAGGAGCCGTTCGAGCCGCAGCGCGCCGAAACCCACTCGTCGATCCCGGTCTGGGTCTGGGTGATGACGCTCGGGATCGTCGCGTGGGCCGCGTGGTACGGCGCGAGCATGTGGCACGTCCCAGGCCAGTACGCAACAACGCCAACCTATTCGGCGAGCGGAGCGCGCTAGCGCACCCCGGCGTCCCGAAGCGCGCCCCGCGCCTCCAGACGCGCCAGCAGCAGGTAGAAGTAGAGCATCCCCTGTTGCGGTTCGAGCGCGCGGACGACCGATGCGATGTCGGGCGGCGTGTCGCCCGCCACCCGCGCGAGATTCCGCGCCACGCTCGAGTCGGCTGGCGGAAACACGTCGAGTCGGCCGAGACCGCGCAAGAGGATCACCGCCGCCGTCCACTCACCGATGCCCTTGATCCCACGCAGCCGCGCGGCCGCGTCGGCGCTTGGCAACGTCTCAAGGGTTCGTTCGTCGAGGGCGCCACTGACGATCGCCTCGGCCGCGCGGCGCAAAGCGCCGAGCTTTGTCATCGTCAGGCCCATCGCACGCAATGTCGGTGTCCGCTGGGCAAGCCAACGCTCTGGACCCGGAAACGCCCACAGCGGAATTCCACCAATGTCCGCGGGCGTACCAAGAGTCGTGACGAGTCGACCCACTATCGCGCTCGCCGCGGCCACGCTCAGCTGCTGGAACCCGATCGCGTTGACGCAGGCCTCCCATAGCGTGGGGTAGCGCGGCGGTCGAAGCCCGCGCATGCGACGCACCAGCGGCCGCAGCCACGGCACGTGAGCGGCCGCGCGCTCAAACTCCGTCGTGTCGCGGTCCACGCCGAGCATGCGCCGCACCGCGGCGACTGCGGTCGCGTGCGTGCGGCGTGGTCCCTCGACGATCACCTCGAGCGTGCCAAGTCGGACGAGGCGCGCGCGCACCAGCACCAATGCGCCGTCGACAGCAAGTGCACGCGCATAGGCGCCGTCGGGGAGCAACACGTCGACGACGTTCGTCGGCAGGCGCCTGAGTGCGCTCACCGTCAGGTCGAGACGGAACGGCAACTCGACTCGCACTTCGTGGCGGCTTCGGTGCCGCGCGCGCGTGTCTCGCATCGTCACACAAGCACCGAGACGACGCAACGGTCGGGCGTCGTTGCCAACTTCGCATCGGTGGCGGCCTCGATCGCATCGATCAATCGATTGCGGCACACATACGTTGAGCCGATCATCGCGCTGTATAGGACACGCGTGCCATTGAGGCACGGCGGACGGTTCACGTACTTATCGCAAGTTCGTCGACCGGAGAAATAATGCTCAGCATAGCAGGTGAGTGAGCAGCACGCCCGGGGACGCGACGACAAACAATGGAGGTGCCGTATGGCGCAAGTGAATGATAGGTGGAGAAGGACGCGGTACAGCATTTTTCTGCTCGCAGCGTGCGCGTTCGGCGGTGCGGTGACAGCCCATGCGCAGGCCGACTGGACCACGTATGGTGGCACCGACTGGAATCAGCGATGGTCAACCCTTAAGCAGATCAACACAAAGAACGTACACTCGCTCGTGGCGCGCATGGTGTTTCAGACCGGCACGCGCCCGGGGTCATTCGAGAATACGCCGATCGTTGCCGGCGACACGATGTACGTCACCACTGCATACGATGACGGCGTCATCGCCTACGACCTCGACAAGGGACGCGAAATGTGGGGGGTCAACTACAAGATGGCGTCGTGGTCATACTGCTGCGGGCCAAACAACCGCGGCGTCGCACTCGCCAGTGGCAAAGTGTTCTTCGGCACTCTCGACGGGCACGTTGTCGCTCTGAACGCGCACACGGGACAGCAGGTGTGGGATACACAGATCGCCACTTCCGATTCTGGCTACAGCATCACGCCAGCCCCGCTCATCGTCGGTCAAACCGTAGTTATCGGGGTCTCCGGCGGAGAGTATGGCATTCGGGGCCACGTCGATGCTCTGAACGTCGACACGGGCAAACCCGTGTGGCGTTGGTATTCCATACCGGCGCCCGGTGAGGATTCCGTGGCGCCCAATGGATGGTGGGGTGTGTGGGCACCGAAGGCTGAAGAGGCAGATCTGCATCGTGACATCGCGCGCGAGAAGGCTGACAGCGCCGCGCATCCCGATGCGTGGAAGCGGGGCGGCGGCGGCGTCTGGATGACACCCGCGTACGACAAAGATCTCAATCTCCTCTTCTTCACCGTAGGAAACCCTTCACCCGATCTCGATGGCTCGGCGCGTCCGGGCGACAACCTGTTCACCGATTGCATCGTCGCGATCGATGCCTCGACTGGGAAGACGCGCTGGTATTACCAGGTTGTGCCGCACGACGTGTGGGATCTGGATGAGACGTCACCACCGGCGGTGGTCATGTTAGACGGCCGCAAAGTCGTCGTCCAGGCTGGCAAGACCGCTTGGGCGTACGTTCTCGACGCGAAGACGGGGCGGCTCATTCGCAAGACGCAGAACTTCACGGCGCAAAAGAACATCTTCGCACTCCCCACGCCCGAGGGGACGCTGATGCTTCCGGGCGCTAACGGGGGCACGGAGTGGTCGCCTCTATCCATCGACCCATCGTTAGGCTATGCCTACGTGGCCGGCCTGAACCAACCGATGCTCTATTCGACGCATCCCGTGCCACACGCCAACGGTCGGATGTGGCTCGGTTCCGCGTTCAAGCTTGCGCCCGGTGCTTCACAGAACGGCACGTTCACAGCACTCGACCTCAGAACGGGAAAAATCGCCTGGCAGAATCAGATGGACCAGCCGATGATGGGTGGTTCCTTGGCGACGGCCGGAGGCTTGGTGTTCACAGGCGAGGGAAACGGAAACTTCGATGCCTACGACGCGCGCACCGGCAAGCTGCTTTGGCAGTTCAGTGCTGGTGCCGGGTGCAATGCCGCCCCCATGGGCTTTGAGCTTCACGGTGAGGAGATGATCGGTGTGGCATGCGGTGGCAACTTCCAGCTCGGCTATCCATTGGGCGGCGCGGTATTCGTGTTCGGGTTACCCAACACGTCGACCCAGCCCGCCCACCCGGGCGGCCACAAGCGTTAGTTAGGCATAATGCCGTGCGCTCCAATGCGCGGCGGCATACGCAGTCCGACGAGGGATCTGTCCGTACGCCGACTGAGCGCGCAGATCTCGAGCCGCGCGGGTATGCGGCATTAAAAAAAAGGTTCTTCGGGAATTTCCGGGAAAGGCAGCGGGGCCGGGGCTTTT
>JACZDD010065299.1_pt1 | contig 15849 bp, 16 predicted proteins | sample 8641771 | NCBI WGS metagenome assembly JACZDD01 (sample SAMN15324614, study PRJNA640507) | soil metagenome | isolation source: intercropping peanut in the second line | place: China: Luxin town, Laibin City, Guangxi Province | collected 2019-07-25 | depth 10cm m | reverse complement strand
GCATGGAGCGAACGTTACAGTATTCGGGCATCATGAAGGCAAGCTCGAAATCGTCCGCCGCGCCGGAGCCCGCATTTGCATTACGGATAATCCGCCAGCCGCGAAATATCCCTTTGTTGTCGAGGCGACCGGTTCTGCTGCCGGTCTCCGGCAGGCGGTACGCATGACCCGCGCGCGCGGAACGGTCATTCTCAAATCGACAGTCCATGGTGAAGTATCGCTCGATACCGCGCCCGTGATCGTCAATGAAATCTCCCTCGTAGGATCGCGCTGCGGTCGCTTCGAGCCCGCGATCGAACTGCTGCGGCAGCGTAAGATCGACGTGAACGCGATGATCTCGCGCCGCTTCCCGCTTTCCGAAGCGCCAGCCGCATTCGCCGAGGCTGCCCGGCCCGGTGTCCTCAAGGTAATTCTCACCAACGGCTAAGAAGCCGCTCGATCCTGAGCTCGCCCCTTCCATTCGCCGCCCGCTCCGCGCCAATACGCACGCGCCGATTCGATTGTGCATTCGAGATAGAACAGCGCGATGAATGGCAGCAGGATGCTCCATAGCCACGACCGCCGGTAAAATCGAACCATCGGCAGATAGCTTGCGCTCATCAGTAGCCACGCGATCGCTCCGAGTAGCCGCGGCCATCCGGAGCCGAACAGCACTAACGCCACCGGAACCACATACGTAATCAGCAGCCCGGCCGTCGTGCCCGCAAGCAGCAGCGTGGAGTGACGAAGCTGGTTAAACGCAGTGCGCGCAATCATGGCGCGCACGCCGCGAATTCCGCCATAGGAGCGAATACTGGCGGCTGTCTTGGTGAGCCCCAGCCAAATGCGTCCGCCACGCGCTTTTACCGCCTTGGCAAGGGCGCAATCGTCGATGATCTCGCCCCGGATTGCGGCCAGCCCTCCCATGCTCGCCAGCGCTTGTGGCCGGATCAACAGGCAGCCTCCCGCCGCGCCACCGGCCCACGCGGGCGGGTAAAGCGTGAAGAAAAAATAGACGAACGCTGGAATAAACGCTTTCTCCGCCCAGGTGTCGCAGCAAAGCTTCACCATGTACGAGCACAGGTCGAGATTGCGGTGTTCGGCAAGCGACACCAGGCTTGCGACATTTTGCGGTTCGTGCCGGATATCGGCATCGGTGAACAACAGATAATCGGGATGAAGCTTCAACGCCTCTTCTACTCCGAGCGAAAGCGCCCACAGTTTTCCCGTCCAGCCCGAGGGCGGGGAAGACGCGTCGATTATGTTTACGTCGGCGGCTCTGGCTACGGCGGCTGTTGCATCCGTGCTCCCGTCGTCCACCACCACGGTGGCGAACGTCTGCGCCTGCAAGGATCGAAGCGTTTCGCCCAGAACGGCCTCTTCGTTGCGTGCCGGAATAACCGCCACGACACACGGTCCGGCAATGGGCGCGAAATTCTGTGGCGCGAGATTCTTTCGAATCCGCCAGAACCCGCCGCGGCCAACCAACATGTATATCCAGATCAAAACTGGAATCGCGGCTAAAACGAGCATCACGCCGGCTGCTGTTGCGTCATGCAGTGCAGCGTTCCCAAACCCAGCACCAGATCTGTCGCCGCAATCCCCACGACCTGCCGATCCGGAAACAACTCCGCCAACTTATTCAAAGCAATCCGATCATTCGGATCGTTGAAAGTCGGCACCAGCACCGTCCCGTTGGCGATATAGAAATTCGCGTAGCTCGCCGGCAGCCGCTGCCCGTCGAAATACACCGGTTCCGGCATCGGCAGCGTCTCCACCCGAAACGGAGTTTGTCGCAGCAACTCCAGGTTTTCGCGCAGGGGCTCGTAATTCACCTCCGCCGGATCTTGCTCCGATGCAATGACGATCGTATGCGCGTCGGTAAACCTCGCCAAATCATCGATGTGACCGTGCGTATCGTCGCCGGCGATTCCGTTGCGCAACCAAACCGTCTGACCGGCGCCCAGATATTCACGAAAAATTGCTTCCATGTCCGCGCGGCTCAATCCCGGATTGCGCGCCTGCACGTCACTCAACAAGCACTCTTCCGTGGTAAGAATCGCGCCATCCCCATTCACATCGATGCTGCCGCCTTCGAGCACAATGCGCTTTCCGTGCCACTGGGGAGTGCGCATTTCGAGGCCGAGGGGCCCGCGCAGCCTTTCCGTTACCTGATCGTCCCGCTCGCAATTCGCATACTTTGCCCAGCCGTTGAACTTCCAATTCAAAAGAACCTGCTTGCCCGCTGCATCGCGAACAAATATCGGACAAAAATCGCGCGTCCAACTGCGGTCGGTAGGAATCGTAAAAAATTCCACTGCATTCAAATCTGCGCCCGACTTCTTCAGAACGCGGCTTGCCTTTTGCCGCGCGTTCTCATCGTTAACGAGAATCCGCACGCGCTCGACACGCGACAGGTGTCGCACGATCTCGCCGTACACCCATTGAATTGGAGCGAATTTGCCCGGCCAATCGCTCGTCTCGTGCGGCCAGGCAAGCCATGTCGCCTCGTGCCGCTCCCATTCGGCCGCGAGTCTCATCAGGAGAGCCAGCGTTCGGTAATGGGCGCGTAGGCGTCAATCCGTCGATCCCGCAGAAACGGCCAATTTCGACGCACTTCATCCATTTGCTTGGGATCGCATTCGGCTACCAGCACCTGTTCCTCGCTTGTCGGAGCCTGGGCGATCACTCGCCCAAACGGATCGGCTACAAACGAATTACCCCAGAATTCGAGACCGCTTTCCGGTGTGCCCTCGAATCCCGTGCGGTTTACGGCCGCCACAAATACGCCATTGGAAATCGCGTGTGCGCGCTGGATCGTCCGCCACGCATCCAGTTGCGCTTCACCATATTGCGCTTTCTCAGAGGGATGCCAGCCGATCGCGGTGGGATAAAACAACACGTTTGCGCCCTGCAAGCTCGTAATGCGCGCGCCCTCCGGATACCACTGGTCCCAGCACACCAGTACGCCGATGCGGGAGTAGCGCGTCTCAAAATTCTTGAAGCCCAAATCGCCCGGTGTGAAGTAGAATTTCTCGAAATACAGAGGATCGTCCGGTATGTGCATCTTGCGGTAGATACCTTTTAGCGACCCGTCCGCATCGAGAATAGCGGCGGTGTTGTGATACAGTCCCTGTGCACGTTTTTCAAACAGCGAAGCGACCACCGCTACTCGGAGTTCCTTGGCCACCGCGCTGATCGCCTCAGTCGAGGGCCCGGGAATTGTCTCGGCCAAATCGAAAAGCGCAGCATTCTCTTCACGGCAGAAATACTGGCTCCGAAATAGTTCCTGTAGGCAGACAATTTCCGCACCTTTCGCGGCTGCCTCGCGGATACCTGCAATGGCTTTAGTTAAATTTATGTCCGGACTGGTTGTGCATGACTTTTGCACCAGGCCGATTTTGAACTTCTCGTCGCGGTGACTCATGCTACATGTAAATCCCGCCGTTCACATCCAGCACATGGCCGGTGATGAACGCCGCTTCGTCGCTCGCCAGAAATTTCACAGCCGCCGCGACCTCTTCCGGCGCGCCCATGCGCCGCAGCGGGGTATTGCCGATCATTTTTTGCTTCAATTCCTCGTTCAGCTCGCTCGTCATATCTGTCCCGATGAAACCGGGCGCCACGGCATTCACGGTGATATTGCGGCTGCCCACTTCCTGCGCCAGCGATTTCGTCAAACCGATCAAACCGGCCTTCGATGCTACGTAATTCGCCTGCCCGGGATTGCCCATCTCGCCCACAACGGAAGAAATATTGATGATGCGGCCCCAGCGCTCACGCATCATCCCCTGTAAAACCTGCTGGATAGCATAGAATGCGCCGCTGAGGTTCGTGCTGAGCACCGCTTCCCAATCGGCTTGTTTCATGCGCACCGCCAGACCGTCCTTGGCGATTCCGGCATTGTTCACCAGTACGTCGATGCGGCCGAAATCTTTGGATGCTCGCGCGATCCCATTGGTAATGGAATCGCGATCTGCCAAGTCCATTTCAAGAACGTAGCTTTCCGTTGTGATTTCTTTTGCCACTTCCGCCAGCTTTTCTGCCGAGCGGGCAGCCAATATCACCCGATGCCCCGCCGAAGCCAAAGCTAATGCGGAGGCCCTTCCGATTCCGCGACTCGCCCCCGTAACCAAAGCTGTTCGCATGCTCATGATTCCCTCTCATGATAATGGGTGTACATACCCATGCCCTTTGAAGACCTGCGCGATTTCGTCCGAGCACTCGAAAGAGAGGGTGAGCTGAAGCGCGTCGCGCTTCCGGTCGACCCGTATCTTGAGATTGCTGCCTTCGCCGATCGTTCCGTCAAAACCGATGGTCCCGCGCTGCTTTTTGAAAATCCGAAGGGCTCCAGCGTTCCGCTCGTCATCAATATCTTTGCCAGCCTGCGCCGTATGCAGATTGCTCTGGGCGTAGACGACATCGAAGACATTGCTCGTCGGATTGCCGGTTTCATAGAACTGCAAAAGCCCGAGGGATGGATCGAAAAGGTGAAACTCCTTCCGAAGCTCGGAGAAATCAACGCCGCGTTCCCGAAAACCGTTTCCGGCGGCCCCTGTAAAGAGGTCATCAGGAAAACAGATTTTTCGCTCGACGACTTTCCCATCCTGCACTGCTGGCCGGGCGATGCCGGCCGCTTTCTGACGCTACCGCTGGTCTTCTCGCGCGATCCATCGACTGGCAAGCGCAACTGCGGCATGTATCGCATGCAGGTGTTCGACGCCCAGACCACTGGCATGCACTGGCAGAAACACAAGCAGGGAGCCGATCATTATCGTCGTCTGGCTGCCGAAGGGCGCGAAACAAGAATGCCGGTGGCAGTTGCAGTCGGAGCCGATCCAGTCACCATCTTCTCCGCCGTTCTTCCTTTACCACCCTCTATCGACGAAATGCTGTTCGCCGGTTTTCTGCGCAACAAGACTGTCGAAATGGTGAAGTGCGAAACCAACGATCTGGAAGTGCCAGCCAACGCTGAGATCGTTCTGGAAGGCTACCTGAATTTGGGCGAATTGCGCCGCGAAGGCCCTTTCGGCGACCACACCGGATTCTATTCGCTGGATGATGACTATCCGGTCTTTCACATCGAATGCATCACGCATCGCAAACGCCCCATCTATGCTGCCACCATCGTCGGCCCTCCGCCAATGGAAGATTTCTACATGGGCAAAGCCATTGAGCGGATCTTTCTTCCGCTCATGCGCCTGCAATTGCCCGAAGTTCGCGACATTTGCATGCCGGCGGAAGGAATTTTTCATAACCTGATTCTTGTTTCCATGCGCAAGTCCTACCCCGGCCAGGCGCGCAAAGTCATGCATGCCATCTGGGGCCTGGGCCAGGCGATGTTTAGCAAATGCATCGTCGTGGTCGATGAAGATGTGGATGTGCAGAATGTCTCGGAGGTCACCTGGAAAGCGCTCAACAATATCGATCCGCAGCGCGACATCGAATTCTGTCTCGGTCCTATCGATTCACTCGATCACTCGAGCCGCCTACCGAATTTCGGATCGAAGATGGGCGTCGATGCGACCACCAAGTGGCCATCGGAGGGTTTCACTCGCCGCTGGCCCAATGTTATTGCGATGTCGCCCGAAGTGACCGCTCGCGTCGATGCGCTGTGGAAGCGCGCCGGTCTGGGCCGCTAGCTCATGGATCGCGTTCCCTACCGCGCAACCGAAGCGGCGGCTGCGTATGCCGGGCTGCGCCTTCCGGTTTCTATTTTGCTTCACGACGTGCGCAGCATGTATAACGTCGGCGCGTTTTTCCGCACCGCCGATGGAGCGGCTATTGAGCGTTTGCTGCTTAGCGGCATTACCGCGCGCCCGCCAAAAAGCGCTATTACAAAAACCGCATTAGGAGCCGAAGAAAGAGTACGCTGGGAGCCGGTGCAAGACGTATCGGCGACAGCGCAAGCCCTGCGCGCCGCGGGCTACGAGCTTGCCGCCATCGAAACTACGCTGCGCGCTGTGGATATCTTCGATTGGCAGCCGCACTTCCCCGTCTGCGTTCTGTTCGGCCACGAAGTGGATGGCTTGGGCGCGAATCTTCTCGCGACCTGCGACACGCACGTCCGCATTCCCATGCTCGGCCTAAAACATTCCTTGAATGTCGCGAGCGCCGGCGCCATCGTGATGTACGAGTTGCTTCGCAAATACCGCGGTTTGCACCGCAGCGCGGGAAACATGAAGGTTACCGATGAAATCGCCCGGTAAGTACGCCCTTGCCGAGAATATGCCCGTCCATCGCTTTCAGAACGTCCTCGCGCGTGGCGTCGGGACCGAGATCGAGCTTGGTATCTAGGGCGAAAAGCTCAAAAGTGTAGTGATGATAAGGGCCGGCAGCTGGCGCTCCCGGCCCCATATAGCCGACTGCTCCGCGGCGATTCTTCGCCTGTATCGTTCCGTCTGGCAATTTAGCATCGGCGGAAACGCCTTCCTTCAATTCACGGGCTGTGCCGGGAATATTGAACGCCATCCAGTGCAGCACGTCTTCAGTCTTCTTCTGGATGGCGACGTCCGGATCGTGGAAAATCAAAGCGAAGCTCACGGTGCCCTCCGGTACGTGGCTCCATTCGAGCTTCGGAGAAACTGCGCTCGCCCCGGCGGCTTGGGTGTATTTGTTGGGGATAATGCCGCCGTCTTCAAAAGCAGCCGTGGTGAGCGTGAGCCCGGGCTTTGCCGGTGTTTGCTGGGCTTGCGCGAAAGCCGCCGCAGACAAAACAGCAGCACACATCAGCAATGTTTTCATGTCTTCTCCTAAACCGATCCTTGCGCCAGCTTTTTCGGATCCCACGTCATGATCTTGCGCTGGAACAAGCTTTCGTTCGTTAATAACGCCGGAGCCGCGGCGCGAAGCCCGAATGTCGGATCCTCGATCAGAGGCTGGCCCTCGCGGATCGAGCGATAGAAATTCTTGTGATGTTCGAGCTGCGGCTCGTTGGCGCTAGTATCGAGGTATTCCCCGGAACCTTGTTGGATCCGGGATTCGGGCGTCACGTGCTTGGCGTCCCAAGCCTCCGTCAATGTTTTCTGTGTTGCTTCGGCAAAGCTCTTGATCGTGTAGTCGAATTCGTCCGTCTGCGGCAATTTGTCCAGCCACACGCCTTTGAAATCGGCTGTCATCACGCCTTCACTGCCGATAAATTTCACGCCGAACGATTCGCGAGGAAGTCCGCTCTTGAAGTTGACTCGCAACATGACGTTGAATGCCGGATGCACATCCGAATCCGGATAATCGAGCACCGCGAGCATGACGTCCGGCACGTCGCGGTCCTTCCAGTACCGAATACCACCGGTGGCGAAAATGCGCGTGGGGCCGAGCGAATTCGTGACCGTGTGCAGGCCTGTCAGCAGATGCACAAACAAATCGCCGGCGACGCCGGTTCCATAGTCGCGATAATTGCGCCAGCGAAAGAAACGCGCTGGGTCCCAGGGATGCTTCGGCGCATTGCCTTGAAACTGATTCCAGTCGCAGGTCTTCGTGCTCGCGTCGGTGGGAATCGAATATTCCCAGGCGCCGATGGCGCTGTTGCGGTCGAGCCATGCCTCCACCGAGTTCAATTTGCCGATCGCGTTCTGTTGAAAGAATTTGCGCGCTTTGGTGTAGGCGAGCGAGCTGCGATACTGGCTGCCGACCTGAAAAACTTTGCCCGATTTGGATTGTGCGTCGATAATCGACTGGCCTTCTTCAATCGCGTGAACCATCGGCTTTTCGCAGTAAACGTGCTTGCCCGCGTTCAGGCAATCGACCGAGATGCGGGAATGCCAATGATCCGGCGTCGCAATAATCACCGCATCAATATCTTTTCGCGCGACGATCTCGTGGTAGTCGCGAGTGGTGAACGTGTCCGGCCCATAGGCTTCTTTCATGCGAGTGAGCCGTCCGTCGTAGCAGTCGCAGGCGGCCAGTAGTTTCACGCCTGGAATGGATGTGGCCTGACGTGCATCGCCTTGCCCCATGCCACCCGCGCCGATGAGCGCAATCTGAATCGTATCGTTTGGTGAATACATGGCGGATTCCTAAGCCTTCACCTTCATCGCCGCCGGGTCCCATTCGACCACACGGTTCTCAAAATAGCTGACGTTGGAGAGCAGGGCCGGGCCGGCCGCCCGGAAGCCAAAGACGGCATCCTCGACAACGGGTTTGCGCGACCGTACGGCAAGCGCAAAATTCAAATGATGATCCTCATGGTCGCTATAACGCGGCGGCGGTTGGAAGATCTGCTCATGGCTGGTTTTGAGCGACGCCGTGGTGGGCCGGCTCTTCGGATACTTTTGATGGTATGCCGCCAGAAACGCCTTTTGCTCCGCGGCGGAAAATGTACCGATGGTGTATCCGGGTTCTTTCTCAGGGGCCGCGGCGGTTAACGTGACGTTGTCGCCAATACTCATAATGCCGTCGCTGCCGGTGAATCGAAACCCATAGTTTTCTTTCGTGCCGCACTCGAAGTTGACGCGCAGCGCCAGATTAAACGCGGGATGATTGGCGGTTTGCGGATAGTCGAAAAGGCCGAGCAATAAATCAGGCACATTGCGTCCGTCGTTCCAAAACCGTAGCCCGCCGGTCGCCATGACACGTGTTGGACCCAGCGAGCCGATGATGAAGTGCAGGCCGGAAAATAAGTGAACAAAGAGATCGCCGGCCACTCCCGTACCGTAGTCGCGATAACAGCGCCAGCGGAAAAAGCGCTTGGAGTCCCAATCCGTTTTCGGCGCGCGCCCTTGAAAACGCTCCCAATCGCAAGTCGCCGTGCCGGCGTCCGGTGGAATCGTGTATTCCCACGCGCCTACCGCCGAGTTGCGGTCCCACCACGCCTCTACCATCATCAACTTCCCAATCGCGCCGGCCCGGTATAGCTCCTGCGCTTTTTTATAGACAATGGAGCTTACCCGTTGGCTGCCTACTTGCAGAATGCGGTTGGTTTGCTTCTGTGCTTCGACTACCGCCATGCCGTCGTCTATGTGCTGCACCATCGGTTTCTCGCAATACACGTCCTTTTTCGCGTGCATGGCGTCGATGGTGATTTTCTGATGCCAATGGTCGGGAGCGCCGATAAGAACGGCGTCGATATCGGGCCGCGCCAGGATCTCTTCGTATTTCTTCGTTACGAAAATATCCTGTCCGTACTGCTCCTTCATGCGCGTGAGCCGCCCGTCGTAGCAATCGCACGCGGCCACAATTTTGGTCAAGCCGCTCGCTACCGACGAGTGCGCATCATTCTGGCCCATGCCGCCGCAGCCGATCAAGGCGACTTGGATTTTATCGTTGGCAGAGGTCGCTCGCGGCTTGGACTGCGCGGATAACAGCGAAGCGCTCAGCCCGGCGCCGGCGGCGCCGAGAAACTCACGTCGGGAAGTCACCCTTATTTCTTATCAGAAACGGGTTTGGAAGTGGTGGAGGAAGCCGTGCTGTCGGAAGACTTCGTGGAACTCGCCGTGGACTCGCTTTTAGCCGGCGAAGCTTCCTTGCCCCCGGAACTGTCCGCGGAATCGCTTTTCTTCGATGAATCGCCGTTTGTCGAAGAACCGCTCCCGCTCTTGGCGTAGTCGGTGATGTACCAACCGCTGCCCTTAAATTGCAGCGCGGGTGCCGAGATCAGGCGATGCACTGGCCCGCCGCACTTTTCATGGACTGTGAAAGGCGCGTCGGAAAACTTCTGCATCGCTTCGAACTGCTCACCACAGTTCTCGCATTTGTATTCGTAAAGCGGCATGTTCAACTCACCGGTCGGGCTGTGCGGCCGGCCTTGAAACCGTTGGGCGATCGCTGCTGTGGCTGTCCCGAACCGGCGGCGGTACTGTGGCAATGCCCTCGTTCATGAGCTGCGCGACGGTGGTTTTTCCAGTCACCAGATCGATCGATTGTTTCAGCAAATTGTCTTCGGTCTTTTTCGGCGCCGTATCCGGAATGGGATTGCCGTCCTGATCCAACTCCGGAGAAGTGTCGTTCTCGGCCATTTGCACCGATGGCTGAACGCCTGTATCCTGAATCGCTTTGCCAGATGGCGAGTAGTACTTTGCGACGGATAGAATGACCGCGCCGCCATCGTCCATTTGAATCGTTTTGCGCAGGCTCGCGTCGCCATAGCTGCGTTCGCCAACGACTTGTGCGCGCTTATCGTCCAGTAGCGCTGCTGCCGCGATCTCCGCACCGCCTGCCGTGGACCGGTTGGTTATGACCACCAAGGGGCCCGTCCACACATCAGCGTCCGGCTTGGCCTCGTATGTCTTCTTCTCGACCTTCTGCCCTTCCAGATACGTGATCTGGCCTTTATCGAGAAACAGATTCGCAAGCGGTACACCCTTCTCCTGATCGCCTGTGGAGCAATGCCGCAAATCGAGAACGACGTATTTTGCGCCCTGTTTCTTCAGGTCGGCGAGCTTGGTTTTGACCTCGTCCAGACGATTGCCGCCCAAACTCGTGACGTGCAAATAACCGACTTCGTCCGGCATCATCTTTGCCACGATCGCCGGATAGGAGATGGCGGCCCGCGTGAGTGTCATCTTTTGCGGGTCGGGATTGCGCAGCCGCAAAACCGTAAGCTCCACAGTGGAGTTGGCATCTCCGCGAAGCAACTGCTCGGCATAAGCTAGCGGCATATCGCGAGTGGCGACATTATTGATGCTTTCGATCAAATCGCCGGTTGTGATATTGGCCTTTTCCGCCGGAGAGCCAGGCAGCGCGTCCACCACTGCCACGTAGCCATAACGCTTCGCCAGCACCAATCCCACGCCGGCCTTACTCGTATCCGCGCCTTTTTCGTACTGCCGGTATTGATCGGCATTCAAGTAGCTCGCAAACGGGTCCACCGATTCCAGAAGCCCATTAATCGCGCCGAGCGTGACGCTCTTCATGTCCGGCTCTTCGACGTACTCCATTTTGATCCGTTGGAGGACCTCGGTGTACACCTTCAAATGGCCGTACACATCGTCAGGCGCGACCGCGCGGCTACTACGTGCTGCCACCAAAAGCAGTACCACGATACAGGTGGAACTGCCGACTATGGTCCATTTAAACTTGCTGTTCATGGGAGGGGACTATTGCGATCTATTTCAAGTATATCGGACGTTTGAGGCCACAAGGCGGTGGCATGTCTTTTCACTGTTAGCCGAGGTTATTCCAGTCTTCGGGATCGATGTGCGCCTGATTCAAGATGCTGCGGAGCGTCCCGACGGGAATTTCAGACTTTTTCGGCATAATTGCTGTGTCAACGATCTCGGCAAGTCGGCGGACAAATTTGACGTGACTACCGCGCTGGCCAACTTCGACAAAGCCCACGGCTTCAAGGCGACGCTTGACCTCGCGGAAGGGCTGCGGCTTAAGCCGCCCCAACCTCAACCTCGACCTTAAGAACTCCTGGCGGACGGGTCGCCCGTGGCTCCTCGAAATGAAGCTCCAGCGCTTCCCTTAAATTGTCGAGGGCCTCCTCTTCGGTCTTGCCTTGGCTCGCCACATCGATCTCAAGGCACTGAGAAACATACCAATCCCCTTCGCGCCAAACAGTAGCAGCAAAAGGCCGTTTCATGCTTACAATTGTTCCACACTATGGCTACCTGTTACCACAAATACTGCTTGGCCTCCTCCCGCCGCTGATACCCGTCCAGCACATGCACCACCCGTATTTTCTTGAGCTTCGTAGGCGAGAGCTGGCCCAGCGGAACATAGACGATCTTCCGGTTCACGCGCGCCGCAAACTGCCGGAAGATGCTGCGTGGAGGCTTGGCCGCCACATAAACCACATTGCGCTCCATCGAATAGTCCAGGCCGGCCAACAGCAGCCGTTCTGCCTTAGTCTCAGCAGCATCATAGTCCGGGTCGCTCCAGACGTCGAACATCCGCCGCGGCGGTAAGGTCATCAGCAACCCGCCATATTCGGCCCGCCCAATCCCCGGACCCACCAGGTGCTCGAAAGGTTGGGTCGAGTAAAATGCCATGTCCGACTCATTCTGATGCTCGCCGAGCCAGGTTGTCAGATAGCGATAGCGATCGCCGCGATCCTCGTCGAAAATCAGAATCACCGCGCCCACATCGCCCGAGAACTTCCCCCATTCCCGGACGTAGAGTTTTCCGTTATGCCAGTTCCGAACCGTCTCACGAAGGTCGATTCCGTCCAGGATCGAGGACAGAAACGGCTCGACGCGCGATCGCTCTTCGGAAAGCTTGGCCTTCGCATGACGCTTCAGAAAGCGTCCATAGTTTTCAATCACCAGATCTTCCGGCGGATAGGAGCAGATTGACGCGCCGTTCGTTTCCTTCGCCCACTCGCCCTGGAACTTCTCCCGCTTCCGCGCCTTCAGACCGGCCGGCTTCAGCCTCTGCTTCATACGCGGAAGCCGGCGGCGAATTCTTAGCTTGCGTGTGCGCAGCCAGACCTCGTCGCCCGACAAATTCAACGTCTCGATACCCGCCTCTTCGGTTGGCTGTACGCTGAACCGGTTAGCCATCTGCCATACCTCATACGCGTAGTTGTCGTCTACGAACGAGCGCGCGGCCAGCGACAGGTCATATAATCCCGGTATCAGGTGGCCGTCGAGTGTCGCGAGATTCCGGGAAAATTTCGCCATTCCGACTCGCTGCCAGGATTGCATCGCGTCGCCTGTGTTGATGCGGTATTCCTTTTCGGCGTCCCGTAGCAGCGCCAGTTGCCAACGCGGCCGGTCCAGCCGAAACGCATTGAGATCGCCGTTGCGCACGTTCTCGTACAGTTCCTGGAAATACGGAGCCTCGCTTGTGACTTCGGCCAGGCAATCAGGATGCAAGTTGAACAACTCGGCGCGGTCGAATAACCGCACGCGCGGAGCCGGCGGCGCGTCTTGCGGTTTTTCCATCGCATCGAGCAGCGGATCGAGCATGTTCAGCGACACGACCGCGCAAAGCGAGGCAAACGGGTCCGCGCCCTGCAATTTCCATGCCATGGCCGCCGCATGCGCCTCGATTTGGCGTGTCCGCGGCTGCGAGTGGACGCGATACGCCTCCAAATAGCTGTCGAGTCCGACTATTTCGATGGCGTACGGCTCTGGATACGTATCGTTCAAGTGCGGTTTTTCGTGGGTCGCAGGTTCGAGAAATACAACCTCGGCGCCGATCTCGCGCGCGGTTCGCAGCGCCTCGACGAACGGATCTCCCGGCTCCACGGGAATGTAGGTCGCGCGCTCCTCTTCTTCGCGGCCTGGCTCCGGAATCAGGATCACCGACATGCGCGGTAAGCGATCGAGAGCCTTGCTGTAGGCGCGCTCCAGCGACGAAGGCAGTTCCACTGCTACGACGCGCGGGCGATTCTCGAGCAGATATTTCCGAACACGCCAGGCGAATTCCAGCCGTCCCGGAATAACCGGCAGATACGCGATGTTGCCGCGCTGGAGAATGCCGCTCATCGGCGAAAGCTGTAGCGCAGCGCTTCCTCGCCGAGTATCGCGCGCACGGCCGTCGTCAGCAGGCCCTTGGCCGTAGAACCGTTATTTCCGTCGAGCTTCAGGGCATAGCGCGCGATATTGATACCATCTCGTACGGTATAGCTCTCATCCGCCGCATGCGCCTGCTGCAGGAAATCGGTGACATACTGCAAGACGTCGTCCGGCGAAAACGGCAGATTTTCCCGCAGGATCGCCAACTCTTCCTCGCGCTCCGGAAAATCGATCAGGATCTGCGGCTGCAGCCGCGAATGGATGTACTCAGGAAGATCGAAAGTAGAAGAATCGTCGTTCATCGTGGCGACCAGCCGGAAATCCGGATGTGCTTTGATCTTGATTCCCGCGACAATCGATTCCACATAGCGGCGATTATCGAGCAGCGGCGCCAGGCTAGCCCAGCTTTTCTCGCTCATTCGATTGCCTTCATCAAGCACCGCCACACCGCCCCGGATCATGGCCGTTACCAGCGGAGAAGCTACATATTTCAATCGTGAGGCGCTCTCGATCACCGGCGTGATCAGCAGGTCTTCCGGACGCGTGTCCACCGTGGCTTGTGTGATATAGACTTCCCGGCCGAGCCGTTTTGCCGCCGCATAAGCCATCGTGGTCTTGCCGACGCCCGGTTTCCCGAGCAACCGCGGATTCATCGGCACGTCGCGGTCGCTAATGACCAGCCAGGCGGCCATCAGTTGCCGCAGGGCTTCTTCCTGTCCCACCCAGGTGACGTTCAAGTCGTCCGGGTGCGCCAGATGGATTTCGATGCCTTCGAGAGAAACTGTCATGTCATTCCAGCAAACGGCAGCCGTCTAATAGGCAGCCGGCCACTTCTCCATCGTAGAATGAGAAAGCCTCCAGCATGAATGCAAAATCCATACGGTTGGTGTATGTATGCGAATATCTGCTGGCGTTAATCGCAATCTTCACGGCTTGGTCGGAAATCGGCGGGCAGGCGGTGCTCGATCTCATGCCTTGGGGCTGGAAATTCGGCTTGGGCGCCGCGCTGGCGGCAGCGATCGTGGCGTACAGCGCCGCTATTGTCGCCGAGGATTCGCTCTGGACGCTACGCTCGGCCCGGTGGCTGACCACGATTTGCGTTCTCCTGCTGGCTATCGGAGTTGTGACGTATTACTACATGCTCGAGGACGAAACGGTCGATACGGATGATTCAAGCACAGCGTCGCTGTATCTTCCCGGCGCTTCCGTGCTCGCGCAGTTTTCATAATGGCAGGAGAAAAAAATAACGGCGGTCAGCCGGAACGAATCGCCGAGCGAGCGGTTTGGACCGCACCCGATTCGTCCGCCACCGTTACTTACTCGTTGCCTGCATTCCATGAAATCGACTTCGCAGTTAATGAGGGATATCGCAAAATTTCTCACGGCGGAGTAGAGGTCGGCGGCCTGCTGTTCGGCGTGCTCGAAGAAAACGGCCCGCAGATCGATGCGTTTCGTCCCATTGCCTGCGATCACGCATCCGGCCCGTCTTTCGTGCTATCCGAGGGAGACGTGGAACGATTGGCGGATCAGTTAAATGCCGCTGCTTCCGATCCCGAACTCTCGGCATTCAAGCCGGTGGGATGGTTTCTATCCCGTACCAGGAGCCCGCTTCAATTGCTGGAGCGTGACTTAGCGCTATTCGACCGTTTCTTTCCTGAGCCACGCACAGTTACCGTGCTAGTGAAACCAGAGCGCTTCCAGCCCACCCGATTCACCTTCCTGGTGCGCGACCGTGAAGGAAAATTAGCGCCCGGCTCCGGACCCCAGCCGATTATCCTTCCTCTGCCGGGACGCGCTGCTTTGTCCGATGACCAGCCGGTACCCGCGATTCCGGCGCCACTTGCAATTCCTCCCGCTCCTCAGCCGGTCGAACCATCGAAACCCGCCCAAGCGCCATTGCCCGATATTCCTCAGCCTCCGCGCACGGAACCGCCCACCGTCCAAGCCCGCGAGGTAGTTGCTGCCGGGAGCGCTCCGTCACCTGCTCCTGCTCCGCCGCAAGAGCCCGAACCGGAGCCTGAACATCTCAGTGAGCTTGCCGTGGCGCCTGCCCCCACGAGGCTCGCACCGGCGCCGCGGCTTCTGCGGCCAAATCGGCGGCATTTGGAACCCGATACCGCGCCGCTTCTCCAACGGCCGCCTGATTTACCGGATACGTATGCGCAGTTGGATTCGCTCACCAGGCAGAAACCGCCGACCACCGCGTCGCGCTTATTTCTAGTGTTGCCGTTGGCGGCTCTTTTAGGCTGTGCCGTCGGATATTGGGGATACCTACAGCTACCCTCGCCGATTATTCCACTGAGAGTGCAGGAATCCTCACGGAGTATCACAATCTCCTGGCCGCCGGAAGACACGCGTAACTCCGTATATGCTGCCATTCGCATCAACGATGCCAGTCCGGTGCTGCTTTCTGCCGAACAGAAAACGTCCGGCCAGTTGGAGCTGAGCGCCCGCCCCGACCTCAAAGTGG
>JACZDD010018817.1_pt1 | contig 15932 bp, 14 predicted proteins | sample 8641771 | NCBI WGS metagenome assembly JACZDD01 (sample SAMN15324614, study PRJNA640507) | soil metagenome | isolation source: intercropping peanut in the second line | place: China: Luxin town, Laibin City, Guangxi Province | collected 2019-07-25 | depth 10cm m | reverse complement strand
TTCCGTCCGGTCGAAAGAAAATAGACCAGGGCTCGGCTGCCCCAGAAAGCAAAGCCGGTCCCCAGTATTCCGCCCAGAATGCTCAACATCAAGCTTTCAATAAGCAGTTGGCGAATGAGCCTCATGCGTCCTGCGCCTACTGCTACCCGCACAGCAATCTCTCGCCGGCGTCCGGTAGCTCTCGCAAGCAATAAAGTGGAGATATTCGCGCAGGCAACCAGCAATACCAGCCCAACGAGCACCGTCACAATAGTCAAAGGAGCAGTGAGTTGGCGGCGAAGGTCGGAAACTCCGGTAGCACCTGGCTCCAGCGCCAATTTAGCCGCCGCCCATTCTTTTAACCACGTTTGTCGCCATTGCGGATCGATTTCGCCGGCAAGCTGCTCTTGAATGCGCCGGTAGATAACGCGCATTCCACTCGCTGCTTGCTCCCTGGAAATATCCGGCTTCAATCTTCCAACGATTCTTAGCCAATCCACCGTATTGCGCGGTCTCCGTAGCCAGTTCTCTTTGTCTGGCATGACTTCCGGCTGCATCGTAAGCGGCACAAGAATGTCCGGAGCGGTCCCGACTTCTATTCCGAAGAATCCGGGCGACGTGACGCCAATGATGGTAAAGGGAGTGCCGCTGATTGTTATCTTTTCCCCGATCACGGAATTCGCCCGTCCAAACCGCCGCTTCCAATACGCGTCACTGATCATCACGACGGCCCGCTCGCCGGCGACGCGGTCATCGTCGGGAGTCAACGTTCTGCCCAGTGCCGCACCGGCACCCAGCGTCGAAAAATAATTTCCGGAAACGAGCTGGCCTTGTACCGAAGGCTCCAGCTCTCCGGCAACGCGCACATTCAATCGAACCAAAGAGAACGCCGCGAGGTTTTGAAAAAACGGCTGCTCCTGTTGCAGCCGACAGTACGTCTCGTAGTAGAAATTGTGGTTTATTCCTTCCGGGCTCTGAGTGCCCAAAATCACCAGCTCTTTGGGTTTGTGGACAGGCGCCATTTTCAGCAAAATTGCATCCATGAGGCTAAAGATGGAAGTATTGGCCCCGATGCCCACCGCCAGCGAAACGATGGCGACAACGCTGAATGACAAATTTTTGCGCAACAAGCGCGCACCGAACCAGGCATCTTGCAGAAGCGTGTCCCAAAACGTAGAGATCCACATCGCGCGCATGTCCTCCTTCACGAAAGTCGTATTGCCAAACGCCCGCCGCGCGGCACGGCGAGCTTCTTCCGGCGACAAGCCGTTCGCCTCCTGCTCGGCAGCTTCCGATTCCAGATCCGAAACCAGCTCGCGCTCCAGCTCTTCCTCGCGCCGTTTTCGCCGCCGCCAAAACATGTAATCTCCGCGGTCAGAAGACATTCTACCCAGAAACCCGCGGGTAGACCAAATTTGTACTCCTAAGATTTCGCGCTATCTGTGGCGCGGCAACTTTCGCCGCCGTGCCGCGACTTATCGCGGCCCTTGATGGTTGCAACTCCGCCGCCATGTGCGGCTGCGGCAACTCCGGCCATTTGCATATGCGAGTGATTTTGTAAAGCACTGCAAGCGTTAGCACAGCGCAACAGAACCGCTCCCTGAGAAGGTGTCTCCAAAACGATCGCATCGAACATTTGAGTTAGATTTTGTTTTGAGGGTGGCGGAGTTCGGGTTACGCTACAAACCATGGAACAAGGAAACGGTAGGGCGGAACGGACAAAGCAAAAGAAGCGAGTGAGCACGCGATGGCGGCAGCAGGCGAACTGGAAGATCGTGGACTTGGAGCGGGTGCTGGGGGCAGAGCACAAGGCACGGACGATTGTGGAATTGATTCGGCGGATGGACATAAGTGCTTTTTGGATCCGATCCGCAGCGCAGAGCACGGGCCAGGGCGGGATGCGGAAGACCCGGCGCTGTTGTTGTGCCTGTGGGTGTATGGCTATAGCGAAGGCATTGGCAGCGCACGAGAGCTCGCGCGGCGGATGGAATATGATCCGGCACTGTTGTGGATTCTCGGCGGACGGGAAGCGGTGTGCCATAGCAAGCTCAGCGAGTTTCGGACCGGGCACCCAGCGGCGTTGGGCAAACTATTTGTGGAACTGCTGGCGATGTTAGAGAGTGGCGGATGGGTGGATTTTGCGCAAGTCATGCAGGATGGGAGCAAGCTCCAGGCGCACTGTGGGACGGATACATTTCGCAGTTCCGCCACCATCGAGCAGAAGCTGGCTACGGCACGGGCAGCGATAGAAAGGCTAAGCCAACAAGAGTACGAGCCGGAGTGGAGCGCGCGCACCGGGAGCGCTGCGCGCGGCTGGAGGAAGCTTGGCAGGAAATCCAGCGGCGGCAAGCCAAAGTCCCGGAGCCGGAACGCGAACAGGTACGGGTGAGTGTGACCGAGTGCGAGGCGCGCCACATGAAGCACGGCAATGATGGCGGCATTTCGCCCAGCTACAACCTGCAGTTGAGCACCGACGCTAAAGACAACGTGATCGTCAGCATGGCCTTGAGCCAGGATACCGGTGGCGCCCACCAATTATTGCCGGCAGTGGAACGTATGCAGAGTCAACTGCGGCGGACTCCGCAGCAGATGGGTAGCCGATGGCGGATACACGACGCGCGAAGCGATTGTGGGCATGACTGGCAAGCAGATCGATTTTCATCGGCAGTGAGGGCGATCGTGAGGCGCGCAAACGGGCGTCGCTGGCGAGCAATGGCATTCATCAGGATTTTGGCCCGGCGGCCTTTCAGCGCGTCGAGACCGGAACCGCACCCGGCGCGCTGCGCTGCCCGGCTGGCAACCTGGTGGAGTATTGGAGGAAAGGGTCCAACCAGGGAGTGGAACGCTGGCAATATCGGGCCTCCGGCAGGAATTGCAGCACCTGCGCGTATCAACCGCAGTGCTGTCCACGAACTCCGCAACGAGGCCGTTTGGCGACGATTCTGCAGGAGCCGGCGGAAGTTCTGGCGTTCCGCGACAAGATGAAAACGGAGGCGGCGCAACGGGCTTACCGGCAGCGCGGCGCGGTGGCTGAGTTTCCTCATGCCTGGATCAAAGAAAAACTGGGGCTGCGGAAGTTTCGTTTGCGAGGATTGGTCAAAGCTGAGATCGAGGCGCTGTGGTCGTGCCTGACGTACAACTTCCCTACAATGGGGGCGTCTGGCAGGACGGCCCGCCGGCGGTTACCCCCCGCGAGGAGATCCCCAGAGCCTCGAATCGCTATCCCATCAAGTGGTTTTCGTCAGCTCGGTCCCTCCACGGCGGGACGCGGACAATGCGCGCGAGAAAGCAAAAGCTAACCAGAAAACGAAAGCTACTAAAAATGTCTTGGTGGGCGCCGCAATCAACGGCAAAATTAAAGAAGTCTCTCCTTTGCCTTCTGTCGCTCCGTCCCACCATGACGATTCAGGTTTGGAAACACCTTCTTACGGTCAGGTTCCTTAGTTATGTCGAGCCCAAAGAACTGCGCGCGTTAGCAAGCGAGGATATTACGGCGCTCGCTTGCCTATCGGCCTGTTCATTCGAACGATATACAACATCATCGATGGTCCGACTCGAATTGCAATTTCCTGTCGCTACCATCCCTGCATAGCGCATCCATCGCTGAGGAGTTGACACCTTTTGTTCCGTTTCGTCAAGCAGCATCGTATTCCAATTATTTTAGAGCCTGCCGTTACACTGAAATAAAGTGTTGGTCACGATTTCTTCTCAGCCGCCGCGGCCTAAATGGCTGCGTGCGCCGGCGCCCGTTGGCGGAAACTACCGCGAGTTGAAGGAGCTTGTAACCCGCCTGGGCTTGCATACGGTGTGCGAGAGTGCTGCCTGCCCGAATGTCGGTGAATGCTGGAACCGACGTACGGCAACTTTCATGATTCTCGGCAACGTCTGTACGCGCCGCTGCGGCTTTTGCGCTGTGCAAAAAGGCGCGCCGCTCGCCGTCGATTACGACGAGCCGCGCCGGGTGGCAGAAGCTTGCGCCGCCCTCGGGCTGCGCTATGCCGTTGTCACGAGCGTGAATCGCGACGATCGGAAGGATGGCGGCGCTGAGCTTTTCGCGCTCACGATTGAAGCCATTCGCGAGCGCATTCCTGGGTGCAAAGTGGAAGTGCTGGTGCCCGATTTTCAGGGTTCTCATGCGGCCATGGACATCGTCATGCGCGCCGCGCCCGATGTGCTCAATCACAACACCGAAACCGTACCCCGGCTGTATCGCCAGGTGCGCCTCGGGGCGCGCTATAAGCGTTCGCTCGATATGCTGCGCTACGCCAAACAGACCCGCCCGCAGACGCCGACCAAATCCGGGCTCATGCTCGGACTCGGCGAAACGGAAGAAGAAGTCATCCAGGTGATCCGCGACCTACGGGACCACGACGTTGACATTCTCACTCTCGGCCAATACCTGCGGCCTTCTTCCAAGCATCTGCCGATCTACCGTTACGTACCCCAGGAAGAGTTCGACGAGTATAAGCGCTTCGCCATCCATCTGGGATATGGGCACGTGGAAGCCGGTCCGCTGGTGCGCAGCTCTTATCACGCTGACGCTTCACTGCACGGGCAAGACGAGCACGGCCTCACAGCCGGGGCCGTCCGCAGCATTGCGTAGACTTAACGACCCGTTGTGTACTTCCGCAATTTGCCGGCTCAGCACCAGGCCGATGCCCGATCCTCCGCGTTTGGTGGTGAAGAACGGGACGAACAAATTGGCCGTATTCGAAAGGCCGGGCCCTTCGTCGCGAATAGTAATCGACACGTTTGATGAATTATGCGTATAGCGAACGAAAACCCGGCCGCCGGTAATTTGCGCGGCATCGACAGCGTTTCGAATCAGGTTAATCAACACTTGCTCTAACTGATCGGCGTCCGCCTGAATCGTCAGGGGCGCCAATTCCTCAAAGAATACCTGCATGCGCGTCTCGATGCCGGTGGCGCGCCGCAGGATCGAGTTGACCTCCACCGGTCCCAGTTTGGGCGGCGGCAATTTCGCGAGCCGCGCGTAGGAACTCATAAAACGGCTCAGCGATTCCGAGCGTGAGGCGATCACATTCAAGCCGCGCGACATGTCGTCGCGCCAATCGTCCGGAAGCGGTTCTGCTTTCGTTATATTCTCCAGGCTCTGGGCGATCGATTTAATCGGTGTGAGCGAATTGTTCAGCTCGTGCCCGAGCACGCGCACCAGGCGCTGCCAAGCCTGCAGCTCTTCTTCGCGCAATGCACGCGTCAAGTCGGTCAGCACGAGCAATTGGTGCGGCACGCCCCCCTCGCGAAACTGACTGCGCCGGATGGCCCAACGGCCCACGCCGCCAGGAAAGGAGCGCTGAATGGTTTGTTCCGGCTCGCCGATCAGAAATTCGGCGAGGCCGAGCGAAGTCGCATCGCGCGCCAGAAGCCGTTCGGCCGGTTGAGCGAGCAACTTTTCGCCGGCGCGATTCACCAGCCGCAGCGATTGTTGCGGGTCGAAGGCAAACGCCGCCACCTCGATTTCTTCCATCACTTTGCGCAGCAAGGCAGTCGCTTCGAGCGCACCAAGCCGCTGCTGGCGCAGGGTAGCTGCCATGGCGTTCACCTGCTGCATGACCTCGCCCAGCGGCTCCTTCGGGTCGTCCACGCGGGCGCGAATCGAGTAGTCGCCCTCGCGCAGCGCTTCGAGCAGGTTGGCCAAAGTGCGAAGCGGCCCGGCAATATGCCCGTGCGCCGCGAAGCAAAAGCCGAGCCAGCACAGCACAATCACAATATTGACGGTCCACTGGACGCGCGCCGGCACGCCTAGCACGGCCAGCGTGATGGCACAAGCCAGAATTGCAGGCAGCCCACCCGCCAGCGCGAGCAGCAGCACGCGCTTGTCGTGGCTTAGTCTGAACATGGCTACATACCGAAGCGCTGCAGACGCCGGTACAATGCGCTACGGCTCAGGCCCAATGCGGCCGCGGCGTGACTGACGTTGCCGCCATACCGCGCCAGCGCTTTCTTGATCAAAAATCCTTCGACGTCTTCGAGGCTCATATCCTCGAGGCGCGGCGAGCCGCTCGCACCGGCCCGTAGGGCGAGATCGCCCGCTTTGATGCAGTTGCCTTGCGCCATCAGGACGGCGCGCTCGGCCACGTGGTTCAACTCGCGGACATTCCCCTGCCAGGGATGATCGTGCAGGGCCTGCACGGCGTTCGGATCGAAGCCGCTGATGTTTTTGCGGTAGCGCCGCGCGTGCTGACCCAGAAAATACATGGCCAGCGGGCCGATATCTTCGCGGCGCTCGCGCAGCGGCGGCAAGTGAATTTCAATTGTGTTGAGACGAAACAATAAATCCTGCCGGAAGCGCCCGCTCTGGACCTCTTCGGCCAGATTGGCATTTGTGGCCGAGATCACCCGCACATCCACGCGCTTGGTTTTTGACGAGCCGACGCGCTCCATCTCTCCCACTTCGAGCACGCGCAGGAGCTTCGCCTGCAAATTCAGCGGCACATTGGCGATTTCATCGAGGAACAATGTTCCGGTATCGGCCAGCTCGAAACGTCCGACCCGGTCCATCTTGGCGTCGGTGAACGCGCCTTTCACGTGACCAAACAACTCACTTTCGAAAACGCCTTCGGCCAGACCGCCGGCATTTACCGTGACCATGGGTTTGCTGGCGCGGCCGGAAATTGCGTGCAGCATGCGCGCGACGACTTCCTTGCCGGCGCCCGGCTCGCCGGTGATGAGGACGTTGGCGTCCGATGGGCCGACGCGCGAAATCAAATCGAGCACCGGCTGCATATTCGGCGACTGCGCAATCATGGGCGGCACGTTCTCGCCACGCAGGAGCTGATTTTCAGCTTCCAGGCGTTGGCCGCGGCGAATCGCTTCGCTTAGCTCCAGTTGCGTGCGAACGATACTCGCCAGACGCTCGTTTTCCCAGGGCTTTTGAATAAAGTCCCGAGCCCCGCGCCGCATCGCTTCCACCGCCAAATCGACGCTGCCCCAGGCCGTCATGACGATTACAGGAAGCATGGAATCCATCGTTTGAATTTTGGCGAGCAATTCCAGCCCTTCCTGGCCGGAGGTCGTGTCGCGCGTGTAATTCAGATCGATAATGGCCGCGTCGTAATCGCGATTTTCAATAGCCTGCAGCGCCTGCTGCGGCGATTCGACGGCTTCAATCTTGAATCCTTCGCGCTTTAGCAACAGACGCAACGCTTCCAGCACATCAGGCTGATCGTCGGCAATCAGGATGCGCATCTGTGACGCCGGAGTTTTCATGTGGGAGATCAGTTCTGGGTAATCCAGCCGTCCTCGATGTAGATGATGCGGTGACCGTACTCGGCGTTCTTTTCGTTGTGGGTGACTTGGACGATGGTCGTGCCTTCCTCGTTGAGCTTTTTGAAAAGCTCCATGATCTCTTTGCCCTGGCTCGAATGCAGATTGCCGGTGGGCTCGTCGGCCAGGATCAATTTCGGGTTGGCGATCATGGCGCGCGCAATCGCTACCAGTTGCTGTTGGCCTCCGGAAAGCTGGTTGGGATAGAGATCCTTTTTCGCGACCATTTTGAAACGGTCGAGCGCGTCGCAGACGATACTCTGGCGTTCCGATTTTTTGATATTGCGATAGGAGAGTGGAATATCCAGGTTCTCGTAAACGGTTAGCGAATCGAGCAGGTGGTAGCTCTGAAAAACAAACCCAATATAGCGCTTGTAAACTTCGGAACGGTCCTTCTTGCTCAGACGGTGAATGGCGTGATCGAGGAAGTGGTACTCACCCGTCCAAGCCGAGTCATGCATGCCCAACAGGTGCAGCAGGGTAGATTTTCCGGCCCCGGACGGACCCATGATGGAAATGAACTCACCTTCTTTAATATCGACGTTGATACGTCGGAGGACGTAGGTCTTGGCGGGGCCGTGTTCGAAATACTTTTCAATATTACGTAGAGAGATCATGCGTAGGAGCCTTATTCCAGCGTAAGGCACGCGAATTGCGAGCGTTCAAAATATCGTTAAAGGCTCACAACGATGCGAGGAAGATGCGGCGCCACGACAGTGGGACATGCGGGGGGCTGCGGAACCTGGATGCGCACCGGCACTGGCACTGCGGGCGAAAACCGCAATACGTGACGCGTGTGGCCGAATACCGCCATACCGAACAGCAGCGCACCGATGGCAATCAGATCGATATGCTTTTGAATCAAACAGGAACCTCCTTACTTTCCTCCACCACACGGCCGTCGAACAGGTGAATCGAACGGTCGGCATAGCGGGCGTAGCGCGGGTCGTGAGTCACCATGCAGATGGTGGCTCCGCCGCGATGCAGTTCGCGGAGCAGGTCCATAACCTGTTCGCCATTTTGTGAATCGAGATTTCCGGTAGGCTCGTCGGCGAGCAGGATGGACGGATCACCGGCCAAGGCTCGCGCCACGGCAACGCGCTGCTGCTGGCCGCCCGAAAGCTGCGACGGGTAATGTTTGATGCGGTGCGACATACCGACGCGCTCGAGGGCTTCATGCACTTTTTTCTTGCGGTCGGCCGATCCCATGCCCCGATAGGTGAGCGGCAGCTCAACGTTCTCGTAGACGTTCAAGTCGCCAATCAGGTTGAACGCCTGGAAGATGAACCCGATTTCGCGGTTGCGAATGCGCGCCCGCTCAGACAGCTTTAGGCTCTGGACCTCTTTGCCGTTCAAGATGTAGGTACCAGAGGTCGGAGAATCGAGCAGGCCGAGGATGGCGAGCAGGGTCGATTTTCCGCAGCCGGAAGGCCCGGATATCGAAACATACTCGCCGCGCGGAATATCGATGTGAATCCCGGCGAGAGCGTGCGTCTCCACCTCGTCGGTGACAAAGACTTTCGTCACACCTTCGAGATGGATCAAGGGATCGGATGGGTTCATGCTTTTCAGTCCTCCTGGCTATGTTTAATATCGAGCGATACTAATTGAATACGTACGCACACCCGGTTTGGTTAGTTCAGTCTTAAGCGTTGATACGAATCGTACTGGGACATGTCGGACAGAATCACGCGGTCGCCCACCTTCAGACCGTCCAGCACCTCGATAGTGTTTACCGAAGCGCGGCCCAGCTTCACATTGACCCGGTTGGCGCCTTTGCCGTCCGAATCGATCTTGAATAATCCAATTGTTGTACCCGGTTCACCGGAAACCGGGCGGTCCATATATACTACGTCCGGCAAGCGTTCGATCTGGACGACGCCGTCCACGCTCAACTCCGGTCTCGCGCCCGGAGGCAACGGCCCGAGTAGGGAGACATCCACGCCAACCGTACCGTTGGTGGCGGCCGGATCGATGCGGATCACACGGCCTGGGATAAAGCCGTTACGGGTGTCGATGGTGGCGTCGAGCCCGGGGCGCACGTCCTTCATCTGCGTTTCGGCAATTTGCAGAACAGCTTTCAATTTCTTAGGATCGGCCATTTTGGCCAAGATTGTGCCGATGGCGACGCGCTGGCCGACTTCGACATCCACTTCCTGCAAAACGCCATCGATGCCGGCACGAATGGTTAGTTGGTCCACCTGTTTGCGCTTCAGGTCGTAAGCAGCGCGGGCGCTCTCGACAACCACCCGTTGGGCCTCCAACTGGGCCTTAATGGAATCGTCGGCGATGCCCAGTCGCTGTTTCTGCAACTCGACCCGGTTCCTCAACTGGTTCGCTTGATCCACCGAAAGACGTGAAGTGAGATCGCTCTGAAGGTTCAAGCGAGTCAGTTCCAGATCGCGGTCGGCGGTGAGCTTGGCTTGTGTCGCCTGGGATTCGAGTTCGGCGAGTGTGGCGCGCTGGTCGAGTTTGTCGCTCTCCAGCTTGACTTTCAGATTGGCGAGATTGGCCTGCTCCTGCTTGAGTGTCCATTCAGCCTTCTCGGCTTCCGTTTCCAGGTCGGGATCGGCTAGGGTAAGAATAACTTCGTTGGCTTTCAGCGTCACGCCGGCGCGGTGGACGATAGAAGAGACGCGAGAATCCTGCGCCGCCGCGATGAAATGAATTTCTTGGGGAGTGAGGCGCCCCAGACCGCGCACCTGAATTTCGATAGGCCCGCGCTTCACGGTACCGGGCCATTGACCGCTCATGTCCACCGAAGGGGCTGCGGGTTTGAGACGCGCCAGCGCTATTGTCGCGCCGCCGATCGCCAGAACGGCGACCGTTATATACACAATTCGTTTGATCAGGCGCTTGCGCGCCACTTCTTTCCCCCGAGGGACATCCATTGGCATGTCGTGAAACCCAATCCTACAAATGCACTTCAGCGGCCAGCGTGGACTGGGCCACTAAGTGATTGATTTTCATGATGCAATAAATTTAACGTCACAGCAAGGTTGTCCGTTTCTGGGAATCTAGAGTGCGCTCGCGGGCGAAGAAACGCCGCATTTTACGAAACGACCCCTCGCGGGGTGGCCAACAAAAGCCACGAATGGACTCGAATACACATGAAGCCGAAGGCGAAGAGATGGCGCATTTTACGAAACGAAATGGCTATTTGCTGTTTGTTCGCCTCAGGCGAAATGTGGCGGTATTTTGGGCGCCCCAGCGGTATTTGTTCTGTTCCTGGCCGCGGAGGAAATCGTACTCGCGATCTCCTGACTCGACCGCTTTTGTAACGGAGTGATGAATGAGGAGATTTCCGGGACTATGGTTCCCCATCGAAGGATCGAATCCGGCCAGATAATAGTAGGTTCTGCCGTGCGCCGAAAGGCAGTAGTGGACAGCCGCCCATTGGTCTTGGTAACGGAGACCGTATAGACGGAGTAATCCTGCCCGCAACAGGGCCGGAGCAGCGCTTCGGTGAAAGCGGCGGACTTCTTCGGAATGCAGTACGCCGGCTTGGTGTTTCTGCCGCCAACGCGCTTCATGGAGGCAAATCAGCGCATTCATCAATTCAGCAACCGATTCTTCATCTGCCGATTCGATAGAGAATTCGCCATCGCGCTTGAGGTTCGCTAGAAGTTTTTTGGAGATTGCCAGCTCATCCAGTCTCAATACGGGGCAGACGGAACATTCCGAGGCGGGGCCATTCATTGCCAGGAGCGGCGACCAGGACGGCAAGTCCATAAAGTCGTACTCGCGATTCGATAGATAATCGGCCAGCACGCGCAATATGGCGCGGACGCATTGAGGCTCGCACAGGATATCCAGATAGTCCGTGTTCCCCGCCCCTAACAGCCGAATCGTTCCGTCCAACAGAAACATGGGGGCGAGCCCGACCAGACGTTCGTCTTCATAAACGACGAGCGTGGTGAGCTTGCCAGGGCGAAAACTATTCCACCAGGGGATGAGCCAAGCGGGCGATTGAAATGGGGTGGCGTAAGCGCATCTTGCCCACAGATCGTGCCAAGGCCGTTCGAGATTTTCCACTTCCGGCGCGGTAGTGATCTCTGCTACTCGCATTGCAAAACGATTTGCTTATAAAGGTCCAAATATTGGCTGGTCATTCGGCCAAGAGAGAATCGCTCGCGCGCGGTTTTGCGGCAAATTTCGGGATCGATCTCATCGATTCGAGCGATGGCAAGCGCCATTTCTTCCACGCTATTCACCAGGAACCCGGTTCGGCCATGTTCGACAATTTCCGGAAGAGCTCCTGAGGGAAATGCAATGACCGGCGTTCCATAAGCCAATGCTTCCATGGCGGCGAGCGAGCTAGTCTCCGGGGCGAGGCTTGGAGCCAACAGACATTTTGCTCCTGCCAGCAGATATTCCTTTTGCGACTGCTTTACGGCGCCGAGAAAGCATCCCCGCCCCCGCGCCAATCGGGGAACAATTTCCCCTTCAAAATATTTTTGGTGCACTGGGTAGGGAAAAACATAACCGCCCAATAGTAAATCGATTCCGGCGAGTTGCGCCGCATCTAAGGCTAGATGGAAACCCTTCTCGGGACAAATGCGGCCGAGGCTGACGGCCCATTGCCTGTCTTGATGAGGAATGCAATCCGGAACGCGAACTCCATTTTCGATGACCGGGGCTTTGATATCCGACGGACAGCGGCACCGTTCGTTGTACGAGACGCAATTAAAAAATCGCTTCGATTGCGACCTCCGAAATACATCGGTCGAATACCATTCCGGCGGCAGATGCAGCGTGACCAGCGCAGGGACACCATCGCCGGGCAAATAATGAACGAAATCGATTCCGTGGAAATGAATCAAATCGACGGATTCGGTTGCCAGAACATGAGCAAGAGCAGCAGCGTATTCATGGTAGACGGATTCTCGTTGGCCGTCGTCAATTGGCGCGGGAATTCTTCCATAAGGTATGAGCGTGCCTTTTACGGAAGAGCCTTCGGCGGCAAGAACAATCGATCGATGGCCAGCGTCGCAAATCGCGCTATCGAGCTGAGCGAGGATTCTCTCAGCGCCGCCGACTGCGTCGCAACTGACCGAGGCAAAAGGATACGCCGCGTTAAGAATTGTCAGGCTCACAGGGGGCTAATCTCCATCGGATAAATTGAGGGCGTGCAATGCTTCAGAAGCTAAGCTGCGAAATTGCTCGCCGGTCATCCCCCACGGGTAATGTTCATAGTGCAGTTTTCCGGTATGCGGAGCCTCGGTAAATCGATAAGCCGGCGCAACCCGCAGATATTCCCAATCGAGGGGAATACCTTGTAATGTCCTTCGCTGGGTTTGAAAGCAGTTGAGCAGCATCTGCTTCCGAATTTTGTCTTCTTCCGGAATCGGTATGGCACAACTTTCGGCGACCGGTTGAGGAAGATAGGTTAACCAGCCGATTCTGTTATAGGAGGCGAACTCGAGATGCACAGGCGCGGGATTCATCAGCCGAAGCGCGGCACGGACGGCGAATGCCGCGGCATCGTGATCGGGATGTCCACCTTCGTAGGGATGAGTAATGACGAACGCCGGATTCATTTCGCGAAAGCAGTTTACAAGCAATTCGGCCGCGTCCTTCAGATGCCATGACAAGGTTTGGTCCGGGAACCACATCCCAGACAAGGCATTGGGGGCCAAATGAAGCAACGAGCAAACTTGCTCTAACTCGGCGTGACGGGCGCGCGCGTACTCCTCACGGGTGGAGAAGCCCCATGCGAGCGCGTCACGCATATCATAGGGCGCGCCGTCGGTGAGATGAATAATTTTTACTGGTCGCAGTGAGAAGAGACAGTATCCTAAGCCGATTACTTCGTCGTCAGGATGTGCGGCGACGACCAAAGCCGGCTCAGGAAGCTCTTTGTCCGATGTAAGAGGAGTCGTGCGAAAGGATCCGGATTGCCTCCCGGTAACCGCGAAGTGTTCCAACATCGAAGTAAGCTTCGCCCGCGCGAATTCCTTTGGCATTGCCACCCTCTGAAATGTAGGCGTTGACTAGTGTGCCGAAGAATTCGTCTTTACGGTCACGCCGCAGCCATAATTCATGCAGTGCTCGTAAGGTAAAACCGGAAAGCTTGAAGGCTCCCCAGACCCAGGAGGTTGCCGGATGAGGCTGCTTCACTTGAATATCGAGCACCGATCCTGAGTTATCTGTTACGACAGCGTCGAAGAATTCAGGATGCTCCACAGGGAATAAAAGAAAGGAGAGATCGTCATCCGGAAGGCTGGTAAATCCGTTTTGCGGAAACCAAACCGTATCCGGCAGGCCCACGAGTACAAACTCTTCCGGGTTAATAAACGGAACCGCTCGAAAGATTGCGTCGCAGAGTCCCACGGCTTGGGGTTGTACGGTGTAACAGATATTTAGTCCGAGTGCTTTGTCCGAGTAGTACTCAACGATATCGGACTTACCGGGAGAGATCACGAAACAAATTTTCGACGCTCCGCCCGCCGCCATGCGTTCCAGCAGATATTCGCTTATCGCTCGCGGCCGTTCCTGATTTCCGTCGCGGTGGCATCCAACGGGCAAAAGTTCCTTGGAGAATGCCAATGGTTGAATGCGGCTTCCGATTCCCGCCGCCGGTACAATGCCCCACATAAATTTGTTTACGCCGGCATTGCCACCCATGTCCCGGAAGTCCGTTCAGCAAACCGGGGACAGGCGTCGGACTCCGCAAAAGGAGCGGAATGCACGGCAAGTCCCCGTTTGCGTGCAGATTCCGGCCAGCTCGGAAAATCATCGAGAATGCTTTCTAATTCCGCGAGGCGGTGAGCGGCAGTGTGCTGATCGAGGACTCTCTCACGAGCCCTGCGCGCGACTCGATCGATGAGCTGCGGATCGGCCTGGAGCGCATCGAGAGCGTTTTGCGTGTCGTGGCAGACCAGAATTTCCGATCCCGGCTCGAAGAACTCGTCTAATCCCTGCCACCAGTCCGTCAGAACGGCCGTTCCACAGGCGGCTGCTTCAAAGATCCGCCCCGAGGGACAATAGCCGCGTCTCGCCATGGAGGGACGCGTCACGTTCAGCGTCAATCGCGAGGAGCAATAAAACGCGGAATGAGCGGACGGCGGAAGATGACGTACAAAGAAGATGTTTTCACACCAGGGGAACGAGTGCGGATATTGCGCACCGCCGATGACGAAGCGCATATGCGGCAAGGATCGAGCAGGCTGAATGAGAAGCCGCGCGAGAGTATTTTGCCGATCGTCGGAGTAAGTTCCGAAGTAAGAAAGATCGCCGCGAAATTCGTCTCGCGCGGCCACAGGCCGATGAATGGACGGATCCACCCACCCATATAATGGAGCGACCCTTCGCGCGCCCAGATACTCTCGTAACTCTTCGAGGGCCGTGCCGCCGGTATAGCTGAGTACCAGATCGAATTGGCTAAAACCATTTGGCCCCACATAGGACAGGGGCCCGCCAGCCTGCACTACGTCCAGCGTCACCCCTGTATCCATGTCATAGAAGAGTTTGGCCCTTACCGGCGAATCGGCCACCAGATCGGCGGCTGCGACAGCGTCCGGACAATAAGAGGTGACAATAGCTACGTCGGCCTGCCGTAATTCTTCCTGCGCCAGATGGCGCACATCATTCCACTCCGGGTAAAGAATCAGCGGACCTGTGGTAAGTTCCGATAAGTCCCGCTGGGAGGCGTAGTAAGGGACATCCCGTTCAAAAAAGGCAGCTCGATAACCACGATTCTTCATGGCAGCTAACAAGCCGCGCCACAGGGTAGCGTGACCGTTGCCCCAGGATGAGCTGACCGACAGGCCGAAAATGACAAACTTCATCCGCTGTCTGCTCTCAGCAAGGTAGATTGAGGCAAGTACGATTTGTTTCGAGTTTTGGACCGGCGGGTACCGTTGTTATGTTGGGGCATGCGCAGGCTAGTTGTCCGATGGACAGTAGGAGATGTAAGTATTCATGGATTTGAGGCTCTGTCGCTCTCGACGCGTGCGGCCTTTGCCTTATTCGGCGCGGATGCCAGGTACGTAGTATGCGCTAACTCGGTTTCGGCCGGCGAGGTGCGCCGCCGGCTCGGCGAAATTCCGCCGAATTTAGAGATCCGGGAGGTTCATTCCGAGGAAATGCCTTCGTGGATGCGCCCTTTTATCGATCCGGCATTTGCAGAAGGGGTAGCGTGGAAGTTTGCGCCTGTTCGCCTTGCTCCGAAAAGTTTCGAGTTATCCCTGGACAACGACGTGATCTTCTGGCGCGTGCCGGCTGCGCTATCGGAATGGCTGGCTTGCGGCAAGGGATGCCTTATGGCGGAGGACGTGCGCGCCTGCTTCGGAAAATTTGCGCGGTATTGCGGCAGCGAGCCGCGCAATTCCGGGATTCGGGGATTGTCCCCCGGCTTGTATTACGAAGATTGCCTGCGATCGATGTTATCGGAAAACCCGGTGCTCCTGAATTCGGAATTGGATGAGCAGGGGCTTCAGATCGCCACACTACTCCGGCAACAGCCGGTGCATGTGGTTCGGCTCAGTGAAGTAAGCATCTGCTCTCCGTTTCCGCCGCATCTTCCGAAGGCCGGCTCCCACGGAGCGCACTTTGTGGGCCTGAACGCGAAGTCATTGCCGTGGTCGTGGAACGGGACGCCCGGACACGAATATATTCGCGCGAACTGGCTAGCCAAACGCGCCGATCTCGAAAGGCGTGTGGTC
>JACZDD010229459.1_pt1 | contig 15984 bp, 14 predicted proteins | sample 8641771 | NCBI WGS metagenome assembly JACZDD01 (sample SAMN15324614, study PRJNA640507) | soil metagenome | isolation source: intercropping peanut in the second line | place: China: Luxin town, Laibin City, Guangxi Province | collected 2019-07-25 | depth 10cm m | reverse complement strand
GCAAGATACGTCACCAGATCCGCAATGTCCTGTTCACTCAAGGGCCGCCCGCGATTTAATACACGATAATCCGGCATGCCCAAATCCGGGCGGCCCACCACGATCGATGTCCGCAAATTCTGCTTCGTCGTCAGCGCCAGGTAGGCCGGCTCGGTCACCGGTCCGGCCACGCCGCCCTTTGCATGGCACGCAAAACAAGTGCGTAAAAAAAGTTTGTTTCCGCGTATCACGTCGCCTTTTACGGCGCCTTCTTCATATGCCGGCAGAGCCGCTCCGCGTAGATTTACTTTTTTGGCCCAGGTTTTCTCCATTCCATCCACAAGAACGGAAATTTGTTCTTCAGTAAGCGGTCCGCCTTCCGAGCGCGCCCAGGCCGGCATGGCTGTTCCCTTGCGCCCCTGTTCAATCACTTTCCGCAGACTCGCCTTGGGAATAAACGCCAGGTACAAGCCGTCATTCAAAATCCGCCCCGGCCCTCCCCGTCCGTCTTCTCCATGGCATCCCGAACAGTTCTCGCGAAACAATGTCGGAAAATCCTCTACTATTTCCTTCTGCGGCGCTGCCGGCTTCCCCCACGGCTCACATCCCACCAACAACAACGGCACAAGCAAGAGAACAGTCCCTCGAATGTAGCTCATCGAGTGGGGCGGACCTCCTGGTCCGCGCCGGGCGTCCTCGCCCGGCTCAGTCTTGCCGCAATTCGGCTGAGTTGTCATGCCCTCCCTGACGCTCGGGGTCCTTTGGTTTACGCCGAGTGAAAGAACCGCGCGCGTCAGCAAGCGGCTTTGGTTGCGGCTAGGCTGCGTTGTTGGGCAGGTTGGGAGGGGCGTCCTCTGGGCCAAAAAAACGGGGACTGACTGAAGCGACATTTGCCGATTGTTGAAAAAACGATTGCAAAAATCGGGTGCGGCTATCTGGTTCCATTTTTTTGCAAGCCGTTTCCCCATCGCTCACTTCTCATCCCGCGGAGGCGCTTCCAAAAACGCCCTCTCGGCCAGCGACCACGACTGCATCGTCGAAATACTCGTGCTGCGCGCGATGACGAATCCACCCACCAGCCCGAACCCAAGCTGGCAAGCCACAAACCATGGCCAGCTAATGCGAGCGTTCATTGCCGGATTCACGATGTCCAGTGTGGTCGCTACCAGGCCGCTCCAAAACAAAGGCATCAGAATGCCTGCCCAGAACGGCGCATACTTCGGAAACATCGGCAGCATCACCGCGTACACCACGCCCACCAACACCGAAATCACACCATGGCCGATGAATGCCGCAACGAAAGCCAATCCGTTGAAGGCCCGCAATTGCTCGATCGAAGCTTGCCCCAAGTCCGGTATCACCATCGCTGCCAGCAGATTGATCGGATACCAGATGCTGTGCTCGGCGATCAAACCATAAAGGCACGCAAGTCCCGCCATCGCAGCCCCCCCGGCTAGCCCACCCCAGAAGCCCGCCGAATACGGATGGATTTTTTCCGGAATCCGCCGGCGGTGCCCGCCTTCTCCAAGTTGCAGCCGCACTACCGAGCGTGTCTCCACCAGAATGGGCTCCGGCCGCAGCGCGGGTTCGATTGGCTGCTCTTCATGCCGCTCGTGCGGAATTACATCATGCCACCAGCCGAAAGCCGCGCACACGGCGATCACAACACCCGTTGCGCTCACCGCCCAGTGCGTCACGATCCCGGAAAAAAGCAGGGCCACGCCGAATGCGAACACCATTGGCCAGAACGTCGGTGCGGGCATCTCGATATGCGTCTGCTCGCTATGTTCGCCCGCTTCTCCGTGATGCGTTTCGTGCGCCACTATCTCCCCACCACGTACACCACTGTAAAGACCACCACCCACACGGCATCTACGAAATGCCAGTACCAGGACAAGAACCGCACTCGCCGGAATTGTGTCTGAATCGGAAATCCGGCAAAGGTCACGCCCATCACCAGCAGCAGAAACACCATGCCCACAATCACGTGGCTGGCATGCAATCCCACCAGCGAATAATATGTCGTTCCAAACAGGTTTGTGCGAATCGTCAGATGATCCTTATAAATCAACTTGTGCCATTCGATCCCTGTAGCGGTCAGAAACTCGAGCCCCAGCGCGATGGTCGCGATCCACCACAGCTTGAACGCGCCAAGATGTCCCTTCTTCAATGCGTGCTCCGCAAACACAACCGTGATGCTGCTCGAAAGCAGGCAAATCGTCGCCACAATCGGCAGATCAAGCACATCTTTCGGCATGGGCCCGTTCAGGCTTTTGCCGATATAAACCAGATACGCCACGACAAAAATAGTGAACAGCGCGCTTTCGGTGACGATCAGGAACGCGATGCCTACCGTGCCGCGGTCCGGCATGTGCCATCCCTGTTCCAGCGTAAGAGCGTCGCCTTTGTATGTCTGTGCTAGCGCCATGGCTATTGCTCGAACTTCCAATCGGGATCGTGGGGATGCTTCAAATCCCACAAAGGCCGGCTGCTGCGCACCACCGGCAGCTTCTCGAAATTGTATTCGGGCGGCGGAGACGACGTCGCCCACTCGAGCGTCCATCCATCCCAGGGATCATCTCCGGCTTTTTCACCCGAGCGGATCGAATCGATCACATTCCAGATGAAAAGCGCGATGGCCGCGGCTTGCGCAATTACTCCCAGCGATGAAACCAGATTCCAGAAATCCCATCCCCGGTCCGGCGTATACGTATAGATCCGCCGCGGCATTCCCAAAATGCCCAGAAAGTGCATCGGTACGAACGTTGTTTCAAAGCCAATCACGAAGAGCCAGAAATTCCAGCGCCCGAGTTTTTCACACAGCAGTTTGCCCGTCGCTTTGGGGAACCAATAGTACATCCCGGCGAACAGTCCGAACACCAGGCCGCCAATCAATGTGAAGTGGAAATGCCCGACCACAAAGTAGGAATCGTGCAGTTGCCAATCGAAAGGCGACACCGCCAGCATAATCCCCGTAAGCCCCGCTACCAGAAATTGCAGCAGGAACGCGCAGCAGAACAACATCGGCGTATCGAGCCGCAGCTTCCCGCCATACATCGTGGCTGTCCAATTGAAAATCTTGATCCCTGTCGGAATGCCAACCAGCATGCTCGATGCCGCGAAAAATGTGTTCGACCAGGAGGTCATCCCCACTGCGAACATATGATGCGCCCAAACGCCCAGGCTGATAAATCCGATCGCCACTACCGCCCCCACCATTGCCGCGCGCCCAAACAGCGGCTTGCGCGAAAAGATCGGGATTACTTCGGAGAGAATCGCAAACGCGGGAAAGATCAGAATGTAGACTTCCGGGTGTCCGAAGATCCAGAAAAAGTGCTGCCAAAGCACGGCCGAGCCGCCCGCTTGCGTATTGAAGAAATTACCGCCGAGAAAGCGGTCAATGAGTAGCATGACCTGGGCGGCGGTCAACGGAGGAAGAGCAATAATGATCAACCAGGAATCGATCAGCATCACCCACACGAACATTGGCATCCGCGTCAGCGTCATGCCTGGGCAGCGCATACAGATCGTCGTTACAATCACGTTCAGCGCGCTAGCCACGCTGCCGATCCCCGCCACGAGAATGCCTAAAATCCAGAAGTCAGTGCTCGCGCCCCGCGAAAATGCTTTCGATGTCAGCGGCGCGTAGGCAAACCAGCCCACGTCCGGCGCTGAGCCGTGCCCCGATAATCCGCCTCCGCCGATATAGCTGAAGTAGAGCAGCAGTCCGCCGAACAAAAAAATCCAATACCCGAACGCATTTAATCGGGGAAACGCCATATCGCGCGCACCGATCATCAATGGAACCAGGTAATTGGAAAGTCCGGCGACAAACGGCATTCCGACTAAAAACACCATCGTGGTGCCGTGCATTGTGAATAAGCGATTGAAAGTCTCCGGTCCCACTACATGGCTATTCGGGAATGCTAACTGCAGGCGCATGACCGACGCCATCAAACCCGCGATCACCAAAAACAGCAAGGCCGTGACGATATACATTAGCCCGAGCCGCTTGTGATCCACCGTCGCGACCCACCGGTAGAGCGTTTCAGAAAAGGAAAACTCCTCTTCTTTGGGACGTGGGCGATCCAGCGGATAATCGATCGAAGCCATGCTATTGCAAACTTTCCAGGTAGTTCACTACCTGCCCTAATTCCTGATCCGTCAATTGCAGACTCGGCATAAGCGATCCTGGTTTCGCCGCCTGCGGATCTTTTACCCAATGCCGCAGATTCTCCGGCGTATTAGCAATCGCCCCTGAGGCCAGCGTTTGCCGGCTCATCAGATGCGTGAGATCCGGTCCGAACTTGCCCTTCGCCGGCGTTCCCTTTATGGTGTGGCAACTCACGCAGGAAAGCGATTGAAATGCCGCATTCGCGGCAGCCGGTTTTTGCTGCTCCGCCGCCCATCGCTTGAAGTCTTCAGACGTTTGCGCCACCACGCGCAGCAGCATGTTCGCGTGCTGTGTGCCGCAATACTCCGCGCAATTGCCGAAATAAACGCCCGGCTCGCGCGGATCGATCCAGGAGTAATTCGTGCGATTCGGAATCAGGTCCGTCTTGCCGGCTAATTGCGGAACCCAGAAGCTGTGGATTACATCCGCGCTTTGCAATTCCAGATAAGTCGCGCTCGCAGCCGGTACATGAATCTCATTTGCCGTAACGATCCCGTAATCCGGATAGCGTACCTCCCACCACCATTGGTGTCCAATGAGCGTGATCTTCAACATCGCTGGTGGAGGACTTGCGTTCTGAACACTCGCAATCACACGCGCGGATACTCCGATCAACACAAACACGATCAGAATAGGAATCACCGTCCAGGCGACCTCGATTTGATTGCTGCCGTAAACCTGTGGGGGCTCTTGCTTGGCATCGTCCCCGGGCCTGCGCCGGAATCGCCAGATCGTATAGACGATCAATCCGGCGACGACCACGAAAATCGCCCCGGTGATCGCCAGCACCAGCAGTGCAATGTGGTATTCCGACTGCGCCGGCGTCGCCAGCGGCTTGAAAATATTTGCGACGCGATGCTCAGGAAGCGGCGCCCCCAGCGCCTGAAGCAACGCCATTACATTTCTCCCTTACGCAGTCGCAATCTCTACTTTATCGTGAAGGACGATAGTGCCATGCGTTTCCTCTCTCGACGAAACCTCCTCATTGGCTCGGTTGCTACTGGTTCCATCAAAGCCGCGTCATCTGTGATTCCTCCAAGAAAGTTGAAAGTCGTCGTGACCGGCGGACATCCCGGCGATCCGGAATATGGCTGCGGCGGAACGGTTGCCAGATACACCGATCTGGGCCACGAGGTCACATTGCTATACCTCAATCGCGGCGAAAAAGGCTGTCCAGGCAAGAGCGCGCAAGCGTGCGCGGCAACCCGCGTCGCCGAAGGGGAAAAAGCTTGCGAAATCCTGGAGTCGCACGCACGCTTTGCGAATCAGACGGACGGCGAAGCGGTAGTAGATCAGGCTCATTACAATGCGTTTCAACGCCTGCTGGAAACCGAAAAGCCGAATGTGGTCTTCACTCAGTGGCCCGTCGACAATCATCGCGATCATCGCGCTACGTCGACACTCGTCTACGATGCCTGGCTTCGCATGAAGAAAAGCTTCGCTCTGTATTACTACGAAGTCTCCGACGGTGATGACACACTCCTGTTTCACCCCACCGATTATGTGAACATCACGCAAACCGAAGCTCGCAAACGCGCCGCCTGCTACGCTCACGCGTCGCAATCGCCCGATCGCTTCTACGCGCTGCAATCGCAGATCACGCGCTTCCGCGGCATCGAGAGCGGTTATGCACAGGCGGAGTCATTTATTCGCCACCCGCAAAGTGCGGGAAATCTTCTTTCCTAGTCATCCGCGATTTCGTTGCGACTTGCGGTCCCGGCCGTCGTGGCCCTCAGATATTGCTTAGGCCAAGCGATTTGCTGGTGAACCTCATTGGCGGCTTCCAGCGGCCAGTACGGATTGCGCAAAAACTCTCGCGCGATAAACACAATATCGGCTTGCCCAGTACGAATAATGTGATCCGCCTGCGCCGCTCCGGTGATAAATCCCACCGCCCCGGTCGGCATGTCCGCCTCACGGCGAATCCGCTCGGCAAATGGTGTCTGGTAGCCGGGCCCCGCCGGAATCTGCGCATACGGCACCAGTCCGCCGGACGAAATATCCATCAAATCCGCACGATGTGTCTTCAGAACCTTTGCGAGCGCCACGGATTGATCGATATCCCAGCCGCCCTCAGCCCAGTCGGTTGCCGAGATGCGCACGAGCAGCGGCGATTTACTTGGCAGTTCTCCGCGCACAACGTCCACCACTTCGAGCAGCAAGCGAATACGATTTTCGAAGGCTCCGCCATATTCGTCCTCCCTGCGATTGCTTAGCGGAGATAGAAAGGAATGCAACAAATAGCCGTGGGCCGAATGAATCTCCACCATATCGAATCCGGCTTTCGTCGCGCGCCGCGCCGATGCGCCAAAAGCTTCGACAATTCTGCGGATTCCGGCGCGATCCAAAGCGGCAGGCGTGGCATATTGCGTATCGAATTGCACCGCGCTCGGCGCGACAACATTTGTCCAGCCACCCTCCTCCGGCGGAAGCAGCCGCACCTCTTCCCACGGCACGGCCATGCTCGCCTTGCGGCCTGCGTGCGCAAGCTGAATTCCGGCATACGCTCCCTGAGAATGAATGAAATCGGTAATTTGCTTCAGCTTCTCGATCTGTGCGTCTTTCCACAGGCCCATATCGCCCGGAGTGATGCGGCCTTCCGGCGAAACCGCCGTTGCTTCCATCATCACCAGACTGGCCCCGCCCACCGCCCGGCTCCCTAGATGGACCAAATGCCAGTCCGTAGCGAACCCGTCGGTGCTCGAATACTGGCACATGGGCGATACCGCGATCCGATTAGGAAGTGTGAGCGTGCCGAGCGCGTATGGCGAAAATAGATGAATGTTGGCCGACATATTGTCAGGCTAATTAGATGCGGAATGTCCGTAGTAAGTTCTATGCATGATTACGGAATCCACAATTGAGTATGCGGAAGCGCGCCGCGTCCTGGATGCTATCTGTGCTGAGATTCTTCGTCGCAATAAAAAAGGGGTCATCGCAGTATGTGATCCGCATGGCGATCTGATCGCCTTTGCGCGCATGGATGGTGCACCGCTCTCCTCGATCACGATCGCAATGAACAAAGCGTATAGCGCTGCTCGCGAACGCAAGCCCACCAAAGAAATCGGCAATGCCGCGCGCCACCCCGAGAAGGGCTTCGATATCGGTTATTTCGGTGATGCCAAGTTTACAGGGTGGGGCGGGGGAGTTCCGGTGTGGAACAACGGCAGCGTGATCGGTGCGATCGCGGTGAGCGGCTTGCCTCAGGCGGAAGATATTGAGCTTGCGGAAATGGGAGTGGCGGTTCTCACTGCTTCCAGGGCTTGAGTCCTGGCGGAGGATATCCCGCATCGGGATCTTCCAGCGCCAACACCCAATCCGGACCATATGGCGGCGACCGGAACTCTACCTCCGGCCCCGCATCCAACACTCCAATCAGCGTCCCCACGCCGGTTCGCGGATCGTACCACCAGGCACGCAAATGTTTGGCTTTCATTTTGGTGAGATCGAGTTTAGCCGTCAGATCGTTCATCGGGAAATAGACGAATGCGTAACTGCCTTCGCTATCGCGCGTGGCTTCGATGTGAAGCGCGCCCTTACCCGGATCTCCCACAATGAGCGATTCATCGCGAATACGACTGAAATACGGCCGCGATTCCATCAATTCGCGCAAAAATTTCATTTGCCGTCCCGCCGGGCGTTGCAGGGCATCGATCCAATCGCGATCGGCATGATTAATCACCGGATTGCGCTTCCCCACAAAGCCCCACACCGCATGGTGGCCGTAAGTAACTCCGCACCCGCCGGCGAATACCGAACGATACACCTGCTTCCGCACGTCGAGGTCTCGATAGTATCCCGTCGCCGGATCCCAGCGCGGCCACGGATTGTAAGGATGATCTTCGTAGTTCGGCTCGAGATCGAGCGCGGGCTTCGCCGGCTTCAGCGCGTAGTCCCGGGCGATCCATTCCCACACCGGCACATCGTGTCCGCTGCCATGCCCGCTTTGCATTCCGTTCACTGACAGCCATGGCTCGTTGTGCAAATACTGCGATGAATCGGCGCCGCCTTGCGGATGATAGAGAATCAGCGGCTTTCTATCCAGCCCGTCTGCCAATCCACGCGCCATCTCGCGCCAAATCGGCGTCCAGTCCTGATCTGCCGGAAATCCGGCCGTCTGGGCAGATTTCTTTGGAGAAATAAGCCGCGGTGGCCGGTCGCCACCCAGAATCCACATCACGTTCGTGCGGCCTCTCAACTTCTGCGCCAGGTAACGTGCATAGTCATGTGCAACCGGAAGGTTGTCTAAACGGAACAGCCGCGGTCCGTCGCCCCAGGGTGCGGTAAGCTTGTCTCCCCACGTCGGAACAAGCGCCACGTACAAACCATCGGATGCCGCTTCGTCGACGATCTCCCGAACGCGATCGAAATATTTGTCGTTGGGCCGCTTTGGATCGTTATCGAGAAAGGGCTTCTCTCCGAGCGCGCTTGGCTGCGTTATGCCTTGAAATTCGGCGAGAACCACGGTTTGAATCACCGTGAATCCCTGCAGCGAACGCGTGTGGAGATAATAGCTGCATTCTTCGCGTGTAGTGTGATCGATCAGTTCCCACGCGGTATCTCCCAGCCAAAAGAACGGCCGGCCGTCTTCTGTTTCAAGAAAGTGGCCGCCGGAATGAACCCTGACGGCGGGTAGCGGACGCGGCGGCTGTGCCCGGCAAGCGGCGGCAAGAAGAAGGATCGCAGCCGCGGAACGAATCATCTTTGGTCGAGTATCGGGCGGTAACGAATGCTTTGTCAAGGCGAGACGCTATAGTGAAGTCGTCAGCATGCCCCTCGAGATCAACAGTCGCGAAGCCGATGGTGTGACGATCCTCGATCTGCGCGGCCGTCTGGTGCAGGGGCCTGAAGTCACTGCGTTACGCGAGCGCTTCAACGAGCTCGAGCGGGAACAGGTAAAAAACGTCATCCTGAATTTCAAGCATGTTGAGTTCATCGACAGCACCGGACTTGGCATGCTGGTGGCCGTGCAATCTCAAATAGAGAAGGCGGGCGGCGCGATTCGATTACTTGGATTGAGCAAACGCGGAGCCGAGCTAATGGTTCTTACCAAGCTCAGCACGGTCTTTCGGTTCTTCGACGACGAGCAGGCGGCTATCAACAGCTTTTTCCCCGGCCGCGAAGTAAAGCGCTTTGACATCCTCGATTTTGTGCAGAGCCAGGAAACGCCCGAGCCCGACAAGGCCTAATGCACGTCCAGCGACATATTCACAATCTCAAAAGCAAACCGCTCCGGCGGCAGCGATGAGATTGGGCTTGGCGTCATCTCAAGCCACGTCTGGTACGCGCTCTTTGCCACTGAACTGTTCAGATAGAACAGAAACTGGTCGGAGCAGCAGCGTATGGGCGGCATTTCCCGGAAGGCCAGCCGCAACCCGACTGCTTTCTCGAGTTGCACGCCTTTAGTCTTTATAGCCTTATCCTCTAGTAGCGTAACGAAGCTGCTGCGTCCGGCGTGCGGCCATACATCGCTACGCAGAAGGTTGCGCAGTTCGATGCGAGTGCCGAATGTGATTTCACATTGCCGGATCCATTCGATGACCGCGTCACCCCAATTCCAGTGAGTGAGCAAGCCCAGATATTGATCGACCAGGTTTAGCGCGAGATCCATTTTGCGCCGTTCGACCGATTCCTCGCTCGCCACCCCATCGGCGCAGATCTCCGAGACCATGTCCTCTCGCTCGATGATTGCGGTAGCTACCCCCATCATCTTGTCGAGCCGCTTCACATCCGGTACAGTCTTGACTAGCAGAGGCGGCAACTCGTGCGTTTTGCCTCCTGGCACCTCGACAAACTTCCTGTCACCAATGATGTCCATAAGCAGCCTCGCTGTTTCTTATCGACAGCCCGGTCGATACGCTTTTTGTAGTATCGTGTCCCCTGATTGTAAAGACGTTTGTAACGCCGGGCAAGTTGCTACCGTACTCTTCCTATAGGACTAGTTACAAATACCACTACTTTTGTTTCACGTAGGGCGATATTTTGGCAGCGATCCAGTGAGACTGCTAACGATTGCGCCGGTTATTCTGAAGCATATGCTTCGCTTGGGGCTGATTTTCTTAATAGCCCTTCACGCTTCTGCTGTCTCACTTCCGCTCTGTATTCAAGGCGCAGCCGCTTCTCTGCCTTGCGAACTGCGCTTCGAGTTGCAATCCGGCGATCTCCCCGCGTCTGCCTCGCCGTACAAAGAAGAGCTGCTCAATGTCGAGTTCCGCTCGCCTCGCGCCACCACATACCTGATGCACGCGTTCTCCGATGATGGCCGCTCGCTGCGCGTTCGTTTCACACCGCCCGAGCCTGGCGCTTGGACCTATCACGTCTCGAGCGCCGTGCGCCGCTACGACAATCAGGAGGTCGCTTTCAACGTTGCCGATTTCGTCGGCCCCGGCCTCGTCTATGTCGCGAACCTGCGCCACTGGCGCACCACAAACAAGAAGCCGCATCTCTGGCTGGGAGTGTCTCTGCCTCTCAATCTGGATCAAGCGGCGGTCGAAAGCTGGCTCGATGCACGTAAAAGCGATGGCTTTACACATGTCCGCTGCACGCTGTTAACAGGCCAGCCCTTCACTAGCGCGCTCGAACCCGATCCTGTGTATTTCAAAAATCTGGATGATCGTCTTCTTGCCGCTAGCACGCGCGGCTTCGTTCTCGATCTGTTGATTGCTGATCAGTCGATGGTAGGCTCGCCAGCCTTTCACGCTCGCGAAAAGCTGGATCCGATGGTTCGTTACTTGTGCGCGCGCTACGCGGGTTTGAATGTCACCTGGCAGGGAATCGAGCACTTTGAGGATGTTCCTGGCGTTCGTCCGCTGCTCAAAGACCTTGGCTCGCTACTCCAAAAATACGACGGCTTCCGGCACGCACGTTCCACCGATGCGCGCGTCAGCTCTTCGCCGCTCCTGCGGGACGGTTGGATGACCTTTCTGATTGAGGCCTCGCCGCATCCCAGCTTCGCTGCCGTAGAGCATCAGTTCACTGCCCAGCCGGAAATTCACATCATCACCACCACTGAGCCGGAAACGTTCCGGCACGAGCTCTGGACCGCCACCACGAACGGTGAATACCCCAGTGTCAGCGCCGACAGTTTAAAAAACGAAGCCAATGTCAAAGCGATCCGGACCTGGGTCAAAGTAGTGTCCGATACCCGTCACTGGGAGCTCGAGCCGTACTTCGATGTGGACGGAGCGCGCGCCGTCGGCCTCGATGAAGTCGAATATTTGGCCTACGCGCAAACGCCCGGTATCGTTGAGATTACGCTTCCCAAGCACAAATACAACCCGCTCTGGGTCAACCCGATCACCGGCGAGGAAGTGCCGCTAAAGGATTACAAAGGCGAGGTTTTCAGCCGGCCTACGCCCGATAACGCGCACGATTGGATCTTGCAGGTCCCGCGCGAAGGTCGCAAGGAAAACATGCTTCAGCACTACTACTTCGAATCGCAGGACCCGCCCATTCAGGAAGTCGAAACCGACCCGGCAAAGGCGCCGTTTGAGATTACCGAGCCACCCGGCGACCAGATTAATTCCCGTATTCCTACTCCCTTTAAGGTGAATCTCACCCGTAAAAACCGCGCCACGCGGAACATGCAGTACGTCTGGTGGGGCGAAGTCGTGGCGGGCGGGGAAGGACCGCGCGTCCTCGGATTGGGTTCGAATGGAAATTTCACGATTCCGCCCCGCTGGATTGCTCCCGGAGCAACTTTGAATCTTCGTGTCCAGGCCCTCAACGCAAACGGTAAAGCGTACGAAATCAACAAAGTGTATCGTCTGACGCCGTGACGATCCTGGCGCTGGATACCACTTCCGAGCGTGCCAGCCTGGCGCTTCGGCGCGACGGCGTTACCTTGGCCCAGCTTACGCTCAATTCCCCGGATGGCTACGCTCATCTAATATTTCAGGCCATAACCCGGCTGCTTGCGGATGCCGGAATCAGCTTGCATGAGATCGATTGCTTCGCCGCCGCCAGCGGCCCGGGCTCTTTTACGGGAGTTCGCGTCGGGCTGGCGGCGGTGAAAGGGCTGGCGGCAGCGTCAGGCAAGCCGGCCACGGGGATTTCCAATTTGCGGGCATTGGCTTCGTTTGGTAATTTGCACCCGGTGATCGATGCTCGCCGCGGCGAAGTCTATACGGCAGCTTATGATGCGGACTTGCGGCTGGTTTCACCGGAAACGGTCGGGCCGTTTACAGATCTGCCCATCACACCCGCGCCGGAAAATCTGGCTGCAGGAGTGGCTTTGTGCGCGGAAATGGATGGGCCGGAGAAATGGCAAGATCCGGCAGCGCTGGACGCCAACTATGTCCGGCGTGCCGATGCCGAGCTGTTTTGGAAAGATTCTTAGCGGAGGGCGGCTTCGTCGCTCAAATCCGGTATGTCGCTCTCAATTAAAGACCCGAGAAAGACAGCCGCCACAGATTCCAGACCTTCCTGGTCTTCCGCGTCGAAGCGCTTCAAAGTCGTGCTGTCTACGTCCAGAACGCCAATGAACTTACCCCAGGTGAGCAGCGGAACTACGATTTCCGATCGGGAAGCAGGATCGCAAGCGATATGCCCGGCGAACTTGTTCACATCCGGAACGATCACAGCGCGTCCGCGTGTCGCGGCCGTACCGCACACACCTTTGCCGAACGGAATTCGCGTCGTGGCCGGTTTGCCCTGGAAAGGTCCCAACACCAATTCATTTCCTTCGGCGATGTAAAACCCCACCCAGTTGATGTCCGGCAGCATTTGCAACAACAGCGCCGACGTATTTGCGGCATTCGCTACGAAGTTCTTCTCATCTCCGAGCAGGTGATGGAGTCGCTCGCAAATCTCTTGGTAGAGCGCGTACTTAGGGCCAGCGGGTTCAACAAGCGCGGAGGATTGCATTTGCTTATTAAGTGTTCCCCTTATCCGATAGATCTCATCCACCATTTGACTACTTATCTTGGTCCCGGTGGTAGGGTTTTTTTATATATCTTTGAGCCTCTTCGGCGGCCGGTGAATGCGGCGCCGTTTTCATCGTTTCCCGATATGCCTCAATAGCTTCCGCATGCCGCCCCTGCAAATCGTGGATCTGCCCCACCCGGAGCCACGTGAGCACTGCAGTGTTCAAATCCAGACTATCGACCCTTTTCGTTACTTGCTTTAGATCCGCTAAAGCAGAATCCAGGTCGCGATACCAGAACAACAGATTGCCGCGTGCAAATTCGACTTTTTCAACCGGCAGCGTGGCAAATCCTGGCGCTCGCTCGCGTCTGCGCCTTTCGATCTCGCCTAACACGCGCAGGGCCGTTTGTTTATCGCCCAAATCGCTATACATCTGCACCTGCTCAAACAGAAACAGGTAATTGCGCGGAAAACGTGTGGCCAATTCTTCGAGCAACGGAATGGCCTTCCCCGGCTGCCGCTCTCTTCGATAAATCACCGCCAGCAGTACTTTCGCGTCAAACTTGTCTCGCACGCCGCGCTCGGCCACCATTTCCAACTGACGAATGCCACCTTCCCTGTCCCCGTGAAATCCACCCAGAAATCCGAGCAGCTTCAAATAGAACGGCAAACTCCCGACGACATATTGATTCAACCCAAGAATCAGATGTGCATCCGCCAAGCCCGGATCGATCTCGAGAACCTTTTCGTTCGCATGCCGCGCCGCGGTGGCCTCGCGCAAAGCGTCCATCCACGATTTCTCGACCAGAAAAAGATAGTTGGCGCGCAAGCCGTGCGCCACGCCGAGCGCCAGCCAGGCGTCCGTGTCGCGCGGATTTTTCGCAACGCGTTGCTGATTCGCCTGAAGCGAACGCTCGATGCAGTCGGTGAAACGCTGTTTATCTTCAGGGCGAATCTCCATCTTGCCTGCGCGCAGAAACGGATTGTTGCCGCTTACCAGTTGGCTTTCAAGCGCGCCGTTGCGGAACATTTCGCGGTAGAGGACAGTCTGCGCAATGTGATTGTAAGCGTTAGGGTCGTCAGGATGCGCTGCAAGCTCATGCTCGAAATAAACGAGCGCCTGATCGTATTCGTTGTTATAGAAATGCTCAAACCCTGGGCTTATGGAAACGGCGGCTGGCGCCAGGCTCGCGGCAAGCAATAGCAGCGCCGTCCGTGCAGTAGCCGAAATGATTGGATTCGCGTGTTGCACCAGTTTTTCGAGCGGCTCTTTCATAGCGGCATTTCGAGAATTGCCCATTGCCGTTGCGACATTGCGGAGGAAACCTTCATACTTGGCGCGCCAGATCGGTGAACGGCGAAACATGGCCCGGAACTGTTCTTCGCTGAGTGCGGCGAGTTCCGGCAGGTCCGGCGTAGTCGTGCTTGGTCCGAAACATTCCTCCTGTGTGACCGGGGCGCGCCGGTTCCAGGGGCAAACATCCTGGCAAATGTCGCAGCCAAAAAGATGATGGCCGGTTTGCTCCTGTAATTCGTTCGCGATGACGCCACGTTTTTCAATCGTTAAATAAGAGATGCAGAGCCGCGCATCCAGGATCCAGCCACCTTCTCCGCTCGAGACCAGCGCTTCGGTAGGACAGGCATCAATACAGCGACGACAGCTCCCGCATCGATCCGGCGGCGGCGCGTCGAAAGCGAGCGGAATCGAAAGCAGCAGCTCGCCAAGAAAAAACCAGGAGCCCTGCTCCTGATTGATCAGGCAAGTGTTCTTTCCAATCCATCCCAAACCCGCCGCGCGCGCGTACGAGCGCTCGAGCAATGGCGCGGTATCGATGCAAATTTTCGAAGTGAATGGCTCCCCATGCGCTTCTGTAATGCGTTCCAGCAGCCGCTCCAAATCACCGCGCAGAACATCATGGTAATCGCCGCCCCAGGCATAACGCGAAATACCGCCCTCGCTGGGATGACCCGCGTTGTAGAGCTTGCCGACACACACGATACTCTGCGCTTCTGGCAGCAAATTGCGCGGATCGCCGCGCAAATCGCCCCGGCGGTCGGTCATATACGACATCTCACCCGCCATCCCGGCCTCGCGCCAGGCCTCGAAACGCGCGAGATCGCCTGAGGGCAAAGCCGCCGTCACGCCGGCAAGTTCAAACCCGCAGGCGTGCGCAAGCTTTTTAACTTCTCGAGCAGTAACAGGCACTTGCTACCCTCAATTTTTGCCTACTCTACTCGAACTGAAAAACGTATGCGTCGAGCGTGGCGCGCGTCTTGCTCTGAACCGCCTCAGCCTTTCCATCGAATCCGGCGCATTGCTAAACCGTCGCCCCATTCGCGGATGATTTTCGTGTCACTAGATTTTGATAGCTTCGGCGATCTGATCAATCCCTCCGCAATCTCAGTCGGTTTGGGCTGAATCTTGCTTCCGCGTTCTACACAACTTGGCAATTCGCCATTATCGCCGCCGAAAGGAAGCCGTCTCCATCCCGCAGGTTACGAAGCTATGGACTTACCCCGCCGTAGATTGCTTATCCTGTCAAATCCTCAATGTTCCATTTGCGCTGGACGAGTAGGCTGTTGGTCGAGAGACTCGCTCTTACATAGCTCAATCACTTCACCCTAACCAGTACGGCCTATTACCATCGATTACCATTGGGCAATAGTTTTTTCTCGCATTTGCTTGTAAGGTGATCCTCTGTCCGCTGCAAGCGGTAAGCACTCATATTGGAGGTCTTGATGGGGAGTTATTGGATACGGTTGGCGTGTGTTTGCTTATGGGCAGTTTCCCTTTTCTCATTTGAAAAGCCAATCTGCGCTGACCAGTTTCTTCAATCCCTATACGAACCAGCAGCAGATGTTTTATATCGGCACGGATCAGCACGTCCATATGATTTACTACACACCGGGTCCCGAGATCTGGGCAAGCCAAGATATGAGTGCGGCTTCTGGTGCTTCGGTCCTAG